>Ga0315280_10007608_pt1 | contig 14485 bp, 12 predicted proteins | sample YL17G06_40_MG_FD_203697 | JGI IMG/M metagenome (GOLD analysis project Ga0315280, IMG submission 203697) | Sediment microbial communities from Yellowstone Lake, YNP, Wyoming, USA - YL17G06_40 | ecosystem: Environmental > Aquatic > Freshwater > Lake > Sediment | place: USA: Wyoming | collected...
AATCACGCGCTTGCAACTATGGCTATGTGCGAGGCGTATGCGGTGTCGCGTGACCCGAGGTTGAAGGATTACTGTCAGCGCGCTATAGATTTTATACGTAATGCGCAGAACCCGGGACTCGGCTGGAAGTATGAGCCGAAGTCCGGACTGAACGACACTTCAGTTACAGGCTGGATGGTTCTTGCGCTCAAGGCGGCTTCGGTAGCGAGACTGGAAGTGCCGAAGGAGTTATACGACGGTGCAATAGCGTGGTTTGAGAGAACGACCGACACAACAGGAAAGACAGGATATATGAGACCGGGCGATGACGGTTCAGTGCTCAGGGGAAGGAACGAGGTCTTTGCCAAGTTGCCGACAATGACGAGCGTAGGAGTGATATGCAGAATATTCTGTGGTCAGCGCAGAACAGATAAGAGAGTGCTGCAAGGGGTAGATATACTGATGGAGAATCTGCCTGACTGGAACAAACCGAAGAACGACAAAGTGGACTTCTACTACTGGTATTACGCGACCTATGCGATGTTTCAGTATGGAACTGAGAAGTGGCACAAGTGGAACGAGGCGATGAAGAAAGCGCTGCTTGACACGCAGCGAGTAGAAGGTTGCGCAGACGGTTCTTGGGACCCGATAGACAAGTGGGGGATGGTAGGAGGCAGAGTTTACGCGACAGCACTAAACTGTCTGACGCTTGAGATATATTACAGGTATGCGAGGATGCCGCACGCGCCTAACACGCCTCGCCCTGGCAATCTCGGATTAGAAGAGGGCAAGTAGGTCCGCCATACGGCTAACGCAACCCCTCTTCTGGAGAGAGGTAAATGTTTTTGTCCCGCCGGCATTTGCCTCTCTTTTTTATTTCAGGAAGGAAGTAAAATAGTAACTTCCATTATGCGGCAGCCAAACCTGCAGTCCAAAGTGTTTTACTTTCCTTTGAATGTGGGCTTCCTCTTCTGCAGGAACGCGGCTGTCCCTTCCTCTTTGTCTTCGCTCGCGCACGCGCGCGCGAATAGTTCGCTCTCTATCTTGAGACCTTCTGCGAGAGGAACTTCTATTCCGCGCAGGATAGACGCAAGCGCGAGATGGACAGCGAGCGGACTTTTTGCGAGGATGCTTGCCGCTATCTTTCGCGCCTCATCCATAAGTTGCGCTCCCGGGGCGACCTTATTTACCAGTCCCATTCTGAAGGCTTCATCCACTGAAATCATATTGCCTGTCAGAACAAGTTCGCAGGCGTGCCTTCTACCTATCAGTCTTGCGAGACGCTGTGTTCCGCCAAAGCCGGGGATGACGCCAAGAGCAACTTCCGGCTGCCCGAATTTTGCTGTGTCGGCGGCGACCCTTATGTGGCACGCCATCGCCAGTTCGCATCCTCCGCCCAGCGCGTAGCCGTTTATGGCGCAGATGACGGGCTTTCCAAGACCTTCTATGAAGTCAAGAAGCGACTGTCCGCGTTCAGAGAAAGTTTTCCCGGATGCGAAGTTCAGTTTCTGAATCTCATTTATATCTGCGCCTGCCGCAAACGCTTTCTCTCCAGCGCCTGTCAGTATGACCACCTTTATTTGCGGGTCGAACTTTGCCTTGTGGAACGCCTCCCGCAACTCCGAGATAGTCTTCTCGTTCAGTGCGTTGAGGGCTTGAGGGCGATTTATAGTTATCACTCCTATTCCTTCCTTCTCAATTTCAAAAATTATGTTCTCAAACGCCATCTTTTGTCTCCTTTACTCATTGAGTTGGAATCTCACTATACAGGGCTGCCAGACAGCGATTGGTCGCCCCTCCCTTGTTGCGGGTTTGTAGCGCCACTGCTTCACAGCGCGAATAGAGGCGAAGTCAAACTCCGGAAACTCCGAATTCCGGGTGACTTGAATATTCGTTGTTTTACCTGTCTCGTCTATGAGGAATATGAGCGAAACTGTGCCTTCAAGCCCCTGTTGCAGCGCCCATCTGGGATATTCCGGCTGAACGTGTCTCAACTTTACAGGCTGTGCCTGGACCTCTTCTGGCCTGAATTCATTTTGATTTCCCGAAACGGCAAGCAATGTCTGCTCCACAGGAGTCTCAGGAAGAATAATGTCGGCGAGAGGCCAGGTTCCGAACTGGTCTGGTTTCAGGTCTATCCTGGGAAGTGGCGAGGCGACCGCACCAGAACGCGCCTGGCTCTGCGGTCTCTTTGCGGAAAGAGAGAGACCCGGGCGCAGAGGAGTCTGTTTGCGCATAACAGGCGCCGAGAAGGTCGGAGTCGCGGAAGCGCGCGGCGCGCGCGCCGCGCGCGTTTGGTTCTTCGGGGTGGAAATTATCTCTATTACCGGGGCGCTTATACTGGCGGCTCGCTTCGGCGGCGTCCCGAAACCGGAGAGTGCGAGCAGGAAAGCGGTGTTGACTGCGACAGCCAGGGAGATTGACAGTAAAAGCGTTCTCATAAGTTCACCGCTCAATACTTGACGCGAGGGAGATTTTTTTCGCTCCCGCCAGTTTGCACTCGTCAATTACGTCAACGACGATGCCGGTCTTTGCTCTTTTATCCGCGACTATCACGACTGTGCCGGTTGGGCTTCTTCGTAACTGGTGCTCCAGGATGGAACGCAGAGTGCGCAGGTCAACAGAGCGCTCGTTTATATGGATAGTGCCGCGCTCTGTGACGGCGATGAGAACATTTTCGCGCCCGACCGATTTCGCAGTTGCGGCGCTTGGTCTTGACACCTCCACCCCCGTCTCGCGCGCGAAAGTTGCGGTAAGGAGAAAGAAGAGAAGCAGTAAGAAGACCATATCAATGAGCGGAGCGATGGTCACTTCGGGTTTCCTTCTCTCTCTTCTTCTGCGCAGTGACCTGTCCATCTTTTAGCCCGGAGAACGCAAGGAACTCACAATTTCCGCCGCTTTTTCCTCTAACTCTGAAACGATGGAGTCCACTTTATGGGTTATGTAGGTGTGCATAAGGAGCACAGGTATAGCGACAGCCAGTCCCGCCTCGGTTGTAATAAGCGCCTGAGAGATGCCGCTTCCGAGAAGGGCGGGGTCGCCTGTTCCGTGCGAGGACATAGTGTTGAAGCACCCTATCATTCCCGTGACTGTTCCCAGAAGTCCCAGAAGTGGCGCGAGCGTTGCCATAGTTGCCAGAAGAGAAAGACCAAAAGAGAGCCTCTTCCTTTCAAGTTCAAGACCGGCAGATAAAGTCTGTCTGATATTCTTTCCTGGCAGCGTCGTCTTCAGAATGTGGCGGAGAGTATCGGTAATAGGCGAGGGTCTGGTCAGAGACGCTTCTGGTTGAGCGCTGCGCTGCGGCTCCAGAGCGAAATCTTTTAGAGATGCCCTCAATTCGCGCCTCCTCGCCGGCAGGCTGAAAAGGCAGAAAAATATGAGCGCCCAGGAAGCGAGTGAAAGAGCCAGAATCGGGACCATTACAGGTCCGCCGCGTTCAAAAAGTCGTGCTATCAGTTCAGTCATTCACTTTTTTCTCCGGGAAGACGCTTACAGTCCTGGCAATCGCCTTTTCCATTCTTTCTATTATCCCGTCAACGCGGGAGGAGAGCAGACTGTGAATCAGGATAACCGGGATTGCGACCATAAGACCCGCCTCTGTTGTTATGAGCGCTTCTGAGATGCCTGCAGAAAGCATTCGCGGGTCGCTTGAACCGTATGCCGCTATTGTGTTGAAAGTCCTTATCATACCTGTTACAGTGCCCAGAAGCCCCAGAAGAGGCTCAACAGTAGCAAGAACCGCGATTGTGGGAAGAAACCTCTCCAGTCTTCCAATCTGGGTGAGTGCTGTCTGGTGCATCGCTTCCTCAATCTTTTCCGCGCCTGCCTGGCGGTTCTCAATTCCTGCTGCGATGACTGCTGCGAGTGCGCCGGGAATGGTGCGCAGAGTCTGCGACGCCTCATCCCAGGCAGAATCTTTCTGGAGCGAAAGCGTGCGGTCAAAAACCTCTTCTGCACTTGCGGATTCCCTGCGCAGAATGAGTGAACGGTGCACTATCATAATGGCTGCTAAGAGCGCGACCAGTGCGATTGGAATCATTACAGGTCCGCCGCGGACAAACCAGTCTGCAATGCCTTTGAATCCATACTCTGTCCCGGCAACCATCTCCTGCGTCACATCCAGAGGAACCAGAAGAGTCTGTTCTTTCCCGGTCTGGAGCGAGCCAAAAAGGCTTTTGATACTGCTTTGCATTGAGTGCGGAAGATGGTGCTGGAACTTTCTGCCTCCTTCTTCAGAGTAAAGAAGCGCACCGCTCTCTTTCCCATCCTCAGTAAGATAGACCTGCGTTAGTCCGCCAACTGTCAGAAATCTGGCAGGCTTCTCTCTTCCGTCTTCCGCGAGAACTCTGGCGTGCGTAAAAGTCACGCTTTCAGCAGAGTCTATACACTGAAGCGCCGCAGTGAAGATTTCGCCGATACGCCGGTAACTCTCTTCTTTATTTATACCCACAGTGAAGGCAGGAATTCCGCCAAATCTGGAAGCGGGAAGCAGCGCGCTTTTCTTCTTCAGTTCCTCAGACGCCTCTTGCGCAAACTGGCTCAGCCTCGCGCAGACTTCTGAGTCAGCCGCAATCCGCTCTTTCGCACTCTCTATCTCTTCCCGCAGACCCTGATTATTTTTCCCTGTCTCTTCTACTTCCCGCCTCAGAGTTGCGCCCTCTGCGCGCAGAGTGGAGATTTTCTCATCCAACTCTTTTCGCGTGGCGGAAAACTTCTCCTTATCAGCCTGGAGCGCCTTCTCCTCTGATTGGAGTTCCGCCTGCGCCTGCGATATAAGCGCTTCCACCCGCTTCGCATCATCATCTTGGGCATACAGATACGAAGCCACAAGAAGAAGGAGTGCGGGAAGAATCAACTTTCTCACTTGCCCCCCTCCTTCCCGGTGACGCTCGCGTGGACCGGAAATACCACAAGCGAGGGTGAACGCATCCTGCGCATTATCTGGAAAGATTCGCTTATCGCCTCGCGCTGCGAAGAATCAAGTTCCGCGAGGAGCGCAAATCTCCCGCTCCGCCTTGCGACCAGCCCGCAATCTAACCCGTCATCCGTAATATACGCGAGAACTAATCTGCCTATTCGCAGATACTCCCCATCTTTTATCCTGCCATCAGGCAGTTTCACCGCGCCGGGATAAGATTCGCTGGAGAAGCCGAGTTCCAACTCCTGCATAACAATCTGCCACAGAAGCGCCACATCAGAGGCGACATCTTTGCCCGCGCTCTCCAGAAAATTATCTACAACCTTTTTGCGGTCATCAGTTTTATACGGCAGCCCGCACTCAATCTTCTCCTCCAGTTTTTCAGCAGTCGTCTTGACAGATGCACTCAGACGTGAAAGTTCGGCGCTGGATTCGCCCAACTTCTTCGCCAGCCCCTCCTTTTCCTTCTGGAGTGCGCTGTTCTCCTTTTTCAGCAAATCGCGCCGCGAAAGAAGTTCTTCTTTTTCCGCGCCGAGAGAATCCATCTCCTCCTCAAGCAAAGCGCGTTGCTGCTTCGCCTTCTCCGCAAGCGCGTAACGCTCTTTCTTTGTCTCCCGCAGTTTCGCCAGAGTCTGCTGCAGTTTCTGAACTAACGCCGCAGGCTTAGTGTCGCCTTCATCCGCAAAAGGCAAATTCACAAAGCAGAACAGTCCAACTACGAAGAGGATAGACAGTCCCGTCAGAAGCCTGCACGCTCGCGATAGGCTGAAACTCATCTTTTTCTCCATTACTGTGAACCCTGATATTACCGCCCCTTTCCTTCATTGTCAACGCCTACACGCCGAATATCCTCCCTGTCCCGCGCAATGACAAGCCCCGGACTTCAGTCCGCGGGTAGATTCAAACTCGCGCCGTTGACAATTTCCTTCCGAAGATTATACTTTCAGTTGCTCAAGCCCCGCCGTTCATCGGCGGGGATGTAAAGAATCAGGAGTTCAATATATGACGGATAACATCCTTTACTATGGTGACAATCTGGATGTTCTGCGCCGATACATAAAAGACGAGACTGTGGACCTCATCTATCTTGACCCGCCGTTCAAGAGCGAGCAAGACTATAACGTTCTATTTGAGGAGAAAAACGGTTCCAGGTCCAAGGCGCAAATCAAAGCATTTGAGGACACGTGGCAGTGGGACACCGCGGCGGTGGAAGCGTGGCGGCAAATGGTTGAACAGGGACCTGAGAAAGTTTCCAAACTTATGCAGGCTTTCAGAACATACTTAGGCGGCAACGATATGATGGCTTATCTTTCTATGATGGCGCCGCGTCTCCTGGAATTGAAGCGAGTCTTGAAGGTTACAGGCTCAATCTACCTCCACTGCGACCCAACAGCAAGTCATTACCTCAAAATGCTAATGGACGCGGTGTTTGGCGGTGAGAATTTCCAGAACGAAGTTATTTGGTGCTACGAGATAGGAGCCAGAAGCAGAAGACGATTCGGCAGAAAACATGACGTTATTCTCTTCTATTCCAAATCAAAAGAATTTATCTTCAACTGTGATGAGGTGATGGTTCCGCGCAAAGCCGGGACTCATATGAAAACGCGCACGGATGAGAACGGACGGACCTATCAGGAGAAAATTGACCCCGGAAGTGGCAAATCTTATAGGTACTATCTTGACCAAGGGGCAATCCCTCCAGACTTCTGGATAGGAATACAACAGCTCAACCGGGAGGCGGCGGAGCGCCTCGGCTACCCCACGCAGAAGCCCGAAGCCCTCTTGGAGAGAATCATCAAAGCCAGCAGCAACGAGGGGGATTTGGTGCTCGATCCATTCTGCGGATGTGGTACTACTATTGCCGTTGCCCAGCGGCTCAACCGCCGCTGGATAGGAATTGACATTACTCACTTAGCCGTAACACTCATAAAACACCGATTACGGGACGCATTCGGCGACCAGGTGTCCTATAAGGTTGTCGGTGAACCCGTATCTTTGCCTGACGCCGAGACGCTTGCCAGGCAAGACCCCTATCAGTTCCAGTGGTGGGCGTTAGGACTTGTCGGCGCTCGCCCTGTAGAACAAAAGAAAGGCGCTGATAAGGGCATCGATGGTCGGCTTTATTTCCACGATGAGGAAGAAGGCGGCAAGACAAAGCAAGTCGTTCTCTCAGTGAAGGCTGGACACACAGGCGTGGCGCACATCCGCGACCTGCGCGGAGTGATAGACCGCGAAAACGCTGAAATCGGAGTTCTTGTTACAATGCAGGAGCCGACACCTCAGATGCGCGCTGAAGGGGCGGATGCGGGTTTCTATCACTCTCCCGGATGGCGCAAGAATTATCCAAAGTTGCAAATCCTCTCTGTATCTGACTTGTTGGCGGGCAGAGGTATTGATATGCCGCCGCTTCACCAGGTGAACAAAACATTCAAAAAAGCGCCCAGAGCCAAAGGCAAATCGCCGAAAAACCTGGGATTACTCTTGTGAAACCGTCACACGTGCGAGAGTTCCTGGAGCACCTTCCATAATTACTGAGGAAATTCCAAGAGGAAATAAGTATTGTGTCCACAATGGCGCAATTCCCCATCCCTTCATTTTTCCCGAACATTTTCTTTTTTCCATTTGACTTATAGGACAAAGTTTATTTTATTAGCGCAGTTACTTCATATAACATAGCACAGGTTCGGCCAACAAGGAGAGCGTTGAGAAGAAAAAAGGGTCTTCATATGCTGTGCATTTATAACTCCAAAATCAATAGTCGGTGAATAAGAGTCCCAGCGCAGGGTCTGCGCTGGCCGACAGAGGGCTTCGGGCGTGCTCGGAAGAGGCTTTACAACTCCGCAGTTATGGTTCAGCCCGGATTGCACGAAAGGGCTTATAGCCCGGAGTATTTGCCCCAGCCTGTTTAGTCGCTCGCCTATTTCCAGCCTGTGCAGTTTCAACCAAATCAACTATCTGCAACTTGTTGAATCAAATCCTCGTAGGTCTCCTTTAGCAAGAGCACTCCCATCGGGAGTTTTGCCGCTCTGTCCACTGATTCTGCCTGTCGGCTTTGCGCTGAATAATGTAAGTCAGCACTGTGGTTGAGTTGAAAATTAGGAGATTGAGAAAGGTCTTTGGTCCCGGAGAAAGAAAGGGGGTTAGCGATGGAAGGTCAGGAAAGGATGTGGAAGGAACTCGGGATAAATCTTCAGAGGCATGACTTATTGCTTCAGGCGCTCGGCAAGATTTACGGCGATGTATATCTGAAGCAAGAAAATCGCCCTGAAGCGATAGAATACTTTGATTTTGTGGTCTCCGAGGTGCACGGACTTCGGATAAAAGAGTTGCTCGACCACAAGTCAGCCGGCGGCAAAGTGGTTGGCACATTCTGCGTCTATGCGCCTGAGGAGATTATCACAGCCGCAAACGTGATAGATGTGGGTCTATGCGGCGGCGCGCAGTTCACGGTTAGTGATGGCGAATCGGTTCTGCCTCAGAACCTTTGCGCATTGATAAAAAGCGCTGTCGGATTCAAACTTGCCAAAATCTGCCCATACTTTGAGGCTGCGGACTTTCTCATCGGTGAGACAACCTGTGATGGCAAAAAGAAAACCTGGGAAGTGCTCAACAACTACAAACCCGTCTATGTGATGAGCCTGCCGCATAAAAAAGATGCCGCCGGGCATAAGATGTGGCGTGAGGAGGTTCACGCGTTTGCGGCAAAAATGGAGTTAGAGACAGGCGCAAAAATCAGCGCCGACACTCTGCGCTCTAAGATACGCATTGCGAACCAGAAGCGCCTCGCTTTACAGCGGCTGTATGAGACTCGCAAAAACAGCCCGCCGCCGATAAGCGGAAAAGATGCCTTACTTGTCTCACAGATTGCATTCTATGATGACCCCGAACGCTTTACCGCCAAGACGAATAAACTCGCTGCCGAATGCGAGCGCCGCGTGAATGAGGGAACACCAGTTGCCAGCGCTACCGCGCCTCGCGTTATGATTTCAGGCTGTCCGATGGCTGTGCCAAACTGGAAACTTCACCACATCCTTGAAACAAGCGGCGCCAATGTCGTGGTGGAAGAGACCTGCACTGGCACGAGGTATTTCACCCAGCCTGTCGTGTCTGATACAGGCAAGACGAAGGAAGAACTTCTTGACGCGATTGCGGACAGATATCTCGCGATAAACTGCGCCTGCTTTACCCCGAATAATGAACGGGTAGAGGATGTTCTGCGCCTGGCGAGAGAGTACCGTGTCAGTGGCGTGGTCTATTATGTCTTGCAGTTCTGCCACACATATAACGTGGAGTATTACCACATTCAGAAGGCTCTCAAAGATGCCGGTATTCCTGTTCTGAAGATTGAGACAGACTATGCTGACGACTCCGCGCAAATCAAAAACAGAGTGGATGCGTTTATTGAACAACTGACGCGGTGACGGCTCTAACGGGCAGACCACAGGGATTCCTGGGACGCGATGGATATTTCTTCCCAACCTTTCTGCGGCGAATGACATTCCGGTGCGCTATAACATCAGCCCGCGGAGGGGGCGGCTATATCAAGAGCGCGTTGGCGCGCTTCTTTCCTCCCATATTGGCTACTGGCTATTGCCTTTTGCCCATCTTGTGGAATTCGCGCGAGGTATGAAGTAAGCGCTTCGCTTTACTTCATACCAAGGGTGTAAGAAAAGGGGATACGGGGATGGGAGAGAGAGATATGGAGATAACAGCCAGAATGTGAAAGATTTATCTCCCTATCGCCCTAATCTCCCTATCCCCCTTTTTACACAGGTTCGCGCGAGGAATGGATAATTTTGACGCAGATTGACGCAGATTGAAGATAATAACCCCGGGGATTTGAATCAGCGTAAATCAGCGTCTAAAAGAGAATCGGGAGTCGCGCGAGAGGTGAAAGACGAGAGCCGAAACGGGCGGGGGGATATTATAGAAATCCTGTAAATTGGAAGAGGCTAAAATCGCGTAACTTCTCCTTCGCGCTGGATTTGCTAAAAATCGCAATTTACAGGATTCTTACAGGTGTGAGGTATGAGGTATGAGGTGTGAGGTATGAGGTTTGGACCGCCTCTCGGCTGACACCTGATACCCATACCTGATGCCTTCCGTAAAAGCCGAGAGCCGAAAGCGGGGAGCGGGAGGTGCGCGCGACTATCTTTCAGCGCGGTTTAGAATACGCGGGTCAGAGGTCGGGTCGGAGCAGATTCGGGATAAGCGGTTGAACACGTTCCGATTGATTCCGGGAGGCGGTAACGATTTCACCGGGTTTTTGCGCGAGGGAAGATGCGCAACGCTAATTCATAAACACCCATAAGCGTCAAGCCCACAATCAGAGGAAGAAGGTAATAGATAAGCCTGTAAGCGAGGAGAGCGCCAAGAAGAGAATCAACAGGCATATGTTGCTTCAGTGTCAGAATAAGCACGCCTTCAAAAACACCAAGCGCGCCTGGAACGTTGCTGAAAATACCGACAGTCTGCGCCGCAGCGTAACTGGTCAGGAAAGTGGTGAAAGGCAGCGAAGAACCCCTCGGAAGCAAAACATACAGAGATGCGGCGGCGAGACCCCAGTCAAACATACCAACGAGAGGCTGAAAGGCGGCGAGCCGAATCGGGGGCAGACTGAATGAGAACCCTCTGATATTTAGTGACTTTCTGACCCTGGCGCACGCTATTAGATACGCAGAAACAGCAAGCAAAAGAGTTGCTCCGAGAAGCCGAACATACAGGGAAGAAACTGACCAGTTTCCGGGTAACTTGACCGCGAACAGTAAGAGGGTGATGCCGCAGAGACTCACTACCCCTATCCACGCTGTGAACCCGGCAAACACGGCAAGGCGAATCACATCTGGAACAGATAGCCCCCAGCGGGTATAGAGCCGCATACGGACAGCAACTGCGCCAAATAAAGAAAGACCAACGTTATTGGTGAAGACATAACTCACAAAGGAAGCAAAAAGGACTCGCCTGTTCGGAACACTCTGCCCAACATAGCGCACTCCGAGCAGGTCATAACCTGTGAGAACGATATACCCAAGAACCGCGAGCACAAGAGACAGAGCGACTCGTTCAACAGGCAGACCGGTAAACGCTGTCTTGACTTTCTGCCACTGAAGGTGCTCCATCTCGCGTCGCAGTGTCCACGCAGCGAGGACAAAAATGGTCAGCCCCAGCACTGGAATGAGATAGCGAAATATACGTCTGTTCACAGCCTAATATAATAATAAGAAGAACGCGTTTGGCAAGCCTGCTCTTCAGCGACCGCGGCAGATTCCGCCACGCTTCTTTTTCAGCGGCTGGGAGAATATCGTAAAGCGCGTCTGAAAGTTTACGTATATTATCTAATCGGTAGCCATATTTACTTAGGCGACTCATCCCCTTCGGACTTTTTGCCTTCCACCCTGTAAACTCCTGCATTTTCGTCGTATTCAAGGCTGAATCTGTTCTCGTTATACCACTTCAGAAATTCTTCAACCTGCGGGCAGTTTGATGGTAAAGGTTGCACCCTGTCCCGGCTCGCTTTCTGCTGTTATTTCTCCGTCGTGCTCCTTGACTATACCGTAAGAGATGCTAAGCCCCAGTCCGGTGCCCTCGCCAACTCCCTTTGTAGTGAAGAAAGGGTCAAATATCTTGGATAAGTTTTCTTTCTCAATTCCTATCCCCGTATCTGAGAATTTGATAACGATGCTGCTGCCTTCACGCTCAGTTGATACGGTCAGACTCCTGCGTCCTTCCTTGTGCGAAAGAGCATCCCATGCGTTATTTATTATGTTGACAAAGACCTGCAGGAGTTGCTGTTCGTCAGCCAGAATCGGCGGAAGGTTATCGGCTAACCGCTTCACAATCTCTACAGAAGAAGCCTTCAGTTCATGCTCTAACAGTTCAAGTGACTGGGTCATAACGGTGTTGACATCCAGCGATTTCTTTGTGGGTTTTCTTCTTCTCGCGAACTGCAGGAGGTTCTGCACTATCTTACGGCAGCGTTCAGCGTTGAACTTTATTCTGCTCAGCGCGTGTTTCAGTTCTGGGTCACAGTCAGCCTCCTGGAACAAATCTGCGTAACTTATAACCGCAGCCAGAGGGTTGTTCAACTCGTGCGAGACCCCGGCTACCAATTCCCCGACAGCGGCGAGTTTCTCGCTCTGGATGAGTCTCTCTTTTGTCTCCTCAAGATTCTTATACGCTTCTTGCAGAAGATGGACTTTTTTCTCAAGCGTCTCGTATAGAAAGGAATTTTCTATAGCCTGCGCTATTTGAGCCACAAACACAACAGCGAGGTTCAGGTCAGAACTGGTGAACTGCTCGGCTATTCTGATTCTGTTGGCGTTGAGAACACCCCAGGTCTTTTTCTTTGTAACGATAGGACAGACGATAGCCGAACTTATCTCTTGTATGCCATCTATTCCGGAGAATTGGGGATGGCGACTGAGAGGACCATTGAGGATTCTGGGCTGATGGGTACTGGCGACTTCGCCAGCCACTCTCTCTCCCAGAGCGAGTCTTGCATCCCTTTTCTTGTCACCGCGAACTCCCGCCGCCCCGGCAACATACAAGTTCTGGTTTTCGTCAAACAGCATTATTGAGGCATCGTCAGCGTTGAGGGTCTTGGCTGCAAGGTCTAAGATAATCTCTATGATTCGTTCAATCTTCAACTCTGAGAAAATCGCCTTGCTTGCCTCGTAGACACCGATAAGGGCTTTCAGTTCGCGCTTCTCAAGCGCCTTCTCTACAATCAGGCGCATTTCTTCCATACTGAACGGTTTGGTAACGTAGTCGTATGCTCCTTTCTTCATACTCTCTACTGCTGTCTTGATGGTTCCATATCCTGTTACCATTATGACTTCAATTGACGGGTCAATCTTCTTTATCTGCGCCAGAACGTGCAGTCCATCAACACGAGGCATCTTGAGGTCAGTTATGACGATGTTGAAACCGCCTTTTCTGATTTTACCAATTCCCTCCTTGCCGTCAGCGGCAGTTTCAACAGTATAGCCGTCCGCGGACAATGCATATGACAACAAGTCCCTTATGCCCTGTTCGTCATCAATTACTAATATCTTGCCCTTGCTATCCAACTCTTTCTCCTGCTGCCACAGTCAATAGAGTTACGAGCCTTGTGGCAAACTCCAGCCGTTGCCGCTTTCTTCTAACAACGCGATAATGTCATCCGCGCCGATGGGTTTTTCTACGACAACTGTTGCGCGCAACTTCCTGGCTTCGTTTTCAGCGCTGCCAAATGGGTCTGAACTGCTGCTCATCACAATTACTCTCTGGGTGGGATTCTTTTCTCTTATTCTTCTTAGAACCTCCACTCCGTTTAGACGCGGCATATGAATATCAAGGAAAACGACATCAACCTGCCTGTTCTCCAGCACTGCCAGCCCTTCAAGACCGTCACTTGCGTGCAGAACTTCGCAGCCGATGGGTTCCAGGAGAAATGCAAAGACATCCTGTATTCCTACTTCATCGTCTATTATTAGAACTATTGTTTTTCTCATTTCACTTTGCATTGGCTCCCCCATCAGCAGCAGGCAGTCTTACAGTAAAGCAAGTGCCTTTACCCGCTTCTGTGGTAAAGGTGATAGTTCCTCCTGTGTTCTTGACAATTTCATAGCACAGCCCCAACCCCAGACCTGTTCCCTTGCCTGCTTCTTTTGTGGTAAAGAAAGGCTCAAAGATGCGGCTTCTAATTTCCTCGGGTATGCCTGTTCCTGTATCTTCAACCCGAATCTCCACCCACCGCTTGCCATTTTCCTCAAGACCGCGAGCGCGGATGGTAAGAGTTCCTCTCTCTCCCATAGCATCAAACGCATTGTTAGCGAGATTGATGATTACCTGCTGCAATTGGTTTGAGTTTGCAAATATATGCGGGATATTCTCCCCAAACGCCCTGACAAGTTTTATATTACTGTTTTTTGCGCGAGCCGATATAAGGGACATTGCGCTCTCAATTGTCTTCACAACATCAAGTTCTTCCGGCCCGGCTTTCTGTGACCTTGAGAAGACCAGCAAGTCTTGAACAAGTTTCCCGCATCTCACAGCCTCGCGCTCTATGGATTTGATTGGCATCTCCAGGGTGTCTCCGGGAGCCAGCCGTTTTGCCAAGCCTTCCGCAAAACCGAGTATGACAGTTAGAGGATTATTTATTTCATGCGCTATACCGCCTGCGAGTTGCCCCACCGCAGCCATCTTGGCACTTTGCATAAGCTGCGCCTGAAGTTCTTCTTTTTCTTTTTCTGCCTGCTTACGCTGCGTAATGTCGGTAACGATTCCGTCTATACGCAGAGGGGCGCCCGATTTGTCATACACTAAGTGTGTGCGGTCGCTAACCCAGGCGATACTGCCGTCAGTCCTCACGATGCGGTATTCGCCCTCCGTATGTCCAAACTTATACAAATCAGATATGGCTTTCTCCATAAGCGGCTTATCGTCCGGATGAACCATCTCAAACCAAAGATTAGCGTTCTTTAGCCGAAGTTCAACAGTTAGGGGGGTAAATTGACCTGGAAGTGCTGATTTTCGGCATCTCATCCTCAAAAGTCGTGACTACATCCTGTTTCAGATTCTATCTTCTTCCGCCATTTAGGAGCGCCT
>Ga0315280_10007609_pt1 | contig 14484 bp, 11 predicted proteins | sample YL17G06_40_MG_FD_203697 | JGI IMG/M metagenome (GOLD analysis project Ga0315280, IMG submission 203697) | Sediment microbial communities from Yellowstone Lake, YNP, Wyoming, USA - YL17G06_40 | ecosystem: Environmental > Aquatic > Freshwater > Lake > Sediment | place: USA: Wyoming | collected...
GCCGTGGCACTGTATCAGAATGAACTGGACGAGGCCATCGAGCAGTACTGCTGGCTGCGCCAGAACGAGCCGCAGAACTCCTGGGTCCGCTCGGCCCTGGCGCACCTGTACTATCGCACCGGGCAATACAGCCTGGCGGTGGAGGAGTTCGAGTCGGCCATCGCGATGGAGCCGGAGAACTGGTCGCTGGTGGACGACGAGGTGGAGGCGCTCGTGGCCGACGGGCTGATCCGCGAGGCGATAGAGCGGCTGCACAGCCTGATCGAGCAGCAGGGCCCGTTCCCCGACCTCCACGTGCGTCTAGCCGACCTGTACGGGCAGATCGGCGACGACGACGCGGCGATGAAGCACTACCGCCTGGCGCTGAGCCTCCAGGGCAACTATCTGGAGGCCATGGTGAAGCTGGGCACCCAGCACCTGGTCTGCGGGCGATGGGAGGAGGCAGCCGAGGCGTTCCACGAGGCCTGCGAGCTGAACGATCGCCTGCTTGTGAGCTACGTGGGGATCGGCGTGTCACAGGCAGCCATGGGGCGGCGGACCGATGCGATCAACAGCCTGGAGCTGGCCGGTGCCGTCGAACCAAACAGCGTCATACTGCTGGCGGAGATGAGCAAGCTTCAGCTCAAGGCCGCCCTGGCGGAGGAGGTGGAGAAGAGCTTCGCCGCCGGTGGCGAGTCCGCCATGCCCGAGATCGCCCTGGACCACGACGACTTGTTGCACAAGCAGATCGACAGGCACATGGAGTGGATAAACCTGCACCCCAACTATGCCGACCTGCGATATCGCTACGGCGTGCTGCTGCGGGCAGAGGGACGCTGCGCCGAGGCTATGGAGCAGTTCGCCAAGGCCGTCGAGCTCAACCCCTCCTACGTCCAGGCGATCATCAAGCTCGGCATTACCCAGCAGGAGCTGGGCATGGTTGACGAGGCCATCGAGACGTTCCGCCGGGCCCTTGAACTGAAGCCCAACTACGTGGACCTGCACTACAAGCTGGGCCTGCTCTACACCGACCGCCGCCAGTTCGAACAGGCTGTCCAGCACATGGAGGCGGCTGCCGAGGGCGCCCCCGACCATACCGAGGTGCGGGCGGGCCTGGCGCTGGCGCTCCAGAACATGGGGCTGATGGACCGCGCCGCGACGGTCTGGCGAAGCCTCAGGCAGGTCAACCACAGCGGGCGATGACGGGCCGGCCGCGAGCCGACAAGTTACGTCGCCACAGCCGCAGCGCGGCGACTCAAGCCAGCATCTTCTCCAGGCGGTTCAGCCCCTCGTCGATCTGGGCGATGTCGGTGGCGAAGCTCAGCCGCACGCAACGGTCCTCTCCGAAGGCGTCGCCCGGCACGAGTGCGACCTTGGCCGACTCCAGCGCGGCCTTGGCGAAGCTGAGCGAGCCGGTGACCTCCACGCCGCCGATCTTCCGCCCGTAGTGGGCGCTGACGTCGGGGAAGCAGTAGAACGCACCCGTCGGCTCGACGCATCTGACGCCCTTTATTGCGTTCAGTCGCCCCGACATGCGCCGCCCGCGCCTCTCGAACTCCTGCCTCATGGTCTCGATGGTCTCTGCGGCCTTGGGCGAGGTATAGGCCTCCAGGGCGGCGGCCTGGCCGAAGCTGACCGTCTCGGAGGTCTCGTGGCTCATGAGCGCCTTTATGGCCGAGATTACGTTCGTCGGCCCGGCCGCCCAGCCCAGGCGCCAGCCGGTCATGGCGAACGTCTTGCTCAGGCCGTTGAAGGTCACAGTGCGCTCGGGCAGGCGCTTGTCCAGCGCGGCGAAGGAAACGAACCGCGTACTGCCGTAGATGAGCTTCTCGTATATCTCATCGGAGAAGACGATCAGATCGGTCTTCAGCACGACCTCGGCGATGGCGGCGAGCTCCTGGCGGGTATAGGTTGCGCCGGTCGGGTTGCTGGGGTAGTTCAGGAGGAGCACCTTGGCGGCCTTGGCGGCGTCGGTGACCTGCTTGGGCGTGACCTTGAAGCTGCGGTCGGCCGGGGCCGGCAGGTACACCGGCTGCCCGCCGGCAAGCTTGATCTGCTCGGGGTAGCTGACCCAGTAGGGGGCCGGCAGCAACACCTTGTCGCCGGGATCAAGCAGGGCCTGAAAGGCCTCGTACAGCGCGTGCTTGCCGCCGAAGGTGAGCACGATCTGCGAGGGAGCCACGTGGATGTCGTTCTCGCGGGCGAGCTTGTCGGCGATGGCCTGGAGCAGCTTGGCGCCGCTGCGGGCGTTGTACTTGGTGTCTCCGGCGTCGAGGGCAGCCTTAGCGGCGGCCTTGATGTATCGCGGCGTGTCGAAGTCCGGCTCGCCGACCCCGAAATCCACCACATTGATCCCGCCGGCCCGCAGCTCCTTGGCCCTGGCGGTGATGGCGAGTGTGGCGCTGGCTGTCACTGACGATACGCGCTTGGACAGCTTCATGTCCTGGTCCCTAACGATGGCCGTGTCTGGCCCCCAAGGCCGATGCATCGTGCTTGGGGAGGCCTGTACCTTAGCGGCCGACGTCGGTTTGTCAACGGCATCGGCGCCGCGCAAGAAAAGGACCGGCCGACGGCAGGCCGGTCCGCAAAGCTTGAGCACTGTGCCTATCGACCGGTCTCGCCGCTGGGGGCAAAGCCGATCATGGCCAGGAAGCGGTTGGTGTTGAGGATCGGCACGTGCATGCTCTGGGCGGCCTCGACGGTCTCCTGGTAGCGGCTGAAGTCGCGCATCTGGGCCTGATAGACCGCCCAGGTGGTCTCGGGGGCGTTCTCGGAGGGTATCAGCGGCCGCTCCGGCTCGGCCCCTAAGACCACGAAGTCGGTCTGGACGTCAACCTGGTCGGCCACCTGCCCGCCGTAGCGCTGGACGAGGAGCTTGACCTCCTTAGCGTCCTCGGCGGAATAATGGCCCTTGCCTCGCAGGTCGAACCGCCCCTCGACCACGAACGTGTAGGTCCGCTGCGGGTCGTAGGCGACGTTGCCGATCAGGTCGCCCGCGACGATCGGGTTGTCCACGGACTGCTCCACGATGCGGCACTCGCTGATCGTATCTTTGACCTGTGTGACGACGATCTTGGCCTTGCCCTCGCCGCTCTCGGGGATGCCGCCCGACGGATAGACAGTGAAAGTCAGGCCGGGCGTTACACGGTTGGCCGAGCCGAGGTTGACGTAGCAGACGCCCTCCATGCTCTTGGCCTGGAGCACCTGCCCGTCGCTCTTGCGGGCGGCCACGTCGGCACCGCCGGCCCCGCGCTTCTTGTCCAACTCGCCGCGAAGCCGCTCAATGGTCTGGTCCTTGGCGTCGAGGTTCACCACCGAATCCCGAAGCTGCTGGTTCTTGTTGGCGATCTCCATGTTCAGCTCGGTGCGGGTCTGCTCGAGCTCCGCCTTGAACCGCCTCTGCTCCTCGACATAGCTCTCGTGCGCCTGGCGGAGCTTCTCGTCGAGGGCCAGCTTGTCGTCCTTGAGCTGCTGGATTTCAGCGGTGAAGGAGGCGGTCAGCTCGTCGATGGTCTTGTCCTTCTGGCCGATCAGGTCCTGGAGCTCGCTGTTCTTGTCGTTCATGGCCTGGAGCTCCGACCGCGTCTCGGCGAGGTCCTGGTTCAGTTCCCTGGCCTCGGTCACCAGTCCGCGGCCGATCGCGCTGCCGGTCGCCTGGGCGAGGCCTTCGGCCTGAGTGCGGGCGATGGCGTAGGTGGTCCGCTGGCCCGTGACGATCGCCGTGAGGTCGCCTATCTGCTCCGACATCTGGGTCAGAACGGTCAGCCTCTGCGGGCCTCTGTCGTATTCCGTCAGCATGTCGCGGACGGCCTGACTGGGGTTGGTCAGCTCCTGCGGACTGACCACCCGGCGGTAGGTACCCTCAAGTTCGGCGAGCCTTTCCTTGAGGTTGTCCGTCTGGACCCAGAACAGCACCGCTGTGGCCATCGCAAGGAGGAAGAGGATGACGAATGCCACCAGAAGGTAAGGTGGCGGACTGGTTCGACGTTGCACTACCCGCGCCATGTGTCCGCTCCTAGGTTGGGTGTGTTTTTCCGCTGCGCCGTGTCGCGCCCGGAAGCTGCGGTCCCTATTAGCCGATCCCGCAACAGCAATTCAGTATCTTGGATTGACGCCGGTAACTCAACTGTTTTTTGACCGCGGGGGCTAGGACAGCCTCTCGCGCAGAAGCCTCTGGACCTCAGCCGGGTCGGCCGCCCCGCCCGACCGCTGCATCACCTGCCCCATGAGGAACCCGAATGCCTTCTTCTGCTTCTTGCCGCCTTCCCTCACGTCGGCGACGGCCTGGGGGTTGGCGGCGATAGCCTCGTCAACCCAGGCCCCCAGAGCGGCAGCGTCCGTCACGACCAGCAGGCCCTCGCGCTGGGCGATCCGGCTGGGCGGCTCGCCGGAGGCGACCATAAGGTCGAATATCCTGGCTGCGGCGGTGGCGTTGATCTTCCCTTCAGCCAGCAACTTGACCAGGTCCGCCAGTTGGGCCGAACTGATGCCGATCTCGGCGATGGTGCAGCTCCGCTCGTTGGCGATCGCCGCCCCGCGCGAGAGCAGCAGGTTGACGCATCGCTTTGCGTCCGCGCCCAGGCGCACCGCATCGTCCAGCAACTCACCGGTTGGGGCGTCCTGGGTGAGTGCGTCGGCCTCCTTGAGGGTCAGGCGGTAATCGGCCATGTACCGCGCCCGGCGGGCAAGCGGCAGCTCGCCCACGCCGGCCGCCACCGACTGCCGCCACGCCTCGTCCACCATCACTGGCACCAGGTCCGGCTCGGGGAAGTAGCGGTAGTCGTGGGCCTCCTCCTTTTCTCGCTGGAAGACGGTCACGCCGCGCTCGTCGTCGAAGCCCAGGTTCTGCTTGCCCAGCTTATCTAGGCTGTAGCCGTCGGGGTCTTCGCCCCAGGCGGCATACTGCCGCTGGATCTCGTAGGCCACGGTCCGCTCCAGGCTGCGGAAGCTGTTGAGGTTCTTGACCTCGACGATGGGCGTCTTGTACGTCCGCCCGGAGCGGGTGATGTGCAGGTTGATGTTGGGCTCGAATCGCATGTGCCCCATCTGCATGTTGGCGTGGCTGGCGCCCAGCCAGCGGACCAGCCTGTGCATCCCGCGGGCGTAGGCCATCACCTCCTCCACCGTGTTCATGTCCGGCTCGGAGACGATCTCTAGCAGCGGCACGCCGGCGCGGTTCAGGTCCACGCCGGTGTGGGCCGGGTGGTCGTGGATGTTCTTGCCGGCGTCCTCCTCCAGGTGGGCGCGGCGGATGCGGACCTTCTTGTCGGTCCCGTCGGAAAGCGGCACCTCCATGTACCCGTTGACGCTGAGGGGCAGGTCGTACTGGCTGATCTGGTAGTTCTTTGGCAGGTCGGGGTAGTAGTAGCTCTTGCGGTCCCACTTGGTGAAGCTGCTTACCGTGCAGTTCAGCGCCAGCCCCACCCTCATCGCAAGCTCGACGGCCTTGCGGTTCATCACCGGTAGCACGCCGGGCATACCGATGCACACGGGGCAGACGTTGGTGTTCGGCGGGTCGCCGAAGCGGTTGCGGCACCGGCAGAACATCTTGGTCTCCGTCGCCAGCTCGACGTGTATCTCCAGGCCGATCAGCGGCAGCACGGTTGTGTCGGTGTCGATCATCGCTGTCACTCTCGTCCGGCCGAAGCCGCCATCGGCGGGGTCAACCGGGTTATGCCCGTTGCCTTCTCGTACATCCTGCCGGCCCGCAGGAGGGTTTCTTCGCTGAAGACCGGCCCGATTAGCTGCATGCCTATCGGCAGGCCGGCGGCAGACAACCCCGCCGGCAGCGACAGGCCCGGCAGGCCGGCGAGGTTCGCGCTGATCGTGTAGATGTCCTCCAGGTACATCGTGAGCGGGTCGGCCGTCTTCTCGCCGAGCCGAAAGGCCGTCGTCGGCGCCACCGGGCACAGCAGCACGTCGCAGTCGGTGAACGCCCGGTCGAAGTCGTTCTTGATCAGCCGGCGGACCTTGAGCGCCTTGTTGTAGTAGGCGTCGTAGTAGCCGGCCGAGAGCGTGTAGGTGCCCAGCATGACGCGCCGCTTGACCTCCTCGCCAAACCCCTCGGCCCGCGTCTTGGAGTAAAGCTCGATGATGTCGGCGACCGGCTCGGCGGTGCGATGGCCGTAGTGAACGCCGTCGTAGCGAGCCAGGTTGCTGGACGCCTCGGCCATGGCCACGATGTAGTAGCAGGCCACCGCGTAGGAGCTGACCTGGCCGGCGGAGTCCACGTCGATGCGGCTGTGGGGCAGGGAAACCTCGACGATCTTGGCGCCGTGCGACTTGTAGACCTCGGCGGCCTTGGAGATGGCGGCGGCGATCTCACCGTCTAGGGCCTTGGAGAAGAACTCGGCGGGCCAGCCGACTCGCAGGCCCTTGATGGGTTCATCGAGCTTGGCCAGGTAGTCGCCCACCGGCCGATCGACGCAGGTGGAGTCGTTTCCGTCGCCGCCGGCTATCACCCTCAGCAGCAGCGCGCAGTCGGCCACGTCTTGCGTGATCGGGCCGATCTGGTCCAGGCTGCTGCCGTAGGCCACCAGTCCGAAGCGACTGACGCGCCCGTAGGTCGGTTTCATGCCCACCACGCCGCAAAACGCCGCCGGCTGGCGGATCGACCCGCCCGTGTCGCTGCCCAGCGCCGCGGCGGCCATCCTCGCCGCCACCGCCGCCGCCGAGCCGCCGGATGAGCCGCCCGGCACGCGCGCGGTGTCCCACGGGTTGGCGGTGGGGCGGAAGCCGCTGTTCTCGGTAGAGGAACCCATAGCAAACTCGTCCATGTTGGTCTTGCCGAGTATGACGGCGTCGGCCTGCTCGAGCTTGGCCACGGCCGTCGCGGTGTAGGGGGCCTGGAAATTGGCCAGTATCTTCGAGGAGCAGGTGGTCCTGCCGTAGGTGGTGCACAGGACGTCCTTGATGGCCAGCGGCACGCCGCCGAGCGCCCCGAGTCTCTCGCCCCGGCTACGGCGGGCGTCGACGGCCTTGGCCTGCTCCATCGCGCGGTCGCTCAGCACCTCGTTGTAGGCCGCGACCGCCGGCTCGCGCCGGGCGATGGCCCCAAGGTACGCCTCGACAGCCTGGACGGAGGTGCAGTCGCCCTTGGCGATCGCCGCTGCGAGCTGCGTTGCGGAGAGGTCGATGATGTCGGTCATGCTCGCCTCCGCACTGGGTTACTGGCTGTCTCCGATGACCTTTGGGACCTTGAAGAAGTCGCCGTCGCGCTGCGGTGCGTTGGCCAGGGCCTCCTCCGGCGTCAGGGAGACTCCTGGGGCGTCGTCGGCCAGGACGTTGTGTATCTCCACGGCGTGGGCCATCGGATGGACGTTGGCAGTGTCAAGCTCGTTGAGCTTGTCGAAGTACTCGATGATGGCGGCGAGCTGGCGGCTGAAGGTCTTCACCTGCTGGTCGGTCAGTTCGATGCGGCTGAGCTTGCCGATGTGCCGCACCAGGTCCAGGTCGATCGTCTTGGGCACGGCGTTCTCCTTCTCAGGACAGTGCCACCCAGTCTATCATTGGCGCAAGGCCTCGCCGTGTCAACGCATCGGCGCGATTTCGGTGATTGACCGAACTTGATGCCGCCGATATATTGTTGAGCAAGCCGGCGGACCTAACGCACCGGCAGTGAAGGCTTAAGGCGCCGTATGCCCAAAGGCAACACAATCGAGGTCGAGGCACTGGTGAAGGCATCGCTGCCGAATGCCATGTTTCGCCTGGAGATCCAGATGGGCGAGACCACCCACCAGGTCATCGGCCATATCTCCGGCAAGATGCGCCGCAACTACATCCGCATCACGCCCGGCGACCGCGTGATCGTCCAGCTCACCCCCTACGACCTGACCAAGGGCCGTATCATCTTCCGCCAGCGATAGAGGAACCGGAATACCGGACTAGCGGAATACCCTATTCCAAATCCGAAATCCGAAATCAGTCCGCGCTGGTGCAATTTCGGTACTTCCCCGCTAGGACGATCCCCCTGATGTCCTTTGCTGCTTGAAGCGGCTGGTCCGTCTCGGTCCAGAACCGGCCGATGAAGTTCAGCGCGTGCACGTCGCCTGCGTTGACCAAGGGGAGTGACAGCTCCGCTGATGCCAGCCTTGCCTGCTCGGCCATGCCCGAATCGTGGTTGCACGTGTGGTACTCCAGCGCGTCCGGCAGCAGTCCCTCCTTGAGCATCTGCGCCGAGCCGGGCCAGCGGTAAGGGTGGGCCAGCACGGTCAGGCATCCCTCCTCGGCTGCCCGGGCGAGTATTTCCGCGGGCCGGTCAGCCAGCTCGACGTAGCGACGGTCGTTGGTGCCGAGCACCAGCAGGTGCTGGAACCGCTCATCCGGCAGGGGACTGGTGGCCACCTCCACGCCGGGAAACACGCGGATGGGCGGGAACTGGCTGGCCAGTTCCTCAAGCTCCCAGTCGCTCCAGACAGCGTCGTGCTCGGTGATGTAGACGGCGCCATAGCCGGCGCGGATGAGCCGCTCCATCGCCTCAGCGGGCGTGTGATGGGCGCAGGGGCTGTAGCGGTGCGTGTGCAGGTGAAGTTCGACCTTCATCTTCGTTTCGTCACGATTGAACCACAAAGCACACAAAGTCCGCAAAGGCGAAAACGCAAGAGCACTAACCACAAAGGACACAGAGTTCACAAACGGAAACAGAAAACAGGACCTCTGCAAGTCGTGCCCTAGTCTTCTTGGTGTCCTTTGTGAGCTCTGTGGTTCACGTTCTTTTCTGTCTTTAGAATTCCGCCGAGCGCGGCGTGCGCGGGTATGGTATCACGTCGCGTATGTTCGCCAGCCCCGTGACGAACTGGAGCATCCTTTCCAGCCCCAGCCCGAAGCCGGCATGCGGCACGCTGCCGTATCGCCGCAGGTCCAGGTACCACCAGTAGTCCTCAGCCTTCAGGCCGGCGGCGTCCATGCGCGAGCGGAGCACGTCCAGGCGCTCCTCGCGCTGGCTGCCGCCGATGATCTCGCCGATCCGCGGCACCAGCACGTCCATCGCCGCGACTGTCCTGCCGTCGTCATTCAGCCGCATGTAGAAGGGCTTAATCCCGGCTGGATAGTCGGTGATTATCACAGGCCGGCGGAACGTCTCCTCGGTCAGGTAGCGCTCGTGCTCGGTTTGAAGGTCGGCCCCCCATTGGACGGGGAACGACCAGTCCCTCCCAGCCTTCGCCAGCCGCTCTGTCGCCTCGCTGTAACTGATGCGCACAAAGCCCCCCTCAGCCACGCCGGCCAGCGCCTCGATCACCGTCTTGTCCACGTGCTGGTTGAAGAACTCGAGGTCCTCGCGGCAGCGCTCCAGTGCCGCGGCGGCCAGGAACTTCAGGAACTCCTCAGCCAGGGCCGCATCGCCCGCCAGGTCGCAGAAGGCCATCTCCGGCTCGACCATCCAGAACTCCGCCAGGTGCCGCGGTGTGTTGGAGTTCTCGGCCCGGAAGGTGGGGGCAAAGGTATAGACCTTGCCCAGCGCGCAGGCGTAGGTCTCGGCCTCGAGCTGGCCGCTGACCGTCAGGTATGTCGCCCGGCCGAAGAAGTCCTGGGCCACGTCGACGGCGCCATCCGGCGTGCGGGGCGGGTTAGCCATGTCCAGGGCGGTCACGCGGAAGAGCTGCCCGGCGCCCTCGCAGTCGCTAGCCGTGATTATCGGCGTGTGGATGTAGATGAAGCCCCGCGACTGGAAGAACTCGTGAATCGCCGCCGACAGCGCGCTGCGAACGCGTGCCATCGCGCCGAACGTGTTGGTCCTGGCCCGCAGGTGGGCCACGGTCCGCAGGAACTCGAAGCTGTGGTGCTTGGGCTGGACGGGGTAGGCGGCCGGGTCGGCCTTGCCAAGCACGGCGACCTCCTCAGCGTGCAGCTCAACGCGCTGGCCCTTGGCCGGGCTTTCCACCAATCTGCCGCGGACCAGGACCGAGCTGCCCGCGGCGAGGTGGACGATCTCGCTGTCGTAGTTGGGCAGCTTGGCGTCGGCCACGATCTGGAGCGTCGCCAGGGAGGAGCCGTCGTTGATCGTTATGAAGCTGAATCCCCCCTTGCTGGCGCGGACGGTGCGCACCCATCCGCCGACGGTCAGCTCCCTCCCGGCCGACAGGCGAGTCAGCGCGTCCTTGATTGTGGTCCTGTCCATGGTCGCCGCACAGTCTACCGCGCCACGGCGGCCGCGCCGAGCCGCCCGGACCTAAAACGCACCGCGGCGGCCAATCAGGCCGCCGCGCACGGGAAGAATAACTCAGCAGGGCACGGGTGCGACGCGGGTATAGGTCAGTCTGTCGCGCCGCCCTCGGCAGGGGGGGTGTAGTCGCGCTTGACCGGCTTTGTGATCAGGCCCTGGCGGATGGCCTTGGTCGAGACGTTCAGCCGGATGGTCCTGCCCTCAACCACCGCGCGGATGCGCTGGATGTTGGCGCGGAACTTGCGCTTGGTCTTGCCAGTGATCTTCCTGCCGACGCCGCCGAGGTACTTGGCCTTGCCGCGGCGGGTGTACTGCCTGCCGCTGGCGGTCTTCTTGCCGGTAAATGGGCACACGCGAGGCATTGTTGATGACTCCTGTTGGTTGCCTTGGAGGGCCACGCTCTGTCGTGGCCGGAGGCGACAAAGCGCATCCCTCCCATCAGCTCGCCGTAGCGAGCAGGCCGTTACTTGTCCTTGTCCTCCTCCTTGGCCTTGGCCGTGGAGGCAATGATCTGTTGCTGCACGTGGGCGGGGACGGGCTCGTAGTGGCTCATTTCCATCGTGTAGCTGCCCTGTCCGCCCGTGACGGATCGCAACTGGTTATTGTACTGTGTCACCTCAGCCAGCGGGACCTGGGCCTTGATGACGCACTGGCCGCCGGGCAGGATGTCCTGGCCCATGATCCTCCCGCGCCTGCCGGAAAGGTCGCTGGTTATGTCGCCCATGTGACTGTTCGGTACGGTCACCTCGATGTTGACGATCGGCTCAAGGATTACCGGCCTTGCGTTCTGGATGGCGTCGATGAAGGCGTATTTGCCGGCCGTGCGGAAGGCCACTTCCTTCGAATCCACCGGGTGGCTCTTGCCGTCGTAGACCGACACGCGGATGTCCTGCATCGGATATCCCGCCACAGCCCCGGTGGCCAGGACGTCGTTGACGCCCTTCTCGATGGCCGGCAGGAACTGGCGCGGAATCGACTCGCCGAACAGGTCGTCCACGAACTCGAATCCCGCCCCGCGCTCCAGCGGCTCCACGCGCAGGTACACCTCGCCGAACTGGCCCGCCCCGCCGGTCTGCTTCTTGTGGCGGTGGTGGCCCTCGGCCTTGACGGTTATCGTCTCGCGGTAGGGGACCTTCGGCGGCTTGGTGTCGACCTCCAGGTCGAAGCGCTGCTTCATCTTGATCAGCATGATCCGGAGGTGCAGGTCGCCGATGCCGCTGATGACCGTCTCGTTCGTCTGGCTGTCGCGCGTGGCCAGGAAGGTGCGGTCCTCCTCGGCCAGCTTAGAGAGCGCTCCCGATATCTTCTGCTCGTCGCCGCGGCTCTTGGGGCTGACGGCCAGCGAGAACATCGGATGCGGGAAGGGCAGCAGCGAGCGGTACATCGGCTGCTGCTCGGTGTGCAGAACGTCGCCGGTCTGAATATCCTCCACCTTAGCCAGCGCGATGATGTCGCCGGCTACGGCCTGCTTGATCTCCTGGCTTTCCTTGCCCTGGACCTTGAACAGGTGGCCGATCCTGGTCGGCCTCTTCTGGTCGCCAAGGACATACATGGTGTCGCCTTGGACGGTACCCTGGAGTATGCGAATCCAGGCCATCTTGCCCACGAACGGGTCGGTGGTGATCTTGAAGGCCTGGCCGACGAACGGCTTTGACTCATCGGCCGAGACCGCCACCTCAGTGGCATCCTCGCCGGGGCCCTCGCGGACGGGCCTGCCCTTCGTCTGGGCGGGGGAGGGGAAGTACTTGGCTGCGGCGTCCATGAATTCCTTGACGCCGATCTCGCTGCGGGCGGCGGTGAACAGCACCGGTATCACCGTGCCGCCGACCATAGCCGAGGCAAAGGCGTCGTCCAGTTTGGCCGGGACGATCTCCTCGCCGCCCAGGTAGGCCTCCATCATCGCCTCATCGGCCTCGATGATGCTCTCCAGCAGTTGTGTGTGGAAGCCGGCTACGTCGCCAAGGTCGCTGCTGCCGGCGGCGTTGGAGAAGCAGTCCACGACGCCCTTGCCGCCATTAGCCGGCAGGTTCATGGCCTTGCACGCGGGCCCGAACGATTCGCTAATCTCCTTCAGCAGGCTGTCCAGGTGGATGTTCTCGCCGTCGATCTTGTTGATGACCACCGCAAGCGGCAAATCAGTCTCGCGGGCCAGACTAAACAGCCTGCGGGCGTTCACCTCGATGCCCGCCGTGGCGGATATGACTATGATGCCCACGTCCGCCCCGCCCATCGCGCCGATCGCCCCGCCGATGAAGTCGGGATACCCAGGCCCGTCGATGATGTTGATCTGCACCCCGTCGTGCTCAAGGTGCGCAAGGGCGGGATCGACCGAGTGCCCGCGCTCCTTCTCGATGTCGGTGTAGTCCATGTGGCTGGTGCCGTCAGTGACCGAGCCGAGCCGCCCGGTTACCTTGGCGGCGTGGAGCATGGCCTCGGCCAGGGTCGTCTTGCCCGACCCGCTGTGGCCGAGAAGCGCAATGTTGCGGATGTCCTGCGGCTTAGAAACGGGCATAGTTGTCTCCAACTGTGGTCTTCCTGGCTCCTTCCACCATCGCCGGGCGATAAGGGATAACACACGACCTTCTCAGGCCGCCCTGTGAAACCGGCAGATATTAAGATCATCCGCCCAAACGGGCAAGGGAAAAGAGCCTCTGCCCGCCGCGCAGTGTGGACTTGCCTGGCGGAGTGATATAGACTCCGTCGCTCCGGCTGCAACGGCGGAGGACGATGCAGGCGGAAAGGACCGTGCGATGAAGATACTGTTGGTTGGCGGCGGCGGGCGCGAGCACGCACTGGCGTGGAAGATGTCGCAGTCGCCCTTGTGTGAGCGCATGTGGGCTGTGCCGGGCAACCCCGGCATCGCCGCGCACGCCGAGTGCGTCGACATCCAGGCCAACGACAAGGCCGCGGTCGTCAAGCTCGCTAAGGACGTCGCCGCCGACCTGGTGGTCGTCGGCCCGGAGGAGCCGCTAGCCAACGGCCTGGCCGACGCGCTGCGCAAGGAGGGGGTGCTTGTGTTCGGCCCCGGGGCGGCCGGCGCCCGAATCGAGTCGGACAAGGCATACGCCAAGAACCTGATGCGCTCCGTCTCGGTCCCCACGGCTGAGGCGAGGATATTCACCGACCTGCGATTGGCGAAGGACTACGTGCTGTCTCGCGACCACGGCGTGGCGGTCAAGGCCGCCGGACTTGCCGCCGGCAAGGGCGTGGTCGTCTGCCCCGAACCGTACCAGGCGGTCAAGCCGCTTGAGGATATGATGGAGCGGCGGGTCTTCGGCGACGCCGGCAACACCGTGGTCATCGAGGAGATGCTCACCGGCCAGGAGGCAACGGTGCTGGCCCTGTGCGACGGCAAGAACATCTTCCCGATGGAGGCGATCCAGGACCACAAGCCCGTCGGCGACGGCGACACCGGGCCCAACACCGGCGGCATGGGCACCTACAGCCCCGTGCCCTTCATCGACGAGAAGATGATGCAGCGGATCGAGCGGGAGATACTCGTGCCGATCGTGGACGCGATGCGGCGCGACTTCGGCCGATATGAGGGCGTGCTGTACGCCGGGCTGATGTTCACCCCCGCCGGGCCCAAGGTGATCGAGTTCAACTGCCGCTTCGGCGACCCGGAGTGCCAGCCGCTGATGATGAGAATCAAGGGCGACCTGGTGGCGGCGCTGCTGGCCGCCGCCGAGCATCACCTGGGCGACGCCGACTTGGAGTTCGACCCGCGCCCGGCCGTCTGCGTCGTGATGGCCTCGGGGGGCTATCCGGGCAAGTACGAAAGGGGCTTCGAAATCAGCGGCATTGAGCAGGCCGACGCGATGGCGGACGTGAAGGTCTTCCACGCCGGCACCGCCCTCCAGGACGGCAAGCTGGTGAACTCAGGCGGCAGGGTGCTGGGCGTCACCGCCCTGGGGCAGGACATCGCCGACGCGCAGAAACGAGCCTACGAGGCGGTGGGCAAGATCAACTGGCGGGGCTGCTACTACCGCCATGACATCGCATCCAAAGCCATCACCCAGGCCCCCGCCTAGCATCCAGGTCAAACCTCCAGCGCCAGCTTGACCGGCTGGGTGAATGCCAGCGCGACCATCGCGGCGGGGCTGCCCTCGCGGCCCTGGTGCCTCACCACCTGGGCGCGGCAGGTGAACTCCTCCAGCATGTAGGTGTTGGCGGTGGCGCGTGGCACGCGGAGATTCACGTCCACCTGGCTGCCGCAGGCGGGCAGCGGCCGCTGTGGCAGGGCGACCAGCACGCCGCCGTCGGAGATGTTCCGCACCCTGCCCCGGCTTGCCTCTGCGCCCTCGGCGGACATCTGCAACGGACAGGATAGGTCGAACCGCTTG
>Ga0315280_10007610_pt1 | contig 14482 bp, 10 predicted proteins | sample YL17G06_40_MG_FD_203697 | JGI IMG/M metagenome (GOLD analysis project Ga0315280, IMG submission 203697) | Sediment microbial communities from Yellowstone Lake, YNP, Wyoming, USA - YL17G06_40 | ecosystem: Environmental > Aquatic > Freshwater > Lake > Sediment | place: USA: Wyoming | collected...
TGGGAGAAGTGTCCGAAACGATATAGAGATCACCCCCTATTGGCAGTATCCAAGCACGGGTCAATGGATGGCATAAATCCTACCCGATGACGCTGCGCCCACAAGGGCGCTAGAGGGCGATCGCCCCGGGCAGGAATCTTATCACAACTTGAGTACTTCTTCTCTTTTCGAAACGTTTAAATTTCGCTTGACAACCCGCCTTGACCGTTGCATAGTGTGTCCCGTGTAGGGTTGGGGTCGGCTTCCAATTCACTCCCTACATCTGGAGTATTATGAGGAACGCCCAGGTGTGATGACAATCGCTTGTTATGCTAGCCACGACACGCTCTTCTCGGCTGGGCGACAGGATTTCGGACAGGAGTCCTCGATAAAAGGCCTGGACGAACCGAGGGGAACTGGGGTGAGAACCTTAAAAATCGCGTTCTTCCGGGCAGAGTTTCTAACGCTTGGCTCTCAATAGAGGACAAATAGTCGCGTTTCCCCATACACTGCAGGAGGGTTTATAGGGTGTGCGGGTGGACACAGAAAGGGACCGCAGAGCAGTGTAAGTTCAGATCGGAATTCTGGTCAAGGAGGTAAACTTAGCAATGCGTAGCCTTCGAGCGTTAATGATGCTTCTGTTTGGGTTCGTCATGCTGGCCGGCACGCTGTTTGGCCAGATCAATCGTGGAACGATCACAGGACTCGTTGTGGACCAACAAGGGTTGAGCGTTGCCGGCGCCAAAGTCACGGCCGTCAACCTGGCCACCGGACTAACGACGGAGGCCACTACGGGGTCGACCGGCAGCTTTACGTTTCCCGGTTTGCCTGTGGGAAGGTACCAAGTTTCCTGTGAAATGACGGGCTTCAAGAAGTTTGTTCAGGAGCCCGTGATCGTCGACGTGGGCCAGACGGTTTCGGTCAATATCTCACTTCAGGTGGGTGCCGTCACGCAAGAGGTCACGGTGACTGCGGCTCCCCCTCCTCTCGATACGGCGACCTCGGATGTGGGAACGGCAGTCACCCGACAGCAGATTATCGACTTGCCTCTGCCCATGACAGGGGACAGCCGTAATCCACTCAACTTTGTCATCCTGACTCCGGGGGTGTACGGTTCCGTCCCGCGCTCAACGCCGGACCTCCGCTTGCACGTCAGCGGGTCGCCCTCCGGTTCAACGGAGGTCTATATCGATGGAATCCCCGTTGCCGACACCAACTCGGAAGGAAGTATCGGCTCCAACCACCCTTCTATCGAAGCGATTGGTGAGTTCAAAATCACCAACAGCAACGACTCCTCTCAGTATGGGCTGGCGAGTTCGAGTGTCTCCTTCACCTTCCGGTCCGGCACCAACGATTTGCACGGGAGCGTCTTCGATTTTCTGCAGAACGATCACCTCGATGCGTTGGATACCGTCACGAAGGCGCTGCAGGGCGAGAAGGCAAGGAAGGCGCCGTATAAACAGAATGAATACGGTTTCACCGTGGGCGGGCCGATTACGATTCCTAAGGTTTACTCGGGCCGCAATCGCAGCTTCTTCTTTGTAAGTTACACGGGATTTAAATTCAGGCCTAGCTCGAATACTTCCACTCTAACCACTCTCCCCAATGCCTTCCGCAACAGCGACTTCAGGCAACTCTTGGGGCCTCAACTCACCGTTAATGGTTTGCCCGTATTTGACCCGGCGGGCCGGCCGGTCTACCAAGGCGAAGTCTATGACCCGACAAAGTCGCGGACGGTGACGGGCCCCGATGGGAAGTCTTACGAGATCCGCGATCCGATAGCCTACAACGGGGTCCTCAACACGCTTGACATGTCTACCGCCAGTCCGATCGCGAAGGCCCTCCTGTCTTACTTCCCGCAAGCGACTTCGGACGCGCTCGTCAACAACTATACCCGGCAATTACGCTCTCAGATAGATGAAAGCCGCTTTGTGGGGAAGATCGACTACAATTTTCGAAGTAACCAGTATCTTTCCGGGAGCATTTTCATTGGGTCCTATGTGTCCAGCAACAATGGCACGATGAACCTTTACGACGCCAGGCAGAGCAATTATCCTTCGCTCCAGCTCCGCCTTTCGCACACCTATACCGGAGGAGGCAATTTCATCAACAACTTCAATGCCGGCTTCTTGCGTGACCGCTTCTTCCAGGGCCCGGTGAAGGCCGGTCCTTCCCTCAGCTCGTTAGGCTTCAAGGGCATCGAACTTCCCGCCGGGTCGCCGTTACCCTCCATCGAAATCGTGGGTCAGAATTGGATCGGGGGAGGAAGCAATACTCTCACGGTGCAGAACCGGTTCATTGTGAACGACAACATCACCTGGCTCCGTGGACCGCATACGCTGAAGTTTGGCGGAGAGCTGCGTCGCCTTCAGCGCAACGAGGTTCCCCAAAATGGGGGTAGTTTCAATTTTGTGTCGATGGAAACGGCCTTGAATGGGGTCGGGTTTGTAAACACAGAGAGCGGTCCGGAAGCCGTTTCGATCCCGGCGGGGACCGGCAGCTCTGCCGCCAGCTTCCTGTACGGTGCTCCGGACTTCTCACGATTCGACCTCGGATACACCACCGCCGGGTACCGCTGGCTGTTCGTCGGCGGCTATGTTCAGGATGATTGGAAAGTCACGCGTAACCTCATGGTGAACTTGGGACTGCGCTATGACCTGCCCATCCCAAGGACGGAGGTGTTTGGCCGCGTGGCCACCCTCGATCCGACCCTAGCCAATCCGGCGGCAGGCGGACTAGCGGGCGCGTTCACGTTCTATGGAAACGGTCCCGGCCGAAACGGCCGTCCCCGCATCGGCGATATTGACAAACGCGCCTTCCAGCCTCGCGTGGGATTTGCCTTCTCTCCTGAAGGAGGTGACGGAACTCTGGGCAGAGTACTGGGCGCTAATCGCACTGTGATCCGCGGCGCCTTCGGCATCACTCGCCCACTAGGGAACGATACCCTAACCCAAGACATCAGCGGAGGTCTTTATGCCCCGGGTTTCAATGGGGTCGCAACCGTAAACCGGCCGGGCGATTATGTGGGATCGCCTGCCTATTTCTGGGATAACTCCTTCCCGAACTTCACACCGCCTCCCTTCATCAGTCCCAGCCTGCTGATCGGCAATGTGAATCCCCCGATGGTTGTCCCGTCGGCGGGAAAACCACCGACGCAGATTAACTGGACCTTCGGGCTGGAGCGCGCTCTCCCTGGGAACATGCTGGTGAAGGCGACCTACGTCGGGATGCATATGTACCACATCGGAATGTGGCTGAAGCCCAATCAGGTAGACTCGGCATTGGCTCAGCAGTACGCGGGTGCCGCGGCGGCGGCCGGACTTCCTCTGAACCAGTTCCTCGCTTTGTCGGTCACGGATCCGCGGGCGGTCGCGGCGGGCATCCAGCCTCCCTTCGCAGATTTCGTAAACCTCTTTGGGCGGGCGGCAACGGTTGGCCAGGCGCTACGGCCCTACCCTCAGTACGGGAATATCGACAATGTGGTGAACCCTGTCGGCAGCGTCTCCTACAATGGGTTGCAGACGAGCGTCCAAAAGCGCTTTTCGCAAGGGCTGACCTTCCTGGTCTCCTACACCTGGTCGAAGACCCTGGGAACGGCAGACGCACTCTCCGGCCCCTTTGCTGGCGCTGAGAATGCCATCTATGGCGCATCTTTCATGCAGAACTTCTACGACCTGCGCGGTGAACGAAGCGTAACCAGCTCCGACATTCCCAACGTGTTCGCGATCAGTTACACCTACGAGCTGCCGGTCGGTCCTGGCAAGAGATTCCTCAATCACCGTGGGCCTTTGGGCAAGTTGGTGGGAGGATGGCAGGTCAGCGGTGTTGCCCTCTACCAGAGCGGACGTCCGCTGCACATCGAATACGATGTTTTCGGCGCGAATAACCCCTTCAAGGCAAACGACGGATTCACTTTCCGTCCCAACCTCGTTCCAGGAGTGCCGCTCATTAATCCCGCCTATAACCGAAACTGCAACGGACCTCTGGTTGGGAGCGGGCGCGTTCCTTGCCAGTTCTACATCAATCCGGCGGCCTTCACTGCTCCTCCGCCGGGAGAGTTCGGTAATGCGCCGAGATTCTTCGCCGGGCTGCGTGCCCAGCCTTACTTTAACGAGGATCTCTCGGTGTCGAAGAGGATTGCCTTCACGGAAAAAGTTGACTTGCAGTTCCAAGCCAATTTCTTCAACGCCTTCAACCGGGTTGTTTGGGGCACCGGCGGCGCTCTGACGACCATTTACAACTACGCTCCGCCGGATCTCTCGGCGACGTCTCTAGCCAACTCCAACACCGCCTTCGGCATTCTCAACACACAACAAAACGGCCCGAGGCGTATCCAGTTCGGTTTGAAGTTGGAGTTCTGAGTTGGCGCACATTGGCAAGTCGTTTCAGTTGGGTGTCTGGGGGCTGGCGGTTTGTTGGGCGTTGTCGAGCGCTCAAGGCCAGCCCCAGGACATCGCCGCCCACGCCAAGGCCGCGCAAGAGGCACAACGCACCGGCGACTTCGCGACGGCGATCAAGGAATACACAATCCTCAGCCAGCTCGAGCCGGAGGTGGCTGAGGTATATAGCAATCTGGGAATTGCTTACTACTTCCACCGTCAACCTGAAGAGGCCGTTCAGGCGTTTGCCAAGGCGCTTCAGCTCAAGCCGAACCTGGTGTCCGCTCTGATTTTCTCCGGGCTTGCCTACTACGATCTCTCAAACACAGCTCAAGCTTTGCGCGCGTTACAGCAGGCTGTGGCCCTGGCCCCGACCGATCCCTTGGCTCAAACTTGGCTGGGGTTCAGTTATCTCGCCGCCTCGCAATACGACGAGGCCGTCGAGCACTTTCTGGCCGCCTCGAAGTTGCAGCCGGACAACCCTGACATCTGGTATGGTCTGGGGCACGCTTACATGGAGATAGGCCAGCGCGAGATCCAGAAACTGGCACAAATTGCGCCGGACGGAGCGCGCTTCTGGGAGCTTGCGGGTGACCAATGGCGCCTGCGGGGGGATCTCGGCAAAACCGAGGTCTTTTACCGCGAGGCGCTGCGCCGCCGCCCGAATCTTCAGGAGGCGCGCCAGTCTCTCAACGAAGTCATTTCACGAAAAGGTAAACCCGCCGACCTGCCGCCCCTTTCGGCGACGTCGACGAGCCCTTCGGAGCAGGAGTTGGCCGCTGATCAGCACTATTTTCGCTCTCGCGATTGTGAGCAACGCGCCCAGGCGGCGTTCGAGAAGATCGGCGCCATCGCACCTGGTTCCTACCGGGCCCACCAGGTGCTGGCCGAATCGCTGACCGCTCAGCAGCGATTTGACGAGGCGATTGTCGAGTACCAGAAGGTTCTCCAGTTAAAGCCTGGCCTTTCCACGATCCATATGGCGATCGGCGATCTCTTCATGCGCCAAGGGCGGGCGAGCCAAGCCGTAAAGGAATACAAAGCCGAGCTGCGAGCACGACCCAAAGCTCCACCAGTTCTATTTCGGCTTGGACATGCATGGCTCGTTTTGGGCGACGATCAGCAGGCGGAGAAAACACTTCAGGAAGCTCTCGCCTGCCAGGCGGACATTCCGGAGATTCAGAGGGATCTGGGGAAAATCTACTTGCGCCAGCACCGGTATGCGCAGGGCATCGCGGCTCTGGAAGCATACGCTCGTACCCGCCCCGAGGACGCTTCGGCGCATTTTCTCTTGATGAAGGCATACAAATCTGTGGGGGACGACGTGGCGGCCAATCGGCAGCAGCGCCTTTTCGAGAAATACTCGGAAGATGCCAAACGCAGAACCCAAGCCCAGCAGGCCGTACAATATTTCGAGCAACAAAGGGAGGCACCGTAATGAGACGTTTTGATGGAAGCCTCTGCGCACTCGGACTTCTATTGTGGCTGTGTCTTCCTAACACCGCTTGGGCAGCGGGAGGTTCCTGGTTGCGTCCCGATAATCCAGATGGTCCCCTGATCTGGGGACGCACCGACGGGGTGATTTTCGGCTTGCCTTCGCCCGGCGGCATGCCGGGGCCGCGGGGACTTATCAGGATTGGAATTATTGGAAAGGAGAGCCGCCGCCCAGAGCTTATCAACTTTATTGCTATTGAACCCGTGACGGTCGGACCGGGAAGCCGATTCAGTCGTATGGGATTCAGCGAGCTCGAGCCGAGCCAGCTTGACCCGGGCCAAAGGGGAAAGAGGCTCTGGGTATATGTTCCCGGCGACGAGGATCGAGCGAAGGCTGTTGGAGGTGAGCTCGTGACTCTGCCCACGAAACCTCAACCCATAGAACAGTTGACCGTCCGCATTGAGGTGGAAAAATACGCAGCGAATGACGCCAAGGTTTACGTGATCGCGCGCATGGAGAGTGACAAGCCGGATGAAATCGCTTTTTCGGTATACCAGCACACGGATAGCGCTCCGGTTGAGGAATTGACGCTCACCGCCACTATGGGGAACTATGAGCGGTTACGTTATCTCTGGCTGCGAAACCGTTTGGTCGACAGTCGAGTTCTGTATGATCACGAGAAGGCGGATCCTTACGGGTTCATGGAATGCGAAAACTATCCCCTGCCGGACATGCTGAGGAATTGGGGCGGCGACGCGGTGGTGCTGGCCACCTCCAACGAAGATAACCCGGGGGCCGTGGAGGTTCCAAAACCGTCGTGGTGGACCTACCGTTCCATCAGACTTACACAGTATTGGCGCGTGCCCGCCAAGGACATTCAACCCGATTTGCGGGTGAAAGTTAATGGCCGCCGCTTTTACTGGATGACCCAGACTACGGTTCCTGGGGGCGCAGCCTTCGAGAACTTCGAGCTGCGCCAGCGATACGTTCCGGGGCAAGTATTTGTCTTTGGACTGACCACGCAAGAACCTTGGCAGTTCCAGCCGCCTCTTCCTGGGCTTCCTCCGTTGCCTCGGGAGTGACAGCCGAGATACCTCTCCATGTTAGACCTGATAATGCTTCCGTGTATGGTTTCGAGGAAAGACAAGGTGGAAATCGAAAATTCCTGCAGGAGCATTCGAAAATGAGGCGAGGAATTCGAAGTGCCATTCCGACTTTCTTCCTTATTCTGGCATTTGCAGTGACTAGTCGCGGGGCATCCACGGTCATATCCTTATACGAGGCTGCGCCCTCCCCGGTCCGTCACGCCGCCCACCGGTTGTCGCAGTACACAGGGATTCCGGTGGAGAAAGCCGCCCGGCAGGAACGGTCCATCCGGATCGAGCTGAATTCCACCCCGAACCCTAAAATCGGTACCCAGGGATATACCATCCGTTCCTCGAAGGAGGGTGAGATCACGATTCGCGGGAACGACGCTGAGGGAGCGGCCAACGGGGCGTACACCTTCCTGCGCACCCTCATGATCGAGCACCGCAAGGATCCCTTCTCCCGGAAGTGGGAGGTCGAGGAGAAGCCGCAGTTTTCCATTCGGGAGATGCAGGTGTCGCCTTATCGTTTCGGGGCGTCCTATGGATTTGCGGCGCTCAGCCCGGACCGGTGGTCGCTGGAAGAATGGAAGGAGTACGTCGATTTCATGCGGCTGTGCAACATGACGACCCTGGTCATGGCGTCACAGCGAACGTACCACCCGGATTATCCCAACAGTTGGCGGGAGAAGTGGCGATATGAAGTCTGGAAGCAAGTGATGGACTACTGTCACGACGTGGGGCTGAAATTCAACTGGTACATCAGTGCCAATCAGGTGGCCGAGCAAGCCTTTTGGGACAATCCCGACAAGCGAGCCATTCAGGAACCCGGCCACTGGTATGGCAACGGGCTGATCTGGAGCAAGGGGAAAGATATCATCGTGAAGAACCAGAAATATGCGCTGGAATACTTGCGAGGTCTGGATGGGATGGAGGTCATCTACAGCGACGGAGGAGGGATGTCCTTCGACGACGCCACCGGGGCGGACCCCGCCGCCTACTTCGCCGATGCGACCCGGACCTATATGAAATTGATGAAGGAGACTGGGAACGGCAGCGATTTCGTGTTCTGGAACTGGATCATGGAATTCTGGTCCAAGATCATGATTCCGCAACCTCTGCTGCAGAAGTATCCCAAGTACCGCACGATGCAGGACGATGTAATCCCCCTGCTTCCCAAGAATGTTGCCTGGCTGGACGCCTCACTTCTGACCATGATTCAGACGCACTGGAGATTCATCTAGGCCAAGGGCAATCCGCCGCTGCGCGAGGGCCTCCTGATCGGCAAAGAGAATGGGTTCAAGCCGGTCATCGACTTCTTCTGGTATATGAGCCCCGAGTTCTCTCTCAACATCTTTCCCCACCCTTTTATTCGTCGCGCCCTCCAGGAGGCACAGTACGCGCGGGACGAGTTGGGGGTGGACGGGGTGGAGGGCTATCGGCTGGCTCCGCCGTGCAAGTTCATTGACGACTACGTCTATTTCCGCGTGGCGTCGGACCCCTCCCTGACAGCGGAGCAACTCGTGGACGAACTCGCCGGGCTGCTCTGCGAAAAACCGGAAAACCAGAAGCAAGCGAAGGAGGCCATCAGCACCCTGGAGCAGTTTTGGGCGACCCACAAGCTCGAAGATATTGAAAGGGCGGAGAAACTGTTCCGCGAACTTCTGGCGGAGGAGCACTCCAAGAACCTGGAATATGCCAGCCACGGGGTGACGTTCCTGACCTACGTCGTGCGCATGGCCCAGCCGGGAGTCAGCGCTGAGCAGAAGACCAAACTGAAATGGGAGCTCTACCAGACGGTGAAGCCCATGTACATCTTTCAAGGGCTGACGTCGGATATCGTCTGGATTCCAGAGGCTGTGCGGTTCTTCAACGCCCGGGTGGAAATGATGATCGAGGATTACAACTCCCAATTCTACGCGGGATGCCCCTATCCGGAAGTGGTGGATCGGAGCATATATCCCCGTGCTACGTCGAAACCGTTTACGCTGCAGTGGCCGAAGGCGACAACCGGCGTGCAACCACGATCGGTAACGCCAATGTAGGCGACTCCGCGCAAACGTGAGCAAGCCCCGCCGGTCGTCCGACGAACGACCAGCGCGGCAGGCGCCGTGATTTTCCATTCAGTTAAGTCTGGGGTTCCATTATGCAGCAAGGAACAAGACCTGTGGACGCGCTACTTAAGGTTTTTTCGAGGGGGGGATTTGGCATCCGAACGATGGTGGTCCTCGCCTTGATGGGCCTGTCGTTCAGCTTCCTGGGTTGTGGTGGCGGAGGGAATCACGGCGGGGGCGCCACACCGCCAGTTGAGAACCCGCCAACCCCTCCCCCACCGTTGCAAAAAGTCTACACAGAGCACCTAGGTCGTCTCGATGACACCACGCTCAATCCATTGGCGGACGTAGGTCTGGTCGGTCACGATCTCGGGATCAGCTTCGAGCGCGATGGGAAGCTGATTTTCCTGTTCGGCGATTCGCTGGCAATCAACCCGGCCTATACCAATGGCGACTCGGTAGCTTGGACGGATGCATCCATCAACCCGCTTATTTCCGACGTGATGCCGAAGCTGGAGTGGTTCCTCGAAGCGCCCGGCCAGTTTCTCCCAGTGCGGATCCCTGGAGCGAACCTGGAAGCCGCCATGAATACTCCCGTAGACGGGGTGCCCATCGGGTCGGCCACGTATATTTTTGCGGCGACGGGCTGGAACGGGAATATCGGCCCACACGGAAGTTATACGCTGTCAGCCTTGGCGCACACCGAGGGGCTTGCTTTCGATTCGCTGGTACGGGATTACGTGACGGCTAGTGACAAGTTCCTTAACGTGAGCGTAGTCAAGGACGACAACACCTTGTGGATCTTCGGCAGCGGGACCTACCGGGCCAGCGCCGTCTATCTGGCAAAGGTGGACGCTACCCGCGTCACCGACCGTAACGCCTGGTCCTACTTCAGCGGTTACCAACAAGGCAAGCCGGTCTTCAAGACATCTGAGGCGAGCGCCACCCCGCTGGTCTCCGTCGGCTGTGTCGGCGAACTTTCGGTGCGGCGGCATGAAGGCCTAGGTTATCTGATGGCCTACAACTGTGACAGCCCTCGCGGCGTCAATCTACGATTTGCCAATCAGCCCGCCGGCCCCTGGAGCAACCCCACGACTATCTTCGCCCCTTACGCGGATCGCGGTTACGGCTATTTCATGCATCAGAAGGAAAGCGCCGTCGGCTATGACGACGGTCTCTCCGACCCAGGAGGCGAAGACTACTGGGGTGGGGAATACGGTCCGTACCTGATCCCCCGGTGGATGACTGAGGAGTCTCCCGGTGTGTATTCGATCGTATACACGCTGTCGTCCTGGAACCCTTATCGAAGCCACCTGATGCGGACCATCGTCGCCGCACCCGGCGTCTATGCGTCGCCACCTCCACCTCGGGGAACCGACCTCCCGCCAGCCGCCCTTGTGAACGGGGATTTCGCGACCGGTGACCTAACCGGCTGGCAAACCACGGGCGATCCGTTCGTTGTATATCAGGGCCCCGACGGTCAATGGCGGTTGACCACCGGCGTGGCTGCTGAGGGGGAAGCATGGCAAGACTTCAGCGTGGACGCAAAAACGCATGAGTTACGCTTTGCGGTTTCAGGGGGTGACGCCGCCAGCGTGAAACTTCTGCTTCTACGCGAAGGCGAAATCGTTGCCACCGTCCGCACTTCGCGCGGCCGCCGATCGGACACGCAAGCAACAACGGTACGCTGGCTGCTGGACGATCTTCACGGCGAAACCGTTCGTTTGCTGATTGAGGACCACAGCACGGATCCTTGGGGATATGTGACCACTACGGGCTTCAGTTTTGTGCAAACCCCTTGAACCTGTGTTGGGCAGCATGCGCGGCAAAAGCGTTCTGTGTCGATGGCTTTTCTCGTCGGGCGTGACTGGCACAGTAGGGGATTAAGGTACCCCTGGTGGCGCCGACCAGGCGTCACTGGTTGACTAGAACGGGAGAGGTGGATAATGACTGCAAGGGAACGTGTTCTCACCGCATTTGCGCACCGCGAGCCGGACCGCGTGCCGGTGGATTTCTCGGGGCACCGGTCGTCAGGAATTGCCGCCATGGCTTACGCCCGCTTGCGCCACTACCTGAGTCTGCCGAAAAAGCCTATACGCATTTACGATCCTATACAGCAGTTGGCCGTCGTGGACGAAGACGTCCTTGCCCGCTTCGGGGTGGACACCATCGAAATGGGGCGTGGCTTTGCGCTCGATGACACCTGGTGGACGGACTGGGTTTTGCCGGACGGCACGCCCTGTCAGATGCCCACCTGGGCGCTGCCCGAACGGCAGGAAGGAAAATGGGTGTTGCGGGCGCCAAGCGGCCGCATTTTAGCGCACATGCCTGACGGGGCCTCAGAAATGACTGACAAATCAGTCGTGGCGAGTGGTGGACTTTCTACTTCGCTAAGTATTGGGTTGGGATTTCGCGATGCAGCGCGCGCATAGGATTCTTGATCTCAGCATTGTGCGTGGGGCTTGCCGCCGGCGGAATCGACTTTCCTCGACAGAGGGATTCCAAAAGCGGCAGCTCGCCGTTCTCGCCTTTGCACTTTCGCTGCTCGCATTTCTAAGTTGCGGCGGCTCGACGACCTCCGGGGGCGCTGGCGATAGCCAGCCAGAGGCTCCCGCGCCTTTACAGAAGGTCTACACGGAGCACCTTGGGGGCCTCATCGGCAGCACTCTCAACCCGGTTGAGCCGGTGGGCCTGACTGGCACGGATCTTGGCTCCAGTTTCGAGCGGGATGGGAAGTTGGTTTTCCTCTTCGGAGATGCCTGGGCAACAAACCCGGCCTATACGAACGGCGACCCTGCGGCCTGGACGGATCCTTCCCTCAATCCTCTTGTCTCGGGTGTGATGCCGCGGTTGCAGTGGTTCTTGGAATCGCCCGGCCAATTCCTTCCGCTGCGGATTCCCGGGGTCGATATGGGAGGCATGAACGTCCCTGTCGAGGCGGTGCCCGTTGGGTCGGAGACATACCTTTTCGCGGTGACCGGCTACAACGCCACGGTCGGCGGCGTGACGCAGTCGGTCCTGGCGCGTACCGACGGGCTCGCTCTCGATTCGTTGGCGCTGGCGGGAAAGGTGACCACGAGTGACAAATTCCTTAACGTGAGTGTGGTGGCGGAGGGCGATACGTTATGGATCTTCGGCAGTGGGCACTACCGGCAGAGCGCTGTCTATCTAGCGAAAGTGGCGTCGGCACACCTCGTTGAACGCGACGCCTGGACCTACTTTCGCGGGTATCAGCAAGGTGCGCCGGTATTCGGGCCTTCTGAATCCAGCGCTGTGCCGCTGGTCTCGGCCTCATGTGTCGGCGAGCTTTCCGTGCGGAGGCACGAGGGTCTTGGCTATCTGATGGCGTATAACTGCGACACCCCGCGCGGCATTCATCTGCGTTTTGCTCGCCAGCCGGCCGGCTCGGCTTGCAGAAAACACGGCATGACCAGGCAGCCTTCCAAATCGCCAGGGGCAATTTGCTTCTTGAGCAGGGGGATCTGAAGGAGGCAGCGGATAGGTATCGTCAGGCCTTGGAGCTTTATCCCGAAAACGCCAGGGCAAGGAGTAATCTTGGTCTCGTCCTTGCTCGTCTGGGTGAGCCACAAGGCGCCAAGGCTGAACTCAAACGAGCGATCGCAGCGGATCCGAGGCTGCCCCAGGCGTACAACACTCTGGGCATCTGCTACTCGGAAGAGGGGCACGTCACGGAAGCCAGGGAGGCCTTTCAAGAAGCGATTCGCATCGATCCACAATATGCCGAAGCCAAGAACAACCTTGCCACTCTCTATGCCAAGCTAGGCAGGAATGCTGAAGCGGTGGCGTTATTCAAAGAAGCCACTGAGGATTCTCCCAAGTACCCACAGCCCTATTTGAATTGGGGATTGGTTCTTGCCAGTCAAGGCGATTTGCGCCGGGCAAAGGAGATGATTGAGAAGGCGCTTAAGCTCTCACCTAATCTTGCGGATGGTCGCAAGGCTTTGCAAATGGTTGAGGAAAGTCTGAAAAGGCAGGCTAAGAGGTAGAAGTCTAAACGGGATGGCGTCATAGGAGCGTTAAGGTTCCGGCGCCCACCGCGTTGCAGCGAAGGAGAAAAAGCACTTTTCGCACCAAGCCGCTTCGCAATTTCTAACAATGAACATCAGGGGGACAACAATGAAAAGGCGAGATTTTCTAACGGCGACCGCGCTGACGGGCAGCGCATTGGTGAGATTCGAATCAGGGCAATCCGACGTGGAAACGAAACAGAAGGCAGGCCCGCGACCGAAAACTGAAAAGTCCCCATATTACGAATTCTCTGCAGACAACAAAGAATGTGTTATCCACAGACACGACACGCCCGTTCCCTGGATGAACTTGTTGGGCAACGACCGTTTCGTCGCCTGGGTCTGTCACAATGGAAACATCGTCGAGAGTTGTCTGATCAACAACGATTCCAATCGGCTGACCAATCACCAATCCGGCTACTTTTACATCCGGGATGCGGATAAGAAGGACTATTTCCTATTGAATGAGCCCAGAAAGGGAGCACCGTGGCAAGCCGTTCAAGGATTGGGGTACACGCGGATAACGACCACCGATCTGGAGTTGACCGTTACGGGTACCTACTTCGTGCCCAGGGATGAGGACGTGCTGATCTGGCTGATCACGATCAAGAACAACGCTCCGCGAAGCCGGAACCTGGATACCTTCGGAGAGGTCGAATGGTGTCTGGGCGATCCGTATCGATTCACCATTCTTCCCGGCGGAGATTTTCCTGGCCTGATGAACAATTTTAAGAAGGTCCAATTCAGCAACGGCATACTGTACGGCAACAATTATGCCTGGGGAGGGCTAGGGTATTTCCAGGGCCAGAAGGCGTGGCCGTATACGGGTTTTCTGGCCAGCAGCCTGCCCGTTAAGAGTTTTGATTGCGACAAGTACCTGTTTCTAGGGCGCGGCGGCAGTTTCAGAAACCCTGAGGCTATCCGGAAAGGTGTTTGTGCTAGCAAACCGGCCTTCGGTTTTTCGGATTTTCCTCTGGGAGTACTCCACAGTTCGTTCAAACTGACTGCTGGCGAGAACCAAACACTGGTACTCACCTTGGGGCTGGTGAAGGAGCAAGCGGAGGCGGTCAAGATACGCGAGAAGTACAGTAACCAGGCGGCGGCGGAAAACGCCCTGCAAGGGGTCAAGGACTTCTGGAAGAAGTATGTGGAGGAATCCTTTACGGTTGCGACCCCGGACCAAGACAACGATCGGCTCATCAACATCTGGATCAAGTACCAGCATAGGGCCTCCATGTTGCAGAACTTGAACACGGGGCGAAGAGGTTGGGGTATCTGGGCTCCCGCATATGGGTACGGCGGGGGAAGGGGTTCGGATATTCGCGAGGTAGGCAATGTGCCGTGTGACCTAGAACTGGTCAAAGAGAATATTCTCGATTACCTAGAAACGCCAGGCCTGTGGTCCGCAAAAATTCTGTACGTTCGCGTCGAGCAGTGTTATTGCATTTGTCATCCGCAGAAAGTCGGCGTGGGGGACTTTTTCCCTTAGACCTGCATCTGGACTCGGGGTTTTGAGGAAGGG
>Ga0315280_10007612_pt1 | contig 14481 bp, 14 predicted proteins | sample YL17G06_40_MG_FD_203697 | JGI IMG/M metagenome (GOLD analysis project Ga0315280, IMG submission 203697) | Sediment microbial communities from Yellowstone Lake, YNP, Wyoming, USA - YL17G06_40 | ecosystem: Environmental > Aquatic > Freshwater > Lake > Sediment | place: USA: Wyoming | collected...
GCCACCCATTCCGTACCCCCCCATGCCGTAGCCCCCCATCCCGAAGCCTCCCATGCCATACCCGCCGGAGCCCATGCCGTAACCTCCGAAACCCATGCCGAATCCGCCGGAGATGCCCATGTAAAGCTGCATGATGGCCATGGCTATCGTCTCCGCGCGCCCGTACTTGACCCGGTAAACGTAGTTCTCTGTGGATCCCGCCGTGACCTTGCTGGCGATATCCAGCTTCTTCAGCCAGGTCTCGATCTGATCGAAAACCCCCGGGTTGGGCGCAATGGCGATCAGAGTATTGATCCGGTCAATGGGCAGGAACCTCACCGCGCTGGCCTTGTTGGCCAGGGTGACGGCCTTCAGCACATTTTCCAGCTCTTTGGCGATGTCGGAAGGCCGGCTGTTCTTGACTTCCAGCAGACGCACGCGCTGGCTGGCCAGCGTGTCGCTGTCGAACAGCGCGATCAGCTCCATGCTGCGCTTCATGTTGCGGCTGTTATCGAGGATCAGCAGCAGATTGGCCGGGTCGTAGGCGATCATCTTGGCGCCCTCTCCGAGGAAAGGCTCCAGGAGCTTGGAGAACTCAGCCACCGTGGCGTACTTCAGGAAGATCAGGTTGAGCATCATGCGCTCGTCTTCGGGAAACGATTTGGGGTCGACCTGAGGGCTCATGGGCAGCCGCCCCACATAACCGACTGGGACAATCCGGTAGAGTTCACCCACCTGCACCATGGCCGCGCCGTTGATGCGCAGGATGGTCTCCAGCAGAGGCCGCACTTCGATCTGCTTGATCTCGCCGTAGGTGCTGATGGTGACGGCGCCTTTCACGCCCGGGTCGAGGATATAGTTGATCTTTAGACGGCGGGCCAGGATGTCGATCACTTCCGTCAGAGAGGCGCCTTGCAGGTTCAGGACAAAGCCGCCCGAGGCGGCCGGGGTGGCCGCGACGGTCTGCGCGGGCGGCTTAGCAGGCTCCGGCTTGGGCGGTTGAGCCGCCGGCGCGGGCGGCGGCTGCTGTGCTCGGAGCAAACCGGCCAGCAAGATCCAAATCAGTATCCGAGGTCTCATTCCTTTACTCCTGTGGGTGGGGTTTCGCTCCCGCGTCCTTGCTGGCGCTGGCGCTCCCAGGCTTTGCGTTCCATCTCTGTCAACTCGCTTTTCTTGCGAGTCCAACGGACCTTCCCGAAGGGGGTCACACGCTCGAACCGGAGGCTGTCGCCTTCTTCGACCGCGGTCATGGATTCCGGAGCTTCCTCGATGGGCTTGGCTTGATCGGCCGGCTGCTCCGGGAACCGCACCACGCCGAAGGGGGTCTTGCGGTAGATCCAGGTCTTGCCCTGGGCATCGGTGTGGCGATAGGTGTAGGGCTCGATTTCCTTGGCGTCCCTGGGAATCTGGGTTCCCTGGGAACTGGCCGGCTTGGGCGCGGGCGCCTTCTTCTGCTCGGTGGCCGGCAAGATCAGCGGGACGATCAGCAACAAAAGCCGAATTGATTTCATGGTGTTCTGTTCCTTTCAGGCCGGGAGCGTCTAGTTCGCTGGCTCCCAGCGGCACACCTTTCCAAACGGACTTACCGAAACCATCTTGCGCATCCCATCCACCACGGTTCCGGGGGGCGTGCTGTCACCGGGCTGGCAGGCGCGCACGCCGCCTCCGGCCGATTCGCCCGGCCCCAGGGGGCGCTCGGCAACCATCGTTGTCGAAGTTGCTTCGACGGCCGCCGAGCGCGCGGGCTCAGCCGCAGCGGTCGAAGCGGCCCCTTGCGCGCTGGGCGTGCGTTCCCGAAGATCGTCCACTTTCTTGGCGATTCTCTGACCTTCCCACTCGAAGACCAGCTCCCGGGGATCGACGGCCACCAGTTTGAATTCACCGATCTTCTCTCCCGGCTGATAGCCACGATGCGGGCTGCCGGGTTTCTCGCTCAAAATGGCCACCGGGCCGTCGCCGAGGTTCAAGACTCCGTGGGCCACCGGGAAGGCCGGCAGGGGCTTGGGCTTGGGGGCGTCCACCACCACGGTCGGATTGCGGTCCGCGGAGAACAACATCTTCTGGGCCACGTCCAGGTAGGCCGCTGCGGCAAGGGGCTCGACGCGCGGCAGCGGCGCAAAGGGGGGTGGCGGCTGGGGCTTTTGAGGCACACGCAGCACCACGCTCTCGCGCTTACGGGCCTCCAGCCAGTTCTGGCGCAGACGCCAGCCTGCCAGGGCGATCAGCGCCACCAGCGCCAGATCCAACAGAATCAGTCTCCTGTTCAAAACGACGCCAACCCTTTCTTCTCCGGTACCAGGCGGCGCGGGACGAGGCCAGAAACCGTCAGCCGCACGCCCAAAGTCTTTTCTTTGCCATTCGCCAGGGAGACCCGGACCTCTTTCGTGGCCAGTACCTCAGGCTGCTTGGTGAGGTCGGCCAACAGGTTCACCAGCTCTTCGATGCGGCATTCCAGCGCCACGCTCACCTGCACCTCGCCGTAGTCGTCACTGAGACGCGTGATCTGCCCCAGTTCCGCGGACTTGGCGTCCAGCGGCGGCGTCTGCGCTTTAGCCACCCGGCGGATGATCTCCAGGAGCTGCGCCTGGGCCTGTGGGCCGGTCTCGGCCTGGATGATCCCGGTCTGGCGCTGGGTCAGTTCGGCCGAGACGCGTTTCAGCACTTCCTCTTTGCCCGGAACGCTGCCGGAGAGCTGTCGCAGCCGTGTCAGGCGCTTCTCAGCCACCGGGATGGAATCGAGGCTTCGCGCCAGCTTGGCGGGGGTGTCTGCCGGCAGAGCCAGTTGGAGCAGCAGCCAGACCAGAACCGCCGCAGCCAGCACCACGAGCGCGGTCTTGTCACGCTTCCGGAGGGTCATCGCGTTGCGCCCTCCCGCGCCGCGCGGATGCGGAAAACCTCATTCTTACCGGCCCGGGCCAGCGGAATCAGAAACTCGGAATTCTGGAACAAGGGGGAGCTGTCGATGAGTCTCAGCAGCGGGCCGGCCTGTTCGGTTTCCCCGTTCAGGGTCGCCGAACTGCGGGTCAGCTCGATGGCGTTCACCCAGGTGGGTGGCGCCAGCAGCCGCGTCAGCTCGTTCAGCGCGTCCAGGTCGGCTTTCGAGCGGCGGCGGATGTCGTCCAGCAGGCGGGCGCGCGCGCGGATGGTCTCGATCGAGCGGTCCAGCGAGGCCGCCCTGCGGGCCTGCGGCTCCAGGCGCGCGATCTCATCCTGGAGGGCCGCCAGATACCGCCGGTCTTCTACTGGCGAGATCGAGGCCAGGCCCCCCAACAGCGCCAGCAGGATCAGGGCCAGCACCGCGGTGGGGACCAACATGGCCCGCGAGCTGGAGGCCCGCTGCCCGGCCGGCAACAGATTCACGGGACGCGCCAGCCAGGGGCAGGCCCCGGCTAGTGCGGCGGCGTAGGACAGCGCGTCACCAGAGAGCTCGCTGAGGGAGGGGGCTGCCAGCAAGGCGCTGATCTCGAGCGGCTCGGCCTCGACCGGCAGTCTCAGTTCTGCCGCCGCCAGAGCGGCCGCCTTGTCCCGGGGCAGGTCCAGGGTGGCGGTGAACAGCGGGCGAGCGGCGCTTTCGCCGTAGGCTTCCCATCCACCCTCGGTTTGGCACAGGCCGAGAAAACCTCCGCTGGGCGGAGTGGAAATCAGCCGGATGGCCGCATGCAGAACCGCCCCGAAAAAGGTAAAGGCCGAGACTTTGATGCCGGCTTCGGCAAACAGAGCCACGTAGTGCTGGAGGGAGGACTGGCGGGTGATCCCGATCAGCACGGCGCCGGCCGAGCCCAGGCGTGTCCAGGCGGAAACCGCTTCTCCCTCCGGGAAGGGGTGCAAGGCGTCGATCTGAAAACTGATGGCCGCGCCCAGGTCCCGCTTGGGAACTCCCGGGAGCGACAGTTGCCGCACGATCACATCCCGGCGGGGCAGCAGGACGGTGGCGGTCAGGTGAGCGGCCCCGTGCTGGCGGAGGAATTCGGCGTACTCATGACCCCACTGGGTGGCGTGCCGCTCCCGAAAGCCGGCAATGGTGGTCGCGCCCACCAGTTGCGGGCCCGACGGACGCACCCGCACCACGGTGACGCGAAGATCATTGGTCCGCACTTCCAGGCCGACCCCAGTGCCCAGTGCCAGCCATCTGCGCAGGTTTGCGGTGAGCATCGGGATGCTACCTCACCGGCTCCAGTCGGAGTCGTACCAGCGCAGGACGTGATACGGCTCGGGAAAGCCGTAGGGCGCCAGCTTCACCAGGGCAGCCACGGAGCGCCGCTGATCCGAAAGCCCGCCGCCCGCCACCCGCAGGCGTGCGGTGGCCCGCAGGGTGTAAATCGTGTTCCCGCCCACCCGCAGCCTTTGCAGGGCCGGCCCGGCGCCCCCCAGGAACCCCGCAAGCTCTCCCTGATTGTGGAAGGGCATTCTGCGGCGGTTCTCGACAATCGCGGTCACCAGGTCGGGGTTCAAGCCGGCGGCTGCCAGCACGGCCGGCTCGGCGGTGTTGACATCGAATTGCCCGCTGGCCCCATAGACCGTGATGCAGTCTTTCAGGCCGCCGCGCGGGAGCAGACGCCCCTGCGGGTCGCGTTCGTAAGTCCCATAGAAGAGTTCGGGCGTCATGCCTTGAATCAGTAAGACTTCTTCAATCTCTTCAAAAGACGCGTGGCGGGAGCGAAAAGACGGAACCAGCGACAAATAGTACTGATCGAACGGGGTGGGTGCGGCCTGCGGGGCCGGGCTGCGCCAGTCCACTATTCCGAGGGCGACCTCGCGGGCGCGCTCCGGCTCAGCCCCCAGGTTGACCAGCAGACTAAACAGATCCTCGGGAGGCGCAACGTTAATGTTCACCTTGGAAGCCTCCGGGATCACTTCCACCACCGCTTCCCCGGAGGGAAAGGCGAAGCTCAGCCGCGGGGTCCCCGGTGAGTAGTAGCGGGACGAGCCGTCCGGCAGCCGGTAGGCCGGCCCCCACTGCATATAGAGCAGAGTGCGTTCAATCGCCCCAGTGGCCAGGTAGTAGCTCCGAACGCCATCCAGCGCGGCGGCGGTGCGCTCGGTTTCGCCGCGCACGCTGGAGGCCAGCGAAAACGCGATGGCCGACAGCGCCGCCGAAAGCCACAGCACGGTGAGCAGCGCGCTGCCTCCACGATCCACAATCCACAATCCACAATCTGTTTTAGTCCGTATAGCCATGCCAGTTGAGGGGCATCTTGTTGACCCGGATGGGGGCCGTGAGGGTCATCAGTTGCAGCCGCATGCTGTCGGGCTCCAGTGGCGCCATCTCGACCCGCACCGCGGTGGGCCAGCTCATCTGCATCCAGACCGGCGCCCAGCGTTCCAGCAGCGGAGGAGGCGCCAGTTCCCGGTAGGAAAACCGGCAGTAGGCCAGCCGGTCCGCCAGCACGAACGACGACGGCCCAATCTCGATGGGTCGAAACCTGGGGACCGGAATACCCGAGAGGGGATCGGGCGTCCGGCCCAGGCAGAAGACCCCAGCGCCGCGCGGCCCGGTGTACAAGTGCTCGTTCACCACCAGGCGGACCCCGTGGTTGTCCTCGCGCGGGATCACCTGGAACTCGAGAACGCGGGGATAGCCGCGCGCCGCTTCTCCCAACGAGTAGCTCGACACAAAGCGCATGGACTGCGGCTCGCCCTGGAAGAACGGCATCCGGACCGGGGGGGCCTCCGGGCCTGGAAGGCAATCGGCCATCTCGGGCATGAAGCCCGCAAGCTGCTGCTCGAGGATGCGCTGGACGCTGAAGACGCGCCGGTTGTCCAGCAGCCTGGCGTTGGCCTTCTCGAAGGCGTTCAGGCCGACCCGGATGGCAAACAGGATGCCCACCGAAAGCAGGCTGAGCAGCGAAACGGCAATCAGCAGCTCGATGAGGGTCACGCCGGCGCGGGGTTTCACCGCCCCACCTCCGCGGGCGTCAACGTGATGCGCCGGAAGCCTTCGAGGGCCACCGTGCGGCGTTTCTCTCCGCTGGTCCACCAGATCTCGAGTTCCAGCCGCTCCAGCGCCGCAGCGCCGGGTGCGGCATTGGGAGGCATCTCGAAGGGCGTCAGGCGCGCCCGCCAGCCGCTGCGCTGGTCGAACTCCCCGCTGAAAGTGGCTAGTTTGGGCAGGCGCGAATCGAGCAGCAGCTCGTCCATCCTGCGGCGGGCCAGCAGGGCCGCGCGATCGTAATCGGTGAGGCGGCTGGCGTTCTGCATGGAAGTCGAGATGTTGGCCAGCAGCGCCACCACCGCGATGCCCATGAGCGCGGTGGCGACCAGCATCTCCAGGAGGGTGAAGCCGCGCCGCTTCATTGAGCCTCGACTCGCTGGATGCGGGGCACTCCCGTGATCGGATCCACACTCACCACGCGGTGATCGCCCCGCCGGTTGACGATTTCCACGCCCAGGCGCGGCAGCGCGCCCCCGGGATACAGGTAGAACTGGCGCGGGCCCTCCTCGGGTTGCGGAGGCCGGGGCAGCACGGAGACAATCGCGATCCCGTCCGGGAGCTCCAGCTTGCGGATAAACCCCGGTTCGGTCGAGTGCAGCCAAAGCGCGTTCTCTTTCTTCGAGATGGTGACCTCGACAACCTGCTGCCGCCGTTCCGCGCGGGTCAAAGCGGCGTTCAGAAAATCCACCAGCGAATTGCCGGCCGAAGTGAGCCGCAGCGAATCCAGACCCGCCGAGACCGATGGAAAGGTGATCCCCGCCAGCAACCCAATCAAAGCCACCACGATGAGCATCTCGATGAGGGTAACGCCCTGGGCGGATCGTGGATTGTAGATTGTGGATTGTGGACAAGCTCGGCGCATCGCTCCTCCCCACGTTCCACAATCCACGTTCCACAATCCTTTCACTGGCTTTTCCAGCTCACGACGTCGGCGTTGATGCCTTCGCCTCCGGGCTGGCCGTCGGCGCCGTAGCAGATGATGTCGGCCTCATCGCCGTGCTCGCTGGGGTACTTGTAGAGGTAGGGACGCCCCCACGGGTCCACCGGGATCTCCTGGGGCAGGTAGGGGCCCTGCCACTGGTTCACCCCGGGCGGCGCCACCCGCAGCGCCTGCAAGCCCTGCTCGGTGGTCGGAAAGACCCCCGTATCCAGCTTGTAGGCGCCCAGCGCCGTCATGAAGGCGTTGATCTGCGCGCGGGCCGCAGTGACCCGCGCCGTGTCGGTCTTGCGCAGCATCCTGGGAGCGACCAGCGCGGCGAACAGCGCGATGATCGTCACCACCACCAGCATCTCGATCAGGGTGACGCCGGCCTGGCTGACTCTTCTGGATCTTCTCATTTCTACACCGCCACTTCATTGATGCTGGTAATTGCCAGCAGCATGCTCAGAATCAGGACTCCCACCATCACGCCCATCACCAGGATCACCAGGGGCTCGAACAGCGCGGTGAAGCGTTTGATGGCAGCGCGAGTTTCACCTTCATAGATCTCGGCCATGCGGCCGAACATCTGGTCCAGGCGCCCGGTCTCCTCGCCAACGCTCAGCAAGTGCCCGGCCAGCGGGGGAAACTGGCCGGTCCTGCGCAGGGGGGCGGCGATGCCTTCCCCGCGCTTGACGCCCTGCGCCACGGCCTCCAGCGCCCCGGCGATCTTGCGGTTATTCAGGATGGCCGCCGCGATCCCCAGGGACTGCACCAGCGGGACGCTGTTGGCCACCAGGGTCTCCATGGCCCGCGCGAAACGCGAAGTCTCGGCCTTGCGCAGCGCGGTTCCCAGCAGCGGCAGCCGCAGCCGGAACGAGTCCCACCACAGCCGCCCGGCCTGGGTGCGGACATAAATCCTGAAACCCGCCACCGCCACCACCAGGGAGGCCAGCGCGATCCAGCCGTAGCTCCTCACCACCCGGCTGGTCTCCAGCAGAATCTGGGTGGGCACGGGCATCTTCATGCGCGATTCCTCGAACACCTGGGCGAAGCGCGGGACCACGAAATTCATCAGCACCAGAATCGAGCCCAGCCCCACCAGCGTGAGCAGAGCCGGGTAGATCATCGAGGAGATGATGTAGCTCCGCAAATCGTCGCGCGTGCGCTCGAATTCGGAGAGCCGGTCGAAGACCGGCGCCAGGGCCCCGCTGGCCTCGCCGGCCCGCACGATGTTCACGTACAGGTTGGAAAAATAATCCGCATGCGCGGCCAGGCTGTCGGCCAGCGACTTGCCGCCCTTGATGATGCGCAGCAGGTCCAGCACCACCAGGCGGAAGCTGGCCCGCTCGGTCAGCTCGCTGGTGATGGTCAAGGCCCGGTCCAGGGGCACGCCGGCCTTCAAGAGCGTGGCCAGCTCCTGGGTGAAGAACATCACATCCCGCCGCCGGCCCCACACCAAAGCCGGCAGCTTCAGCTCGAAGGATTTTTTGGGCTGGAGGCCCACATAGACCGGAATCAGGCCCTGCTTGCGCAGTTCCACGGCCACCAGCTTGTCGCTGTCGCTGCTCAGTGTGCCGGTGCGGAGCTTGCCGTCCGCAGCGACCGCTCTGAAATGAAAGCTCTCCATCAGAGTTCCTGGGTCACGCGCATCACTTCCTCGGCGGTGGTGAGGCCCGTGGCCACTTTCATCCAGCCATCCTCGCGCAAGTTGCGCATGCCGTGGCGCCGGGCCGCAGCGGTGAGCGCGACAGCATCGGCGTTGTTCAGGATCAGCTTGCGCATCTCGTCGTCCAGCTCCATCAGCTCGAAGATGCCCACGCGCCCGGTGAAGCCCGAGCCGGAGCAGTGCTCGCAGCCCGTGCCGCGATAGCACTGGATCATCGAGCCGTCGGGCGCCAGGCGGCTGCCGGCGGGCGCCTTGCAGTGGCGGCAGATCACGCGCACCAGCCGCTGCGCCAGAACCGAGACCAGCGTCGAGCTGATCAGGTAGTTCTCGACGCCCATGTCGGTCAGCCGGGTGATGGCGCTGGGGGCGTCGTTGGTGTGCAAGGTCGAGTAGACGAAGTGGCCGGTGAGCGCGGCGCGGATGGCGATGTCGGCGGTCTCGCGGTCGCGGATCTCCCCCACCATGATCACGTCCGGGTCCTGCCGCACGATGTGCCGCAGCCCCGAGGCGAAGGTCAGCCCGATCTGCGGGTTCACGTGGATCTGGTTGATGCCGTCCATCTGGTACTCGACCGGGTCCTCGATGGTGATGATCTTCTTGTCCGGCTGGTTGATGCGCTTCAAGGCCGCGTACAGGGTGGTGGATTTGCCGCTGCCGGTGGGGCCGGTCACCAGAAAAATGCCGTGCGGCAGCGAGGTGTAATACTCCATGCGGGAGAGCATGAATTCGTCGAAGCCCAGGCGCTGGAGGTCATAAAAGTCTCCCGCCGAGCGGTCCAGCAAGCGCATCACCACGCTTTCGCCGTACAGGGTGGGCAGCGTCGATACGCGCAAGTCCACCTCCCGGCCCAGCACCTTGATCTTGATGCGCCCGTCCTGCGGGAGCCGGCGCTCGGCGATGTTCAGCCGGGCCATCAGCTTGACCCGCGAGATAATGGCGGCCTTCAGCTCGCGCGGCGGCGGCTCCTGGCTGTGCAGGACCCCATCCACCCGGTAGCGCACCCGGAATTCCTTCTCGAAGGGCTCGATGTGAATGTCGCTGGAGCGCTTCTCGACGGCCTGGCCGATCATGGCGTTGACCAGCCGGATGACCGGGGCCTCGCTGGCCATGTCGCGGAGATGCTCGAGATCCTCGTCCGCCTGCCCGGCCCGCGCCTCCAGGTCCGGACTTTCCTTCTCCGTCTCTCCGTAGTAGTGGTCAATGGCGTCCAGGATTTCCTGCTCGGCGGCCAGCGCCGGCTCGACCTTTAACCCGGTGAAGCCGCGCACTGCCGACAACGTCTCGAAGTCCAGCGGGTCGGCCATGGCAATGGTGAGAGTGGAATCCTGCGCGGCCACCGGAATGAACTTGCACTGCCGCATGAAGCGCACCGCCAGGCCCTCGGTTTCCGGCGTCACCGGGGGCGGCCCCTCCAGGGTGACCAGCGGAATGTTGAGTTGCTCGGACAGCGCGGCCAGCACGTCCCGCATGGCCACGAAGCCCAGATCCACCAGGATCTTGCCGATCTTCTCCCCGCGTTCCTTTTGAATCTCGAGGGCCCGCTCGAGGTCTTCCGGCTCGATCAGCCGCCGCGCGATGAGCATCTCTCCCAGGCGCACGGCTCAGAACTCCTGCTCGCGGATGGCGGCGTCGCGAATCCGCCCGGAGGTCACATCCAGCAGGGCCTGCCGTCTGGCCTGCATCACGATCTGGCCGGGCAGACCGGCGCGCTCTTCCCAGGAGAAGTAGTCGAGCGAGACCCCCAGGACCATCTGCTCGCTGGGAGGCACCGTGTCCAGCGAAGCCGCCAGGGCTCCCAGCGCGTCCTTCATTTGGCGCTTCAGAAGTGGAAGCCGGGCCAGCTTCTTCTGGCGGAGCTTGGCGATCTGCTCCTTGGTCAAAGCCGGACGGAACGGGCTGATGGCGGGACCCACAGCCAGGTTGACCTCGGCCGTGAAGACCGCGCCGTAACCTTCCAAGTAAACGCCTCGCGTCGAGCCCAGCAGGTCGAACGGGTCGCTGACGTCAATGCTCCGGATGCGGTGATCAAAGCTCTTTTCCATAGCCGCCATGGTCGCTCGGCTCACGCGCGGCTCCACCGCCGCGGACCCGCACAAGGCCGCGGCCAGCGCCAGGGCAGTGAGAACCGGGTGTCTCATCGGCTGCCTCCCAGATCCGCGCTGGCGGTGTACATGACGTTGAACTTCTTCTGGAGATAGTTGAAAGCTTCTTCAAAAGCCACCCGGTCGGCTTGCCGGTCGAACTGGAGGCGCTTCTCAGTGTCCGCGACAAGCTGGGTGAGCTTCAGCGCCTGCCGCGCCTCGCTCTCGGTCATTGCTTTAACGACCGCCGCGCCGATGCGTGCTTCAATGGCGGCGGTGTCCGTCGCCATCGGCGCAGCCGCCGGGACGGGTCGCAGGAACCCATGCACCAGAATGGCCATCGACAGCAGGGCGGCCGAGGCGAATCCCAGCCGCGGGCCGGATTGCCAGAAGCGCTGCCACCAACCGGGCTCGAACACCTTGTCGGAGACGAAGGCGATCCTTCGTGGAGGCTCTTCGTCCGGGAGCGAGCGCAGCGCGGCCTCGGTCAGCCGCAGCCGGTCCAGTTCCTCGCCGCAGGCTTGGCATCCGCGTGCGTGTTCCTCCACCTGCCGGCGCTCAGCCTCCGTGAGTACGCCGAACAGGTAGTCTTTCAAATCCAAAGGTGAACAACTCATTCGACCCCCCGCGCGTGAATTGGAGCCAGAGTTTCTTTCAGAAGGTCGAGCGCAGTATACAGCCGCGATTTGACCGTCGAGACCGGGCAAGACAGGATCTCCGCCATCTCCTCGAACTTGAAGCCCTGATAGATCTTCAGAACCACGGCTTCGCGCTGCTCGGCGGAGAGGCGCTCGAGCGCGCTCCGCACCGCCAGGCTCAGCTCGACGGGGAACATCCGGAAGCTCTGGGCGCCCTCGCTGGGCTCCCGCAGCGTCTCCCCCTCGGGCTTGCGTTTGCGCAGCAGCGAGTACGCCTCGTTGTGCGCGATGCGGAACAGCCAGGGCGCAAAGCGGGCGGCGTCTTCCAGCTTGCCGAGATTCTGATAGGCTTTCAAAAACGCCTCTTGGCTCAAGTCCAGAGCATCTTCCCGGTCGCCGACCAATCGGAGCAGGTAATTGAAGACACGCTTCTCCCACCGGGAGACCAGGAGGTTGTAGGCCTCGAGACTCCCCCGCTGGGCTTTCGCGATCAGGTCGCGGTCTTCGACCTCCCGAAAGATCAACTCTTCGGCTCCATGTTCAAGGACGCGCACAGGCGCGAAAAAGTCTGTAGCAAGGCATTTACCAGTTTAGCCCGGTTGGGAAGGGCCGCCTAGGTTCCGGGAGTTCCACTTGAATCCCGCGGGCCGGCGACATAGAATTCTCTGGACGGCTACTCGTTCGCCTTGGAGGTGTAAGGTGAAACCAGGCAAGCTCCTGCTGATCGTGGTTCTCCTGTTGACGGTTTTGGGGGGTTCAGCTTCTGCCGCCCTCTGCACTTACAGCATCAGTCCCAGCAACGCTTCGGTCTCGCCTGGCGGGGGCACCGGCACGGTGGCGGTGACCACCACGAACGATTGTTCCTGGACCGCCTCCAGCAACGCGGCCTGGCTCACCGTCTCCGCCGGGGCGTCTGGCGCCGGCGGCGGAACGGTCACCTACACGGCTGCCGCAAACCCGGGCAGCTCCCCGCGGACCGGGATCCTGACCATCGCGGGGCAGACGTTTACCCTGGACCAAGCCGGCAGCGCCCCCGCAGGCGCCAACCTGCTGGTGAACGGCAGTTTCGAGCAGCCGGGCGGAGGCGAGAGGCGCGGTCTCACCAGGAACTCGGCCTATCTCACCGGGTGGGTAGTCACCCGGGACACCATTGACTACTTCGGCGGTCTCTATACCTGTTCGGACGGAGATTACTGCGTCGATCTGGATGGGGATCCCGGCTACGGCTCGATTACCCAGAGCTTCGCCACCACTCCGGGCGTCGACTACACGCTGAGTTTCGACCTGGCCGGCAACCCGGACGGGCCGCCTTTGACCAAGCGCATCCGGGTCATGGCGGCCGGGCAGCAAGCCGAATTCGTCTTCAGTATGTTGGGAACCACCCGGGCCAACCCGGGCTGGATTCCCCTGACCTGGAACTTCACCGCTAACAACCCCACGACCACCCTGGAATTCCAGAGTCTGGACACCACCGGCAGCTACTACGGTCCGTTGCTGGACAACGTGCGGGTCCTCGGGAGCGCCGGCGGTCTGACCTGTAGCTACACTGTCAGCCCGGCCACGCAGTCGGTCGGCGCCGACGGCGGGACCTTGAGCATCAGGGTGTCTGCCGCCGCCGGCTGCGCCTGGACTGCGACCGCCGAGGTTCCCTGGATCACGATCACCTCGGGCGCCTCAGGCTCGGGCCTGGGGACGGTCACCTACGCCGTTTCGGCCAACTCCAGCGGCGCTCTGCGGACCGGAAACATCACCGCTGCCGGGCAGACCGTGGCAGTCATGCAGGCGGGCTTGCCGGGCGCGTGCATGTACAATCTGGCGCCCTCGCTCGTCTCGCTGGGGGTCGAAGGGACGAACTCCGGCACGATCGTGGTCTCGACTGCCAGCAACTGCGGCTGGAGCGCCTCGACCACCGCGACCTGGATCACGATCACCTCCGGCGCGGGCGCAGGCAACGGCACGGTGACCTTCACGGTGGCGCCCAATACCGGCCTTCCCAGGAGCGCAACGATCGCGGTCGTCGGGCAGACCGTCACGGTGAACCAGGCCGGGACCGGCGGGGCCTGCTCCTACGAGATTTCGCCCGCCATCGCCTCCGCGCCGGCGGAAGGAATCTCCAGCGGCTCGCTGACTGTGACCGCCCCCGCCAACTGCGCCTGGACGGCCACCGCCGGCCCGGGCTGGATCGCGATCACCTCGGGCGCTTCCGGTGCCGGCAACGGGACGGTGCGCTACAGCGTCGCCGCCAACGCCGGCAGCACGCGCACCGGGAGCATCACCATTACCGGCCAGACGGGGGCCATCGGCGTCATCGTCAAGACCCACACCATCAGCCAGGCGGCAGCCGGCGGGGGCGGCTGTACTTACGGCATCGCACCCCCCAGCGCCTCGGTCCCGGCGGAGGGGACCGTCTCCGGGACGATCGCGGTGGCTGCCACGAGCGGTTGCGGCTGGACGGCGGCCAGCGATTCCACCTGGATCACGATCACCTCGAGCGCTTCCGGCACCGGCAGCGGGGCCGTGAGCTACTCGGTGGCCGCCAATACGGGCGCCGCGCGGACTGGGACCATCACCATCGCCGGGCAGTCGCACACGGTGAACCAGGCCAGCGGCTGCACTTATGGCATCGCGCCTCCCAGCGCCTCCGTCCCGGCCGCGGGAACCACCTTGGGCAGCATCGCGGTCGCCGCTGTCAGCGGCTGCGCCTGGACAGCCACCAGCGCCGTGCCCTGGATCACCGTCACCTCGGGCGCCTCGGGAGCGGGCAGCGGGGCGGTGAGCTACACCGTGGCCGCCAACACGGGCGCCGCCCGGACCGCAGCCATCACCATCGCCGGCCAGACCCACACCGTGAGCCAGGCCGCCGGGAGCGGTGTACAGCCCCAGCCGGCTATCAACACGGGAGGGGTGGTCAACGCTGCCGACTATACCGCCAGCCTGGCCGTGGGCGGCATCTTCTCGGTCTTCGGGACCAATCTGGCATCCGGCGCCAGATCCGCGACCAGCATTCCGCTGCCGGTGGCGCTGGACGGCGTCTCGGTCGAGGTCGTGGATGGCGCAAGGGTGCTGAATGCGCCGCTGTTCTTCACCTCCGCCGGGCAGATCAACGCCCAGGTGCCGTTCGACATCACGTCCTCCAGCGTGCAGGTGAGGGTCCGTACCTCGCAGGGCTTGAGCAGCGCGCAGACCGTCAGCATCCTGCCGCGAGCCCCGCGCTTATTCACCAAGACCCTGGACGGCAAGGGCGAGGCCATCCTGGTGCATGC
>Ga0315280_10007613_pt1 | contig 14479 bp, 12 predicted proteins | sample YL17G06_40_MG_FD_203697 | JGI IMG/M metagenome (GOLD analysis project Ga0315280, IMG submission 203697) | Sediment microbial communities from Yellowstone Lake, YNP, Wyoming, USA - YL17G06_40 | ecosystem: Environmental > Aquatic > Freshwater > Lake > Sediment | place: USA: Wyoming | collected...
TAATCTTAGGTTTAGGCAATTATTTCTCCGCCTGAGCTTCACTCCCACAACTTTAAATTTTATTTCTTTTCTCATTCGTGTTTTTAGCTGATAAATTTTCCTTACAAGAAGGTGTCAGTTCGCCCGTGCAGTCGGCTGTTTGGGGTGGTACTGTCATACATGTCTTTAGGAAGTGTACTGTCACACAGATACGAACGAATTATATATAAACCGTCCATTATTAATGATTAGTGGAGAAATCAATGTCTATCTCCTACTTCAATACTAACACGATCTATTGTGGAGATTGCAAGGATGTTTTAGCCAAATTTCCAAATGAATGTGCAGATTTAATCTATGCTGATCCGCCTTTCTTTTCAAACCAGCAGTATGAGATTATTTGGAGAGATGGGTATGAGCTTAGAGCCTTTGAAGATAGATGGAAAGGTGGGATACTCAATTATGTAGAATGGATGAAGGAAAGGCTCGAGCAATGTTACAGGGTTCTTAAGTCAGATGGTGCTATGTATCTACATTGTGATTGGCATGCGAGCCACTACCTTAAAGTTAGAATGGATGATATTTTTGGAAGAGAAAACTTTAGAAATGAAATCTCGGTTAAGCGTATAAGGAAAAATGTTAGGGAATTTGAAACTGTCAAAAGATTAAATGTTGCTTTTGATTCCATACTTTTTTACGCAAAATCTGACGAACATAGAATTAACCCACCTATGAAAGAAGAACATAAACCAGCAAGGTGGCATGCCTTTGATGCTAACGGGTTAAGAACTGGCATGGATTATGAATTATTCGGTCATAAACCACCAGAAGGTGGACATTGGCGATGGACTAAAGAAAGAGCAGAAAAAGCAATTAAAGATGGCAAGTTGAGACCTAATCCCAAAACGGGAAGACCTGAGTATTTGATTCCAGCAAGCACTCACACTATTCTAACTAGTGTATGGGATGACATTAGTGCGTATTCTTTTAAAAGTGGTTATCCAACAGAAAAAAGTGAAGCATTGCTTGAAAGAATTATCGAAATGTCTTCCGAAGCGCTAGACATAGTGTTAGACCCATTTTGCGGATGCGGAACTGCTATTGTTGTTGCTCACAAAAAAGGACGGAGATGGGTGGGTGTTGATGTTTCACCAACCGCGTGTGATTTAATGGAGAGGCGTATGCGTTCACTTGGAGTATCACCTAACATGATGGGTATGCCACTTTCAGAAGAAGACTTGAGAAAAATAGCACCATTTGACTTTCAAAATTGGGTTGTAAAAAGATTATTCGGCAGAGTTTCAACACGCAAAACCTCTGATATGGGAATTGATGGCTACACTTTTGAAGGAGTCCCTATCCAAGTTAAACAATCAGATGACATCGGAAGAAATGTTATAGATAACTTTGAAACAGCAATAAGACGGAAAAAAGCCACAAAAGGAATCATAGTTGCTTTCAGTTTTGGCAAAGGCGCAAATGAAGAAATTGCAAGAGCAAAACTATATGATGGCATCGACATAAAGACCATAACGATTAAAGAACTTATTGAAAGCCGAAACCGAAACTCACAAGCTAGACTATAATTTGAGGGTTTTTTTCCATATTAGGAAGATGGCGATTAGGCATGTGGTTGTCCAGATTATTTGTTGTGGCCAGTCCCAGGTTGGAAGCAGTCCTGAAAGGACAAACCACTTGTATTGTGCGCTCCACACTGCGAAGCTGTACTGCTGCGCTGTTATGAGGGTGAATAGGAAAAAGAAAATGTCCAGTAGTCCTGCGACGAATAGGAGTATGATTGTGGCGAAGATGGCGATGCTGACTTGCTTTTTCATGCCGCCGAGCCATGCCATGTAGCTGACGGCGAAGGCTACAAAGAACACGACTATGCCTAGTGCGATCCAGTATTTGTACATTAAGTCTGCGTTCCAGTTGGGATTTTGTGCGCAAAGAAACGGTGGTCCCATCAGCGTGTAGTCAAGGATTGCTAGGACCAAGAATAAACTTGTGCAGACGATGAGTAAGCCTGCAAGCTTAGTTTTATTCATTGTGACGTCTCCGAGAGGAAAATCTTTGTTCCAGCCTCTATTGGCGCTTGGTTGTAGGTGCCGGTGACTTCTATGGTTACGCTTTGATGTGAAGGATTTAGGTGGGGCAGGTAAATTGTTATTTGACGTGGCTTCGCATCTTGAAAAGTGAATGTGCCTTGAAACTGTTTCTGCCTATTTAAGACATAGATGAGAACATTTAGTGTTATGGAAGTGTTCTGTATTTCTGATGTGCCTAACTCTTTTATCGTATAGCTTGAGAGAACAGATTCTATGGGAATTCTCGTTTGAGCTAGACTGAAGATAAAGTCTGGACTCGAGTCCACAGTATACTTGATTGTTAGTGCATAGACTTGGTTGCCGAAAACTGCGTAGAAAAACATGAGAAGAATATCCGTCAAAAGCAACGCAATTGCCAGAGAAGCCACCAGAATAAACGCTAAAACCGCAACAACCAACGCCTTATCCATGCATTTCACCTTTTCTTTTTGATGAATGCGTATGCAGATAAGCCGACCACGGCAAACAGGAACAGGTAGGTCATGATCTCGGGAATTCCAGTCACCGCGGCTGCGGCGCTTGCAACCGTCAGGTATATTGTAGCGCTTTTCTCTATAGTTACTCCGCCTTCTTGACTGACCGTGACTGTGACAGGTATCGTGTGTTGCCCCAACGTGATTTGCCATGGCACACTGATTTTAAGCGTTACGATTGTTATGCCTTCTGGTTCCGCACCAGTTTTAGATGATTGTTTAGGCAACGTTTCAGTTAGGCTGAACCATGTTACGTATTCTTCGGTTATTGTTACTTTAGTTATGGTTATGTCGTTGACTCCTGTCCAATGAATTGTCAAGTTGAAAGTTTCTGTGGCGCCTTTAGCCAAGCTCAAGTGAACGTCTTCAACGGTTAAGTCAAGTTTCCCGAAACTAGGCACTCCGCCACTTGTTCCACTTGTGGTTGTCCAATCCAACGTGACTGTGACTGTGCTTGAAAACGTGTATGTGCCTGCCAAGATTTTTGTGTCAGCATTATACGTTGGACTGGCTAAGCCTGTGGCTTGTCTTGGGCTGCCTCTTGAACCGCAGTAAACCGTTAAAGTGCCGTTTTCGCCATTTCCGCCGAGTATGATTATGGTTAGTTTCTGGTCTATCCAGTATAGGCTTGTTAAACGGTGTTGCACGCTTCGGATGTAGAAGTCTCCCCAGTTTTCATAGCTTATGGTGATTGTGGCGTTTCCATAGTGAAGCAGGCTGAGGTAAGTTGTGTAGGCTGCTGGCATGTTGAAAGTGACGTTTAAAAGATAGGTTGGACGTGGACCGTCAGCCACTAGCGTGTAGTTGTCAACTGCGTCTGCGAATTTGATTTCAAGCTTGAGGCTTGTGCTGTTCCAAGTTTGCGAAGCCCATGTGGCGTTGCTTGCCCAATGATAGCGAACCGCATTTAACACGTAAGCCACGGCACCGGTGTTACAGTTTATAATGGTCACGTTTTTGTTCACCATTGCAACGGTTGTGTTAGCAGTTATCCATAATCCGTGAAAACTCACTCGATAATAGTGTGTCCCATTCGCCACCTTGAAAGTCCAACTTCCATCAGGTCTCTCCATGCTTTGCAGCGTTCCATTAGGCGAAGTCCATGCAAGCGTGGCGTTGCTGCTTGAGAGCATTACGCCGTCTGAATCTTTAGCGTTAAACGTTAACTGCCAAACTTGGCACTGGGCTTCTACAGTTTTTGTCGTAGTCATGTTCACTGTCCATGTTCCATTAACCTTTACGCCGTGCCATTCGACTTTGACGGCAACAATGGTGTTTTTTATGATTCCCGTTTTTGTTGCCAACCCATTGCTGTCAACTGTTATCTGTGTCGTGTTGAAGTAGACGACTGCTCCAGTGAGGATGTTACTGTCTAAATCTACCGTTTTTATTGTTAGGGCAACGTATGTGCTCCAGTAAACTGTTAAGGGGCTAGATGTGAAAACTGTTAGTCCATATGTGTTTTCAGTCACGTTTTCAACAGTGTAAACGTAAAACAAGTCTGTGTAGCCTCCGTCAGTGAAGTTTCCAGTGGCGAAATGAGTGGAGTTTCTGCAGATGTTAACTGTCCAACTGGTTATTGGAGTATCATCAAAATCGTATATGGCGGTGACTGTGAAGTTGACGTAGGCGTTGGGGGCTGGGCTTGTCGTGTTAGCTGAAATGGTTATTACTGCTCTGTCCACAACAACGTAGACGGTTTTGTTTTGCACCGTGTTTTGGTCTGTAACTGCATAAATCGTGTAAGTGTAGTTGGCTACGGTGGTTTCTGCATTGAAGGTTATTTGGAAATATCCAGTTGAGTTTATGGTTGCAGTTGAACCTTTCACTGTTCCGCTTAAACCAACTTTAGCCGTGATTCCGCTTGCATCTTCTGGCGCCATGCTTGTTCCTTGATAGTAAAGCTGTCCAGTGAACGTTAGGCTTTGGGAAGGATTAACTCTAGCATCGTTTACGCTTGCGGAATTAACGATTAAATCGTCTTCAAAAGTGAACAGTCCTGCCTGGCTTCCACTTCCGCTTGCTCCTTGACTGTCATAAACTTTCGTGTTTGTCGATATGACAGAAACAGAGCCTTCAGGAAAAGTCCACGTGAGCTTTATTTTCCATGAAAGTCTGTAGGCTGTCGAGTTCACGGTTGTTCTTAGGCTGTTAGCTGCGTCAAGCGTGCAGTAACCGTTTGCATCGCTGTATTCGCTGAAAACGTTTGTTGAAGCAGTCCATTTCAAGACTACGCTGTTGCTTATTTCTATGGTTGCATTTACAAAGTCCGCTACGCCATCAGCATCGTTTATTGTAGCGTTCAAAAAGAAGTATTTGTTAGCATAAACTGTGTTTGGAGCTTGAAACGTGCCAATAGTTGGAGCTACGTTTGGCACGGTATATGTAACTACAAGATGAGGCTGCGTAACATAACCGCCGCCCTCATAACTAGAAATTATGAAATATTCATCACCTGTTGGCTCAACACCATCAATGTCTCGACTGCTTCGAACACAGATGAGGGTGTTTCCAACTTTATTTATCAAGCTGAAATCTGAAATAGTAATATTGTTCGGAACCCCACCAACCAAATTTGCAGTATTAAAATTTCCATCATCATAGTTTACTCCATCAAATTGGTTATAATCATCTAAGGCTATCGGCGTGTCACCAGTCCATTTCTGAAGCCTGACCACAAAATCAGTATCAGTATAATCACTGGAACACCATAGTTGAAGTTTAGCAGACACTATTGTGGCATCATCTGGAATGCTGGATGTGTCAAACTTCAGGAAATCTCTCAAAACATAATAATTAGGCGCTACATACCTCTGCCCAAAAGACAAAAAACCATAACTAGAGTATGCATAAGACGCAATTGACTTCGCAACAGAATAAGTTTCATTTTTCCCATAAACATATCCATCATTTGCTCCGTCTTCTATTTGAAAAGTGCTTGTATTTGCCTTCACGGTTGGAATAAAGCCAAACTCAAAAACAGCAAACTGACCAGTAACCAACAGCAAAAACAAAACGAACAAAGCAAAACATTTCTTATGGCGAATCATCAAACGAAAAATACGTAAAAGGTCAACTCAAGGAGTCCTTTCCACGCTTCACCATCAACATGAGAATGCCAACTAAACTGACGACGACGCCGAGAGCTACATATCCAGGGTTCATTTTGGCAGTTGCAGTTGCGTCAATCTGTGTGGTTGGCTGTTCGGTTGGGGCTTCCGTTTGAGGTGGAACCTCGTACTGTGACTCTCCATGGGTTGGCGGTTGCTCTTCTTCGGTTGGCGGTTGCTGCGCTAAAGCTTTCAGGTCGAAACGCAAACTGATACCTGCAATATCAACTTGCCCTATGTCAGTCCAGCCTACGAACTGGTACGATGTCCTAGTTGTCCAGCTTGACGTGGCAGTTTCAAAATCCACTATGTAAGTGCATGCCCGAGGAGCACGAACAGAACCACCTGGACCCCATAAAGTGCATCTGATTTCTGCCGTATGCCAATTTCCCTCATTGTCTTGATATTTGAAGATTGCTATTCTACTAACCCAAATGTAAATTTTGTCACCCCAAACCAAATAGCCTGAGTTTTCGGGAACTTGAACGCTAAGTTCCACACCCAGCCCAGAACGAGAACGCGTCCATGTTACTGTCACGCCATTTTGAACCACCGTGGACAGGGGCGGTTTTGGAAAAACATTAACTCCATAACCTATCAAGACTATTCCCGCTAGAAACATTGTTAATCCGAAGATTTGTCTCGTTTTATTCATTCCTCGATAGAAAAATAATGGTTCAGATTAGCATCGCAGCAACAAGTGTTATTACGTTGTAGACGCCGTGCACCAAGATTGCAGCCAACAAACTGCGCGTGTACTTCAAAACCAGAAACAAGATTATGCCCGCCGTGAAGGCTGCTACAATCAGAGCCAACTGCAAGGGTCCTGTGTAGGCAATGTAGCCATGTGAGATGGACCACACGGCGATTGGAACCAGAGTGCTTATCCACTCGTTTTTTGTGCTGTTGTAGAGTGCCGTGTGCGCCGATGCTTTCATGGTTTCCTCGCTGTTCGCCACTAGACACAGATTAAACAACACGTCGCTTGCCAAACTCCACAAGTCCAAAGGCGTGCCTTGCGCTAACATGCGTTTCGGGCTGGGAACATAAATAACGCTTGGAAGAGCTACCTGCGAGATTATGCGTGGCACTATGCTGGCGGCTGCAACTACTCCGGCTAACCCGCCGAGCCAAGTTGTAAAATGCGCCCTAGTGGGATCCTCGTCGTAGTCCAACCATTTTATTTCACCGTAATAGAGACGTATCCAAATGAGCATGACAACTGAAACAATCCACATGACAATGTAGAACATGGTTGTTGCAAACATTGGAGTGTCAAACGTCAAAAGCAAATAATGAACGGCGACAAGCAACGTGACAACGTTGAAAAGGATAAGCAACTTCATAACTTCATCTTTCCAACAGAAAAATAGAGTTGAAACTAGGAAATCGGGGAGATAGAAAAAGGGGGAGTTTTAAGGTTAAGCAGAGCAGAGCACTGCGTCAGCGTCTGTGACGCTTGTTTCGCTCGGCGTGAACTGGTAAATTGTTAAAGTCCAGTTTAGCTTGTCGCCGCTTGAAAGCGTGAATTCTATGCCCACTGTCAAGTCAAACTTGTTGTTCACGTTAGGCGGAAGTTCCCAGTAAACTGCGTCTTTAAGGTTGCTGCCAATCGTGTACGTGTAAGTCACATAGTTTTCAAGTATGCTTTCTTGGAAGTTGCTTCCCTGCAGGTAGCCTATGCCTGGAACATTCACGTTTTTAAGGTCGTACTTGCTTGTGCTTGTGCTGTTCACTTTAAGCTCAATCTTCCACACGGCAACGCCTTTCTTTGCGGCGCTAGCTGCCATGTACCATGGAATATATTTGGTTGTTGTGCTGGTGCCTATGCTTGATATGTCTGCTGTCGTACCAAAAGCGAAGCTCGTGTCGTAAGTCAGAAGATACGCGTAGAATGTTGTCTGCGGGTAGCCGCTTGCTGCAGGCGGAATGTTGAACATGCTGTACTTGAAAACCCACTCTTTAAGGCTGTCGCTATCCACATCTTCGTAGGTGACGCTTTTAACGCGACTATTCATGTTTTTGACTTTCGTGAAATCCATGTAGAAGCTGCTGTTGGTCTCGCAGACCACATAGATGTAGCCTTGGTCACGCTCTTCCAATTCAATGTTAACGTTGTCGCCGCTTCCAAGCAAGACCCAGCCGTTGCGGTAAGCATACCAGTGAACACTAACACCATTTGCACCTACTGTGCGGCTTGTTGCCACGTCAAGCGTGTCGTAAGCGTTAGCTCGCATTGTAAACGTGCCAACAGGCGCTGCACCCTCTTCTGGCGGTGGCGGCGTAACTGAAAGCCTGAAAGTCCAGTTTGTGTAGACGCCGAAGCCGAAAATCACTAGGAATATCAGCACTGCTGCGATCAACACGTTTGAATTTTTCTTAGCCGTTTTAGACATTTTTAATCATGCCTCCATTAAATGAAAAATACTAGGGCACAAGCAGCAAGCCAGATCCGCCAATGGTTAGCGCTGAAAAGACAGCCAGCAACGCTCCAATAGCCTGCATAGTAACTCCCGCGTCCTTTGAAAGTGGCTTGATAATGTAGCCGAAACTGAGAATTGCTATGGACATTCCCCATATGGGCATCTGAGCTATTGCTGTTCCATAGGAAAAGTTGAGCCAAAGCTTCGCAACCCCGAACAGGAATATCACCCACAAAGCCGCGTACGTCCACGCTTCTCCGCCGACGTTAGCGAACTTCAGCTTGTACTTGGTTAAAAACAGATACGCCAACACTATCTGTATTGCTGCTAAAAACCAGAGGCTTGCAGACAAGCCTGCACCGATGTTGCTCCAACATAGTATCTGGTCTAACAGCCACACGCACGCCATCAAGAAAACCGTGAAACTGTCCTCAGTGTGACCCCGCATGAGAGCATATCCGAACACGATGAACAGCAAAGCCTCTGTCAAGTAGATTGGAACCAATTCGGTCATAAAGTTTGACAGCGTTGACGTGAAAAGGAATAGGCTAACGAGCAGAACTGCACCCGCTACGCTGAACCATGGTATTTGCTCTAAACTTTTCATTGACATTTTTCAATCATCTCTCTTTTTTTGGGTTTCTAACCCTTTCACCAAAAGAAAAATAGAGGATGTTTTAGACCTGAACTTCTAGGTGATAGTATCCGATTTCAGGCTGTTTAGTTGCCGCTTCAATCGTCAGCTTTGTTACTCCGTTGATTTTAACTGCAAACGGGTCAGAGCCTAATCTAGAAATTTCTATACTACACATTTTGCCACTTTCGTCGGGTCCCCATATGGTCATTGCAATTTCAGTGTCGCCGTATCTCTGCCAAATCCATGTTGATTGAGGATATTCTTTGCCTGTATTAAAAATTGCAAGTGTGGAAAGCCCTTTTCCCCATTCTATGTTGTTGCCTGAAGCTACCAATTTTGGAGTAAGTTTGAAGTTGGCATTTGTGTCGATTATTTCCATTGAATCTATTATGGCTTGATGTGAAGACGGAACGGCAAACATCGGAGCAAATTGCGAAATTTCAAATCCAACCACTATGCCCAACACTAGCACTAGCACTATCAAAAGAACAGCCTTGGTTTTCGTTTTTTCACTCATTTTCCTTCACCAAAAGAAAAATATGCTATTTTCCTTTACTCTTATGCGATAACTTATGCGATAACAACATTGTCCAGATGCCTGGGCTGGTCACGCTGACAATTATTACAACTGCAACTATGAGAATCAAAACTATCCACATCTGGTTCAATGGGTTCGCAAACCAAGCGCCTAAGCCGCCGAAAAACTTGTCCCACAAGCTTTGGCTTCCAGTGATGATGCTTGTGTTGTTCTCCCACTTATAGCCCTGCTTGTCAGCTTCCTCCTGAGTCCAAGCGTAAATCCACTCACCATAAATGGCGTATAAGGCTCTAATGCGCATGTAAGCAGTAGGATAATACTCTTTATCCCAAGCTGTTACCCACCATCCTCCCTCACGCTTTAAAGCTCCAAAATTTATCAGCGTCAAAGGAAAATAAACGGTCTGAGCGAAACGTGGATCCGGCAACCCTGGAATGCTAGTCTCAATCATCTGCCTGAGCAGGTCGGGATTTTTAATTACGTCTTCCGCGAAAACTCTTGTGTATTCATAACCTGGACTGGTGTAAAGCGTGACTTCGCTCCCTCCAAAACTAGGTTGAAGCTGCAAGTGCGTCTGCAATTCCCCAATTTCTTCAGGCGTCAAGTCAGCGGGGTCGTAGTACTTGTCTGGGTTGCCATCTCTGCCGCTGCACACCCACGGGTCCCATTGTCCAACCCAAGCCCAAATTGGAAACGCACCTCTAAAGTTGTAGGCTGTCAGAGTGGCGTTGACCTGCTCCTTCAAAAGCGCCATCTGATCGGCTGTGAAAGCGTTAAGCCATGCAACCGTGTCTAATACAAACCACAAGTCGAAGCTTTGAAAGTCGCCAACCCATTTGTCGCCCAAAGGTCTAATAGTTAGCTCAATCACAAAGTCCACGGGCACAATGTAAGCTTCATAATGCTTCCAAGTGACAGTATTACCAGATTGAGTTTTGTCTCTTTGAAAGCTATACCAGTCTATCTGCGTCGGATTTCTTCCAGTTGGGTCGCCATGAATGTTTACTTCCTGCATGGTTGGACGTTGAATTCTCACTTGCAAGTTTACACCTGCAACAACCTGCCACGTGTTTCTATCAACTATCAAACCTTTAATCACAGGCGTCTTCGGGTCAGGCCTCTCCCACTGGTAGCCTATCCGCTGAGGATAATGACCGCCTAAAAAATCAACGTAGTCGTAGTCTTTGCTGGCTATCCAATCGTTCGGGTTTACTTGACCTAAAATTCTTTGGATGCCGACTCCATCCGAGAGGGTTTCGGTTCTATACTCAACCTTTATGCCTCCGTTGGCAACAGCAGAGTAAAGCGAACAGTCTATGCCTTCCGGTCCGGGCACGAGGCTTAACATTCTAAGCAGTCCAGGCTGCGAAACAAGGAAGACTGCGACGCAGAGAATCATCAACAGAACCAAAATTGTCTTACCATTTTTCTTCATTCGGTTTCACACTAGAAAAATATGGGTGCTCGCCCCAGCCGAAAGGAGAAGGGAGAAGGGATAACTGTTTGAGGCAAGCACTCCACAAGAAAAATTGGTTAATCACTTTTGAAGAAAATCCAGTAGCAAACCAGCAGAATTGCGACAATTAGGAAATAAATTGAGAATGGTTTGAGCTGTGTGAGCCATGGTATTGGTGCGAATAGAACTCGGATTTCACCTGTGGTTATGCCATTGTATTCTGCGTTTAAATGCCAGATTAGGTGGTCGTTTGTTATACATGTCCAGAATATTGGCGTGTTTAATGTTAGCGTGTAGAGTGTGGGGTCGCGGTCTGTGTTGCGGAGTTGGATCGTCATGTTTTCATATGCGAGTCTTGTTGCTCCACTGTAGTCGGTTATCCAGTAGTTTAGGGTGACGTTTCCGTTGAAGGCGTCTAAGGGCTGAAATTTGATTATGGTTTTTGTTGTGAGTTGGTTTGCAAAAGTGTTCATGCTGAAACTGAAGGTTTCGACTGTGATTTCAAAGTTGGGCGTGCTTATGGGTCCGCTAATGATGTAGCTGGGTATGCCTGCTGGGTAGTGAAGGCGACTTATGCTGATTATGGCTTGAAACAGTGCGTTTGCGGTTCTTGTCATGCTTACGTGTGTGCGCTGTGCAATGGCGTGTACTATTATTGAAAGGTCTACCGAGCGTTGTATTCCGAACGTGGTTTTTTGGCTGGTTACGGAGAGCAAGATTGTAAATTGGCTTGTCACGGTTCTAGAGGCATATAAAAGTTTGTCAGCTAGTGTTTCTATGATTAGCGATTGTGGGCTTACCCGAGTGAACTGTGTTGCTCTTGTGCCTTGAAAAGCTAATATCACGTTTAAAGGTGCGATTCTTGCTGTTTGTATGGTTCTTAAAGCGTCAGCCAACGTTTCTATTGACCCAGTGATTAAGCGTGTCGGCTGCGCAGACCTTGACGTGAAAGTTAACAAGAGAAATTGTTGAGCTGCTTGTCTTGAACCAACTATGCTTCTGGCTGTTGATGGCAACATTAGAAATGTTTGTGTAATCAGTCTTTCGTAGAATCCTGCTTTCTCGCCTATGACGGTTGATATGATTTGGAATGGTATGTTTGCTTGTCTGAGAAGCTGTTGCCAGCGAATTGTGGAGGCTTGGCTTGTTATGGTTGCGGAGACGAGTCTGGCGAAGGTTTGTGTTCTGATGATGTTTAGGGCAAGCGTGAACTGTTGAGTTTGTGTTCTAGCTAGGCTGGCGAGTCTAGATGTTAAACTGCTGATGGAAAACGATTGAAAGGCTTGTCTTTGAGCAGATAATGTTCTTATGGTTGAAGGTATCAACGATATGGATTGAAGCTGCAGTCGACTGAATGTTCTCATTGTGGAAGAGAAGGCCTGTATGTTGACTGTTTCGGAGAGGGCTCGTGGCAAATTTAAGGTTCTAAGACTTGTGACTAAAACGGAGACAGTTTGGCTTGCGGTTCTGGGAAGTGTTGCGAATCGGTTAGCCAATGTTTCAAGCGTGACAGCTTGGAATGGCTGCCTTAAAACGCTTAATTGCCATGTTGTTGAAAGTATGAGAGAAACAGCTTGCGGAACTGTTCGCATGGAGATTTGAAGCCTAGCGACAGTTGCTTGCAAACTTCCAGTCTCTGTGACTTGCCGCACTAATGTTAAGGTTTTTGTTGGAGCGCCTAAAAACTGGAAGATTTGGGTTAGGCTGCGCTGAAAATTGCCAGTTCGTGTTACTATTGGCGAGACTGGTAAGGTTTGGGTTACTGAACGACTATATTCTTGTGCTCCGCCAGTCGTGTAAGTGCAGTAAGTACTAATTTTAACGTTGCTCCAAGTGGTCGGACTCCATGGGTCTGGGAAAGTTGTGCTATACGTTGCTGTAGAGTAATAACTTGTAGCACCTGTATCATAAGCTTGATAAATGATTTGACTTGTGTAATCTGCTCTCGCCACCAAAATATAACTGGTGCCTGCGGTTAAGCTTGGTTTAGGGTCTGGAAAATTAAAGGTGAACCATTGAAAACTCGTAGTCATAGAAACGGTTTTTTCCTCTGTTTTTCCAACAAAACTCTTGTCACTCGCCTTATAGATTCCACATATAACTTTGTCAGAACCTGCAGCAGCCCTTTTTAACGCCATAGTTATGCTTTGTGCAGTGCCATTTTCTGGGCAAGTGAAAGCTGTTCCCTGTATATATTCGGCACCACTATATGCGAGATAAGTTGCTGACGCACCTATTGTTTCATACCCAAAATTCGGGTCAAGACTAAACACACCAATAGGCAAAGAACCAACATTGAAAATTAAGTCGAACCTTTTACCCTTAGTCCAACCGTCAATGCCTTCAACCGAAGTGATATTGCCAAACGCTTCGTAAACGTCTGAATAGTCAAAAACAACCGCTTCCTCACCACTATTCCAGAACCGCACATAATTCGTCATGTTCTCAGCATAGTCTTTGTAAACGTAGGTTCTCCAGTCAACTCTATAAGTTCCAGCAACCTTAATGTCCGCTGCAAAACTTATCTTAGGTCTATAACCGCCATAGAAATTCCATGTAACATTATAATCGCCATTCTTAGAAATGTAAGATTGAACGACACGAACATTGTAAGACGTGACTTGCTCATAAAAGACATTTACGCTTGAACCAATATCCTTCCAACTTCCATCATAAACTTGAAGCATCCACAACTCGTCTTTAACAATCTGCACACCATTCTGATAAATGCTCGGATACTTATCTTTAGCATAACCCATATTTGGAAAAACCCAACTCAAATTATCAGCATTATCCAAAGTGAAGCTTTTGCCGTCACCAGCAACCGTAACCGTGATATTCTTCCAATCTGGCAAACTTGGATTCCCAAAAACACGCTGCTGAGGTTCTTGAGCCTTCACCGAAGGAACAAACTCGAAAACAGCAAGTTCGCTAACCAAAACCAAAAACAGAACAAGCAAAGCAAAACATTTCTTATGGCGAATCATCAAACGAAAAATACGTCAAACATAAAAAAATGGGGGTTCAGCCGACCTAACCCGCCGGCACATTAACCGTCTTTACGGCTAGCCAACATGCTGGTCTAGCTCACGTAACTTTTAATGTGTCGCCAGAGATTAGGCTGGCTTGTGTTATGCTGGCTATGGCTACCACGTTGCCAGCGGAATTGCTGACTGGGCTGTGGTGTAGGCTTGTAGCGTTAACTTTTATTGTGCCGCTTGCAATGCGTTGGTATAAGACGCTGTAGGCTGTAGCGTTAATGTTTGTAGGCGTGCAGCTTTGTCTTGTCAAATTTGCCGTGGTACATTCGGTGTTAAGTTTAGTTTGGCTTGTGGTTGGCGTTGTGTTGTTGCCAACAGCCACGTCGTCAGTAGCGTTCATGGCGCCCGTAGCACCTAACCTTAGAAAGTCTTTAACCCATGTGCTTCCGTTCAAAACCACAATGTTATGCGTCGAATAATTATATATGACTACGCCGTTTCGTATTACTACAACGTCAACTCTGTTTGAATGCGCAAGCTGTTCATTCACTGAAACCATGTTTACGCGACTCGAATCCGAAAGCATGAAACCTAAAAGCACTCCTGCCGCAAGCAACACTAGAAATGCTGAGCCGAACTTTAATTTTCCATTCATTTTTATCCACTCTGAAAGAAAAATATGTATTAACGATACTGCGCAAATTTTGCTGTGCACTCTTTTCTTGCTGTAACTCTTATGTCGCGGTCAAGCATTGGAAAAGTCTTGTCAACAAG
>Ga0315280_10007614_pt1 | contig 14478 bp, 14 predicted proteins | sample YL17G06_40_MG_FD_203697 | JGI IMG/M metagenome (GOLD analysis project Ga0315280, IMG submission 203697) | Sediment microbial communities from Yellowstone Lake, YNP, Wyoming, USA - YL17G06_40 | ecosystem: Environmental > Aquatic > Freshwater > Lake > Sediment | place: USA: Wyoming | collected...
GTGATGGAGGACGCGTGCTGGGCTTCTACAGTCTGAGCCCGGCGTCGATCGACTACGCGCGTACGCCCGTGCTCGTGAAGAAGGGGCTGGCTCGGTACGACGTGCCGGTGTTTCGGCTCGGACGCCTCGCCGTGGATCTGACCATGCAGGGCCAAGGTTTGGGCGCCCAACTGTTGTTGGCTGCTGGACGCCGTTGCATTCACGCCGCCGCCGAGGTCGGAGGTGTTGCCCTGTTGATTGACGCCAAGAACGACCGAGTCGCCGGCTGGTACAAGACCTATGGTGCCATGTCCTTGCTCGATGCTCCTCGCTCGCTGGTGCTGCCGCTTGCCACCATCGAAGCTGCTCTGACGGCGGCGGGGCGCGTGTAGCGGGGCGATGACGTGGAGCGCGAGATCGCGCTCACGGACCGGTCGGTGAGGCCGGTGACTGTCTGGCTGGTCACGCCTCCTTGGAGGCCGCCAATATCCTGGGCTTCAGGATCGCCGCGCCAGTCATCTGCGCATAGTTGCGCGCCTGCACACAGGGGCCGTGAGCCGCCTCTCGCGGCCACTGTTGGCAAGCCAGTCGCGCGCGCCAATCAGCCTGCCCCGTGCTCGGCTCGCAGCATCCTCGCCGCCTCCACCATCGCCTGCAACTTGCCCACCGCCACGTCCCTCGGCAGGTACTTCATGCCGCAGTCCGGCGCCAGGATCACGCGCTCCTTGGCCACGTAGGGAAGAGCGCGGCGGATGCGCGCGGCCACCTGCTCGGGCGTTTCGACCGTCATGTCCGACAGGTCGATGCAGCCGACCATGATCTGCTTGTCGTCGAGCTGCGCCAGCACCGAGCAGTCGAGCCTGGATTGCGCGGTCTCGATCGACACCTGCTTGCAGCCGCAGCCGCGCAACTCGGGCAGGAAGGAGTAGCCGCTCGGGCGCACATGGATCACCGCGGCGTAGCCGAAGCAGATGTGCACTGCCGTCGTTCCGGTGATGCCCTCCAGCGCCGCGTTCAGCGCCTTCAGCCCGTACTGGCGCGCCTTCTCGGGCCGCGCCTGCATGTAGGGCTCGTCGATCTGCACCACGTCGGCGCCGGCGGCGAAGAGGTCGCGGATCTCGGCGTTGACGGCCAGCGCGTAGTCCATCGCCGCTTCCTCGTCGGTCTTGTAGAAGTCGTTTTGCGCCTGCTGGCTCATGGTGAACGGGCCGGGCAGCGTGATCTTCACCTTGCGCGTCGTGTGCCGTTTCAGGAACAGCAGGTCTTCCACCTCCACCGCGTGCTTGCGGCGGATCTTGCCGGCGATGCGCGGCACCGGGTTCGGATGGCCCGAGCGATCCAGCGCGGTGCCCGGGTGGTCGAGGTCGACGCCTTCGAGCGCGGTGGCGAAGCGGTTGCTGTAGCTCTCGCGCCGGATCTCGCCGTCGGTGACGATGTCCAGCCCCGCGTCCTCCTGGGCCCGGATCGCGAGCAGCGTGGCGTCTTCCCAGGCCTGCTGCAGATAAGGTTCGGCGACGCGCCAGAGTTCCTTCGCGCGCACGCGCGGCGGAAAGCGGCCGGCGAGCTTTTGGCGGTCGATCAGCCAGTCGGGTTGCGGGAAGCTGCCGACGATTGTTGTGGGGAAGAGCATCGGAACCTCGTTCGCACTTTGGGTAGGCGCTTCCCATGCTACCGTGCCGCCGGTGCAATCGCGCTCATGAAAAACTTCACCTACACCGCCAACCCGTCGCGCGTGGTCTTCGGCGTCGGTGCCCTGCAGTACCTGGCGCGCGAGATCGAACTGCTCGGTGCGCGGCGTGCGCTCGTGCTGTCCACGCCCGAGCAGGAAGACTCGGCCCGTCGCGTCGCCGATTTGTTGGGTGACAGGGCGGCGGGCATCTTCGCGCGTGCCGTGATGCATGTGCCGATCGAGACCGCGCGCGAAGCGCGCGACGAGGCGCGACGCCTCGGCGCCGACTGCGCGGTGGCCATCGGCGGCGGCTCCACCACCGGGCTGGGCAAGGCGATTGCGCTGCTCGACGCCATCGACGCGCCGCCCGTGGACAGCAGCGCGCCCTCGCGCGGGGCCGGCGCGCAGCGCCTGGGGGCTCCAGGTCAGGGCTTGCCGATCCTGGCGATCCCGACCACCTACGCCGGCAGCGAGGTGACCGCGATCTACGGCCTCACCGAAGGCGGAGTGAAGAAGACCGGCCGCGACCCGCGCGTGCTGCCCAGGACCGTGATCTACGACCCCGAGCTGACGCTGACGCTGCCTTACGCGATGACCGTGACGAGCGCGTTCAACGCCATCGCCCACGCCGCCGAGGGCCTGTACGCGCCAGATGCCAACCCCGTGATCGGATTGATGGCGGAAGAGGGCATCCGCGCCTGCGCCGCCGCGCTGCCGGCGCTACGGGCGGACCCGAAGGACCTGGCCGCGCGCAGCGACGCGCTCTACGGCGCATGGCTTTGCGGCACCGTGCTCGGTGCTATCACGATGGGCCTGCACCACAAGCTGTGCCACACGCTGGGCGGCAGCTTCAACCTGCCGCACGCCGCAGCGCATACCGTAATCCTGCCGCATGCGCTGGCCTACAACGCGCGCGCGGCCGAAGGCGCGATGTCGCGCGTCGGCCGCGCGCTCGGGGTGAAGGGCGAGGCAGATCCGATGGCAGCGCCGCGAGCCTTGCACGACCTGGCCAGGCTCTACGGCGCACCGACCTCGCTGGCTGCGATCGGCATGCCGGCCGACGGCCTGGACCGCGCCGCCGACCTCGCCGCGAGCAGCCCCTACCCCAACCCCCGGCCGCTGGAGCGCGCCGCGCTGCGTGCGCTGCTGCAGCGCGCCTACGATGGCGTGCCGCCGCAAGCCTGAAGCATGATCGACAAGATGCTTGCCCGCCGACGCGACGCCGAGGTCGGAGCACAACACTCCCATAAGCCTGAACCTTGATCCTAGAAACCGCAGTTGACCGCTTCCCCGCGCTGGCTACACCGCATGCACACTGAGATATCTACCCACGACCACCCGCAACATTTGGCTGAGGGCGCTACGCACCCGATTGAGCCGCGCTGCGGTACGCTGGCCGCGTTGCTCCTCCTCGCGGGCACGAGCCCGCCGCGTCGTCGCGCCTTGCCAGCGCACCGCATCACGGCCCACTCGGGCGCGTCCAACTGCGGTTTCTAGGATGATCGACAAGATCGTTGCCTCTGTCGCCGACGCGCTGGCCGGCGTGCGCGACGGCGCGAGCGTGATGGTCGGCGGCTTCGGCACCGCCGGCCTGCCGAATGAGCTGATCGACGCCCTCATCGCGCAGGGCGCGAAGGATCTGATCGTCGTCAGCAACAACGCCGGCAACGGCGACACCGGTCTCGCCGCGCTGCTGGCCGCCGGGCGCGTGCGCAAGATCATCTGCAGCTTCCCGCGCCAGGCGGACTCGTGGCACTTCGACAAGCTCTACCGCAGCGGCAAGATCGAGCTCGAGCTGGTGCCGCAGGGCAACCTCGCCGAGCGCATCCGCGCCGCCGGCGCCGGCATCGGCGGCTTCTTCACGCCCACCGGCTACGGCACGGCACTCGCCAAGGGCAGGGAGACGCGCTTCGTCGACGGCCGCTGGATGGTGCTGGAAAGCCCGATCCACGCCGACCTCGCGCTGATCAAGGCCGAGCGCGGCGACCGCTGGGGCAACCTCACCTATCGCATGACGGCGCGCAACTTCGGGCCCATCATGGCGATGGCAGCCAAGCTCACCGTCGCCAGCGTGCACGAGGTGGTGGAGCTCGGCGCACTCGACCCCGAGGTGGTGGTGACACCGGGGCTGTTCGTGCAGCGCGTCGTGAAGATCGCGCGCGCCACGACCACGGCAGGCGGCTTCACGACCGCGGCCTGAGGACCGATGCGATGGCCAGGTGGAGCAAGAACCAGGTGGCCGCGCTCGTGGCGCGCGACATTCACGACGGCGCGGTCGTCAACCTCGGCATCGGCATGCCGACGCTGGTGGCGAACCACCTGGGCGCCGGCAAGGAGGTGATGCTGCACAGCGAGAACGGCGTCATCGGCATGGGCCCGGCGCCGGCGCCGGGCGAGGAGGACTACGACCTCATCAACGCCGGCAAGCAGCCGGTGACGCTGTTGCCCGGCGGCGTGTTCTTCCACCACGCCGACAGCTTCGCGATGATGCGCGGCGGCCACCTCGACGTCTGCGTGCTCGGCGCCTACCAGGTCGCGGCCAACGGCGACCTGGCGAACTGGCACACCGGCGAGGCCGATGCGATCCCCGCCGTCGGCGGCGCAATGGACCTCGCGATCGGCGCCAGGAAGACCTGGGTCATGATGGAGCACACGACGAAGGCCGGCGAGCCGAGGATCGTGCCGCGCTGCACCTACCCGATCACCGCCCTGGGCTGCGTCAGCCGCGTCTACACCGACCTCGCGGTGCTCGACATCACGCCCGCCGGCGTGGTGCTGCGCGAGATGGCGCAGGGCCTGGACTTCGCCGCGCTGCAGGCGTGCACCGGGGCGCCGCTCATTCGATGAGGGCGGTCGCTCAGGCGATGCATCGCAAGGCGGTCCGGGTGAATTGACTTCCCGAGCCGACCGGTCTAGTCTCAAGCGCGTGAAACGCGGACTCGAACGCCCGGCCAACGCCGGCGCAGAAGACCCCAAAGTGGAGCCAACTGCCCGGCGCGTGCGCGGCCGCAGCGAACGTGCGACAGGTCGTGGCGATACGAAGCGAGCGCTGGTCTGGTGCGGAACCGAACTGCTGACCGAACGTGGTTTCCAGGTCACCGGCATCGACGAAGTGCTCAAGCGCGTCGGCGTGCCGAAGGGCTCGTTCTATCACTTCTTCGCCAACAAGCATGAGTTCGGCGAGGCGGTGATTCAGAACTACGTCGAGTTCTACGCGCGCAAGATGGGGCGAATCTTTGACGACGAGTCGCTGCCCCCCTTGTCGCGTTTGCGCGCTTTTGTCGAAGATGCGAAGCGGGGCATGTTGAAGTACGGCTATCGGCGCGGCTGTCTGATCGGCAACCTGGGGCAGGAACTGGCCAGCCTGGATGACTCGTTTCGCGAACAGTTGGAAGCGGTGCTCCTGGCCTGGGAACGGCGCGTGACCGCGTGCCTGGAGCGAGCCATCGACGCGGGGGAGTTGGTGCCAGGCAGCGACACCGCAGCCATTTCGCGCTTCTTCTGGATCGGCTGGGAAGGCGCGGTGTTGCGCGCCAAACTGACCCGCAACGCCGAGCCACTGGACCAGTTCGCTGACTTGTTCTTCGCCATGCTGGCTTGCGGCGCGCCAGCGGCTCGCCGGCGCAGGTAGCCCCTTGACCTGGTTCTGCTGGTTTTCCTTTACTGTTTTCTAGACGACCGGTCTAATATTCGCAGGCGGGTGCGGCAGGTGCTGCCGCTCATGACATCCACAAGGGGTTACGGTGCGTTCAACCGGGTTCCGAGTTGACAAGGCTTCGCGGCATGGCTGAACCCCTGCTCGTGCTGAACGGGTTGGGCAAGCAGTTCGGCGGCGTGCAGGCCGTCAAGGACCTTTCGTTCTCGATTGGCGCGGCCGAGGTCGTCGGGCTCATCGGGCCGAATGGCTCGGGCAAGTCGACGTCGGTCAACCTCATCTCGGGCACGATGCCGCCATCGCACGGCGAGATCCGTTTTGCCGGCGCCAGCGTTGCCAGGCTCTCCGTGAGTGAGCGTGTGCCGCTTGGGCTGGCGCGCACGTTCCAGACCACCAGCGTCTTCCCGGAATTCAGCGTGCGCGAGCAGATCCTGACTGCGTGTCACGTTCGCTATCGGTCCAGTGCCTCGGGCTCCGTGTTTCGCATGCCTTCGGCGCGCCGCGAGGAGCGCGCCCAACGCGCAAAGACGCAAGAGATCTTGGCGTTCGTCGGGCTCTCGGCGGTGGCCAACGAACCGGCATCGGCAGTTTCCTCGGCGCAACAACGGCTGTTGATGATCGCCACCGCGCTTGCGACAGAACCCCGACTGCTGCTGCTCGACGAGCCCGCGGCGGGCATGGTGGCCAAGGAGCGCAAGGACCTGGCTGGGGTGATTCAGCGCATTCGCGAGCGTGGCATCGCGGTGCTGGTGATCGAGCACCACATGGGTTTGATCATGGAGGTGTGCTCGCGCATCGTGGTGCTCAACTTCGGCCAGAGGATTGCCGAGGGCACCCCGGCCGACATCCAGCGCAACCCCGCCGTGATCGACGCCTACCTGGGTGGAGCGCACTGAATGCTGAAAGTGCGCGACCTGCACGCGGGCTACGGCAAGGCCGATGTTCTGCATGGTGTGAGTTTCGACGTCGCCGCGGGCGAATGCGTGGCGCTCGTCGGCGCCAACGGTGCCGGCAAGAGCACGACCCTGAAATGCATCTGCGGCCTCGTCGGCGTACGCAACGGCAGCATCGAGTTCGAAGGCCGACGCATCAATGGCCTGCCGGGCCACGCCATCGTGCGGCTGGGCATTACGATGTGCCCCGAAGGCCGCCAGGTGTTTCCCGAGATGTCGGTGCTCGAGAACCTGGAAATGGGCGCGCATGTCAGGCACGACCGCCAGCAGGCCGCCGACATCGAGGCCATGATGGATCTCTTTCCCGTGCTGCGTTCGCGCTCGCGCCAGAGCGCGGGCACGCTGTCCGGTGGCGAGCAGGAGATGCTGGCCATTGCGCGGGCGTTGATGTCCAAGCCCAAGCTGTGCATCTTCGACGAGCCCTCGCTGGGCCTGGCGCCGAAGATCGTCGCCGAAGTCGAGCAGACCCTGGCCCGGATCAAGGGCACGGGAGTCACCGTCCTGCTGGTGGAACAGAACGCGTCCATGGCCTTGCGGCTGGCCGATCGCGCCTACGTCTACGAGGCCGGAGAGATCGTATTGCAGGGCACAGGCGCCGAGTTGCGGGCCCACCCTGAAGTCAGCAAAGCCTACCTCGGCTACTGACGCCTGCGGCCAGCGTGGCATTGAACCCTTTCAACCTGGAGACAAACGCATGACGAACCTTGCAAAACCCCTCTTGACCTCTCTCGCCATGGCGACCGTGGCACTGGTCTGTGTCAGCGCCGGCGCCGCCGAGAAAGAACTCCTCATCGGTGTCAACGACTCGCTCACCGGGCCGGGCGCGGTGTACGGCCTGCCGCAGGCCAACTCGGTGCAGATGGCCGCCGACGAGATCAACGCCGCCGGGGGCATCAAGGCCGGGCCGGATGTCTACAAGCTGCGCGTCATCAGCAACGACGACAAGGCCAACCCGACCGAGGCCACCAACAGCGTGCGCAAGCTGATCGACCGCGACGGGGTCAAGTACCTTCTGGGCTTTTGCTGCTCAGGCCCGACCAGCGCCGTGGCGTCGTTCATCGAAAAAGAAAACGCCCTCATGCTGGTGGGCAATGCCGCCGAGCGGGCGATCACCGCCAAGGGCATCCCGAACCTCTTCCGCACCCGTCCCCCGGCCGATTTCACCGGCGCCGCCGCAGGCGTGTTCGTCGGCAAGCGCGGCGCCAAGAACGTGGCCGTGATCGGCTCGCTGGATGTCGGCTTCTACACCCAGTACCTCGAAGCCTTCGAGCGCGAGTTCGCCAAGCTGGGCGGCAAGATCGTGGCCAAGGAGACCTTTGGCCTGAAGGACCGCGACATGACGCCGCAGCTCACCAAGGTGCGGGCGCTAAACCCCGACGCGCTGCTGGTGCTGGGTTATGTCGAGCCGGCGGCCTTTGTCTACCGCCAGGCCACCGAGCTGGGCATGAAGATCCCGCGTTACGGCTTCACGAGCGGCAGCGAAGAGCAGTTCCTGAAGGTGGCCACGAGCGAACAGATGGAGGGCGTGTGGGACCTGCGTCCCACCGAGCTGACCGTCGAGGCCCTGGCCGCCAACGCCAAGACCTATGTCGCCAACTACACGAAGCGCTTTGGTGCGCCGCCCTCGCCGAGCTCGCCCTACGCGTACGACCAGGTCTACGTGCTGAAGCAGGCGGTTGAACGCGCCGGCTCGGCGGACGACCCGAAGAAGGTCATGGCCGAGGTCCGCAAGGTGACGATACCCAACGAGGCGGTGATGAAGTACCTGCCCGTGGGCGGCACGATGTTCGACGGCAACGGCCAGGCCTATACGTCCAACGGCGCCTTCCAGTGGCAGAAGGGCAAGTGGTTCTACGTGTCCGACCTGCCGTCCGACCCGGCGCTGTACTCCGAATTCCTGCGCGGGCTGCGCAAGTAAGCGCAGGCAGGCTGGACATGCCGCCGACACTCGCCAAGGCAGCCGCGTGATGACCGAGATCCTGCAGCAGATGCTCAATGGCTTGGCGATGGGGTCGGTGTACACCGTCATCGCGCTGGGCCTGACCGTGGTCTTCGGCATTCTGGGCATCGCGCACTTCGCCCACGGCTCGGTCGCCATGTCGGGCGGTTACCTCACATTCTTCTTCGGCGAGCGGCTGGGCATTGGCTTTTTCCCGGCCATGGCGTTGGCCATGTTGGTGGGTGCGGCGATCGGGGTACTGATCGAGCGGCTGGCCTATCGGCCGGTGCGCGATGCACCGCACATCAACGCTTTCATCATCGCCTTGGGGCTGACGATGATGATCGAAGGCATCAACCTGCTGGCCTTCGGCGCCGACCAGGTGGTGATCCAGACACCCTATCGCGGCGTCTTCAAAGTCGGCGGCGTGGCGGTGGCCGAACTGCGCCTGCTGGTGATCCTGACTGCCTGCTCGCTGATCGGCGCGGTGGCGCTGCTGATCAGTCGCACCAAGACCGGCAAGTCGATCCGAGCGGTGGCGCAGAACCGCCCGGCTGCGGTGCTCATGGGCGTCAACGTCAACCGTGTGTCGGCCATCGTGTTCTCGGTGTCGTCGGCGCTCGGCGCCGCAGCGGGCGCGCTGGTGGGTGCCCTGCTCGCCATCGCCCCCGGCGTGGGCGAGGGCCTGGCGGTGAAGGGCTTTGCCGTGCTGATCCTGGGCGGCCTGGGTTCAGTCCCGGGCGCGATCGTCGGCGGCATCGTGCTCGGGGTCAGCGAAGCCATGGCCGCCGGGTTCATCTCGTCGGCCTACAAGGACGTGATCGCCTTCATGGTGATGATCGTCGTGCTGCTGTTCAGGCCGGAAGGCCTGCTGGGCAAGCGATGAGCCCGCGCCTGCTTCGGCGGATGGGCTGTGCGGCCCTGATGCTGGCGGCGCTGGCGCTGCCGCTGGTGGTGAAGCTGCCCTACTTTCTGCACCTCATCATCCTGGCGCTGATCTGGGTCGTGCTGGCCCAGGGGCAGAACCTGATCCAGGGTTTCACTGGCTATGTCTCGATCGCACAGGCCGGTTTCATGGGCATCGGCGCCTACAGCTCCACGCTGCTGAGCGTGAAGCTAGGCTGGCCGGTCTGGTTCACGATGGCCGCCGCACCGCTGATGACGGCGGCACTGGCCGTGCTGGCGGGATACCCCAGCCTGCGCGTGAAGGGGCATTACTTCGCCATCGTGACGCTGGCCTACAACATGGTCATCTTCATCGTGTTGACCACGTGGAGCTCGCTCACCGGTGGCGAGGCCGGCATCTCGAACGTGCCGCGCCCGCCGGATGTCAGCGTCGTCGGCTTCGTCTGGAGCCTGGGCGACCGGGTCGGCTACTACTACCTCGCCTTGATCGTCGCCACGCTCGCCACCTTGCTGTGCGCGCTGATATTGCATTCGCGCGTCGGCAGGGTACTGGTCGCCATCCGGCAGAACGAGGCACTGATCGAGGCCGCAGGCGTGCAGAGCTGGCGCTACAAGCTCTTTGCCTTTGTGGTCAGTGCCAGCCTTGCGGGTCTGGCCGGCGCGCTGTACGCGCACTTCATCGGCTTCCTCAACCCTGACGCCTTCGGGGTCGACCATTCGCTGAACGCGATCCTCGCGGTGATCCTGGGTGGCAGCGGCACGCTGGCCGGGCCGGTGGTGGGCGCGTTCGCCGTCGTCTTCTTGCCCGAGTACCTGCGCGTGGCCGAGAACTATCGGCTGGTGATCTACGGCTTCATCCTCGTGGCGACGACGATCTTCATGCCACGCGGGCTGGTGCCGTTGGTCGCGCAGGGCCTGCGCGCGCTGGCGGCGCGCCTGAAGCGATAGGCGAGATGAGCGCTTTGACCACTGACGAGCAACGCGCCATCGACGCGGCACGGGGCTTCGCGGCCACTCATGTGAGGCCGAATGTCCAGGCCTGGGAGCATGGGCATGGCGATAGCCGCTCGGTGCTCCCCGAGGCCGCGCGCGCCGGCATGCTGGGTCTCGAAGTGCCCGTCGAGCATGGGGGACAAGGCCTGTCCTTCGGCTGCAAGTGGCGCGTGGCCGAGGTCCTGGCGGCTGCCGACTTCGGGGTCGCGATGTCGGTGATCAACACCCACAACGTGGCGAATCATCTCGCCCGCAAGGCCGCGCCGGAAGTCGTGCGCCAGTACCTGCCGGCCCTCTTGTCGGGCCGGCGCACAGGGTGCACGGCGCTGACCGAGCCGGGTGCCGGGTCCGACTTTTCAGCCATCGCGACCCAGGCGCGCAAGGTGGGCGACGCATGGCTGATCGACGGCCAGAAGGCATGGATCGTCAATGCCACGCACGCCGATGTGATGGTCGTCTATGCGCAAACCGAACCTGGCGCCGGCGCCCGTGGCATTGCCGCCTTTGTCGTGGACGGCACCCGCGACGGCTTTGTCCGGGATCCGAGGTCGGACAGCGGCGCCGCGCGTGCGGCCGATGCCGGTGGCTTCCAGCTTCGGGCCTATCGTGCTCAGGCCCACGAGCTGCTGCATGCGCCGGGTCAGGCTTTCAAGGCCGCGCTCACATCGATCAACGGCGCCAGGATCTACGTCGCCGCCATGTGCTGCGGCATGGTGGCCGAATGCCTGCGCGTGGCCAGGGAATACGGCGCAACGCGGCACACCTTCGGCAAGTCGTTGCACGAGCACCAGGGCTGGCGCTGGAGCCTGGCCGACGCCGCGATTGACCTCGAGGCGGCACGGCTGCTGCTCGATGCCGCGGCAGCACGCATCGACAGCGGCAGCGATGCCCAGACCGCGGCGGCCCAGGCCAAGGTGTTTGCCACCCGCATGGCCGGCCGGCATATCGCCGCACTGCTGCACGCCATGGGCGCGCAAGGCCTGCGCGAGCACCATCCTTTCCTGCGCCACCTGGCCGCGGCGCAGGTGGCCACGCTGGTCGACGGCTCAACCGAAATGCTGCTGGAGCGGATTGCCAAAGACCTGCGCAAGCTCTGACCGCCAGCCACGTCCGGCAGCAACCGATTTCCTCTTTGAAGAAACCGAGCGAGAACACGATGCGCGTATTCCAGATCGAAGGCGAATGGGGCATGGACCACCTGAAGCTGTCCACGCGACCCGAGCCCAAGGCCGGCCCTGGGCAGGTCGTGGTGAAGATGAGTGCGTCCTCGCTGAACTACCGTGACCTGCTGGTTCCCAAGCGCGGCTATGGCAGCCATACGGGCAATCTGCCTCTGATCCCCTTGTCTGACGGCGTGGGCATCGTCACCGAGGTCGGGCCGGGCGTGCGGCGGGTGGCAGTTGGCGACCGCGTCTGCCCGACCTACTTCCAGCGCTGGGTCAGCGGGGAACCCGACCTGGAGCGCTTGACGCAGTCGCTGGGCGGCCCCGTCGACGGCACCATGACCGACCAGATGTGCCTGTCGGAAGAGGGCGTGTCCAAGGTACCCGCCCACTTGAGCGACATCGAGGCCGCGACCCTGCCTTGCGCCGCGCTCACCGCATGGAGCGCATTGGTCACCTGCTCGAATACCCGTCCAGGCGATCAGGTGCTGGTCCAGGGATGCGGGGGCGTGGCCTTGTTTGCCGTGATGTTCGCCAAACTGCTCGGGGCCAATGTCACCGTGATCTCCTCCAGCGAAGAGCGAATCGACAAAGTCAGGCAACTCGGCGCCGATGCCACCATCAACTACCGCGCAACTCCCGAATGGGCGAAGGCCTCTCGCGAGATCACTGGCGGCCGCGGCTACGACATGATTCTCGAACTGGGCGGAGAGAAGACGCTGCCGCAGTCGCTGCGCTGTGTCAGGCCGGGCGGCACGCTGGCGATGATCGGCGTCCTTACAGGCGGCGAGATGGCCACTTCACTGGGATTGATCGTCACACGGCAGGTGCGCCTGCAGGGCATCACCGTCGGCCACCGCGATGGTTTCGAGGCGATGTTGCGCGCTGTCGACCAACACCGGCTGAAGCCTGTCGTGGACCGCGTCTTCGGGTTCGAGGAACTGAAGGACGCGATGGCCTATCTGCAAAGCGGCGCGCAGTTCGGCAAGGTCTGCCTGGCGCACTGAGGGTCTTTGCGCCGGCACCCAGGCGTGGCCATGCTCTTCCCCATCGACCAGGCGCCAGGCGATGCCGATCGTCTGGCCTTCCAGATTTGCGAGACCGGCGAGTCGGTCACTTTCGGACAGCTCGACACGCGCGCCAACCAAGTGGCCCGGGTGCTGCGCGGATGCGGCGTTGCACGGGGTGCGCATCTGGCCTTGTTGCTGAAGAACCATCGGCGCTTCCTCGAGGCATGCTTCGGCGCCGACCGCGCCGGTGTGTACTACACGACCATCAGCACGCGCTTGATGGCCGATGAGATTGCATACATCGTCCGCGATTGCGCAGCGCGGGTATTGGTGGTGTCGGCCGGGCTCGATGAGCTGGTTCAGCAGCTGCGCCCTTTGCTGCCCGAGGGTTTGAAGTGCTTCATGCTTGGCCCACCGGCATCGGGGTTTGAGAGCTGGGAGACACAGGTGGACGCTGCAGCGAGCACCCCCATCGCCGACACCGCACAGGGCCTGGACATGCTGTACTCGTCCGGCACCACCGGGCGCCCGAAGGGGGTGAAGTGGCCGATGCCGCAAACCCCTGCAGGGGCACGCACGATGCTCGTCAACCTGCTGGCACCGCTCTTCGGCTACGGGCGCGATTGTCGGTACCTCTCGCCGGCACCGCTCTATCACGCCGCTCCGCTGCGTCACTGCATGACGGTGATCAAGCTCGGCGGCAGCGTGTTCGTGATGGAGCATTTCGATGCCGAGCGATCGCTGCACTGGATCGCGCAGCTTCGCATTACACACAGCCAGTGGGTGCCGACCATGTTCGTGCGCATGCTCAAATTGCCGGAGGACGTTCGCAAGCGCCATGACCTGTCGTCGATGCAGGTCGCAGTGCATGCGGCGGCACCTTGTCCGGTCGAAGTGAAGCAACGCATGCTCGACTGGTGGGGGCCGATCGTCTTCGAGTACTACGCCGGGACCGAGAACAACGGCTTTTGCACCATCACCCCGCAGCAGTGGCTACAGCACCAAGGCTCGGTGGGCCGGGCGTGCCAAGGCGTGCTGCACATCTGCGACGAGGAGGGCAACGAGTTGCCCGCCGGAGAAACCGGGTTGGTCTATTTCTCCGACGGCCCCGTCTTCGAATACCACAACGATCCGGATCGCACGGCGCAGACCCGAAATGCAAAAGGCTGGTCGACACTCGGCGACATCGGCCGGCTCGACGAGGAGGGCTACCTGTATCTCGTCGACCGCCGCGCATTCATGATCATCTCCGGCGGCGTGAACATCTACCCTCAGGAGGCCGAGAGCGTGCTCATCGGTCATCCCAAGGTGGCCGACGTCGCGGTGATCGGCGTGCCCAGCGAAGACCTTGGCGAGGCAGTCAAGGCCGTGGTGCAGCTGCTGGACCCCAGCGCTGCAGGCCCAGCCATGGAAGCCGAACTGCTGGCCTACTGCAGGCAGCACCTGGCCAGCTTCAAGTGCCCGCGCAGCGTCGACTTCGACGCCGCGCTGCCCAGGCACCCCACCGGCAAGCTCTACAAGCAGTTGCTGCGCCGGCGCTACTGGCCCGTGTAGCGCTCAATCTGCGACTCGGCATCAGGTGCCTGCCGCAAGAGCGGCAGCTTGCAGGAAGCGAGAGTCATCGTGAGCAGTCAGGGGGTCGGGGGGTGAACCGGACCGCAGCGTTTGGCCGGGGTCAAAACGGAGCCGACCCCGCACCGGCGCGGTGGAACGATCGCACCCCGACCCTTGACGCACGTGGCGGCGCGATCGTTCTTCGAATCAGGGGCCGGTCCCGAGCCGAGCCAACACCTCGGCGTGGATCACACTCGCATCACTGCGATCGGCGAAAAGCCGCAGCGTTCAACGGATCCCGACCGGGTTGATCATCGACTGCACCGAACCCTGGTACTTGTTCTGCCCGAGGATGAACATGAACTCGTAGGCCTTGTCCTTGGCCAGTTCAGCGGTGTTGATGTTTTCCAGGATGTAGGTGCCGCTCATGGGCAGCAGGATCTGGTGCACTTCGAACACACCGGCGCCTGGCTCGAACGGAATCGCTTCGACGGCCCAGGTGTCGGCGCCAACCGCGACCACACCCTTGGAAACCAGGTAGCGCGCGCCCTCGCGGCCCAACCCGGGTTCGACCGAGCCGAATCGTTTCGGATCCTTTTCGATCAGACTCAACCAACCCGTGTGGAAGATGACGATGTCACCCTGCTGGATCTCGAC
>Ga0315280_10007615_pt1 | contig 14476 bp, 12 predicted proteins | sample YL17G06_40_MG_FD_203697 | JGI IMG/M metagenome (GOLD analysis project Ga0315280, IMG submission 203697) | Sediment microbial communities from Yellowstone Lake, YNP, Wyoming, USA - YL17G06_40 | ecosystem: Environmental > Aquatic > Freshwater > Lake > Sediment | place: USA: Wyoming | collected...
GACCTGCCAGGGGAACTGGGCCGCGACCCGGTCCCACGTGCCACGCCTTCTACGCACGGCGCCCCCATTCTGGCGACTCGGCACGCGCTCGGTGCCGGGCCGCCTCGCGGCTGACGACGCTTGCATCATGCGCCGGGAGCCTCAGCCGCGCAACGCCGTGCGCCGGCACGGTGGCGGATCTTCAGGCCGAAGCGATGCGGGGGGACGCCCGGCCTGCCTACGCGGTATGCTTACCGGGGGCCAGACCGACAAGGGGGAATCCGTGGAGGCAATGCAGGAACCGTCGGCAGAGCAGAAGTCGGCGGCATCGGTGCGCGGTGATGGGCGCGCGCTCACGCGCGCGCCCATCATGCCGCTCGAGCCGCGGGTGAGGGTCGAGTTCCACAGCAAGGAGTCGCTCGATCGGCTGCAGAAGGCAACGCTCGACGTCCTCGAGAAGGTCGGCGTCAAGTTCCCTTCAGACAAGGCGATCGACATCCTCGGTGAGCACGGCGCCCACATCGACCGGGCGACGCAGATCGTCAAGTTCCCGCCCGACCTGGTCATGAAGGCGATGGCGTCGGCGCCGCGGTCGTTCGTCTTCGGCGCCCGCGACCCCTCGTGCGACCTGCTCCTCGACGGCCGTCGCACCTACTCCTGCACCGACGGCTCCGGCGTCGAGGTGGTCGACTGGGAGACGCGGCAGCGCCACGTCTCGACCAAGCGCGACCTCGCCGCCATCTCGCGGCTCGTCGACTACCTGCCCGGGCTCAGCTTCTGGTGGCCGACGGTCAGCGCCGGCGACCACGGCAAGACGGCTCAGCTCCACGAGCTCGACGCGGGCTGGAACAACACGGTCAAGCACCTCCAGGGGATGGTCATGGGTGAGCGCGAGGCACGCTACGCCGTCGAGATGGCGACCGTGGTGGCCGGCGGCGGCGAGGAGTTGCGTCGCCGGCCGGTGCTCTCCGACCTGATCGGGACGATCTCGCCGCTGCTGCAGGACAAGGCGGGCATCGAGGCCGCACTCGTGTTCGCCGAGGCGGGCGTGCCGATCTGCTTCGTCACCATGCCGACCATGGGCACGACGGCGCCGGCGACCGACGCCGGCGCTTACATCGTCGGGTCGGCCGAGATGGTGAGCGCCACGGTGCTCGTGCAGCTCGCCTTCCCGGGGGCGCCCGTGCAGCACGCGATGTTCGAGACCAAGGCCGACCCGCGCAACGGTCGCGTGATGACGGCGCCGCTGAACGATCACAGTCCCTTCATGGGGACGGCACTGGCACACCACTGGGGCGTGCCTTCGATGGGCGGCTTCGGCGGCACCGACGCCGAGGCCGCGGCCGACTGGCAGGGCGCCGTTGAGATGACGCAAGCGCTGGTGCTGGCGGCGTTCGACGGCTGCGAGACCATGACCGGGTTCGGGTTGCGCAACGTCTACACGCTCTTCTGGCCCGAGGGGATGCTGCTCGACGAAGACCTCTACGAGCGCGTGGCCTGGCGCCTGCACGACATCGCCATCGACGAGGAGGCCCTGGCGCTCGACGTCATCGGCGCCGTCGGGCCGGGCGGGCACTACCTCGGCCAGGCGCACACGCGGGCGCACATGCGCGAGGCGGCCATACCGGCGATCACGCAGCAGCTCGCCGCCGACGGGCACTATCGCGACGCGGTCGAGGTGGCGCGCGAGCGCGCCGAGCGCATCCTGCGCGAGTACGAGCCGGAGCCGCTCGCAGACGACAAGCGAGCCGAGCTCACGCGCATCCTCGCTGCCGCCGACGCGGAGCTGCGCGGGTAAGCCGCGCGGGTAAGCCGCGCGGGTAAGCTGCGCGGGTAAGCTGCGCGGGTAAGCTGCGCGGGTAAGCTGCGCGGGTAAGCTGCGCGGGTAGCCTTACGTCACGGCGGCGCGCTGCCGCCGGTCGGCGCGTCTGGTTGCCGCTCGTGGCCCGCTCCCGTGGCGCCCGCATCGACGGGGGTGTCTCGGCATGGGTTTGTGCCGCTCACCGCGGCCGCGTATCCTAGCGCGTGGACGTGGCGCTGCGAGGCTGATTCCCAGCGCATGAACGTCTCGCCGCGACCGGCGGCCGGCCGACAAGCGAGCGGCGCAACACGAAGACAGGCGGGTCCGCATGGGTTCTCGACAGAAGGCAGCGCGACAGAAGGCGGCGCGGCAGAAGGCGGCGCGGCAGCAACAGCACGGTTTCCCGCTGCTCCTGAGCTTCATCGCTCCGGGGGTTGTGCTGCTGGCCGTCGCCAGGACGATCGGGACGGCGACCCACAGCAGCGAGACCTTCTATTTCGCGACGATGGTGATCTCGGTGGTTACTCTGGCCACAGTGCGCATCATGCGCTTGCGGGCGCGCCACGCAAAGAAGGCGGCCGAGACGGCCCTGCCGGCCGAGGCGGGCAAGCGCTCCCCGAAGCAGAAGTCGGCCAAAGCCGCAGCGAGCCGAGGCGCAGCCGGCGAGTGGACCCCCGAGCGCATGCGCGTGTGGCGCGTCTTCGTCGCCGGGTTGCCCTGCACCACCATCGCCATGATCCACTACGGTCTCCTCTTCTTCGGCTTCTGAGCCGGTCTCGGCAACGCACGCCTCTGCGGCCGACCCTCTGCGCCGGTCTCCTCGCACGTCTGCGTGGCTGATGCGCTTCGTCGAGTGGATCCTCGTCGGCGACAAGCGCTTCGCGTGCGACGCATTCAGTTGCGAGCGGGCGCTCGAGGCCGGCGTCGTGAGCTTTCAGGCGCTGGGCCCCGGTAGAGCGCGCGTGGCTGTCTCGTTCGACTACGAGCCCGCCGAGGCGGGCGACGGCAAGCATGGGCAACTGAAGGTGCAGATGCAGCGCGACTTGGTGCGCTTCAAGGAGTTGGTAGAGGTCGAGGGCGCCGGCCGACACCGGCACAGTGAGCAGGAGCACGTTGCCATGAGCGCCGCGGAGATCGTCGCGCACTCCAATGCACCGCACGAGAACGCGGGGCGCGACATCGACGGGCTCTCTCGCCGGCGCATCTTCAACCAGTAGGCTCGCGCAGGCCTCCGTCAATCGCCGAACTCGTCGATCTCCCACTGCTGCACGGTATAGGCCTCGCCGGGCTCGCCGCCGACCGCCAGCAGCACTGTGCCGGGCTCGTTCGCCCAGGCGCCGCGCTCGACCTCCGGGTCGCGCACGAAGACCATGGTGCCGGCCGGCGCATCGACCTTCTCGCCGCCCACCGAGAAGAGGGCTTCGCCCTGGGCCACGTAGAAGAGCTCCTCGTGACCCGTGTCGGTCTCGGTGTGGACGTGGGTAAGCAGGTCGCCCGCATCGCGAGCGCGGAAGAGGTTCACACCGAACGCACCCACGTGGAAGTAGTGGCGGATCGGCTTCCACTCCGCCGAGGTGTCGTCCTGCGGCTGCGACGGGATGTGGTCGATGTGGGCGATCGTGTACTTGGCGAGGGCTGCCATGCTGCTCCTTTCGTGCGCGAAACGAACCGAGAGGGTTGCCGACAGTCTATCGCGAAGGCGGTCAAGGCGAAGCCGTTGCGCTGCCCGGACGGGGCGGCGAGTCAGGGAGTGTGTGCGTGGGCGGCAGGCGGACCAGCGAGTGCCCGTGCGGGCGCGGGGACCCGGCTACGGTCAGCCGACGGAGACGGGCTCCTGCACATGGACGAACACCCGGCACACGCGGGTGCACAGGGCGCAGCCGGTGCACTTCTCCGCGTCGATGGTCGGAGCCGAGCCGCCCAAGCCGAGCCGCCCAAGCCGAGCCGCCGAAGACGCCCCGCCGGCCGAGCGCGGAGGCTCGGGGGATGGACGCCGGTTACTTCGCCGGGCCCGCCTCGCCGGCCAGGCGGTCCTTGCGGCTGAGCTCTTCGTGGCCCTCGTGCTGGCCGAGGCGCGAGCCCGTCATGAGGGCCGGGAGGATCGCCAGCAACGCCGCCAGCGCCGCGGCGTAGAACGGCCATTTGAACGAGTTGGCGATGTTCTGGCGATAGATGGCGCCGATCGTGGCGCTGAGCTGCCGCCGCTGGGTCGCCTGCGGTGAACCGGTAGCGACCCGCTGTCCGCCGGCCAGCGGGTCTTTAAAGCTCGCGGCGCCGGCGCCGGTGGCCTTGGCCTTCTTGGCGTTGGCGATCAGGCCCGCGGCGATCTGCGCCTTGGCCTGCGCCGGGATCTGCGGCTGGCTGTTGACGAAAGCGATCGACTGCCGGGTGGCCTTCTGGGCGTTGGTGGCCACGCTGTGCGAGAAGATCGACACGAGAACGGCCACACCGAGCGTGAACCCCACCTGGCGCATCGTGTTCAGAGCGCCCGAGCCGACGCCGCGCACCTGGGGCGGCAGCGATGCCATCGAGGCGGCCGAGAGCGTGGGCATGGCGAAGCCCATGCCCGCGCCGATGAAGACGACTCGCCAGAGCACGTCGACCAGGCGCGTCCCGCCCCCGAGCTGCGCGAGAAGCACGAGCCCTACGGTGAAGAGGGCGGCGCCCAGCGTCGCCGGCGAGCGCGGCCCGATACGGTCGACCAGGCGGCCCGAGTTGGGGGCGATAGCGAGCGCGGTCAGCGGCATCACGGTCAACGCCAGCGCGGCGCGCAGCTCCGAGTAGCCCAGCACCGAGACCAGGAAGATGACCACCATGAGGAACGTGCCGCCCATGGCCATGCCGATGAACGTCATGGCGCTGTTGGCTGCCGTGAACGAGCGGATGCGCAACAGCTTGAAGTCGAACATGGGGTGGCGCGTGCGCACCTCCCACCAGGTGAAGAGCGGGAAGCTGGCCACGGCGGCGATGAAGAGCGCCACGATGCGTGCGGACGTCCATCCCCAGGAGTTGCCCTGGATGAGCGCCAGGGTGAGCAGGAAGAGCCCGGCCGTCGAGACCGCGATGCCGGGGACGTCGATGCCTCCCTCGGCTGCTCCGCTCCGGTGCTCGGGGATAACCGAGAGGGCGAAGACCGTGGCGCCGATGCCGATCGGTACGTTGACGAAGAAGATCCAGTGCCAGCTCTCGTAGGTGACCAGCAGGCCGCCGAGCGTCGGGCCCACGGCCGCCGCCGCCGTGCCCAGGGCTCCCCAGAGGCCCACCGCCATGCCCTGTCGCCGCTTGGGGAAGGCGCCGAGCACGATCGCCAGCGAGACGGTCGACAGGGCCGCGCCACCGATGCCCTGACCGGCCCTGAAGGCGATCAGCCAGCCGATGGTGGGCGCGAGGCCGCAGAGGAGCGAGAAGAGCGTGAAGGCGACCAGGCCGAAGACGAAGACGCGCTTCTGACCGAAGCGGTCGGAGATGCGTCCCATCGAAAGGAAGAAGGCTGCCAAAACGAGGCTGTAGGCGTTCAGCACCCACGAGACGTGCGTCACGGTGGTGCGCAGGTCGCCGATGAGCGCCGGGATGGCGATGTTCACGATGGTCACGTCGAGCAAGGCCATGAACATGCCCAGCGACACGGCGGCGAGGATCAGCCAGCGCTTCGGGTGGCCCTGGTCGGCGAGCACGGCTTGTGCCGCGTCGGTCATGCGGTCTCCTTAGGGGGATACGTCGGCAAGCGTGGTCACAACGTCGGGATGATACCCAGTTGGTCGCGTTTCGTCGCGCGGCACGCTCGCCTCTCGTCGCGCGACGCGCTCGTGCCCGCCCACGTCGCGTGCCGGCCGCGCGCTGCGCAAAGCCCGGCGGCCGGCTGGTTCGAGCATACTCGGGTCTAGCGCAGCAGCGCGGGTAGCCCCGCCGCGCGCCTGTCGCGCAGTTCGTCAGGCGCCGGCACGGCGTGGGCACGCAGCAGGTCGACGAAGGCGCCCATCTCGCCGGTCTGCGTGCCGCAGGCCGCCGTGATCTTGCCGCCCTTCACGTAGAAGACGGTGAAGTCGCGGGCGGCGATGTCGCCGGTCACGATGATCTCGTCCCAGCCACGCGTGTAGCCGGCGTAGTTGAGCTGCACGGCGAAGTGCTGCGTCCAGAAGAACGGCACTCCCGTGAAGGGTTCCCCGCTTCCGGCCATCGAGAAAGCCGCCGCACGGCCGTGCTGCTGGGCCAGTCGCCAGTGCTCGACGCGAGCGCGCACGCCGGTGTGCGCTTCGGGATAGGTGGCCACGTCGCCGGCCGCCCATACGTCGGGAGCGACGCGGAGCTGCTCGTCGACCAGGAGGCCGCCGTCGTCGGCTTTGTGGGCGCCCTCGACGAAGCCGGTGACGGGGCGTACGCCGATGCCCACCACCACGAGGTCGGCCTTGAGTTCGGCGCCGTCGTCGAGCTCTACAGTCTCGACTGCCGTCTCGCCGGTGAAGCGCACGACGCGGCGTCCGAGCGCGAACCTCGTGCCGTTCTCTTCGTGCAGTTCCTTGAGCATGCGGCCGACCGGCTCGCCGAGCACGCGCTCGAAGGGCACGGCCTGGGGTCCGACCACGGTGACGTCGAGCCCGCGCTGCACGAGCGCGGCCGCGCTCTCCATGCCGATGAAGCTCGAACCCACGACGACGGCTTTCGTGGCCGACTGCGCGGCGGCGATGACCGCCTCGGCGTCGTCCCAGGTGCGCAGGGTGAACACATTGGGTAGCTCTTCGCCGGGCACGTGCAGCTTGTGCGGTGTACCGCCGGTGGCGATGAGCACGGCGTCGGCGGTCATCGAGGCGCCGTCGTCGAGCAGCATCGTGCGCGTCTTGACGTCGAAGGCGACGACCCGCTTGTGGATGCGCTCGACCCCGTGCTCCTCGTAGAACCGCGGCGCGCGCAGAGGAAGCCACTTGGCCTCCATCGTGCCGGCGAGGAAGTCCTTGCTCAGGTTGGGGCGGTCGTAGGGCCAGCGGTCTTCTTTGCTCAGCACGACGATGCGGCCTGCGTAGCAGGCTTCGCGCAGCGCCTCGACCGCCGTCGCGGCCGCCGCACCGCCGCCGATGACGGTGAACACCCGGTCGTCGTTCTCGGGCCGGCAGGCGCACACGGGCATCTCGACGTGGCTCGGTGCGTCGTCGGGACGGTCGACGAACACGTCGTCGCCGTCGATGCGTACCGCGAACGTGGGGACGGCGTCGAGTGACGGCGGCTCGAGCACGTGTCCGCTGCGCACGTCGAACGTGCTCTCGTGCAGTGGGCACGAGACGCGGCCCTCGTGGAACGTGCCCTTGGTGAGGGAGCCTCCCCAGTGCGGGCAGCGCGCGCCGAGCGCGTGGAACTCTCCGGAGATCTTGCAGAGGAGGACCTTCTTCCCGCCGACCAGGACCTGCTTCATCTCGCCGTCACGCAGGTCGTTGACGCTGGCGACCCTCTCTTCCATGTCTGCACTCTCCCGCGATCGTGACAGCGGCCGCGAGGGCCGGTGTCGATGAGCACGTGTGGCGGCCGGAGTCCGCTGGGGGCCGGCCGCTGCACTGGGCCGCAACCCGGCGCGGCCGACTGCGGCGCGGCCGAGTGCGGCGCCGTCGCGTCCGATGGGATCCGTGTCCGCGTTTCAAGCCTATACCAAGCGCGGGCAAGGCGCCGTTGAGAGGCCGAGTAGCCAGACGGCGCCGCCTGGCGACGCAGCGCACGTGCCGCCGGCCACGCCGCATCGGGCGCGTAGGGTACGCGCGACTCGAGATCCCTTCAGTCCTCGGGCGGTGGGGCGCGCCGCTCGCGCTTCAGGCGCGAGCGGCGCGCCTTCGCCTCGAGGCGCTCCTCGACGGCGCCGCGCGAAACCCGGGTCGGCACGCGGGGCGTGGGCTCCTCGTTGAGCTTGGCGATGCGCTCGCGCAGGCGACGCAGGCAGGTCTGCTTGTTCTGGTATTGGCTACGCTGGGCGCGGCACGTGACGACGATGCCGGTCGGCCGGTGGCGCAGTCGCACGGCGCTGTCGGTCTTGTTCTGGTACTGGCCCCCGGGGCCGCCGGCGCGGAACGTGGAGACGTCGCACTGCGCGAGCAGCGCCTCGTCGGATTCGGGAAGTTCGATCGGTTCCACGCGAGTAGTCTCTCAGCCGGGCGGCCGGTCGGACAAGCGGCGACGCGCTCGTGCTCGCCTCGCTGCCCGCCTGACCGGCGAGTCCGCGTGCGGGGCGTGGCCGCCTGCGAGTAGACTGCTTGCGCGACGGCGAGCGGTGACGATGAGCGGTGACGGCGACGGCGACGGCGAGCGGTGACGATGAGCGGCGATGATGAACGGCGACGGCGACACGCATGCGGGTGGGGCGCCCTCGGCCCGCGTAGACGGTGACCGGCTGACGCATACCGGCGCCGACGAGAGGGCGCGCGCGGCGGCCGCTCAGGCGGCGGTAGAGCGCTGCCTGCGGCCAGGCATGACGATCGGCCTCGGTTCGGGCCGGGCGGTGGCGGCGGTGATCGATGCCGTGGCGCGGCGCTGGCCCGACGGCGGTGGCCTGCGGGCGGTGACGGCCTCGCCGCGCACGGCCGAGCTGGCGGCGCAGGCGGCCGTCGAGCTCATCGCGCGCGCCGGCCGCCTGCGCCTCGACCTCGCCATCGACGGGGCCGACGAGGTCGACACCCACCTCGACCTGCTGAAGGGCGGCGGCGGCGCGCTGCTGCGCGAGAAGATCATCGCGCACGCAGCAGCGCGCTTCGTGGTGGTGGCCGAAGAGACGAAGTTGGTGCGCCGGCTCGGCGCCCGGCGGGCGCTGCCGGTCGAGGTCGTGCGCTTCGGTTGGCGGCAGACGCGGCGGCGGCTGCTCGACCTGCTGCCCGACGCGGCCCTGCGTGTCGATGCGGCCGGCGAGCCGCTGCTCACGGATGAGGGCCACTACATCCTCGAGTGCCCCCTGCCCGACACCGGTGACCTGCGCGTGCTCGCCGACGCGATCAAGCTGGTCACGGGGGTCGTGGAGCACGGCCTCTTCTTGAGTACGGCCGACGAGGCTTTCCTCGGCCGGCGCGACGGGAGCATCGAGGTGCTGCGCCGCACGACGGAGTAGAGCGCCGTCTTCCGCCGGTCGCCGTCTTCCGCCGGTGGCGATGCTTGGCCGGTCGCCGTCTCAGCCGGCGTCGCCGCGGACGGGGTAGACGAGGCGTTCGTCGAGGCCTGTGATCACCTGGATGTAGCCCGAAAGCTCGCGATCGAGATCTTCGTCGCCGGTGTCGACCAGCAGAGGCTTGCTGTCGAGCGTGAGGAGCTTGTTGCGCGTGGCGATCACAAGGATGTTCCCGGTTCCCACGGCGCGGACGACGCGCGGGCTGAACTGCTGGTTGCCGCGTCCGAAGATGTGGCCCTGACCGCCGATCGCGGTCACGACGATCCTCGTGCTCGCGCCGGCCTCCTCGATGCAGCGCAGCAGGTCGGTCTCGTTGGCGTCGGCGGCGACCAAGGCGCGGTCGCGCACGACGTCGACGCCGAGCAAGGTGTGCGGCAGGCCGAGCAAGTCGAGCACGGCGCGCGTCGTCGTGCCAGGGCCGATCAGGTAGGTCACGCCGGCGCTCATCCCGTTCACGACGTCGTTGGCGATGCCGTTCAGGGCTGCGTCGTCGCCGCCCGGGTTGCCGGCCTTGGCGCTCTGTAGCAGGGCGCGCTGGTAAGGGACGAGCAGGTAGCCGTAGAGCCGCGCCGACACGCGGTCGGCGCGGAAGGCCTCTTCGTCGATGTCCATGACCTCGGCTTCGCGTAGCCTGATGCGACCCGAGCCGGGGCCGAAGTAACGAACCACGAGGTCGCCGGCGGCGGCGGGGGTGTTGGCGTAGACGGCGGAGTGGATCTTGACGCCCGCCGGGACGCCGACGACCGGCAGCTTGGCGCCGACGGCGTCGAACACGTTGCGCGCCGTGCCGTCGCCGCCCGCGAAGAGGAGGAGGTCGACGCCGAGGTCGGCCATGGCGCGGGCGGCGTTCTCGGTGTCGGCGGCGGTGGTGAGCGGCGTGCCGTCGGCCAGGCGCACGCCACTCTCGCCGTAGGCGGCGCCGACCACGGCGTCGAGGACTTGAGGAGCGAATCCACAGGCGCGCGCCTCGTCGCCGCCCATCTCGCCGGGACAGGTGACGATCTCGACGTCGTCTTTGAGCGCGGTCAGGCGCGCCAAGGCGAGCTGGGCGCGGCGCGGGGCTTCCCGCGCCGCGCCCAGCTCAAGGGCGCGCCTGACGATCTCGGGCCCGTCGCTGCCCTTCAGGCCGACGCGCCCACCGACGCCGGCAACCGGGTTGACGATGAGTCCTAGACGTTTGCGTGCCGTCGGCGCCTCAGCTCCTCGCCTTGATCTTGCGCTGATAGGCGCGCCACGTGAAGGCCCACTCCTTGGGGTCTTCGAGAGCTTCGAGCCGACGCATCTGGCCGATCGGCTGGCTGTGCGGCGCACTGGTGACGGTGTCGGGGGTCTCGTAGGCCTCGTCGGAGGCCTTCTTGATGACCGCGGCCCACTCGTCGAGATCGGCCTTCGAGTAGGTCTCGCAGGGCTCGGGCGTGAACGGCTCGGGCACCACCCAGGGATGATGGCTCATCCAGTAGCTCTGGATGCCGAAATCGATCATGCGGTCGCGTATCGCCTCGGTGCCCACGCCGGTGTCTTCTTTGAGCTGCTCGAGGCTGTAGCGCACCTGGTCGAGTCGGCGATGACCTTCGGCGTAGGGTCGCGAGACGCCGCGGATGCCCAGGAGGAGTCGGTCGAGGTAGTTGTTGTTGAGCACCGAGATCTCGGCCACCTCGCGCAGGCCGTCGGGGCCCATGTTGCGGATCCAGGCGTAGGCGCGGATGACGCCCATCCAGTTCCCCAGGAAACCGCGCACCCTGCCGATGCTCAGCGGCCGATCGTAGTCGAGGAAGTAGCGCGTGCCGTCGCAGCCCACCAGCGGCACCGGCAGGAAGGGGGCGAGCTTGTCGGCGACCAGGTAGGCGCCCGTCGCCGGACCTTCGCAGCCGTGTGGGCTGGAGAACGTCTTGTGCAGGTTGAAGTGGCAGGCGTCGAAGCCGGCGTCGCGGGCGCGTGCGATCCCCAGGATGCCGTTCGCGTTGGCTTGGTCGGTGAAGCACAGACCGCCGGCGTCGTGGATCACCTCGACGTACTCGTCGATGCGCGGGTTGTAGATGCCCGTGTCTTCGGGGTTGGTGATCATGCACCCCGCGGTGCGCTCCGACACGGCGGCTTTGACGGCCTCGAGGTCGGGGTAGCCGTTGGCGTCGGGCATCACGGTGATGACCTTGAAGCCGGCCACCGCCGGCGTTGCGGCGTCGCACGGATGCGAGAAGATCGTCGTGATCATCTCGTTGCGGTGGGGTAGCTCGCCTTTGTCGGCGAAGTAGGCGCGCATGGCGCAGGCGTTGGTGTAGACGGCGTGCGAACCGCCGCCCGGCTGCAGCGTGATCGCCTCCATGCCCGAGATGGCTTTGAGGTACTCGCCGCAGTTGTAGACGATCTCGAGCAGCCCCTGGAGGGTGTCTTCGTCTTGGAGGGGATGCAGGTCGGCGGCCTTGTGGCTACGGATGAGCTCCTCGTGCAGCTTGGGGCTGTACTTCATCGTGCAGGTGCCCTCGCCGATGTCGCTGCCGAGGTCCATGCCGAGCGTCTGCTGCGACAGACGCAGGTAGTGGCGCAGCGCCTGGTGCTGCGCGATCTCGGGCAACGCCGGCGCTTCGGTGCGGCGCAGGCCGGCCGGGATGAAGGCGTGCGGGTCGCCGACGGCGTCGGTGACTTCGGGCTCGGCGAGCGGCACGCAGATGCCGCGCTCGCCGGGTACGCTCTGCTCCATGATGAGCGGTTCGTTCCAGCGCGGTGCGTGGTAGTCGCGCAGCACGCCGCCGTCGCGGCACAGCGTGGCGAGGCGCTCGAGCTTGGCTGCTGTATCGTTCTCGGGGTGGTCGCTCATGCCAGCACCTCCTTCAGCGCGGACGCGAGCTCGTCGACGTCGGCCTGGTCGTAGTACTCGGTGACGCAGTAGAGCGCGCTCTGACCGAGCTCCGGGAACTCGGCGCTGAGATCTTTGCCGCCGAAGATGCCCTTGGCGAGCAGCTTCTTGTTGACCTCGGCGACGGTCTTGCCGGCGCCGTCGAAGTTCACCACGAACTCCTTGAAGAAAGCCGGCGAGAGCTTGATCGCCACGCCGGGGATCTGGCCGAGCCGGTCGGCCGCGTAGTGCGAGCGCGCGATGCAGGTCTCGCCCACCTCCTTGAAGCCCTGCGGGCCCATGACCGTCATGTAGACGGCCGCGGCGATGGTCCACAAGCCGGAGGCTGTGCCGACCCAGTCTTTGCCCTGGTCGCGCAAGCCGTACGAGGTGCGCTCGGCGATGGCCTCGCCGATGGCATACTCACCGGGCACCACGGTCTCGAGGAGGGTGTACAGCTCGAGCGGGCACTCCTGGGCGAAGATCGGGTCGTCGTCGCGGAAGGCGATGAACCCCGAACAGCCGCCGCCGGCGTGCATGTGCATGCCCAGCGGCTGGATGTCGCCACAGGCGATGTCGGCGCCGATGGCGCCGGGCGGCGCCAGCACTCCCAGCGTGATGGGATCGACGCCGTTGATGGCGAGGGCGCCGGCCGCGTGGGCGGCCTGCACGATCTCGGCCGCGTTGGCCTCGATGAAGCCGAGGTAGCCGGGGTTCTCGAAGTAGACGGCGGCGACGTCGGCGCCCAGCTTGCGGCGCAGGTCGGCCGGGTCGATGCAGCCCGTGGCCGGGTCGTAGTCGACCGCCTCGAGCTTGATGTGCGTCGGCATGATCTCGGGTTGGCAGAGCGTGCGCGCTTCGGCGAGGCGCATGGGACTCATGGTGCGCGGGTAGAGCACGCGCTTGCGGCCGGTGATGCGGCTCGCCATGCGGAAGCTGCGCCCCGCCACGTCGCCCCAGTCGTAGATCGGGTTGGCGACGCCGTCGAGGTCGAGCAGTTCGCCGAGCTGGCTGTTGAACTCGAAGCGCGCCTGGTACTTGCCCAGGTCGGAGTAGTCGCCGCCGCAGTAGGCCGAGAGGAACTCGGCGCGGTTGATGACCTCGTCGACGACGGCCGGCACGTAGTGCTGCCAGCAGCCGGCGCCGCAGAAGTTCAGGAACTCTTCGCACGAGGTGTTCTTGTCGAGCAGGCCCTTGACGTGGCGCTCGAGGTCGCGCTCGGCGAGGATCGGCTCGGGGATGTCGAGGCGGCCCTTGAAGCGCAGCCGCTCGGGGATCTCGGCGTAGATCTCCTCGACGTCGTTGAGCCCGATCTCGCGCAGCATGGCTTGCTTGGTGGCGGGCACGCTGTTGGGGATGTACGGGTGGACGAAAGGCTTCTTCATTTGGGGATAGCCGCTCCTCTCTGTACCGTGGCTTGCACTGCGCGTGGCGCTTGGCGATAGATCGGCCGGGGCCTCATGCGGAGTAGCCGTAGCCGGCCGTCGTGCCGAAATCGATCGAGATGCAGGCGCCGGTGATGGGGGCCGCTTGCGGGGAGGCGAGGTAGAAGATGAGCTGCGCCACCTCGTCGGCGGTGATGAACCGTGCCTTGGCGCCTTGCGGGTAGCTGCCGAGCAGGCGTTTGAAGTAGCCCTCCTCGTCGCCGCCGCCGAAGTCGCGCGCCTGGCCCTCGAGCATGGGCGTCATCACGTCGGCGGGGCACACCGCCACGCAGCGCACGAGGTCGGGCGCAAGCTCGAGCGCCAGCGACTTGGTGAGCAGGCTCACGCCGCCCTTGCTGGCCGTGTAGATGGCCGTCTCGGGCGTGCCCACGATGCCGGCGTCGGAGCTGAGATTGATGATGCAGCCCTGCGTCTTCTTGAGGTACGGGATGGCGTAGCGGCAGCACAAGAAGGTGCCCTTGAGGTTCACGCCGATGGTGCGGTCCCACTGGTGTTCGGTCATCTGCTCGGTGGGCCCCTCGACCCACACGCCGGCCGCGTTGAGAAGCACGTCGATGCGGCCCGCGTCGGCGGCCGCCGTGGCCATCAGGTTCTCGCAGTGGGCAGGGACGGTGACGTCGCAGGTGACGGCGTGCACCGGGGTGGCTGCCGCCAGCTCGCCGGCGAGCTTCTCGAGCGCCGGCGCGTTGAGGTCGCCGAGCACGAGGGTGTCGCCGGCCGCGGCGAAGCGGCGCGCGGCGGCGGCTCCCATGCCGCCGGCCGCGCCGCTGATGACCACGACCCTGGCGTTGGCGTCGCCCCCTAGATCGGCAGCGGGCGAGCCCTTTGCTTCAACACGCATGGCTGACCTCGTCTCAGTAGTAGAGCTCGCTCGGGCCCTTGTACTCCTGGATCGTGTTGCCGCCGTCGATCACCACGAGCTGCCCCGTGATGTAGCTCGCGTCGTCGGAGGCCAGGAAGCGGATGAGCTTGCCGACTTCGGCGGGCGTTGCGGCGCGACCCAGCGGCGTGTTGAGGGCGCCGGCCTTCTCGCCTTCGCTCGAGGAGCCGGTGTTGATCCAGCCCGGGCCGACCGCGTTGACGGTGATGCCGTACTTGGCCACATCGAGCGCCAGACCGCGCGTCATGCCCAGGACGCCCGCCTTGGCGGCGCAGTACACCGATTCTTCGGGATTGGCGACGTTGGGCCCGGTGACCGACGAGACGTTGACGATGCGCCCGTAGCGGCGCTCGATCATGTGGTTGATGATGGCGCGTGTCACGAGAAACTGGCTCTTCAAGTTGAT
>Ga0315280_10007616_pt1 | contig 14475 bp, 7 predicted proteins | sample YL17G06_40_MG_FD_203697 | JGI IMG/M metagenome (GOLD analysis project Ga0315280, IMG submission 203697) | Sediment microbial communities from Yellowstone Lake, YNP, Wyoming, USA - YL17G06_40 | ecosystem: Environmental > Aquatic > Freshwater > Lake > Sediment | place: USA: Wyoming | collected...
TTCATTCTCATTGATCTTCACGACTGAGGGGAACTCTGAGGTCTGTGACTGGGCCGGTCCCACGACTTTCACATAGATGTCCTTGGATCCATTGGGGCTCATCATCCAGAAGTTCTGATACCAGTATCTCGTCACTATCATAAGATGCAGGTCTGTTGACGCACTTGGAGCCATAACAGTTAGAGCGAAAGACTTGGTTGTCTCATTGGTCAGATAGTAATGAACGTAGTCAAAGATCTTCGTAAGATTGTCCTCAAACACACCAAGATCTGCGAAGGTCCATCCCTGATAGGAATATCTCACCCGAACGTTTACTGTGAACGACTGACCTGCAACAACTTCACTAGGGTATTCGACATTTACTATCTCTGCACTAGGAGCAGATTGTGCCGAAACCGACATAACAGGCGAAATCACGATCAATGCCAGTATTACTGAGAACAGTTCACTTTTCATATTTCGCTCATTGCCCCTGGAAGCGTAGCTCGCCTTCGAGCTCTCTCGCAGGTCGTAGAATCGAAATGTGCCGTGAGGACGGGGTGGTACAGCACAGGGCATAGTCATGCTTCAATAAGCGTAGACTCCTAAACATTCCTGCAATACATCATAATACTGTCTGATGCAGAATAGTTGACGTCCGCAGTCACCTAGCGGACGTCGTCCGGTCCTAGGGCGGATTATTAAGGACTGTCCAGGTTTTGAACCCAAATGGTGGCGGGCCCGCCGGGAATTGAACCCTCGTTGTTGAGGCAATTTCGTGTGTGTGATCCTGCTGGTGCGAACGTGACATTCGTCGCGGTCGCTCCCAATCATTCTATGGAAACTCAGACAGGTCTCAAAACGGTTAGGTTCGCCCGCTGGTCTGACGATTTGGATTCAACGTCCTCGGTTGCCTGGGTTGTGATGAATGGACCCAAGAGAGTCATTGCCAACTGGACCGTGGATACTCAAGAGAGCTCGTTAGGCTCTGAACTCGATGCATTCTCAGTAGCCTTCCTACTGTGTTCGCTGATTCTATTCGTGGTCACTATTAGGCTCAGGACACGAACGAGAACAGGATTGCTGAGGAGCCGAGGGAGAAGCGTCGTAGGAGCGCTCGCTTGCAGGACATTATGATGTTCTTGCCCTCAAGGCGGACTGCATGGAGATCACGGATCACGCGCTGAACAGGACAATAGACGTCGAGGCGTACCCTAGTCAAACACGTTTCATTTCATAGTCTCATTGTGCTTCAGACGAAGACTGGTCACGACGTAGAACAACATCTCAGTTTGAACCTCAATATCACGATGGTCGTATGCCTACAGCCACGGGGCCTTGGCGTATGAGTCCATAAATTGCAAGCCTTAAATGAGGGCCAAGTTTCTATGCAGCCTTCACACTCTGTCTCTTGAAGGATTGAAACGCAGGTGCGATAATGCAGTCAATTGCCCTCCGACTTCATCGTCGGTTGCAGGTGGCTGACCTATTCCTGGTGCTCGTAGCCATCCCTATCTTCGTCCTCTTTGCACTAGCCCCTGAGACTTTCGGTCTGAGTTGGGCAGGGAGAGGAGGTTTTCTTTTTGTATTGTTCTTTCTGTGGTTTGAGCTGTTGGACATCAGGAAGACCGCGAGCGTTCACCTGACCCGAACTCGGAAGGTCGCATGTGCGCTTCTCATCGCATTCGTGCTTCTCTACTTTGTCGCAAATGCAAATGCGCAAATGCATGCCGGGCAGTATACAGGTACAATCTACTGGGCTGGGGTAAGCCTAGGCATACCCAATGATGTCATTAACAGTTGGTTGATGGCGATGGACTATCTAGTGCTGACATCATATGTCATTGGACTCGCAACCGCGTTCTTCGGCGCTCGAGCTGTGCTCTGGATCATTACGCCGGTCGTGTTTTCAACAGGGATGTTCGTCCTGTGCGTTCTAGATGCGTTCATGCCGTATGGTACAATCGGCCCACTGCAATTCTGGGCGAATTTCATTGTTGCATCCGTTGCATTTCTTTCGAGGGTTTTTGGTCTACCTATCTATGGTTACAGCAACAACTTGACTATAGTTGGGCAGCATGGAACCTATCGGTTGATTGTCTTTTGGCCAAGCGTTGGAGTACACAGCATGCTAATCTACTCGCTCGTCATGGTCCTGATCGCAGTCAAGCTCAACGCACCTTCACGGAGAAAGCTAACCTACGCAGTCGTTGGCGTCGCGGGCACACTGTTCCTGAATGTCACCAGAATATTCCTCATATCTTACTACGCCTACTTGTATGCAACCTCTGCCCACGACTTGGACGCATTCCACAACTCGATTGGTGAGATTCTCTTGCCGTTATGGATTGTCGCCTTTCTAATAATCGTGTTGAACATAGAACGCAGGCTCTCCACACACGTGACGAGTGCCACCACGAAACCTCAAGGACTCGCGCCAACTAAGAGCAACCCTAGCTCAAGTCAGCCTAATGTTGCTGTTCAACGTGACTATGACAAATCGCCACATCGTAGCCTTGTCCCCAAGGAGAGCCTGATTCCGGACAATGCAATAGCCCTTTGAGACCACAACCAAGTTCAGTCTGTTTGGTTTACACACCGCTTGTAGGTGTGCTTGAGGTTCCACTGGTGTACCGCTCAAAGACTTGTGGTTGGCCTTCTTGCTCACAAAGTTCCATCTCAAACCCTAGTTGTACGCTCGTACTACTAGGAGAAGCGTCACAGGCTCGCTCCGAGCAACGAGAGCCCGTAGAGGATGAACCACACCAACAGAATCAATGCAGCAGCGACGAGTAGGGCTTCAAGCTTGCTCATCTGGATCTCCCTTTACGCAGCGACACGGGATAATTACTAAAACCTTCCTCCCAGTACCTGTTCAGCGCAAGGTCCGTTCCAAAGGGAAACTCGCGTTGCTTGCGATCGACCTTGTCCGGACCTGTTGGCATCGCTCAGTTGCGCGCCTCGACAAATCGTTTGCCACGGACCAAATATCTAACCGGCCCTGCCCGTCGGTAGGCACCACTTCATCATGCGCGTCTGAAAAGGGGCTGATTTCCTTGCTCCGGCGATAGGCTGATACGACGTCTCGGGTGTCTGCCGCAATCTGCGCACCACGGCTGTTGTCAAAAGTTATGGACCCCGATGGACTCTGATACTCGATTCCGGATTTCGAGCATGATCAGCCAGAACCGAGGAATAGAAGATGATGCTCGGAGAGTCTTCCGAGATGCCAAAGTCGAAACTGACAGTAGTGCCTATCGAGAGAGAGGAGAGAGAGTTCCTCACGAACGCGAAGCGAGCGAACAGAGCCTCCCGTGCGCACTTCTTAAATAGTGTGCTGCATGGTTTCTAAGTTGCGCCTTGGAACCGGAGAGAGCTGTTCCGTGACACTAGACCCAACAATTGTGCGTTCCGTGCTTTTGGGCGCCTCCGTGGTTCTGTCGGTGCTCTTCTTTCCATATGGTGTAAACTTCTACGTCCTAATGAGGCGCGCAACCGAGTACAAGGTTCCAGAGGCAAAGTCGAAGAGAAAACCCCCGGTCACGATTCAGCTACCCGTTTACAACGAACGCTACGTCTTGAACCGGTTGGTGAAGAGCTGCGTAGAGATGGCTGACAGCTATGACCGTGACCTCGTTCAAATCCAGGTTCTTGACGATTCGACAGACGATACCACAGCCATCGCGAAGGAGGTTGTGCAGAAGTATGAATCGATGGGCTATGATATTGAGTTGATTCATCGTGAGAACAGGACCGGATTCAAGGCGGGTGCTCTTCAGAATGGAATGGCCACAGTCAAGCATCCGTTTGTTACGATATTTGATGCCGACTTCATCCCTCCGAGAGGCTTTCTGGAGAGGGTCATGCCCTATTTCGAGCAAGAGAACCTCGCAATGATTCAATGCAAATGGGGGCACGTGAATAGGGACTACAACATAGTAACCAAAGCGATCGCGATAGGATACGACGGACATCACGTCTTGGAGCAGACTGGCCGGTACGCTGCGGGCTACCTGCTGAACTTCAATGGATCTGCAGGAATAATCAGACGATCAGCCATAGAGGATGCCGGCGGCTGGCAACCGGACACTTTGGCAGAAGACTTGGACCTGAGTTATCGTATGCAGTTGAGAGGCTGGAAGGCTCTCTACCTTCGGAACGTCGAATGTTTAGCAGAGATCCCGCCGACAATCCCTGCGGTCAGGAAACAGCAGGCTAGGTGGGCTAGCGGATCGATCAGAACCTGCAGGAAGCTAATCGGACAGGTGCTCACAGACGAGCGTCTCACGCTGGGACAGAAGATGGAGAGTGTCGTCCACTTGTCATTCTACACCGTTCATCCATTGATGCTGTCCGCATATGTGATAGCGATCATCGCGGCGATTCTGAACGTGAGGTTGGTCCAATTCGATGCAGGAGCCCTGATCAGTGAACCCCTGAGCAAGTCAGGGGTCTATCCGGACTTTAGCTCTGTGCAGACTTTGGGACAATTCGTCTCCGGCTTCGCAAGCTGGTTCGCTTCCTATCTAGTCTTCTTGGGGCAGAACCTCTGGGCTGCATCATTGGCGATGCCTCAATGGGTCGCATTGAACTTGACCATCGCCTTCTGCACAGTTTCAATGTGGATCTTCTACGGTACCGCGCTCAGGACGCAGGGTATGAGGATCAAAGGACACATCCAAGCGCTTGGCGCTCTTGGCCTAATAGGATTCGGGATAAGTCTGAGCAACACGATCGCCGTTGCACAGGGCGTTTTCGGCGGATCTTCCGGGGTCTTCGTGCGGACGCCAAAATACCGAATCGAGCGTACAAGCGATACTTGGCGTGACAAGAAGTACCAGATCAAGGTTGACACCATTGTATTGCTCGAGATACTGGCCGGTATCATTGGGATAGTTGCGATCATAAGGGCCTACCTAAGCGCGCCTTCCCCCAACTGGGGAATAATGCCGATCCTGTTCCTCTACACCGGAGCGTATCTCTTTATCGCCAGGATTACCTTCCGCGACACGTCGAAGGCCAAGGCAGCGGATGGATGAACGGGCTCAATGCTACCGAAGAATCAAAAGAGGACCCAACGCCCAGTCATCGAACTATGTTCTGTCTTGGCATTGGTTGTGGTAGTTGCCGCCCTGACTAGGTTCCTCCAGTATCAGGCGTACGTTGATTACTTCATCACAACCTACGGGTCAAACCTAGGCTTGGACCGGATTGGCGAGTCCTACCACAGATGGGTCATCGATATCTTGACAATCCGGAAGGGAGGGTTTTACAGTGATTTCGTGCCCCAGCCAAATCAAGCCATCTTCTGGTTGCCGCTGTACAACTACCTCTCCGCTATTGGAATGCTCTTGACAGGGAATTGGTCGCTTGCAACGTGTCGAATGATAAGCGCCTTTCTTGGGACAATTACGCCCGTCGTAGTCGCTCTCATTGCTCGCAAGTTGTATGGCAATCCCTGGCACTCCGCAATCGCGGGGCTTGTTGCGGGGACGCTACCGTGGTTTGTGGATTACTCGTTGTGGGGTCTCCCGTATGCTTTGGGTGCTTTCCTGATCGCGGTCGCAGTCTATGCATTCGTGATGGAACGCCCAATCCCATTCGGAATCGTAAGCGCTATGGCTGTCGCTACGTGCTATGAGGCCTGGCCAGTAGTCCTGGTTGTCGCGTTACTTGCCGTGAAGTACAGAGGATGGGCTGGCCGAAAGGCATGGCAGGCAAATGGCCCAATATTCGCGGTTGTGGTGCTATGGATACTGTGGTCCGCAGTCAACGTTGGAAACCCGTCTGGCTGGGTTCTACGGTACTTCTCGACCATTGGCTGGCGGCCCAGATTTGATCCAGGCGATGCCGGACTCTACATGATGCAACTCCTTGTTCCAACGTTCTTCTTTGGTCTCGTCGCGGTGCTATGGGGCATCTACAAGGGTCAGGTGACTAGGGTGCTCGCACTTGCAATTCTTGCACTTGCGGCCGTCGCAACACTGTTCCACGTCATCACGCTTGACCCTGGCAGCCCTGCAAGACTCCTGGTGATTTACCCGATCATAGGCGCGCTCGTCCCGCCAGTATTCCCGCAGTTCAAGGGAGGCCTCCCAAGGAGAGCGGTACTGCTTGGCGTCTTGCTGATCTGGCTGGTACTCCCACAATACGCTCTGGTTAGTCAAGAGAAGGGCCCACTCACAGGCAAAGCGTACGTGGAGGTTCCAGAATATAGAACCGGAAAAACGCTCGGTGAGCTCTATGATCAAGGCTCGATCATCTCGGATTCACCAGTTGTCATCTACTACTCAAGCCTTGACCCGGCGCTTTTCGTCAGTTCTCGTGACATTGTTTGGTACCGCGATACGCCGGACAACTCCAAGTTTGCGGAATGGCTTGAAGCCAAACACATTACAATACTCGTTTGGGAAAACTCCACATCATCTGATTTACAGCAAATTCTGCCCGATCTCAATGACGGTGAGACTCATCAACTCGGCAACGTCAAGTTCGTTCCGTTATACAAAGACACATTGGCAGAGCGTCTCCGTATTGCTCAACAAGGCGGAACAGGTCTTTGGGAACACGAATACCCAGGGACCCCGGATCTGATCATCTATCAAGTGATAATCATGGGATGAGAACCGGGCATCTCAAACGACACACGCGGCTGACTGTCTATGGGCCGGGTGCCAGTGTGTTTCCGTGGACTTGCGAAGTATTTGGGATCACGATGTCGGGAACGCAAGCACATGTCTTGTACTGGAAAACTGCGATGTTGCCGAAGGCCTCGCGCTGAGCGAGGCCGTAATCTGAGCGAAGCACCCAATGCGAAGCAGAGTAGAATTCAGAATGTCCTTCCAGCGGTCACGGGGTATCGCGTACCAAGTCCCGCGCGTTCTACGAATGAAGCGCAAGTCGTAACAATGGATGAAATCACTAATATGATTCACCTATCGTACATTTAGTGAGACTGTGTTCGCGATCCGGAGCAGTTAGCGGACACCCACTGGATGAGGTTACGAAAAATGTCGCGCGAGCTAGATTTGAAGCCCCTGTTGAGGGTTTCAGTTCCATTATTGGGAACGCTAGCAATGGCTGCGTTCATTCGTTTCTCTGAGTTGGACGCTCTCCCGATAGACCGCCTTTGGGAGAGCTACAGTCGCTGGCTTTTGAATGTTCTCACGATACGTGATTCTTGGACTTATGTGCCTCAACTTGCCCCTCGTGCTGTAATGGGGTGGCTCCCGCTGTTCCAGTACCTCTCAATGGCAGCAATGGCTTTCTCATCTAATTACCGGATTGAGCCGCTTCGATTAACTAACGTGTTTCTCGCCCTGATCACGATAGTCGCCGTCTATTTCAGTGTCTGGAAGGTCTTCAATAGCCAATGGCAAGCCATCGTGTCCGCATTGGTCTTGGCTGTTCAGCCATGGCACATAGACTACTCGGCGACCGCGAGCGATCGCATTCTTCTCGGTCTGCTAATTGTTGCTCTCACGTACGCAATGTTCGCAGGAAAGGTCAAACTGTTCGCAGGCCTTGCGATCCTGACATTGTTCACAGCGTACGAGGGATGGTTCATTGTCCCCTTGGAGATGGCTCTCGGCTTTGCCATGGGTCGATGGACGCGCAAACAGTTAGCGTTGTTCGGAATCATTTCTGTATCAACAGCGTGCACATGGATGACGTGGAATGCGGTAGCCCTCGGCTCCCCTTTCTACTTCATCAACGATTATCTAGAATCCAGCGGCTACGTATTTGCACTCGACGTAGGGGGTCTAACGTTCTATCTTGTCCTAGCGACAGCCATGACCTCCGGCCTTTTTCTGATCGGGCTTACAGCAACCCTTGTGAGGAAGACCTCTTCGCCTAGGAGCAGTCTTCGCGCCCTAGCAATTGTGATCGTGGCATACATCGGGCTATACTCGATTGTACACTGCATCGGCTTTGAAGTGGGTGACCTTACCGGCCGAATTGTGCCGATACTGCCTCTGGTTGCAGTCACGGTTTCGTTCGTCTTTCCGACATTCCCTGCCAAGCGACGAAGACAACTACTCGTGGGCGCCCTTCTATTGGCCATGCTGGCAGTCTCATACTATGCGCAGATCTCGATAGGTCCAAGGAAGGTCTATGCGATTCTGCCTGAGCAGCGTGTCGGCGACCAGCTTCGCACCGTCTACAAGTCGGGAAGAGTGATTTGTGACCTGCCAGCGGTGATCTATTATTCCGGGCTTGATCCGAGCATTTTTGTGAGTTCATCCTCAATCTCAGAAGATACTGGGAATCTCAGTGCATCCTCGCTGGAGGAATTGTTCCACGTCAACCAGATCAGATTCGTTGTTTGGGAGAATGTAACGGCCTCACGTCTGCCCAAGATCCTACCGATGCTTGGGGAATCGGTTGACTATCAACCTTCCTCCTATGTTCTGGGTTCGGTGCAATTCACGCTTGTCTACGAGGATTCCTTTGCCACTGGCCGGTGGGAGCATGATCCATCCTTCGCGGGACCACCTTCGATATTCATCTTTCAGGTGGATCTGCAATCTTAGTTGGGCAGGCGTCCGGGCTCGAGCCACGAATCATCATACTGGATTCGGTAGATGTACAGGTTTGGCACATTGTAGTCATGCTCCCAGCCTGTCGCGCGTGTGTCTGCGTAGGCCAGCTTGAAGAAATAGGTGTCATTTCCTGGTAGCAGGGTCAGATAACTTCCAGTCTTGCTATCAAATTGCCAGCTCGCGGAATAGGCCAGGTACGTCACGACGAAGTAGGTAACACCCCGTGATCCAAGATACTCATAGAGCCACCTAAGACTCGCGCCATTGGATGTGTATCCATCGTAGACGATGGCTGGGGACAGGAAATCCTCGGGCCTCGGTCTTGGATATGAATATCCGATCACAGTGGCGAGGTCACACACTATCGTCCCGTTACTGTAGTGCGTTTGGAGCCATCGCGCCGCACGCATCTGAGGATCATAGACATAGCTCAGTCTCTGCGGGACATTGATCTGAGTGGCAAACGGAACTAGAATGATCAGCACGAGCCCTACAGCGTAAAGAATCCGTCTCCTAGTCGCTGTTGAGGACGTCCGCAACGCAGGCACAGCCAGGATGTATGATAGAGGTATGAGTGGTGCGATGAATCGTTCGTTGGGTATCGTCCAACTTGATGCATAACCCCATGAGCGAAATGCGAGATATGCAAGCGCGACTATCATGATCGTCTTGGCAGCTTGGCTTTGTCTCAAAGCTGCGATTATACCGACCAAGAAAATACCTGCAGTCATAACTAGTATCAACACTGGGTAGTGCAGCCACTTCAATGCGACCGCTGATTTGCTTAGGAAACTCACGTCCCATGCCAAGAACTCAACTTGCATCGTGTACCATGCAATCGGATTTCCAGTGAGATTCCAGCTCCATAACGACCAAATCCCAATGGGTATCGACAGTGCTGCTAGGTAAGCCATGAAGGCTCTTAGTGTGAAACGCCTGAGATAGAGCGAGATCAGCAATAGCATTCCCGTGAAGAACCAAGCTTCGTACTTGACGAAACCTGCGATGAAGACGACGATTGCGACTTTGAACATGTCTCCCCTCACCCAGAAGTAGAGTACTAGGAGAACTGTCAATGTGAGGAGCGGCTCGACGATTCCTTCTGAGCTGAAGGCAATCCACCAAGCATTGAAAGCCAAACCGAGTCCGCCGGCAATTGCCAAGCTTGTTGATCGCGAGTAAAGGCGTTTGCAGGTGAAATAGGAGACGACGGCTGCGAACGTCCCGTAGAGCACATTCAGAATGTGAATGACGTTAAGGGAATAGTCGCCAGTCACTCTCATTGCTAGTGCGGTTATGAGTGGATGAAGGGGCAACCAGACAATCTGTAGTCCGTTAGGCTTCATGTCCTGATAGGCGAAGCCGTGGGTCGCTGTGAGATATGATAGAAGCCAGAAGTGCACACCGTCCCCCCACACATCGACGTGACCTCCTGTTGGGCTGTCAGGCGAAACGATCCAATTTAGGTATGCATAATGGAGAAATAACGATATAACGACGATCACCATGACGGCCATGAAGTCCCTTGAAGAGAGCCTTCGGATTAGCCGTTGGGAGAAAGCCTTGGCTTGCTCAAGCTCCACGGGATTCATCGATGCCACCAGTGCTTCACTATCGTGGATCACTCAATAGTGCGCGCCCTCGTTTTCCGGAACCAGGGCGGCTGTTCGTCGATTACGAAGGCAACTGTCCATCCCGATGTGTCAGTGATAAGAATGTTTGGGAAGTTGCCATTGACCATGGTCTGCTCACGCGAAGACAGTAGCTGACATCAAGGACAACGGGTTCCACATTCAGATGTTAAGAAGACACAGCCACGCGAAATTCCCAAGAGTAGCTTTGAAGTTGAGATGGAACCGTGATGACCGTGCGAAAGAACACCGTGCGAAACAACACAGCAATTCCGCTTGAGGGTTTTCAAAATGAATTCGGGTTCTTGGGTCCCGTGGTCACGTCCGCTGGAGTCGACGCGGTCAATTCATCTTGTCGAAAAGAGCGGGGCATCTTCCTTTCCCTTCCTACAGGTCCAGATGTCTAAGATCCAGTAGGAGAGGTCAGCGCTTCACTTGACACCATTCTACGTCTCGACTCCCGCATTTTGAGAATGACAAGGCTGGCCTTCTCGATGATTACCAGTTGATCAGGCACGTCACAGCATTCGCGAAATAAGCGAGCTTGTGCTGGGCACGAGTGTGGTCAAGCAGAAAGTCACTTTAGGAAAAGAGTTGTCTTTGGAGTGGTGATCTTCATGAGCTTCGTTAGAGGCACATTGGTGCGCTTCGTCCTGCTTCAGTTTGCTGTGGTCTCCTCTTTCTTCTCTATCGTCTACATGGACAGGTTTGTGTTGGACGCAGTCCTGACGCCCCTGAACGCCATGCGCCATATTCGCGAGTTTCACTTCGCCTTCTTCGACGTTCTCTCCACAATGGTTTTCGCTTCCATCGCTATTGCCTACCTGATTGGGCGAGGACTAAGCGGCTGGAGAGTCGCGCTAGCCGCTTTCGCTGAGGGAATCGCGCTCATCAGGCTCGGCTTCGAAGACACATTCTACTATATTCTTTGGAGGGAAAGCCTACCGGATCAGCTTCCGTGGCTTGACCACAACCCGCTCTTGGTATACGCCTCGTCCCTAGTTACGAGTGTGGGGCTGTTCTACACAATGCTCGTAACAACTCTGATCTTTGCGCTTGTTTGGGCGAGAATCTGGAGGAGAATCTGACCCCACGTGGCCTTAATCTCGCAATTGCACCGAAGGCGCGTGTATATGGCTTCAAGGTTGCCAAGTACGCCGACACTGAGCGTCTGAGAGCTCCGTCGTTCGTTTGATGTGTGTGTGCACAGGCCTGTCTGCCACAAACCAAACACTTGCAGAATGTCTTGCCGGGAAATCGTTTGTGCTTCCAGATGGCTTCGGATGTTGGCAGTAGTGCGGCTCGTGGTGGATTGAGACTCATTGTTCAAGTCTTCTTCTTGGTGATTTCGGTCTGATCACTACTTCAAAGTCCTGGTCGGACATGCGATCTACAAAATGCATAGACGTCAATCAATTCGCCACGCATTTATGCACTTTGGAAGCCCTAACCTGGGTTCAGGATACCAATCACGGGTGAGAGCGTCTTTCTCATACGTCCGGCATGCGGCTTCGAGTATGTGTGCGGGTTGCGACTGGTGAGGACGTCGCCATCACACGGTTTTTGGCCATCAACCGTGAAATCGATTATTATCGATTTTCTTGACACCGTCTTTGATCGTTATCAGCATTTTTTTGCTAAGAGCTTTTAGAACTCGCTCCGCCGCTTGTCTCGTGATTCTTGCGTCTTCTGAGAAGGAAGTGGTTATTGGCATGCCACGCGGTCTTGCCTTGATGAATTGCACAGTCCTATCCTCTAGTCTCGAAATGTAGACGCGCGCTGTCAACAGGGTTTGCTAGTTTAGGCGTGGTAGAAGGGGTAGTGCTCTTGGTCACGGCTCTTTCCTGAGAAACCGATCGCCCGACAACAAGTCTAAAATCCCTAGACAGCCAAATCCTTCGCTATGACCTTCAGGGTTTCATTGTCTACCCTGGGCGCGATGAAAGGGAGGTGAAAACAAATGTTCCATCTCAAACGACGTGACGTCTTGATCATCTGGCTCACACTGCTGGTTCTATTTGCCAGCAATGGTGCCGTTGCACCCGTTTCTGCCCAACCTTCCTACGGAGCCTCATGTTCGTCCTTCCCCCTGCCTCCCGGCTGTCCGGACCCACCTTCAGACGTAACCGGTGGCGCGTGCGCAGGCGGAAACTGCGCAATCTTCATGGGAGGGGTCACTATCGGTTCGGGTCAGCTCTATGTTGAAGACAAGAATCATGCCGGAAAAACTGAACTCACCGATGTCGACATGCCCATATTCATGATTGTCGTCGTGCCGCCAGGAGCTGATAGAGCCTTCGTTGCAATAATGCAGTACTATCCGCCAAGCTATGCTCTGAGCAACTATCTGGAAGTCCCTTGGCAACCGATTTCTGGAGGCGGACCTAAGACGTTCGGAGGGTACTATGCCGGCAGCTCCGATCCGCAGGGAAAGTACGCCTTCAAAGCATTGCTGTGGTATCATGAGGCTGGCGTGTGGAAGTACGCTGAGCCAATGTCATTCATCGACTTCTGCCAACCACTCAATCCGCCTATGTGCACACCCGAGTTCCCGCTTCCATTGCTGAGCGTGCTTCTTACTCTGGCGATCCCAATGCTAGTCCTACGAAGTCGGAGAAAAGCCGCTGCTCCCTAGGCGACCTCCGGGATCAACTCTTCCCCAAGTTTTTTTCTTTAGTTGCGTGGTCGGGTGGTTTCTTGCTCATGATTATGATGGTAGGGCAGACAGGTTCCATCTATATGTCTAAGGTCGAGCGGCGTGGTAGGATAGACAATTACGGTAACAGGAGTCAGCTTCAACACGGCTGACGCTGGATTATGTGCAATAGCACTACCCCCATCCTTCACAGTGCTCCCAATGGTGACGCTCTCTCCCATATCAGGACCATGTGGTACCGTCGTGATCGCCGTGACGGGATCGCAATTCGATCCTGCAACGACAGCGTACGCAGTCACCTTCGATCCGGCCGCGCTGTTCTTGCCTGTTCCGGCTGCACAATATCCCTTGGGTCAGTATCAAGCACATTTAATCGATGGAGTTCAAACATCAGCTACAGTACGTGGCGACACGAACTTCGTGTATTGAACAAACGGTTGGAATCGGCTGGGTGGACGAGGGCTTTTCTGCTGAAGTTTGGTTTTCGGTTGATTTTCAAGCTCGGTCACTTCAGCTTGGACCGCCAGGAACTCCACTCTTGAACGCTAACCGCGTCAACTATTTCGACAATCAACTGTACGTTGAGTGTGGGAATAGCTTTGAGGTCAGCATTGAAATCAGAAGTGGTGCAGCATCAAATGCTCGTCTGTGGGTCGAGAACACTTGGATAAGGGTCAAGGGAATCTCTTCCGGCATGCCCGTCCCAGAATTTCAAGCTCCGATAGTTTTGGCTCTCAGCTTTCTGCTGGTCGTTGCTCTCTTGCGTGCCAGCAAGCGCGTTCATCATTCATCTATGTAAGAGCCTGAGTCCTCCTCGGTCTGGGCCCGAGCGAGATCGCAGGCGTCAGTGCGACGAGGGTCTTGCCCACACTCTTTCTCGTTTGCGCGACATGCACGGATCAGGAACTAGAACTTGGTGCTTATCCGTTTGATACAATCACGTCTTAGTCGCGTGTTTGAGTGTCTTGGAATGTTGCTCTCTTGTTCAAGAAGCCTTCTCAGTCAAGGAAGCGACGTCGAGTGCTATGAAGGCCCGCATAGAGGCCGTGCTATCCCACGCCAAACGTGAACACATTCAGTTGGAAGTTGATTCAAGCGCCTCCGTCAGAGAAGTGAAAGCCCAAGCGTGCAAACAGCTAGGCTTGGTCTCTGAGGATCATCAACTAGAAGTAGTGCGTTTCGTTCCAATTCCAGGTTCCTTTTCGTCAGCTCAAGATCCAGTGACCGGAGAGTGGAAGCGGACAGACAAGAAGCTACCTCTCAGGCTCCCTAGACCACTCAAGGAAGATGAACCATTATCTGAACTAGGGATACCAGAGTCAGTTGAATTTCTCCTCGTTCGGAACCTGGACTCTATCCGCCGCTGCCCAGTTTGCAGATGCGAGATGAAGCTGTTCTGTATCGATTACCATTTCAATTTCTTCTCAGAGGTGCTCGTTTGTCCAGCGTGCAATCGAGCTGACCGCGTCCTGATTGGAGAAGATCATGATATCAGCACCGAATACTCCGCACCCGTGCTATCGCAGACGGACGATGTCCTCATCGTACGAGTCAGGGCGGAACTCGTGAAGGTCTACGAACTCTACGGCGAAGTACACCGTTCGACTGTGGCGGAAGATCGAATCAGGTACCACCGCGAAACCACCTTTGCCAATCCCCGCCTGGA
>Ga0315280_10007617_pt1 | contig 14475 bp, 9 predicted proteins | sample YL17G06_40_MG_FD_203697 | JGI IMG/M metagenome (GOLD analysis project Ga0315280, IMG submission 203697) | Sediment microbial communities from Yellowstone Lake, YNP, Wyoming, USA - YL17G06_40 | ecosystem: Environmental > Aquatic > Freshwater > Lake > Sediment | place: USA: Wyoming | collected...
AAAAGAGTTTGTATCGTTTGTCGGGCGATTCCCGATGGCGGTAAGGCACGGGCTTACAACAGGCGAGCTCGCTACGATGTTCAAAAAGGAGTTCAAGGTAGAATGCGAGCTTTCGGTCGTAAAGATGAAGGGGTGGAAAAGGGATATGTGGTATGACCAGACGGGTTTAAGATGGATACTCCCGTCGCCGAACATGCCCACGCTCGACACGGCAACGGTTTATCCCGGCATGTGCCTGCTTGAGGGGTCGAATCTCTCTGAGGGGCGCGGCACGACGAGGCCGTTTGAAATATTCGGCGCGCCATGGATAGACGCTGAAAAATTCGCCGACGAACTGAGCATGCTCAAGCTGGATGGCTGTGCGTTCAGGCCCTGCTGCTTCGTCCCGACGTTCAACAAATACGCAGGACAGGTCTGCTGCGGAGTTCAGGTACACGTTACAGACAGGGAGCGATTCAAGCCATTCTTTACAGGCATAGCTATAGCGTATGTTGCGCAAAAATTGCATCCTGAAGAGTTTGTGTGGAAGAAGGGCGTGTATGAGTTTGAGAAGAAAAATTTAGCGTTCGACCTGCTCTGCGGGACGGACAGGATAAGGAAGATGATCGAGGAGAACTGGCCGATATCCGAGATCGAGCACAGCTACAAACCCGACGAGTTGAAATTTGCAGAAATGAGAAAACCGTATATGCTTTATGGGAAAAGGGGGTAACTGATGAGCCGTCGCAGGTTAATTCTAATTTTGATTTTTGCGATTGCAACAGTTCCTTTGATACTCATCTCATGCGAAGGGCCGGTTCCCAAAAAAGAGAATGGGGAGCAGCCGCCAGAAAAAGACTATAAGGTCGGCCCATCCTATCAGGAGATGCCGACGTTTTTCGGACCTGACGATGGCTTGCCGCTGGATGTCAAAGACGTTGCAGCTTTCAAAGGGAAGGTTTATTTCGCAACCGCCAAGGGGACGTTTTTATTTGGCGAAAAAGGGTTCACAAAGATCGACGAGCGCGTATCGAGCAAACTTTTTTCCGGCTCGTATCTTTGGATCGGGCTCGATGAAGGGGCTGTGCTCGCATACGACGGCGACAACTTCGATACATATCAAATCTCTGGCGAGCCAAAGGTTTTGTCGCTCTGGGAAGACTCGAATGAACGCCTGTGGGTCGGCACCGAGGGCGGACTATTTGTAATCGAAAATGGCAAGTTGAATGATACTAGTGCAGGCAGCGGTCGATTTGTCGGGGTCTGCGAGGCGTTTGGAAGTGTTTTCGCCGCCACGCCGTCGAAAATTGTAAAGCTGACTGGCGAGGACAAGTGGGAGGAGCAGAGCCTAAAACTTTTGGGTCAGGTGTCGACGCTTTTTGGCACGAGTGAAAAACTTTTCATCGGGACCAGAAGCACTGACGGAATCACCGACGGCGGACTAAACATATTGAATAAATCGGGGAAGCTCGAAGCGATAACGGGGAAGCACGGCTACCTCCCATACCACGATATAACGTCGGTCTACGTCGATTCTGACTCCGAGATAGGCGAGGTTATCTGGGTCGGCACGTCGATCGGCGTCTGCCGAAAGGCTTTATATAACGAGCGCTGGAACTACTATGCGTCGTTTAGATTTCTGCCGTCGGACAACATCAGGGCGGTATTCCCTGAAACCGAAAAGAGGATATGGGTTGCGACCGATAACGGCGCGGGGCTTCTGGAGTTCAAGAAATACACGCTCGAACAGAAGGCGAACATCATGCAAGAGGCGACGATGGAAAGACACGACAGAGACCCGGGGCTCGTTTGCGACTGCATTCTTACGGAGCCTGGCAATCTCGATTCCCACGAGCATACCGACTGCGATAACGATGGGCTGTGGACTGCGATGTACATGGGCGGGCTGACATTCAAATACGCAGTTACGAAAGATCCTGAGACAAAAGACTTAGTCGAGCGCCACATCGCCGCGATAATACTGCTCGAGAATGTAACCGTTGAAGAGCTTGACCCGTACGGAGTTTTTGATGAGTTGCCGGCATACATTCCTGGCTTGATCGCCCGCAGCGTTCTGCCGCTCGGCTCGAGGTCGAACGACCCAAACTGTTACCCATATTGCCAGTGGCGGCCAAATACAGCGATGGGTTACGACTGGAAATCGGACGTCAGCTCTGATGAGGCGACGGGGCATTTCTTCATCTACGGCGTTTACTGGGACCTTATGTGCGGGCCGGATAAGTCGAAGTGGGTCGGCGATCACTGCAAAGAGGCGCACGAGACGGTCGAAAAAATCATGGACCACATAATAGACCACGACTTCTTCTTCATAGACTGGACCGGCAGGCACACGTCCTGGGGCGTGTGGAATCCGCGGCTTCTGACCGATCCTTTGAACTCAGACGAACCGAGTGTGAGAGATTATGTCGGCCTCGTCTACTGCAACAGCCTCGAGATATTGAGCTTCATCCGCACCGCGCAGCACATAATGAAGGACGCGGCACAGTGCTATCCAGACCAGGCGGATAAATACGAGAAGAAATATAAGAAGTATGAGGACGCGCTGCAATATTTGATACAGGCGTGGAATTACGACCACTATGCGGAGTATGCCGATGTCTGGGTCTTGGGAATAACTAACCACTCGACCGACGAGCTGATCTTCCTTAGCTACTACAACCTGCTGAGATATGAGACCGACCCGCTGCTACTAGAGAAGTGGGTCAATAGCATCCACCGCGCGTGGCTGTATAACAGGCTCGAGCAGTGTCCGCTGTGGAACTTCATCTACGGCGCGGTCACGCCGAATATCGCCGACTTTGGCTGGGACGACGCGACATTTAACCTGGTCAACCAGCCGATCGACATGATCGAGTGGACGGTCAAAAATTCGCAGCGGGCAGATATAAAGTGGTTCCCGTTCATGGATAGATCCAACGAGCGCCAGATGGACCTCACCGAGTATCCGTTGCCGCCCGACGAAAGACCCGTAGACCGCTGGAACACAAACCCATATACACCCGACGGCGGCTGCGCCGGCTGCGCGGAGCTGGACGCAGGACATTTCGTTTTGCCGTATTGGATGGGTCGCTATCACGGCTTCATCGTGGAGGACAAAAAGCAAGAAGTCAGATGGCCGTAAAAGGCAGGTGTTAGGAATTAGGTGTCAGTATTTTTCTTTTGCCGACTTCTAAACCCGAACCGTCGAGCACTATTCTCTACCTTTCTCACTCCGGCGGACGGGACGCAGCACCCTTCTCATTCAACCTGCACAATCTCTGCCCGAGTAGCGAGATGTAATCTTTGCAGTCGAGCTTTAGGTTCATCAGGAACAGCATGTCCATATATCCCTTGTTGAGCGCTAACTGCAGATTTAGAGGAACGTCTCGGTCGGCTGGTGACATGAAAATTTGATAGGGCACATACCACTTCGTCGCCGCCGTATATATAGCTGTCGCCTCGCCGAGCGCGTAGTAAAGCGTCGATTCATCTTCTATCGCCAGCTCGCGCTTAAGCTCTGCAATGCGTCTGTAGTCGTAAAGGGGATACCACTGGACGCCCGCTTTTTCATTGATTATCGGGGTGCGTGCAATGGGGAGAATGGTAGATATCGTTGACAGCGCGAACTCGTTAATGACCGCGGCCTCCGTGAGCACGTCCAGCGGGAGTGCGCAATCTGTCGTGAGCGAATGAACGAGCTCTTCTGAGGTAGGCAAGAAATCTTCGGGCGGGAGGCTGTCTGCTGAATTGAACGAGTGTCGGGCGGCCATGATAGCTGAAACCGCTCCCGCACACGCGTTTTTTGCAGCTTCAATGCTTGGCACGTTGGACAAAAGCGAGTTGAACCGCTCGGCAAACTCCTCTTGGCTCACAGGCGTTTCACTCAAGAACGGCTCGCTCGCCCAGCATGTGCCGACGCCGAAGAGAAATAACTTTTTGTATTCCTGCGGCACGGATTTGATTCGATGTGCAATATCCGCCAGAGGCAGGCCGTTGCGCCAGAGCTGCCGTCCCCGCGCGCAGTCGTAGAAGTAATAGGCAAACAATTTCTCGGACTCGGGGCTGCGCTTCAAAGCTCGCTCCCACTCACCGAGCGGCGCGTCGATTAAGTTGTCGCGCCAAAAAACTGAGCGGTCCGAACCCTTGTGAAGCCTCAAGACTGTCTTAAAATCGACTGCGAGCGCGACATCCTCTCCGATCAGACGAATCTTATTTATGGGCGTGTCCCATATCAGATTGAAGACCAAAATTATTCCTAAAAATAGCCAGCCCAATCTGCCGAGCTTGGAGATCAAGAACAAAACGAGAAATATGACTACAGGCATTATCAGCGCGAAGTGGCGCCAATTCGTTGCCGTTTCATAGCCCGTCGTCTTTTTGGAACCCAGGAAATACTCAGCCATGAAAGCCAGCAAAGCTAAAACTATTAGCTGTAAAAGCGCCCGTTTTTTTTCGTCCTTACATCGGAAGGATTCAATCGCGACCAAAACGAAGCCGATTGCGACCATCGCTGAATATAAGAGCTTCGATGGCGACCTGAACTGGAAGAGATTGGGGAGGTTTAGAAAAATTTCTGTGATTTTGGACAGCTCAAACGGAAAAGATGCCCGCCCGACGAACACGCCGAAGTATCGATTCCAGAGCGACACAGTGACCGCATTAAGTCGCCAGATGAAGATGAATACTATTAAAAAGCTCGCGGTGAAAAGTAGTAAGCTCTTGAGGCGATCAAAATTTTTATTCTTTATCGAACACGCGAGCAGAATAGCTCCAAATGCTATGGTGAATATTGAGCCAGACAGGCACAGAACAGTCGCAAACCCATTTATGACGCCCAATATCAGATACCAGAGTTGGCTTTTCAGCCGTTCGGAGAATATCTGGTACGCTAAAAATATCTCGATTGAGAGGAAGAACGCGGACTCGAAATGGTTTGCCCACGATTTCGTTATCATCTCTCCGTAAAACGGCGGCGCTGCAATATAGAGTATCCACAGAAATATCGCCTGCACGTCACCCAATGCGCTCCGCACTATTTTGAACCACAGATAGAATATGAGGATGCCGAAAACCCAGTTTATGAAGCTGAGCCAGAACCCGTAAGCGCCGAACAACTTGAATAACGGGGCCAGAAAGATGAAGGAATACGCGAAAGAGCCGAACATGTGGGGCGGCAGCTGGTAATATTTCAAACTGGCGATGAGCCCGCCGTGCGATAGGTCGTATGCGAGGTTGCCGACCAAAAGCTCGTCCGCCTGAAACTCAAAGAGCGAGTCCGCCCACATCCTCGGCAAAATCCAGAGCGCGTATGAGATGACAACTAAAAGCGTTATTAAAAGCGGCGAGACCTCGTGTTTCGCTATCGCTTGCGTCCGATTTGAATCCATGTATGAAGATACTATTCGATTGATTTCTTTAGAGTCAACATAACCGGCTCCACGTTTCCTCTTGGCAATCGAGCGCGACATATCGTAGAATCATCAAAAAGGGGGAGTGGACGATGAAGAAACTTTTGCTGATGGCACAAGCGTTGATGATAATAGCGTTTTTCTTCGTTATGTCGTGCGGCGGTGGCAGCGGCAACAACGATGGTGACGACGATTCCTGCGATGCAAACGATGTCAGCGGGAGCTATCCTGTCAAGATAACATGGGACCAGGAAACGTGCGACGAGGATTTAGTCGACCAGTTCGTCACGGGCACGATGGAGATAGAGCAGGACAAAAACGTTGCGGACGTCTATTTCAAGGAGTTCGGCTCTGACACCGAGCGCGAGAAGCTCTTCAAAGGAACGGTCTGCGAATACACGATATCGAAGACGGAAGATAAGGATATACCGATGGGCGAGGGGGTAGACTGCACCCAACATCGCCAGACGACATACACGCTCACGCTCGATTCGAATACCCAGAACATTTCGGGCGACTTCGCCGGCAACTATATCTGGCAGGGCGGTGAGTGCGAAGACTACGGCATAACGCCGAATGAGCAGTGCTCGTGGAAAAAGGTCGTCGAACCTTATTAGCAGCAGGCTAAGGTTTTCAGTTGACAAAGCGCGGCTGGGTTTTTGCAAATCGCTATGGCTGGCTGTTCCTTTCGCTTTTAGCGTCTGCGATATACGTCGACCACATCTGGAAGCTAACAATTGATCGATCCCTTATTTGCGGCAAGGATTATTTTCTGCACGCAGTCTTAGCGATCAAATATGCGCAGCTTAAGTTCAGCTGGCCTAGCATAATAAGCCTTTATGCGAGTCTTGAGCAGAAGGCGTATGCGCTCCAGCTCCATTATCCTCCGCTTTCATATTTGTCATCCATTTCTATCTACTCACTCAAGCTCGACCCGTTCAGAGCTGCGGTCGTCACGAACATCGGCTGGATGATTTTGGCGACAATCGCAATCTACGCGCTTGTGACGAGATATACGGGGAGCGGATTCTGGGGATTTATCGGGGCGTTGTCGCTATTGTCCGTTTATTGGGTCAAGTGCACCGTCTTCGACATCGGCTGGCGCATACCGGCGCTATCGATGGGCGTGCTCGGCGTTTGTGCGTTCGCGTTCATAGTCGAGGGCAAAAACGGGTGGTGGCGCTGGGCAATTATCGGTTTTGTTACAGGCGTCGCGGGGCTTGTGCATGTGCTCGCTATAATCCCGATATTTTCAGTAGTGTTTGTTGAAATAGTCGCCCGCTTAATTTCCGAAGAGGAAAAAATTTTTAGAAGAGTTATCAGGGCCATAGCACGAATAATCGGAGTTCGAATTTGCGCGGCTCTGGTGATGGCGGTTTTCTATCTCCCCGTATTCCTGCTCGCGCCAAAGGCCTTTTTAAGAGAGATACATACGGAAGGAGTAATCAATTGGGAAAAAATAGCCCAGACGTTTTCGGCACTCCCGCACGATTTCTTCGAGCTTTTCTCAGACAACTGGCGTCTGACGGTTTTGGTTCTTGTGGGCTTGGCAATCTCGCCATTGTGCGGAAAAAGATCGATAAAAATGTTCTTTGCGACCTTGGTCTTACTGGTCCCGCTCTTTTTTGGGAGCACGTATAACGGCTGGTTTTATCTGATCCCGTATTTAGCCGTGGTTTTGACCACGAGCGTGCTTGGCATCTCATGCGCGGCAAACAGGTTAGGAAAAATCGGCTCAATCGTCGTCGGGATTTTAATGTCTTTAATCCTGTTAAAATCGTTAGCGTTTAATCTCAAATTTGACGAGTGCCTCATAAAGGACAAGATGTTTTGCACAGACTATGGCGAGATACAGGATTTGGCTAGCGCGCTCAAAAAATATTCAGACATTCCTCAGGACAAGATTGGATTCGTCGATTGCCGAAGGGGTGATATTATCAATCCGGGCGATATAGCGCTGGTGGCGATGGCGCTCGGACGGCCACAGGACTCAACGAGCTTCTGGCCGTATGTTCATCTGGTCTACAACTACCAGATCGCGAAGATTCAGCTTGAGAAGCTGCAAGAGGCACAGCTCATTGGCGTCATAACGGACGAATTGGACTCGAATGGCGCTCCTGTTTGTAAGCCTGAGTTTTTGGAATCGTGGCAAAACGATATAGGCGCTCTAGCGTTCGATGCGAGATTTAAAGCGGGCAGAAGATGGGTGGTGTTTTATAAAAAGCCCTGAGCAATGGAGATTTAAATAAAAAGGTGCTGATGTCATATCGCTGAAAATGTTTGATTTAATACATACAGATTCCGAAAAGGGCGAGCGCACCCACAATAAAAGTCGCAAGAAGATCGTAAACGTCCTGTCTGACCTTGCAGTCCTCCTAATATTTTTTATTGTTTTTATGAAACACTTCTATCAATACTTCACCCTTGTCTTCGGTGGCAGGGAAGCCCCCGTCCATATTTTAAATATTTTGAAGATATCACAAGCTGGATGCACGTGGGGCAACATTCTTTCGCTTTACAACGATGTAAACTTCTCGCCTTATGAATTAGTTTTTCATTACCCACCCCTTACATATCTTTCGAGCCTATTAGTATGCAATTTTGGAGTCGACTACCGTTTGGCGGTAGCTGTGGCGAACTTGATATGGCTGTTTCTTGGTTACTCATCGATTGTCGCGGCTTGCGCGATTGTAGCTAAAAATCGGCTTGCGTCGCTTGTAGCAGCGTTTGTCATAGGCTCGGTCTTCACGTCGGATGCTGCGATCTCCTTCATTAACGACCCGGGCTGGCGAATGGCGAGCTTCGCACTGGTGAGCTTCTCATTATGGACATATATGAAGCTGATTGATTTTTACGATCGCTTATGGGCTTGGCTTTTAATGGGTTTTGCGCTTGGAGCAACCATTTTAGTCCACCCATTGGCCTTTTTGGCGTCTGGAATCGCGCTAATGTCGGTTATCCTTTCATCGAGAAAAAACAGGGTGAACGCTTTTGCTAAATTGAGGGTTCTTTTGGTCTTATTCGGGTGCCTGTTTGTAGCCTCTCTGTTTTATCTGCCGCTGGCCATTTACAGCGTGCACCCGTTCGGATGGGAACTGCAATTCCATGCTACAGTCAAACCACCCAAGGTCGCAGAAGAGTTCTCAAATATCGTTTCCAGCTACTCAAACCTAGGGTTTGCGCCGATATTTTTGATGCCATTCACCCTTTTTTCCCTGATTGCTGGCATAATCCTCGGCAACAAGGCCGCCCGCATGATAATCGTCTCTTACTTAGTTTCACATGTTGCGCTCATTGTAGGGAACACCCCTGGCCATCTAGACTATCTCTTCCCCACCATAGCTTTGGGCGTAGCAAGCGTATCGCTCAGCCTTTACTTCGTCGTCAAAAAAATGAAGTTGTTACCAATCGCAATACCTGTGCTAGCTGTGCTGTTTATATTGATGGTATACGCTTACAAATCGACTACGCCAACGAGTAATGGAACTGATTGGGAGCCCGATTTGATAGCGGCAGCAATAAAGAAATATGACCATCTTAAACAGGATAAAATATGTTATTTCTCTTCCTGCCTCAACGACCGGCAATATGAAGATAAAACGGCGTTGGCAATTGCGCTCAGGCGGCCAGAGGAATCCACCAGTCTCATCCCTATTACAGCCACCTTTTCTATTTGGTACGAGTCTGAAGACTCGATCAAACAAGCAGCCAAAAAGTTGAAAGAAGCGCGCTGCTCAGTCATTCTAGTGTTTAAACCCAGGTTTGAGGAGAGCGGCTGCTTGGCAGATTTCAAAGAATATTTCGATCTCGTAGCAGACTTTGAGCTTAAACAAAGGGTAAAGCTCATGCATAGATGGATGGAGATATATGAACGCAAAAGCTCACATTGAGCTTGTGTGAAAAGGGAGTTCTTATAAAATAACCTTAAAGCTTGTGGGCAAAGGGTCACGTCATGGGTTTTAATAAAGAGAGATGGCGTAAAAACTTGGAGTTTGTAAAGCACTATGCGTGGCTCGCTTTCGTACTTGTCCTGTTTGCAAAATATTCAAGCGGCATAAGTTATTTGGCATCCAAATTTTACGCGGTCTGCGGCCAGGATTTTCCTCTGCATGCGGTCAACGCGATAAAAATTGCCTATCTGAAGTTCAATTGGGCTGACGTCATAAAGCTATACGGCAGCCTCGCATATACCCCTTATGTGCTCGAGCTCCACTATCCGCCGCTTGCGTATTTATCCTCAATTTTCATCTACACACTAAAGCTCGACCCGCTTGGGGCCACGGTCGTAGCAAATATGGAGTTTCTATTTTTGGCCATTGTGGCTCTGTATTTTGCAGTTACGAGATTTACAAACAATGGCTTCTGGGGCGCAGTTTGTTCGATGGCGCTGCTTGCCACTTATTTGGTCAGAAGCGATGTTTTCGATATTGGCTGGCGGATACCCGCGCTTTCCGTGACGGCCGTCGGATTTTTCGTATACGCACTTATCGTCGAGGGGAGAGATAAGTGGTGGCGCTGGGTTATTATAGGCATTGTTTTGGGGATTGCAGGCCTTGTGCACGTTTTAGCGTTCATCCCCATATTTTCATTGATGCTTGTCGAGATATTAAGCCAGTCGCCGAGCAAAAAGCTCACTTTTAAAAAAGCTCTTGGGAAAGATATTAAGTTTATCGGCTCAAGGGCAGTTATGGCGCTGTTACCGGCTGTCCTGATAATGGCGACTTTTTATTTCCCCTTATTGTTTATAACTCCAGAGCATTTTTATAGGGAGATGACGGGAGAGGGGGTGGTGATTTGGTCTAAGGTCGCAAAGACACTTATCTTTCTGCCCCGCGATTTCGCCGACATATTCTTTGATAATTTGCCATTTGTGTTTTTAATCGTGCTTGGACTTTTAGCATTGCCGTTTTGCAGCAGGCTCTATAGAAAGCTGTTCTTCACGACACTTCTCCTCATTTTTTCGCTCGTTTTTGGCAGGACATACAACGGCTCGCTGTATTTAATCCCATATCTATCCGTTATCCTGCCAGTAAGTACCATCGGGATATGGGCGCTTGCCAAAAAAACAGGCAAAATTGCCTATCTAATAGTCGGGCTGGCCGCAGCATTTATAATAGCAAAACCCTTTAATCGAACCATTTTGATCAACGAGTTTTTGGAGAACGGGGTAGCCGGGGGCTTTTGTGCAGATTTCGGCGAAATCCAGGATTTATCTAACGCGCTCAAAACATATTCCGATACGCCGCAAGATAAGATGGCTTTTGTCGACTGTCGCAAAAATATTGGTTGGAACGGCGACGTTGCGATAGTAGCCATGGCGCTTGCGCGAACCCAGGATGCAATGACGCTCTGGCCGTTTGTGCGTCAAATATTCAATAACGACCCGCGAATAATCAATTTACAAAAATCTGACCTGATATGCGTGATTGCCGACGAGCTCGACCCAAACGGTGCGCCCGTCTGCGAGCGCGAATCGATAAACGCGTGGGCAGATGGCGTCATTAAAAACTTCACTTTAGATGCTAAATACAAAATGGGTGAAAAGTGGGCGGTCTTTTATCGAGGGCTCCCCGTTCAAAATTAACATAAAATTGATAAACAACCGCCGTGCTGATAAAATCTGACTCGACAAAAGGGGATTGTTATGCTCGATAGACGGTTCATAAGAAATAACGCCGAACTGGTGAAGGCGGCGCTGGATAAACGCGGCTATAACTACGACCTAAGCGCCTTTTTGGAGCTCGATAAGACGTGGCGGGAAAAACAATTACAGCTTGAATCGCTTCAACACGAACGCAAAAAACTGTCACTCGAAGTTCCAATTCATCTGGAGAACAAAAGGCGTTTAAGCATGACTCCAATCTCTATGAGAGATGAAAGGTTTAAAGAAGAAGAAAAAAAGACAGACGATGCAATAGAAAAGATAAAGGAGCGCGTGAGGAAAATCGGCGACGAGATAAAGGAGCTTGAAGCCAGCGAAAAGGAGCTTGAAAAAAAATTAGAGAACGAACTTTTGTTCATCCCCAATATTCCTCACGAAAGTGTGCCTGCCGGACCTGACGAGAATTACAATCAGGTCGTAAAGACGTGGGGCGCGCCCCAAAATTTCGATTTCGAGCCTAAAGACCATGTGGAAGTCGGGCAAAAACTTGGAATCTTGGATTTCGAACGTGCGTCAAAATTATCTGGCGCACGGTTTTATATGTTGTGGGACAAAGGCTCGGCATTGGAGCGCGCGCTGATTACCTTCATGCTCGACCTGCATACGAAAAAGCACGGATATACCGAGGTCTGGGTACCGTTTATGGTTACGCGCGAGACGATGACGGGCACGGGCCAGTTGCCGAAGTTTTCTGACGAGCTTTTCTGGTGCGAACGCGACGATTTGTGGCTTGTGCCGACGGCGGAGGTGCCCGTTACAAACATCTATCGGAACGAGACGCTTTTTGAAGAGGATTTGCCTGTAAAATTGGCATGTTATACGCCGTGCTTCAGGCGTGAGGCGGGCGCTTACGGGAAGATTACGAAGGGGCTTATCAGGCTGCACCAGTTCAACAAGGTCGAGCTGGTATGGCTCGCGCACCCTGAAAAATCGTGGGAAGCGCTCGAACTTTTGACCGCCGATGCAGAGGACGTGCTGAAGCAGCTCGGACTACACTATCGAATCGTCGCGCTCTGTACGGGCGATCTGGGATTCAGCGCGGCAAAGACTTATGACCTCGAGGTGTGGCTGTCGGGCATGAAAAAGTTTGTCGAGATTTCGTCCTGCTCAAATTTTACCGACTTTCAGGCGCGTCGGATCGGCATAAAGTATCGAAGCGGCAAAAAGACCGAGTTTTTGCACACGCTCAACGGCTCAGGCGTCGCAATCGGCAGGACGATGGTCGCAATCCTCGAAAACTACCAGCAAAAAGACGGCTCGCTAATAATCCCCGAAGTCTTGAGACCGTATATGGACGGGATTGAGAGGATAGAACCAAAAAGGTAAGCGTCTTTCTATATCCTCAACTTCCTCTTCCCATAGCCCGTCATCTCGGTGTAGGCGCTGCCGGATATGGGTTTGCCGTCGTATGTTCCCACGACAGCGCACTTGCCTTCCCAGTATTCTAGTCTAATGCCCCAGAATCTTAGCTCCTGCTCGTTTTTCACCGCTTGGATGGTCAAATCGACTCCATATTTCGGAATTTTGACCCGCCACTTGACAGGGTATTTTGCCTCGCTCTTTTTGCTCTTCCAGAAGTCGATGTCGTCGACTGAAAACGAGTCGGCATAAAAGTGCTCGGACTTGCCGTCGGGCAATACAACAGTCGCGCTCGAATACGGGTCGACCGCGCCGTCCTTGCGATTGACGTAAAACAGCATTATCTCGGTATTGTTGTCGAGCTGGATCGAAAACCACTTCCACCCCTTGAGCGTTTTGCCGAGGCCCGTCGACATTCTTTCGTGGTCGTGCCACGCGATTCCTTTGACCCGCATCGGCACGCCGTCCCGAACGAGCATCCCGTTAGCCTCAAGCCTCGTGAACGAGATGTAATATGAGCTATTGCCCTCGATGTTTTTTCGGCTCACCCCGTTCTCCCCGTGCACAATAGCCGGCTTGGTCGGAGTCAGGACGAGGTCGAGCGCGTAGTTCCCGTGGTGCTTGGTCTCGGCGAATATGTGCATGTCGGGCCACGCCTGTTCCGCGCGCCACGTATCGGTCTTGAGATATAGAAACTCCGGGCTCGCGTAGCCCGTGAAATCGTTCTCCCTGCCGAGCCGCAGATCATAGACGAATTTATTGCGCTCAAGGTCGGTTATCGAGAAGTGGCCCATATACACCGGGTTCGCCATCGACCTAACCGGGAATCCGAAAAGGATGTCCGTCTCGGTCCTGCGCCTGAAAAACACGAGCTCGAACCCGAATTTTTTACCATCTTCCGTTTCGAGATGGCCGACGAAAAACCACCACTCGGTTTTAAAATCCGGGTGCGACGCGAAATCCTTCGGCAAGACGATTGGCTTAGCAGGATCAACCTGAGAATACACGGCATTTTTCGCCGCGCAGCCGACGATTAAGATTATTGTCAAGCCAATTAAAACAGAAATATAAGCCTTCTTCATCCCACCATCCCCCTAAAACGTCTTATGCACCAAAAGCCGCTTCGTGCGCTTGAAATAGCCAACGTTTATGAGCTTCGTGTCGTAGTGGCGCGATACAGCCTTTTTCGGGTAGTGGACGTGTCCGAAGTAGTTAATCTTTGGCGCAAAGTCCTCAATGAACTTTAGGAGGTATGGGTTTCCCTCCTCATCCCTGTTCGCTCGCACATCGTATGTCAGGTCGGCGATCGCAGGCGGGCAGTGGGTTATCAAAATGTCCGCTTCCCTCACCCTATCGAGTTTTCTTATAAAATCGCTCTCGTCCACCTCGCCAGGAAGGCCGAACGTGTACGTGGTAGGCGGCAGCCCCCCGACGAACCCGAATTTTTCGTCCGCAATCTCAACCAGCGCGCCGTCGACGAATATGTGGTGCGGCCTTGCGTGCTGCTTTATGAGTTGCGGATAGTCGACGTTGCCGAAGGTGAGATACGCCTTGCACTCAAGCGTCGAAAAGAGCTGCTCATACGATTTGTTTACAAGCTCGATCATGTCCTTAGCGAGGTTCGGGTTTCTGCGCACGATCTCGCCGACCATTTTCTTCGACTCTTCCGTTTTTTTACCCGACTCCAGACTTTTAAGCGCGCGTTCGATCATGTCCTTCGGTATTAACTTTACTATCAGCCCGTCGCGCGTCTCGTAATCGAAGAAGTCGAGATAATCGCCGCACAGGACGAGGATGTCGTCGCGCTGGACTTGGCTTACAAGCTCCTCGTATGCCCCGTGAATGTCCGCCCCGATAAGAACCCTTGGCATTGTGTCTTAAATACCACATAAGAAGAAATTTTTTAAGTGCTGTCGATGATCTGCTAGCGCTATTTAAGAAGAAGCCATAATCTTCCGAATCATAAAAAAGAGGCTTGACATGCATTGTCGCAATGCGTTATCCTTTTAACCACAAGGAGGTAGGGCGTATGAGAATACTTGCGATTGTGGCACTGGTTGCGGTTGC
>Ga0315280_10007618_pt1 | contig 14472 bp, 8 predicted proteins | sample YL17G06_40_MG_FD_203697 | JGI IMG/M metagenome (GOLD analysis project Ga0315280, IMG submission 203697) | Sediment microbial communities from Yellowstone Lake, YNP, Wyoming, USA - YL17G06_40 | ecosystem: Environmental > Aquatic > Freshwater > Lake > Sediment | place: USA: Wyoming | collected...
AGTTTTACGCCGAAGCCAAGAAATGCGGCGTCAACATCGGCGCGGACCCCGGCCCGGCCTACCAGCTTCGCCGGTACGGATGGAGCGGCAAGGTGGCGCTGTCCGTTCTGACCGACTTTGAGGAATTGGGCGTTTACGATTGCACCATGCGACCCCGCCCGAGCGACCAGGCGAGCCATGCCCGAATTCAGTACCTCCGCTGCGACGAATACCCCGGCCGTTGGCGCGAGTTGTGGGACGTGTTTTCGCGCGAAGCCGTATGGTCCGGGGCGTTTGACCAGTACGCGAAGTCCAAGCGCAAGCGCGGCACCTCCGAAGTGGACGTGGAGTTTTTGAGGGAAATCGAGGGCTGGCGGGACGAGCTGGCCCGGGACATCGCCCTTCGGAACAAGGACCTGCCTTTGGATGACCTGAACACCGCCGTTCAAATGACGATTGACCGGGTGGTGTTCCTTCGCATGGCGGAAGACCGGGGCCTTGAGCCATACGCGCAACTTCTGAAGCTGTGCGAACGGCCCGACATTTACCCCCGCTTCATGCGCGACCTGTGCCGCCGGGCCGACCAGAGGTACAACTCCGGGCTGTTTCATTTCCAGAAGGAAAGCGGCGTATCCGAAGACCCCGACCGGATCACGCCGAAGCTGACGGTGGACGACAGGGTTTTCAAGCCGATCCTCGAACGCCTGTACTTCGAGCACGGCTCGCCCTATCACTTCGGCCTCCTGCCCGTCGAAATCCTTGGAACCGTTTACGAGCGGTTCTTGGGCAAGGTCATCCGGCTGACGGCGGGCCACCAGGCCAAGGTTGAGGAAAAGCCCGAAGTGCGCAAGGCCGGGGGCGTCTACTACACGCCGGCCTACATCGTCGATTACATCGTCAAGCACACCGTCGGCCAGCAGGTTGAAGGGCGAAGCCCCGCGCAACTGGCGGGGGAAAAAGGCAAGCCGGCGTTTCGCGTCCTGGACATGGCCTGCGGAAGCGGGTCATTCCTGTTGGGCGCTTACCAGTGTCTTCTGGACTACTGCCTGAAGTGGTACATCGAACACAAGCCCGAAACCCACAAGAAGGCCGTTTACAAGGATCCGCGCAAGAGTGAATGGCGGCTCACCATCGAGGAAAAGAAACGAATCCTCACGACCCATATCTTCGGCGTGGACATTGACGCCCAGGCCGTGGAAGTGTCCAAGCTCTCTCTGCTGCTGAAGGTGCTGGAGGGCGAGACCGACCAGAGCTTCAGCCTGAGCCTGCTTCCCTTCAGCGACCGCGCCCTACCCAACCTGGCCGACAACATCAAGTGCGGCAATTCCCTGATCGGCCCGGACTACTTCACCGGCAAGCTGATTGCCGACGCTGAGGAAATGAAGCGAGTCAACCCGTTTGACTGGGCGCGAGGCTTCCCCGACGCCATGAAAGCCGGCGGCTTCGACTGCGTCATCGGTAATCCGCCGTATGGGATCGAGTTCGAGATACAGCTGAAGGCCTACATGGAAATCACAACGCCCACGTTCCGTCGAAATAATGATAAGTTTGCCGCCTTCACAGAAAAGGCGCTACACGTCACTCGGCAGGGTGGTCAGTTCGGGTTCATCATTCCGAACACCTACCTGGCAGGCCCATATTTTAATCCTCTCAAAGAATACCTCCTCACCGTCGCGCGAGAAATATCCGTGGTAGACTTCGGGCATGCTCTTGTCTTCCCGAGACCTAATGTATTTACGTGTGTCACGCTTATACAGAAAAGCAAAGGCATGGGAGCGCAGCAATCAGTTATCTCAATGGCCAGAATCGCCGAGCCTAGCCAAATAAACGAAAGGCCCCCGGAGCTTGTCGAGCTTACTGTAGCGGGAATCGAGTCACTGGAGTGGACGCCGGGTAGTGTGCTATACAAGCGGCTCTGTGCGCTTTTTGGCAACCTGGAACAGTACTGCCTTGTGAAGGATGTTGGACTCAATTACTGGACAGTGGGGCGCGGGAAGAAACGAGGCGGATCGATTGCCGACAGGGTGCTTTACCAGGGTGAACAGCAGGACCATCGTGACCGCCCCTTCCTGAAAGGCCGGAACATTGACCGCTACGTTCTTGAAACACCCAGCTCATGGCTCCGACATGATTGGGGGAAGCGTATTGAACCTAATGTTGATAAGTTCAGGTTCGATGAACAGCTGCTTTGCCAGGATAAGGTCGTGTATAGGCAAACCGCAGATCATCCCAGGTGCGCTTTTGATAGCGGTGGATATTTGACCGATAAAACTGTGCATTCGATCGTGTGGCGGGCGGAATGCCGCCGCAGCGAATCATATCTGTACCTTCTTGGCATTATGAACTCGCGGCTGTTTCGACACCTGTACGAGGGGGCAGCACGAGAGGCTGGGCGAGCGTTCGCGCAGGTGAAAGTGTTTAGAATTCGTGGCATGCCGTTCCGCGCAATCGACTTTTCCGACGGTTCGGACAAATGGCGCCACGACCGCATGGTGGAACTTGTCGATTCCATGCAGGCCCTGCACACGCAGTTCGCCGCCGCGAGGTCGGCCGCACAGAAGGATGTTATGCAGCGCCAGATTGACGCGACGGACGCGGAGATTGACCGGCTGGTGTATGATCTGTACGGCTTGACGGCTGAGGAAATCGCCATAGTCGAAGGGAAAGACCAATAAGCAGGGCCACCGCCTGAGCGAAGATTTCGGACTCTCGGCATGATAAGCGTCGCGCCCAGGATGGCGCTCTGAAAGGTGCGCGTGACCACGCGCCGGCGACCTCGCGCTCGTTAGACCCAAGAGATTCTGCTGGAGGATGGCGACGACCTTCGGAGGGTGCGGCTGCCGGGGCACGAGGAGGTCGAGACGACGACGGTCGACACGCCCGTCTTGAACCGTGGGGTCACGGGTGCATAGCCCCTTGGACCGGCTTCGGAAGGCTGTGGCAAGCGAGAGCAGCAGGATTGTGCGGACCGACCGGTCGGCCTAAAAAGGCGAAGGCCACTTCAGGAATTCGAGGGAAGTCCTGGCGACGCCGGGGCTTACCGGCAAGGTCCGATGGTGGCGGTTCCGTGTTACGCCGCCCGCTGGCGGTTTTACCCAGGTCTCTTGAAATGGGCCTAGGCCGCACCAATAAGCCCGTGAAGTTCAATCGGTTTGGGGCAAATTCTGATGCTAGACCAACTGGGATTCGACTACGACGTCTTCATCTCCTACAGCAGCCATGACAAAGAGTGGGTGCGCGGCGATCTGCTCAAGGGGATCGAAAAAGTCGGTCTGCGCGCCTTCATTGACTTCCGTGATTTCAAGCGCGGCGCGCCCAGCATCAAGGAGTGTGAACGGGGCGTGGCAAATTGCCGTAAGACGCTACTCGTGCTCACGCCCGAGTACATCAAGAGCGAGTGGTGTGAAATCGAAAACATCATGGTCCAGACGCTCAGCCCAGCGAATCGCGACCTCCGCCTCATCCCGCTGCTCAAGACGCAGTGCGAAAAGCCGCTCCGCATTGGCGCGCTCACGCATGTCGATTTCACCAACGGCGCAGACCTCGACCTCGCTTGGCACCAGCTTCTCACCGCGCTGGACGCACGGCCGGAGCGGCCCGCCGAAAAAGCCATCCCAACCGACATCCAAGCGGAACTCCACAGAGCCAAAAGTTTCACGGAGGCCGACAAATACTCCGAAGCGATACCGATTCTGGAAAAGGCGCTGACCGCTGCGGATGGCTCCGGCCACACCGTCGCCAGAGTCAAAGTTCGTTTGAGCCTTGCCCATGCGCTCTACGAAGCCCGCGAGGATTATTGGGGCGCGGAGCGACAGTTTCGGGATGCTCTGGTCTTGGTTCCGATTGAAAACCTCGATCTTAAACACAGCGTTCTCCACGGCTTGGGAGACATGCCTCTCTTCTCCGGACGACTCGATGAGGCAAAGGCGACCATACACGCGGCTCTGGGTGTCGCGAAACTGTCCGGCAAGGCAGACGATTTGGCAGGGTCGCTGATTTCCTTGAGCCTCCTCGAACGCGCCTTAGGGTTCCACGATAGCGCCATCGCCAAGCTCGACGAGGCCGTGCATCTATTACTGCAGCAGGCTCTATCCCTCGCAGAGGACGAGAAGAAGCGTCATGCCCACATGCTCGCCGTCTGCTACATCAACAAGGCGCTCTTATGCCGGGACACTGGCGATCTCGACGAAGCTCTGGCGTTTTACGGAAAGGTCGAGGAGCAGCATCGCATTTCTGGCGACAAACTGGATGCCGGCAAGGCACTTCTGTTCTGCGGTGAAGTACACTGTGCGAATGCGGACTGGGAGAAAGGGTTCGACTGTTTCCGGCGAGCGTTAGAATCCTTCAAAGAAGCCGCCAATCCGCTATGGGGTGCCCGTGCTCTCGAGCGCATCTCCCGCCTTTATGCGACCCACGAGAGATGGGAAGAAGCTCTGCACGCTATGCTCGGCGCCGCCGCTGGGGCCGAGGAATCAGGCCATCTTCGCGAACAAGTCCACTTTTTCTGCTAGCTGCCAAACTCCTTCGCAACTGGAAGACGAGGTCGGGGAGAGAGGATGTTGGCCGCCTGGTTCACGCACTCGCGAAGGACACCCCGGAGGAAAAGCAGGCTGAAGTAATGTCCAGTCTGTCGGCGAACATCGGCGAAATGTCCGACGCCATCGAGAAGGCTGTCCGAGAGGACGACGAAGTACGTGGTCTGTTGAATCAGGCCAAGGAAATCGCGCAGAGAGCGCGTCTCCATGAGCATCTGGCGAATTGTCTGCTCGACGAAGCGCACAACATGACGCCGGCAAACGACACTGAAGCGCGGCGCAACCTAATCGCCCGAGCCATTGAATTGCTGAGGGAGGAATTGCGAGAGGCGCAATCCCCGAAACGCCGCGGCCACTTGATGGGCCGGATCAGCGCACTGCATCGGGAAATTGGTGAAAGCCCTGAAGCGCTGTCATGGCTAAAGAAGGCCGGAGAGCTTTTTGAGAAGTCTGGTGATGCGCTTGGTCTCGCCAACTTTCATGGATCACTAGCCGAAATGCACCGAGAGGAAGGCCGACTCGACGACGAAGTCGCGGCCTATCAGAAGGTGCTTTCTGCAATTGAAGGCCGCAGTTTTCACGATCTCGCAGCCGGGACACGAATCAACCTTGCAGCGGCTCTGCGATACCGCCGAGACTTCGGCGAAGCACAAAAGCTCTTGAACGAGGCAGAGATCCTCTGTGAGCGACATCACTTCAAGGATTTCATCTCCGCAATCGCGCGAAATCGGAGTGACATCGAGAGAGAGTTGCGGGCGGCTCAGGCACCGTCACACACGCTTCCAGAACTACTTGGTAGCCTTCGTCAGTTGCTCAAATACCGTCCCCGACATGCAGTGGCCTACCTGCCATTCTGGTATTTTGCGTGGAACACGGAACTACTCGCCTTGCTGCGGTCAGGTCCGCATCTTTCCTTCATGGTTGCGACCGATGACGTGCAACGCTTCATGAAGTTCGCTAGGAAGTTCCGGCGTTTAGCCGACCATTTTTTGATGACGACTTCCGGCGCTGCCACGATCAAGGTTGAAGCCGGGGTTCTTCCTATCCCCCCAACGTGGCGGTTTCCCGCAAGGTTTCCCTTCCTCTCTATGAAACGCGACACGCCCGAATCTGCACCAACGAAACAGGAGGCGCGGCAAGACGAGGAGAAGGATGCTCCTCCAAGTATTCGTTTGGCGGGACCTGCAACCATGCTGCCGCTGTACATGATGATTGAGGCGAAGTCTGACGTGAAGGGCGAAGGGCATATGATGGCTCTCTCCGTGCCCTATCTCCCGCAACAGGCAATCGACCTCATGGTTCGTCGGCCAGCAAAAGAACTGATTCAACGGCGTGCGGTGTGGTTTCCAACCGACCGATTTTCTTCGAAGGATCCATTTTTGACCGACCTGCGAATTGCGCACGAGCGCGGGGTGTTTCCAGTGTATCTGGAGCGCCTGCCAACCTCAGATGCAGTGGCGGTTTGCGGGGGAGTTCGAGTTACCATCCCGAACAAACTTTTCAGTGTCGATCATCCTTCAATGGCTGCGAACTGGAGCCGCGCGCTGCTGAAGCTAACCAACCTGCCGAAAGACGAGGCTCAAGCAGCCTTGCTCGATATCCCTGAAGTGTTCGCTGGTACCGGCGACACGAACAATTTCACTCAAATCGAGATTCGTCTGTTTGAGTTCAGCGAGATCGGCCAGCGGGTTTTCCACCCGGCGCTTCTCGTTCGGGAGTAGATGCCGCACTATGACAGTGAGCGTTGCAATAGAGGACAGGATCACCGAGGCAGCTGGGCCTGTCGACAGATTCGTATATGACCTTTAATTGGAAGGACCACGAGAGTGTAAAAGGTGCCGTTTTTCAGGATGTGTGGAGCCGGTTTGAGCAGGAATGGAACCAACGAAGAAGCCCAAGCGCGGCATAACAGGCCGATGAAGCTGCCGGTCGCCTTCGGCGCCCGCAGCTTACCGGCCAGACGTTATGCAGCTTTGGAGCCGCCGAGCACATACTCGGCGACAAACCTCACGTTGACAGGTGTACGCCAGAGGCGTAGTATGGCCCTGTGTTCACGTTCATCGAGTCGGCTGCTTTTGAGCGCGTACGCGCCGTCTACCTCGACGACGACGAATACGCCGAGTTGCAGCAGTTCATGGTGCAGAACCCGGAAGCAGGGAGCATCGTTCGTGGCTCTGGCGGCGTAAGGAAACTCCGCTGGAGGCGCGCGGGCGCCGGCAAGCGTGGCGGCTTGCGTGTCATCTACTTCGTGCGCTATCAGCCCAACGAGTTCTGGATGCTGGCTTTGTACGCCAAAACCAGGCAGGAGAACGTGCCTGCCCATATTCTCAGGCAACTGAAGGAGGCGTTCCAACATGAGTAAGAAGCTCACCGGACGGGCGCTGGCCCGATTCGAGGCCGGGCGCGACATCTGGCAGGAGGTCCTGGGCGGCGTGCGCGAAATCAAGGCTGGCCGGGGCAAGCGCGTTAAGGTTGAGCCGCGTTCGCCCATCCTGCGAGCGCGCTTGAAATCCGGCCTTACACAGGCACAGTTCGCCGCGCTGCTGGGAGTCTCGAAACGCACGCTGGAGCAGTGGGAGCAGGGCCGCCGCGAACCCAGCGGGGCGGCAAAGGCACTCATCAGGGTGGCAGAACTGCATCCCGAGATATTGCGTGAAATCGCGGCATGAACGGCCTTCTTCGATCCCGGCCGTAAAACGCCCTTGCAGAAAACTGGTCGCCCCGGCGGGCGATTCCTGTCGCGCAATCCCCTGTATGACCATTGTCGAAGGTGAGATCGTTTTCAAGGGGCAAAGACGCAGATTCGCATTGTCGATTCCGCACCGGGATCGGCCATTCGCTTTCTGCACAGGCCGGCAGATAGTTTTCACGGTATTGAACACACGAGGAGGCGGCGCGCATGTACTGCTGCAGCCCCATGTCACTCCGTTCTGCGGAGCCAGCCCCGAAGGGGCGCCCGATGATAGCCCAGCCTTTCAACGCTGGGTGCCGGGCGGAAACAGTTCGAGTCCCGTAGGGACGACTGACCACCTTTGCCAGCGGGGGTCTCAGCCGTCCCTACGGGACTGATACAACTTGCGTTGCTCACCCACCACTGAAGTGGTGGGCTATCATCAGCCGCGCCTACAGCGCTCCCTTGCACCACTGAAGTGGTGGGCTATCATCAACCGCGCCTACAGCGCTCCCTTGCACAAATGAAGTGGTGGGCTATCATCAGCCGCGCCTGCGGCGCTCCCTTGCACAAAAGTAAGTTTGGGCGTCTCGCCGGGTCGCCGCGGCGACCTAAACCAGGCAGCGGACGGGCATGGGATGCGGGCGGGACGGCCAATGTCACTTACTGGCCGCAGGTGCCGAAGAGTTTAGAGCCCGCTTCCAGCGGGCTTTCCCGAAGGGTTAGTAGCCCAGGCGTTTACGCCTGGGTGGGCGATCAATACAGATTTCAGGCCGTTTTAACGGCCTTCCCTGACACCGGCTTTAGCCACTGCTTGCGGACGGCTAAAGCCATTGAGCGAGAAGCCCGCTAAAAGCGGGCTGAAACAGATGTTACACTCGTAAACCAGCCGTAAACGGCTGGCCTATCGACCCTTCGGGCAAGCGCGCTGAAGCGCGCTCCACTTCCCAGTAAGTGGCATTGGGCGGGACGGCGGCGGTACAAGTCTACTGGTAAGCTCGGCGCGCCTGGCGGCAAAGGTCCAGCAACTCTTCCCGCTGCGCCTCGGTGATGTTGCCAAGCTGCCGGATGCGCTCCATCTCGGCATCGATCCAGGCCCGCAGGGACTCGAGCGCCTCAGGCGCGCGGCGCGGGGTGCGGCCAAAGTAGACGGGGCTGGTGTGAGCGAAGCGGATGGTGACCGGAGACTTTTCAAAGCAGCGCGCGGCCAGCCAGCCGCCCGGCCGGACCTTGATCCGCGCCTGGCCGGAGATGCGGCGCCGATCAGCGGACGGCGCCAGTGTCTTCACCACCGCGCCATCCACCACCACTTCCGCCTTCTCCAGTTCGCCGGCCGCCAGCGCTTCCAGCTTCACGGAAACCTCACTGGCCCCTTCGATAACAGTGCCCGGCAGCTTTCCGGCCACTTTGAGGAACAGCATGGGGCCGTTGGTCACGAAGTTGCGCCCGGCTTTCTGACCGGCCCACCAGCTCTCCGGCGAGAAGCGGCTGCCCAGGTACACGTAGGACCGGTTGTAGCCCAACGGATTGTGAATCACGCCGTTCGCCGATCCCGCCGAGGCGGGCGCCCGCAGCCCGGCATTCAGATACAGGTAGTAGAGGTCGAAGACATACCGCGCGAACCCCTCCGCGCCGGGATACTTGCCCACGTCGCGCGGCCGACCCCAAGCCTCGTTGTCCATCATCCTGGATTCGAGGAAATGGTTTACCGCCACCCCGATTGAGTCGGGGGCCATCAGGCCGGCCACCACCGGCGCTCCCCACCAGATGGCTTTCTCCAGGTCGATGTAGGCGCCCTTTTCGCGCGCCTCGCGCCACACCGGAACGCCGTATGGGTACTCCGGGCTGGCCTTCCGCGCATACAACCGTGGGGGAGACTTCACGCCGAAGAAAAGCGCCGCCCCCCACCCACGCTCATCCTCGCAGTTATCCACCGAATAGGCGCGGTTGACTCCTACCGTGTACACCCGGCGCTCCGGCCAGGGATCGAGATTGCTCTGGTCGTTCCAGCGGGTGATGGTGGGCGCGAAATGCAGGTCCGCGGCCTCCAGCAGCAGCGGCATATCCGCGGGGACGCGGTGTACGTGCAAATCACCCGACCACCAGCCACGGGCCGCCATGTCGATCCAGCGGCGCAGGCGGACGGTTCCGGGCGCAGAGGTTTCCACCGGCCGGTACTCGGCGCCTCTGCTGATCCGCACGCGCCTCGCGCCGGACGGCAGCTCGATATCCGCCTCGCGGTCCACCACCACGCCCAGGGCTGCGTTCCTGGGGTGAATCGGGACCAGCCCGGCGGTGCCGGGCATGGCTGCCGGCTTTCCGTCCGCATCCAGGACCTGAAGGCGCGCGGCAACCGGGCGCCCCTTCTCGTCCAGTACGCGCAAGTGCGTACGCGAGGGTTGCCCGAACAGCCCTGTGGCAAACACCAGCGCGAGGAGCAGGCGGAGAACAGTCATGGCAAGCGTATGTTACCGGTTGGCATGGATGGTCTGCGAGGGAAATTGAAATGCTAGAATCAGCGCATCGTATGAGTATTCCCCTTTCATAGGTTGCGCAATTTCTTGCCCTTCAGGGCCGAGTAGCAGTCAGGAAGATCGAACGTCGCCAGCACATTGGGCACGAGCGCGGAAAGCGGCCAGGCGTAGATCTCCGTTTCCGCGATTTCGGAATAGGAGGCCGGCGCGTCCTTCAGCGTTACTTGCGCCACCAGCGGCGACAACAGGGCCGCGAAGGTGGCGGGCAGCGTACCCCATCCTTTGGCGGCCAAGTGAACTTCCGTGTGCCCGCAAGCCTGGAGCCAGTCGAGCACGCGCAGCACATCGTGGGTCTTCTGGCCGATGTACGGGTAATCGAGCATGAGTCCGTGGCCCGCGCAGAAGTAGTCGCTGCCGTAAGGCTGGTACGCGTCGATCCCGCAGGTGTTAGGACGCGATTCGCCCACGCCGCGCACATCGCAGGCGTAGAACGCCGATCCAGGCTCGGCCTGGAGCAGTTCGCGTGTCAGCGGCCCGTCCCGCAGCTCCGCGTCGCTCGACTGGTGGGAAACGTACAGCACGGCACGCGTGGGACCAGGAGGCGGCGGCGAATATACCGGCTCGTCCGCCAGCAGGTATACGATGGCATGCACTCCCGGCTCGGTCTCGATGGCATACGTGGCAAAATCGCGTTTGAGATAGCGCCTGCCGGTGACGCGGCGCAGAACGCGGAAATCGGGCGCGCCGGCCGCCGCAGGCAGGCGCAGCAGGGTTCTCACCGCGCGAACCAGCGCGTCCCCTTCGAGCCGCTTCCGATTGCCGGTCAGCGCACGGGACTTCTCGCGAGTGAAGAAGAATGCCGGCCGCGACTGCATTTCAGAAACCTGGCCGCGCGGCGTGCACCAGAGCGTCTCGATCTTCTCCAAAGTGAGTTCGGGCTCCTGGACGTCGCCGGCTCCGCCCGTCGCGCGGCTGAACCAGCGGTACATGCCTTCGCGATTCGGCTTGCTGAAGCCGTGGTAGGTGGGCGCGATGCTCAGCGATATGTTCTGTTCTGCCCCCAGCAGCCGGTAGAGCCGGCGCAAGCGTTCGTAAGCCTCGCGCGCGCCGCGCAGATCAAAGTAGTCCTTCAGGTTGGCCAGGATCACGACCGGCTTAGGCGCCATGGGGGCCAGGAAATCGTCCATGTCGAGACCCAGCGCCAGAGCCTGCGGCGGGTACTGCTCCGAGTCAGCGGGCAACTCGTTTTCCATGTTGCGGCGGAAGGTGGTCACGAAACAGCTTGGCGCCGCCATGGTCCAGCGCGGCTCGATGGCGCACAGCCAGGTGGTAGCTGTGCCGCCGCCCGAGGTTCCGGTGATCCCCAAGTGTTTGGGGTCCACCTCCGGCCGTGTCAGCAGATAATCGAGCGCGCGGATGCCGTCCCAGGCGCGCCAGGTCCCCAGCCATTCGCCCACCAGGACCTGCTGGTTGCCTGCCATCAGGTGCTCTAGAACCGGCCCGCCGACTCGCGATTTCAGGTCGGGCCCCGGATACTGCATGCGCTCGCCCTGACCCAGCGGGTCGTACACCAGCGCCACGTAGCCCAGGCGCGCCAGCGCTTGCCCGAAACCCTGGTAATCCGGGGCCGCTTTGCCTTCGATGCTATGCCCGCACGCTCCCACTACGCCGGGCAACGGAAACTTCCTGCCCTTTGGAACATAGAGGTTGGCCGTAACCAGGAAGCCGGGGCGGCTCTCGAAGATCACCTTTTCGAGGCGATATGCATCGCGGTCCACAGCGCCGGTGACGCGGGCGTTGAGCGGCGTTTTGTCGGGCAGCGGGCCGAAGCACCGCCGCAGCTTCTCGCGAGTCTCGCGGAGATACCGCTCCGCGTCCGCGCGGGTCTTCAGCGCCGCCTTCCGTGCCAGGCCCGCTTGCTCGGCGCGGCGCACCTTTTCGACAAAGTACTCCTGCGCCATGCGCGGGAAGCGGTTCAACGGCGCGAGCGCTTTGGCGTCGGCCGGCCCGCGCCCCTGTATCGGCCCGCGCTCCTGCGCCGTGCCGCGGAGGCGTGGCAGCAGGCCGGCAGCCGCGAGAGCAAAGAGGCCGCGTCGGGTCATAGGGTCCTCCCTTCGAAGACCGGGGAACAGAGCCGTCCCGCGGTGCCGGATCCGTGGTGAGTTATCCGGATCAGAAACTCTACCGTAGCGGCGAGGCGCCGAGGAAACCGTCGGCGAAAAACACCGGCTTGTAGCCGTGGCGTGTCACCCACTCGATGGCCCGCTCCACGCGCTGCCGGTAATCCGGCTCGTAGGCCCGATACTCCGGGTAAAAGTACTGCTCATGAATGATCAGTTCCATCACCTCCGATTCATGAGGATCGGAGGCGATACGCTCTAACTCAGCCGCGACCTTGTCCGGAGGAAAGTGGTTGATGACAATGTCGTGGTGCAGGAAGATGATGTCCTGTTCGGTGTCTTTCCAGTAATCGCGGCCAAGGATCCGGTGCAATTGCGGAATCGAGAGATAATAACCGACGTAAAGCAGATCGTCCCGGAAGGCATCGGCTCCCAGTAACACCCTGACCCCTTCCTCCCTGAGGGCCTTGGCGGCAGCGCGATTGGCGGCCGCCCAGTGAATCGTGGTCACCGGGCTGAGCAACTGTTTCCCGGCAAAGCGCTCGATTTCCCTGCTCACCAGGCGGTAGTCCTCCCGCATCTGTTCCGCGGAGGCCTGGAGGTATGGTCTTGCCGGATCGTTGGCGCGGGCGTGGAAGGTCAGGCGTATCCAGTCGGCGTGGCGCTGCCACTCGGAGCGAAACTTGTCCGGCATTTGCGAGAGATTGAATCCCGCGGTCTCGTAATAGATATTGAAATGGACCTTGGCGCCGTACTTCTGGTGCATGTCACGCCACAGTGCCATGTACGGATTCTCAAAGATCGATTTATACCTGTTCGCATTCCGGGCGATATCGCGCAGGAACCATATGTTGTCGTCGGTCGAGAAGCGGTAACGCGGGAACGAGTCGCGGTCCCACAGCACAGTCGCGGCGTCCCGCTGCCCGCCGGCCGTTTCCGCCAGCACCTTGCTTTCCCGCTCGCGCAGCACAACGGATGTTTCAAACCGTCCATCCTGCACCGCAACGGGCCGGCCGTTGACCCGGACATCGCCCGCGCCGCGACTGGTCCCGCGCACCGCGATACGCAGCCCGCCCTCGGTTTTCTCTCCGTCGTGGCGATTGACGATCGTGCCGTCAGCGGGCCAGGTAATCCGGAGCGGGCCGCCGGGCTCCCAGAGCATGCGCTGGGCCCGGCGCGCCGCCCGGACCTTATAGAGCGCGCCGGCCTGCGCCTCGCTGACGAAAAGGCGGTCCATTTCGTAGCCGCCAAAAGCAACACCGGTGACTCGCGGGCCAGGGATCGGGATGCTGTCAACGGGCTTGCCTTCGGAGTTGAGCACGGAGACTTTGCTGCCGCCATCGCGGGCCACGTACAGATTGCCGCCTTCGTCAATGGCCATGCCGGCAGCCTGGCCCGCATCCGTTAAGGCGTCGAACTGAGTTTTTTCTTTGCCGTCCAGGCTGAGCCGCCAAATCCTGTTGCCGGAGTCGGAAACAAAGATCCGCCGGCTGTCATTGGAAATCACAATCGCCTGGGGATGGGCCACTTCAGCGCTGAGCGCTGCCAGGTCACCGCCCGGAGTGAGCCGGTAGATGCGCGAAGCCTCGGAATCCGTGAGATAAACGTTCCCATCCGGCCCCACGGCGACAGCTTCGGGTGAAGCGAGGTTCTCGACCAGGATCTTCATTGCCCCCCAGGGCTTCACCTGGAAGACGCATCTCAGTTGTCTGTCGGCGACATAGAGATCCCCGGAAGCATCGAATGCCAGGCCAGCGGGCTGGCCCGCGGTTTCGGCCAGTGTTCGGGAAGCGTCACGGCTCAGGACGCGAACGATCGCACCGCCAGTGCCGGCGATTGAAACGAACGGACTCCCTTGCGGGCTGACCGCCAATCCTTCCACTGGCGGAAGCCCGCGATGCAGCAGGACAGCCGAACGCTCACCCGCAGGCCCGGGTTGCTGCGGAACCTTGCTTCCGTAACACAACCAGATTGAGCAAACGAGCGCCGTACCGGCAGCACATGCGAACGCATTTCTCATAGTTGGCCAGTCTCCCTGCTGAACCGAATTTCCGAAATCCCCAAGGCCGTGGCACGATAGCACTGTGGTGAGGCTCCGTCAAAGCAAGAAGTGACACAAGCAAAAAGCGACAGGGCGGCGGCTCCGCGTTCATTACGTTGAACACCGCCTGAGAAGGCCGCGCAGGTAATGGCCACGGGGCGTTTTCCGGACCTGGCTGCGGGTGGACGCGGCACCTTGGGGACCACATGTCCTTCTGCTCATCGTCGTGGCATCGCCGCTGCATCGCTCGATGGGAGCGGCCGCGTTTCGCGGTCTTTTCGGTACAATAGGCGTATGCCTCACCTTATCAAGGTGCCGTTGGTGCTCACGCCCCAACCGGAGGGTGGTTTTACGATTACCAGTCCTGTCCTCCCAGAGATGATAACGGAAGGCGATACCGCGGAGGAGGCCTTGGAGAATGTTCGTGATGCACTGGCGGCCACGATAGAGATCTACGAAGACTTGGGCAAACCGTTCCCTGCGGAGCTTCGCTTCGACCCGCAATCCGCCCCGATCACATTCGAGGGAGTGGTCACGCAGCCGTGAAGTATCGCGAGGTGACGGTGAAGCTCCGAGCGCTTGGCTGCCGCGAACTGCCAAGACGGTCCCCCGGCTCCCACCGGAAGTGGTTCTGTCCTTCGACGGGAAGGGC
>Ga0315280_10007619_pt1 | contig 14468 bp, 14 predicted proteins | sample YL17G06_40_MG_FD_203697 | JGI IMG/M metagenome (GOLD analysis project Ga0315280, IMG submission 203697) | Sediment microbial communities from Yellowstone Lake, YNP, Wyoming, USA - YL17G06_40 | ecosystem: Environmental > Aquatic > Freshwater > Lake > Sediment | place: USA: Wyoming | collected...
CATCTTGTCAAAGTTTCTGCATTTGATAACGATGGAACCGATTTTCATTTCCCATCCTCAATTCTATCTCAGCCAACATTTGATAAAAATCTTATGATGCGAGCGGGCGCAATTCAAGAAAGCGCGCGCGAGACGATATAAAATGTGGTTTTCGGGACTCAGACAGATCGATCGATCATTTTTCAAAGTTTTATAATGACGTAGTCGATCGATTTTGTTGCTGTTCCAATGGAAATTTCTCGTGTCTTTAATCCTAATGCTTTTTCAATACCACTAATAAATCTAATGTTCCACTTCAAGCATTTGAAGGTACAACATAAAACCCTGTGATTCTTTTTGCTAGTCAAAACTTCAGCCAAGATAAAGCATGCTAAGACTTATCTGCACTTTGCTCGCTTCTGGATCATTTTTCGATGGTTTGCAGGCGTAGTGCTTTTCCTGAAAGCTCTCTTGTATGCTTGCCATTAGCTATGACTATTTTCCCATTCACAATCACGTACTTGATTCCAACTGGATATTGATGAGGGCTGGCGTAGGTTGCCTTATCTCCAATCTTTTCTGGATTAAGCACGGTAATGTCGGCCCACATCCCTTTTCTGAGTAGTCCTCGATCTTTTAGTCTAAGCTTCTGGGCTGGGAAAGAGGTCATCTTCCTAATCGCATTTTCAAGTGTTAACAGCTTCTTTCTCCTCACGTATTCGCCTAAGACTCTTGGAAACGTCCCATAGGTTCTCGGATGAGGCTTGCCCTTTCCTAATACGCCATAAGGCGCTGCTGCAGAGCTATCAGACCCAATCATAGAAACAGAATGTCTCAGCACAGCACGCATATCCCTTTCACACATGCTGAAGAGCACGATTGCAACAGAAGCCTTCTCTTCTATCAATAAATCAAAAACAAAATCAAATGGATCAATTCTCTTTTGCTCTGCGATTTCTGCAATGGTCTTGCCCTCATATTCTCTATGTCCCTTGCAATAGACTATCATTATAGTGTCCCAACCATCAGCAATAGAAAGATTCGACTGCCCCTCTTTCATCTCTCGCCTCAATCGCTTGCGGATTTTACGGTTTTTCAGCTTTTCAACCAGTTTTTCTATGCCACCTTCCCAAGCATGTGCCGGAAGCAACGCGTCTAACCCCGTACTTCCAGCCAGATAAGGATACACGTCGCAAGTAACGTCAACTCCTATGCTTCTTGCTTCGTCAATCATCTTGAGAGTTTGCTTCACTTTTCCCCAATTAGACTTGCCTGAGGCTTTGTGATGAGAGATTTCAACAGGGACCCCAGCTTTCTTGCCGATTTCTATAGCCTCTTTTACAGAATCGATGAGGGTTTCTCCTTCGCCTCTTATGTGAGAAGTATATATCCCTCCATACTTGGCAACGATTTTGCAGAGCTCAATCAATTCCTCAGTATCAGCGTAACAACTTGGCGGATAGATCAAGCCGGAAGACAAACCAACGGCTCCTTCTTCCATGGTTTCAGCTAAAACCTCTTTCATCTTCTCAAGCTCACTCCTAGAAGATCGCCGAGAGTCATATCCCATCACAAGCGCACGTATATTTCCATTGCCAACCAAAGGCACCACATTCAACGCAATGCCATTCCTTTCCAGTCTTTTCAAATACCCGTCCATGCTATACCAATCCAGCTTCAACTTTGCTTCTTCCAGAACTGGGGATGTTTCTTTGATCTCTTCTTTCAAAAAGTCATTAAGAGGCGCGGCTGAAGAACCACAGTTCCCAATAACCTCCGTCGTTACTCCTTGCCTGACTTTGCTTTCTGCAAGAGGATTGACTAAGAGCGAAAAGTCAGAGTGCGCATGCATGTCTATGAAGCCCGGAGCCACAACTAATCCCTTAGCGTCCAGGACTCTCTTAGACTCTGACGAAGATAGCTCGCCTATATCACTTATCCGTCCATCTTCAATCCCTACTTCCGCTTCAAACCAAGGATTACCAGTTCCATCAACAACAATCCCATTTTTCACGACTAGGTCAAACAAGGCTGTCTCATCCTGAGAGTAACATTTCTCCAAAAATGCAATAAAATCTTTCCCCTACTTAACCGCATGCTCATAGGCGCGCGCGCTCAATTTGCTTTTCCATCTCAGGTTCGTGATGTATCCTGCATATCTTAGGTAGCACTGTTTGGCTTGTCTCAGCGCGCGCTGTTGTATTAAACAGAATTAACCCTTCAGGAGTGACTTTTCTAAAAAAAGAGAAGTATATGGATTTTTGGCGAGACTTACTTTTTCTTTGCTGGTTTTTCAAATGTCTCGTAGGCTTTTGCAGCTTTTGGGTCTAGTGGTCTAAGTTCGGTTATACACCATCGCCTTATCTCGACAGTCATCGTTCCTTCCTTTACTTTACTTGCAAGGTTGTCGGCAACCTTTGTTGCGTGTTCATCTTTGGCTCCAGCTTTCTTAACAGAAGCTTTAAGTTTTGCCTTATCGAAATCCTGCGTAACTCCAGAATGTTTCTTCACTTTAACCAAAAAAACACCACAAGTATATATTGTAGATGCCAATTTAAAATTTTTGGCGGTTCTTCAACTAATTCGTTTATACCTCAAACCTACCTCTTTGAACAGCCCTAAGTGTCTTAGCGCGCGTTTGCTTGCTGTTGCGAGTTATCGGCTGGGGCTTTTTCATTTTCCAATGGGATCCCTCCTGCTTTGTAGCGCGCGCGTCTGCAGTACGCTTTCCTCATCGCCGTCGGCGTAGGAAACATCCTGTCACTCAAGCCGAAGTCGTGCTCAGCAACAAATTCCTTCAGCATTGCTAGGGTTGAGGGCTTCACTTTCAATATCCTAGGATTCCCGTTTTTCGTCGCACAAGCCGTTACTTTTCCTTTCTCAATGTCTATCTCTTTCAGAGTCAAACAATGTAGCTCTATCGGCCTCAATCCCGTGTCTCTTAAGATGCATAGAATCAGAGCGTACTTTTTCCTGCAATTCGATATTATCTTGTTTATTTGTTCACTCGTTGCGACATAGGGTAGCTTTTTCGAATACTGGTAGAATGGCCTATTCCAAGAAAGACCATTCATTCTAACGTATTGGTCGTAGGATTTTGAAACGCTTTCCTTGAAAGCATTGCTCCACGTATTTCTAGTTGCGACAAACGCTTTGGCAGCCTCGCGCGCGCGAATGACGCATTCATACCTCGGTCTACATAATCCATGGAATTTTCTATTTTCCAAATTCTAATCTAATAAAAATACTAGAAAATCCAATTCTTCTCCCCACTTAGAAAATTAGAATATTAGAAATTGAATTTGCGTTACCTTGATTTGGCAAAGGAGTGAATGTGATAGTGGTTGAGCATACATATCGTAGCAAAGAGGTTGAAAAGAGATTAGTCGTCGTGTGCTCGATAGAGCACGTTAAGAATGAATGTGAGATAACTGGAACTATTTCTTTAATTGCTTTTCCTTATGTTTTTTCCTTTTCTCTTCTCGTTCTTTCTTAGTCAATGGTTTCTTCTTAGCACTTCCCATACTCAAAACAATCACCACTCAAGAATGAGTAGAACAATGAATAAAGTTTTTGCACATAGAGAACCATGAGGGTCCCCAAAGAGGTTTGAGAGAGGTTGGCACGTCGTGTGCACGAAGTGCACGTCAATGCGAAGTTGAGGCGTGCACATTGTTTGTTGTTGGACAAAACTTTACCCCACAATAACCAACTTATCTTGAAGCCGTTTTTGTCAGTATTTTTGGTTCTTTCCATTCTTCCCTGAGAATGCTGAAGAGAGCCCGGTCTCTCCATTCTCCTCTGGCAAAAACGGACTTGCGAATTATCCCTTCTTTCTTGAAACCCACGTTCTGCAAAGCCTTCTGAGAAACCATATTTCTTGCATCCGTGTGAGCCTGTATGCGGATGAGGTTTTTTGAAAGGAACAGGTAGTCGACCAACAGTTTTGTAGCTTCAGCGCCATAGCCTTTGCCTCTTTCATCCGAAGTCAGAACACAACTTATTTCCATCAGATTCCCTATGAGCCAATGAAACATTGTTCCAATTTTGGTTCCGTCTTTTTTCTCAACGAAAAACCACTTGGTATCCGAAGTGAGACCATCATACCTCTTCTCCCATTCTGTTCTGGACTGCTGTGGCAACCACGCAAATTCACCGAGGTATTCATGATTATTGCTCCATTCTGCCAATAATGGCAAGTCCTCTCTTTCAATAACCCTCAAATTCACAGTCTTGCCTTCAAGCAACCCAACTCACCAATCCAAATAGTCAAGTCGGTTCAGCTATAACTTTTCCGCAAAATCAAAACTGACCTAGAAGGACTGAGGGAAGATTCCTGTGTTTCTCAATGGTAAGGAGTCGGCGCGCGCGCGCTCCCACTGAAATCACAGCAGAAGACTTGAGAGGCTACTTGAAATCGCTTGAAGGCTACAGTGCATCATACTACAAGAATGCCTTGATGGCGTTGAAGGTGTTCTTCAGAGACTTTCTGGAAATGCCTGAGGTTGTGGCGAGTTTTAAGTTTCCTCATCAAGTCTTCAAACCTAAACAAATAGTCAGCAAAGAACAGCTCAAACAGTTCTATGAATATCTTGAGACACCGAAAGAGAAAGCGTTGTTTATGCTTTATGCGACGACAGGATTGAGAAGAGACGAAATCCTATCACTCAAACCTGAAAACATTGATTTTCAGAAGCATACGATTACACCGAATAATCATGAGGGAGAAACAAAGAAGTCGTGGATGAGCTTCTACACCGATGAAGCTGAGATAGCGTTGGAAAAGTACCTGGCAACTAAGAAACAGTCGAGAAGTGAGAGACTATTCCCAATGCAGCGAGATGAAGTGGTTGAACTCTGGAAAGTTGCACGAGACAAAACTGGCATAAACATTACACCACAGAAACTGAGACAATGGTTCTGTTCAGAAATGCTCAGATTGGGTGTTTCTGAGACCTATGTAGATGCTTTTTGTGGAAGGGTGCCGAAATCAGTGTTGGCAAGACATTATACTGATTTCTCGCCCGACAAGCTGAGAGAAATATTTGAAAGAGCCAATCTGAAAATTCTCTAACAATTGTTTGATTAGTGTGCACAGCTTTCGCCCGCGCTTTCATTTCACTGTATTGAAGCAAAATAGAGAAAAATGAGTGTTTGTTAGGGTTCGGGCCTATTATGTTGCAATGCTTTGGCTTATTTTGCCGATTATTACTGTGCAGAATTCGAAGTTGAATATGAGCATGCCTTTTCTCCAGATTTCTACTACGTAAGTCGCCGGTGTCTTCAAGGTTTTGAAGTTGGTTATGTATAGTCCGCTGGTAGTGTCAATTCGATAGTTTGTCGAACCAATTCCAAACTTTGATGTTTGCAGGATTTTGGCGGGGTAACCTTCTTGATAGATCTTGATGGTTAATTCCTCATTGTAGATGAAGGGTTGAGCTGGATCGACGCTTGCTTTGACTCTGATTGAGAATTTGATGGGCATTGTTCTTCCGGGATTGCTGTTTGGTGTCGATGGTAGCAGTTGTATTGTTGCCCAGTTGCGAATGCTGAACCTCACAGTGACGAATCCTTCGTTGCCAAGAGTATCGCTTGCCCTTGCAATCAATAGGTAGTATCCATCAGGAAGCAGGGGCTGATTAGTGTTGAAATCTAGTAGTTGCCATGTGTCATCATCTACTTGCGTCGCAGGCATTGATTCAAACTTCGGATCAATCAGGATTCCTTGTAGTTCATTGGCCTCACGAATTGAAAATGTTACCCAATCTACTTCGCTTGGATCTGAAACCGTTGCCTCAAGAGTCACTCCATCTTGAAGAGCTTGGGGAGGGTCTGTCGGGGCAGGGGTGATGACAGTTATTTCTGGTGGAGTAGTATCAATGATTTCTTCAATGGCTTCAATTATCGCTTCAGGTACTTCTGAGGCCGTTTCAGCAGTGAATACTTTGCCGTCTGTCGCTTCTGCAAGCCAAGAGAAGTAAGTGTATGTTGTGGAACCAGGGCCAATTGCAATGGGATATACTGAAACTGGGTCTGCCTCTTCAGCGGCTGTAGTGACAGTACTCAAAGTGTATCCAGTGAATGGCTCAGGATCATGTGGCGGTGCGTCACCCATCAAAATGATGAATTTGTCCGCGCCAGTTCGCCAACCTCCAAGTGATGAAGAGTCTATGCAGTGCATAAGTGCTGAATACACCGATTCCTGCTCGTCTGCTCCACCTCCAACATACAAGGATTGAATTGCAGCAATTATTGCCGTCTTGTCACTGGAGAAACCCAAGACATCCTTGTAGGTCCAGTCTCCGTAATCACCATAGGGCCAAACAGGAAAGTCTCTGTAGCTCACAACTGCTATTCTGTAGCCTGTCACCTTGGAACTTATTGCTTCAACAATCTCAGAAGCAGATGCTTTGACCGCTGCAATATCATCCCACATGCTGCCTGTCACATCGATGGCAAAGACTACATTTTAAGTTCTCTAAGTGCAATTATCAAGAGGTGGAAAAATGTCGAAATTCGTCTATGTACACGAGACGTCAAGTACGCTGCAAGACGCATCCAAAAAGAGTCCCGATACTGAAGACTTAAACGCAATTTTGACGGATCTTCAAAAGAAAGGTGCTAATATACTTGGTGTTAGTTTGACCACGGTTAATGCGTCACTAGGTGTAGGCAGAATTTATGTGATTCTGTACGAGGCAAAAGAACCCTATTAGCACGTGCTTCAAGACAGACGTCTGAGGAAAAACCACAACCATACAAGAAACTGCGATTTCCCAAAATTCGTGATTTTTCACACGGCCAGCCAAACTGAAGAATAGGCAAAATGGATCTTGGAGATTTTAGTGTGTTTCTCAAAGTTTGATCATTCAGAATGATGATCAAATATGAATAGTGACGAGCTTGAAAGGAAACTGAAGATCGAGCATCTCGAAAGATGTATGAACTGTAAGACGTTTGTGCATTGTGTTTTGGTCAAAGACGAGATTGTGTGTTGTGCCAAGTATCAAGAGGTTGATGAGAGAGAGCAGGTTGTGGTGATTGATTTGGAGCATTATTGTTGATTGACGGTGGACAATAAGAATAAGCAATGTCTGAAGTTGAACGGAAGACCAAAGAGAAACACTTCAACCGTGGCTACTAAGAACGTTTACAAGTCACCATATGAAGCGACACGGAAGTTGACACAATAATAGCTCAAATATGCTTGTCGCCTGAGAGAGCAGCGCTATTCAAGAAAGAGGCACGCGTTAGTACCAAAAGCCTTAATGCTTGATTTTTGCTAAAAGAACTTGAGATCAGATAGAAACCCGAGTGACTATATTGCCAGAGACAGTTTCTGGTTTTGTTGACAGAACTAGCATGTATCTTCATTATGACAAAGTCTACACAATGCATGAAAAGAGACCACCTCTGAAGGCACTGATTTTGCTCACCAATTTGAAAGTAGAAGATCTGCCGAGGGCTCTGTCTGATAGGGAGAGAGTTGTTCGATCGTATTCTGTGAAGGTTAGATCCATTGGACAATCACTTCATAGAGTGTCTTTGCAACGAACGATGGGTTTGAAGCAAATTAGAACTGACATCGTCATTGATTCTGGATGTCAAGGAGTTTGGATTGCCCTTACAGATGCTAGCTCCTATTGCACTACGCATGTTCTGGAAACGTTTTTTGACAAGCTCTATCCAATGGTATCGAAATTGTTCCTCAATTATTCCCAAATGCGTTCTCTGTTAAGTGCAGTACGGGAATCCTGTCAGGGAAAAACGACACTCACATTCTTTACTATCAAACGAATCAAAGCCCCCAAATCAGATATCGAAGAAGCCTTTCAGCACAAGGAAGAAACAGAGATACTATGGGGCGAGAATGTTGACGAAGATATACGGAGACGAATATCGGAAGGCTTCACTGTAAGAGTGGATAGATTGGATTTTGAGCTTAGAGATAGCACAGACGGAATTATTCTCAAAGCTCAGATTTCCAGAAGAGGACTATCTAAGCTCAAATTCGGAAGTTTTACAGCTTTCTATGATAATGTTCTTCTAAAGGCAATAGAATACGGACATAGACAAAGTAACTTCTATGACAAGCGCGAACGCAATGTCGATAAAGGCATAGTGTATCTACGTCCACTTCAGATAAACTACTCAGAAAGATTCCGCAACGAGCAACTTGAACGGTTTACTAAGAAGATTACAGATTCTTACTCGATGTCGATCATCCATGGGGGTAATCCATATTTTGTTGCGGACTTGTGTGACTACCAAGACGGATCATCGTTTGGAATGGCAATCCTCGGCAATTCTATCACTGTAACACCAGTAACACGCGCGACATCTTGCGCAGTCTGGAAGCTTCTAGGAGAAATCCAAGAGATTCTTGGAGATGGCGAAATTGTCGACGTAAGAATGAGGTAGCTTCAGTTTGTTGAGTCTCCTGACTCTTCAACAAGATTGCGTGAGAGCTTACAGGAGATATGCTGACACTGTTGCTGTGCTTTCCGCCATTTATCATGTTCTCAAGCAAACACCTTCACTTGTGGATTACATTGCTATCGAGAAGACTATCAAGAGCAACGATGGAACTGATTTGACACCTGATTTGATAGCGCTATATGAGAAGCGGACAAAAGGTCTGATGTATGAACTGAAATGGTCCTTGCCTTTTTCAGAAGAATTGCTTGAGAAGAAGATCAAAGAACTCAAGAAGTATACAGCCCTATGTTCGCAATGGAAGGGCAATATGAACAAGATTGACTACCATGATCTCGTTCTCGTCTGTCACATAGAAGATGCACAACGGGCCAAGTCTACTATCTCACGGATAGCATCAGAAGAAGGATTCGATTTCTTAATGCGCGATGGATTCGCCGTGTGGAGTTGGACAATTTCTGCTACAAGAGGGGGCGAACGTCGAGAATCGCTGATACTGGGTACTGTTCACGGACATACAAGATATGCTACAATTGAGAACATGGTAAGTCAGCCTCCTGGTTTGTTACTTCCTGAAGAATCATTGACCTATCTTAGATCATCTTTCAACTTCACGCGTGAGAAACCACCAGTACAGTATACGATTATCAAACTGATACAACATGTGTTCTCTCAGTTCCAAGACTCCAGGCGTGGTCCATCAGTATATGAATTGACAACCGACATGATATATGAAAGAACCAAAATTCTGTTTCCATCATGGCATGAATACGATGTTGAGACAATACAAACGAAACGACACTGGATAACTGAAGCTTTAGAAACTATGCAAGCAGTCGGACTAATAGGAAAGCCGGTCGGAAAACCTGAGAGTTGGTTAATACCTATTCCAACGCTCAAAACAAGAAAACCCATAGAGACAACTCTTTGCGCTAAATTGGCGAAACACCAGCTAAAACTTGGAAAAAGACCTTCGCGAAAAGGTAGACCCAGGCTGAGACCAATTCAGCCAAAGATTGGTGTTAGGTTCAAGCGTCTCGATGAGTTCTGATATATGTTTCTTCCCATTTCATAGATAGCTGCGCCGCCAAGACTTCAAATTCATTTGACAACCTCGGTGTACATAACCTCCAAGCCTGTAAGTATTTAGTATTTGCACGAAAAATTCAAGGAATTTTCTAATTTATATTTTCTAATCATATAAAAATCTTAGAAATTCTCTTTCTTTTCTCAACTTAGAAATTTAGAAATTAGAAACTAAACTACGTTACCTTGATTTGAAGAATGAGTATAGTGATTAGATAGTGATATCGTAACAGAGAGGTTTGCAAAGAACTAAGAGGTTAGAAAGAGATAGGCAGTGTGCACGAAGTGCGCGCAAGCATTTTAACCTCCTTGAAATTATCTGAATTGGCGATGTTGAAATGGATGTTCCTTTTTTCGTCTGCATGCTAGGAGTTATTGCGGTAGTACCTATCCATTTCTTATCGGTTGAGCATTTGAAACTCGAAGAGAAATATGGAAGAGATAAGGGCAGAAGAATCGGGGAGATTTGCAGTCTCATCTCAGGATGGGGTTTCTTCCTCTTTTGGGCCGGGCTTTGGTTTTCACCTCAACCCAGATTTGTTGTTCCGGCTTTCTCGAATTTAGTTATTGAGGTTCCTTTTGCCAATTTCACCATCCCGGTTGTTCACTTGATGATCTTCATTCCTTTCTTCATTATTGGTGCCTGGATTGGAATCGAAGGGGTGAAAGAAACTACCTTGAGAGTGGCTGAAACGCACAGGACAGGCAAAATCATTGCATCGGGGGTCTATTCTATTGTTAGACATCCACAATATCTGGGTGGATTGTTGGCGCATGTAGGCATTTCTTTTCTAGTATCAGGCTCATATTCTCTACTCTCCACTCCACTCATGGTTACACTTGTGTATCTTATCTCAAGAAAAGAAGAGACGGAGCTGGTTAGAGAATTTGGGAAAGAATATGAAGACTATAGAAAAAAAGTGCCAATGTTTATGCCGAAACATGGAAGGCAACAAAAAGCGCGCGCTAGGGAACATGTTAATTAGACGAGATGGCAAAATGCTATTTGGGGTAGAAATGAATTGCCAATAGTTCAAGTTTCTGTTTGGGAGGGCATAAGCCCTGAGAACAAGAAGAAAACAGTCGAAGGGATAACTAAGGTTTTTGTAGATTTAGGAGTTCCCAAGGAAGCGGTTGAGATCGTCATTTATGAAGCGCCAAAGAGCAATTGGGCAACGGGTGGACAATTGCATTCAGAAAGGCACGCGCATACGCGCTCACTATAGACAGCGCGCGCTTACGTGTGACGAAGAGGAATTGGCGGTGGAGAAACAGATGAAAGTGCTCGGAATTGTGTGCAGCTCTAGAAAAGGAGGGAACACTGAGATATTGGTCAAGGAGGCTCTGTCGGGAGCAGAGGAAAGTGGAGCAGAAATTGAACTGTTCACCATTAGAGGCAAGAATATCAAACCTTGTGATGGTTGCCATGCATGCGAGAAGACTGGTGTATGCCATATCAAAGATGATATGCAAGGAATCTATGAGAAAATGCTGGCCGCCGATGGAATCATCCTAGGGACTCCTGTATACTTCTGGACCGTATCCGGACAGGCCAAGGTACTGATAGATCGAACCATTGCCTTGAGCCACCCACGACTCATGTTGGCAAATAAAGTTGCAGGAGCGGTCGCAGTTGCAAGCAGGCAAGGGACCGTCAGCGCTTTGAATGTGTTTCAACGTTACTTTGCAGGCAATCACATGTTTACAGCCGATCTTGTCGACGGACTGGCAAACGATAAGGGTGCAATTGTGAGAGATAAACGAGCGATGAAATCGGCGTATGAGATGGGAAGGCAGATGGCTTCTCTTGTAAAAAAGAAACTCAAGTTTCCAGATGAATTCGATGTCCCTCTATATGAGTATGTCAATAAAAAGTACAAAGTCCCACGGTATCCAACTGCATGATGATCTAGCGCGCGTGTAGCAGAGAGGCTTGAGAGAACTTAGAGGTTGAAAAGAGGTTAGTCGTGTGCTCGAAGAGCACATCAATTTTTCTTTCCGTTTTTTCTTATTTAGTTAGCGCGCGCTATAGAAGTATCAAGAATGGAGAGGAGGTGAGAACTGGATGGTGGTGAAGATTATGATGAAGGTGTATGCGAAAGAGGGCATGAGTAAGGACGAGTTCGTCCATTATTGGTTGACCAAGCATGCTCCATTGGCGAAACAGAAATTCAGTGATAAACTCAAGAAGTACGTGATCAGCATCGTTATGTCTGCCGAGGGCGAGGAGCCGGGGTACCAAGGCATAGCAGAGCTCTGGTTCGACAACATGGCGGATGTTCAGAAAATGATGTCCTCCCCCGCATTTGAGCAAGTCATGGCAGACTCGGCGAAGTTTACGAGGAAAGGCACATGGTTGATGCTCGAAGAACACACTATCGTCTAATGTTTCTGTGGGCAATTCTCACGCTCACGCGCGCTAGTGCGAGAATAGGTATCGTGGTTGAACAATGATATCGTAGCAGAGAGACTGTTGGGAACTAAGAGGCTTGAGAGAGGTAGGCTTCGTCGTGTGCACTCGCAGTGCACGTCAATTCTTCTTTTAATTTTTTCTTATATAGAAATTCATAATAGGAATTTTTCAAAAGAAAGTAGAGTAAGAAAATTGAAACGAAGATTCTTCCACAAGTCATAAGAACCTCAAATGCAAACACAAAAGATGATAAAAATGAGCAAGAAACTTGTATTTTCACTATTGATCCTAGGGTTAGCCGGCGTCGCCACATGTTATTACTTTCCAACGGCAAGGGCTATCATCTGGATTGAAGGACACATAACTTCAGACACTTCTTGGACACCTGTAGATACATATCGTGTGATTAATGATACATATGTTGATGCTGGCGCGACATTGACGATATCACCTGGTGTTCAAGTGCAGTTTGCTGACGGCTTTTCACTTTTTGTCCAAGGAAGCTTGAACGCTACCGGAACGGATAGTAGTCCGATAGTTTTTACGTCAAGTCGTCTTTCGCCAAGCCGAGGCGTCTGGGGAACAATAAAATTCATGGGAAGCAAAAGTGAGTATTTTTTGATTAAAAACGCTTACGTGGAATTCGCCGTCTATGGAGTTACCGTAGCAGGCTCTGGGTTAGGTAAAATAGAAAAATCTCGTATTTATGACTGTTCCAACAGCGGGCTTTACATTGTCGATGAAAGCAACCTCATCGTAAGAGACAACCTCATAGATCATAACACAAATGGCATAACTTATGACCAAACAACGCACTCAGAAATCGTTTTCTTAGGAAATACAATTCGGTATAATGACCAAAGCGGCGCACGCGCCTCAGGTCAGATTAGCAATATTACCTTTGTGTCTAACACTATCTGCTCAAATGGCTGGTATGGCATGAACTTGGAATGCCAAGATGTCGAAGGCCACATTGTAAATGTCACCATATCTTCCAACAATGTCACCTCAAACGGTTATGATGGCATTAGGATCTATAGTGGCGGCGTGCTCGCTGGATATATACTTGATTTGACTGTCCAGGACAATATTCTGTCATCCAATCGGCGGGCGGGAGCATACATACATAGCAACGGCTACCTTTACACTGTTGCCATTTTGAACAATACAATCGCGTTCAACGGTGAGAATGGTGTCACATTGGACAGTAACGGTGACTATTTCGGCAATATTTCCAACGTTACCGTTGCAGAGAATACTGTCCTTTTCAATTGTCAAAACAGCAGAAGCACATATGCACGCGCACGGGCGGGCATAAGCATATATGGTTATGGTATAGGCGGCTACGATGATACAAATCCATTACTTGTGAATCGCAACATTACCGTTTCCAACAACGTTCTAGGCAACAATCCCATAGGTATCTACGCAGAGGGAACCCGCAGTTCATGGCCATTTCGCTTCTCAGTTGCGAAGAACAAAATCTCAATGAACAGTGAAGGATGCAGAATAGTTGGTGGCATAATAGCGAATATTACGGAGAATTTCATAGGCTACAACAAAAATGGCGTATTCTTTGAAAAAACAACAAGCAATCTTGCCAACAACAACGACATTTGTTTCAATTCCTTCGGTATGAATGTAACGAGCGGAGCCACAGTCAATGCTGAGTATAACTTCTGGAGCGATTCAACAGGGCCATATCATCCTTCATTGAACCCAGAAGGAAAAGGAAACTCAGTAAATGGCAACGGGGTCGACTTAGACTTTATTCCTTTTCTTACAGTCCCACATGGCCATGTCAACCAGAGACCAATTGCCGCACTTTCAGTCGACAAAAACACTGTTGGTATAAATGAAACTGTCACATTTGGTGCTACTAATTCCACTGATGAGGGCCGAATAGACTATTATCTCTTTGACTTTGGAGATGGAATGAATAGCAGTTGGACAGCTTTGCCCGTTGTCACACACAGCTATGCTTCCAAAGCCACATACTATGCAACTGTCACAGTAATGGATGACTATGGGGTCACAAGCAATAATACTCAGTCAGTCATACTGCAGATAGTTGTGATTCCAGAATTTCCATCATTCCTCGTTCTGCCACTATTCATGTTAGCAACACTGCTCGCTGTCATGGTCTACAAAAGAAAACACGGTCTCTAATTCTACTCTTTTCTGACTTGAAGTCACAAGCACCAAACATATAACATAGAACTTGCCCTCGCCCCTGCCCGGGTGCACTCGCAATTGTCAAACAAACACAATCTTGTTCTATACATCGATCAAGAATTGGTTGAAAAATCGCGTAATCTTGGCTTCAATCTTAGTAAAACCTTTGAAAACCACTTAAAACACCTGATTACACAGTTTTCAACAGTCAATTCAATGAACAACTATGATTCAACAGTGAAAGATTCTGAATGGTGGGCCGAGCCGGACTTGAACCGGCGACCTTTGGCTCGTAAAGCCAATGTCCTAACCAAGCTAGACGACCGGCCCTCCTCTGTTCTTTGTTGTGTTCTCTAAACAGTGTTAGATTAAGGTTTTC
>Ga0315280_10007620_pt1 | contig 14467 bp, 11 predicted proteins | sample YL17G06_40_MG_FD_203697 | JGI IMG/M metagenome (GOLD analysis project Ga0315280, IMG submission 203697) | Sediment microbial communities from Yellowstone Lake, YNP, Wyoming, USA - YL17G06_40 | ecosystem: Environmental > Aquatic > Freshwater > Lake > Sediment | place: USA: Wyoming | collected...
CCTAATTGCTTAAGATTAAATACCCCGCTGGCTATGATAGGTTTCTCTTTCATGAGGTCTCTTATCTTTTGGGCAGTGTATATATCCGCATAACTTCCTGTAATAATAACTCTTGCGCCAAATTCAGTGATTAATTTATCCGCTAAAATAGCCCAATTGACTTCCGGCCAGCGCTTAGGCAGCCAGTTGCCGCCTGGATTTATGGCAGCTAAAAAGCCATCCTTACCTATTGATTTCTTATTTAAAAATTCATCGGCGAATTTCACATCTTTATCATCAATAAAAAACTCCAGGTACCTATCTTCTACTTTCAGCCCTGCCTTTTCAATGATATTTAGATAATAATCTATACGGTGCAAAGCATCTCGAGCGACAGGCTTAATGCGTTTTGTCAGGAGAAAACCGCGCTTTTTGGTATAGTAACCGACCCTCTCGGGAATACCTGCTAACCGGCAGATAAGCGCCCGCGTAAAAGAACGATGCAATAAAAATACTACGTCAAATTTTTTGGTCTTGAGTAATTGCACAAATCTCAATTTAGCCAGAGAACTTCTCTGGCGTTCCTTTTCATCAAAGATGATAATCTCATCTAGATGAGGATTGCCTTTTAAAATCGGATAGCAACGGCTGGGTATTATGCAGGCAATAAAACTATCCGGGTAATTACGCCGGATATTCCTGATGGTAGCCGTGGAAAACAACACATCGCCTAGCCAGTTGACGTTAAAAATCAAGATCTTTTTGCTTTTACCGGTATCCTTCACCCCGCACCTTCTACTTTATTCTTTCTATTTTTATTTACATATTTGCATATATCTGCCCACACACCTCTTTGATAAAGATATATAGATGAATGTAAAGAAGGTGCGGGGTTCATTATTTATGGTATAGGAAAGTATAAAACACTTTCCTAACCACTGAAAATCGCATTGAAGTTATCCCTAAAAAGGGACTTCCTTCGGTCGTCGCGAAGCGATTTTCTTGTGCCGATGCTCCCGTATAAAGTTATAATATCCACTAGTCTCTATCCAGAAGACAAACAAATTATTAGCATTTGCGGATATTCTTAATCTCTTCAAGGCAAATATATCGTCATTAGCGAATTCTTTCCCGGGGTTTGTAACTACAGCTAACTTATATCCTGCTGTCATAACTAATTGCTTTATTCTGTTATTAAATCTGCCTTCCGGATAACTAAACGCGCTAATCGGGCGGCCTAATTTTTCTTCCAATATTTTCTTAGAATCAAATATCTGTTTTTTTAAGTCCTGTTCGGATTTTATATTTATTAAAGGTTCTGGCCCAAGAGTATGGCTGCCAAAGGTAATTATACCCGAATCCTGCATCGCCTTAATCTGATCCCAGCTTAGCCTATCGGCTCTTCCTACCTCATCAGTAATAATGAATACGGTTGCAGGCAGATGATATTTTTTTAATATGGGGAAGGCATAAATATAATTATCTTTATATCCGTCATCAAAGGTTATGCTAATGGTTTTAGAAGGAATTTTTTTTCTTTCTTTAATTAAAGTGGCAAGCGACTCCAAAGGTAAAACATTATAATGATGATATTTTAGAAAATGCATTTGATGCTCGAAAGTTGCCGTTGATATTGCAAGCCTGTTTTCCGGCATAGCCCCAGGATTAACCGAATGATACATGACTCTAGGCACAACATACTTTCCTTGGATAAAATTTACCGAAAAAACCGCTAAAAGAATAATTACGCCAAAGAGAGTAATTAAGGCTTTACGTTTAGACATTCTGAATATACTTTCTCGGTTTCTAAGACCATCTTCTCCTGCGAGAAATTCTGGTTTATAAAAATTCTGGCGTTGCTGCTTAATGATTTTGCCTTATCAGGGTTCTGCAGTAATTCTAATATTGCATAAGATAACGCACGGCTATCAGCGGGCCTAACTAATAAACCGTTATATCTATCTTGAATCAGGCTTTTTATGCCGCCTACATCTGAACCGACAACAGCAAGGCCACAAGCCATTGCCTCCATTAAAGCAAGGCCCAGGCCTTCTTTTAAAGAAGGAAGAACAAATAAATCCATGCCGGATAATACTCCTTGCGTATCTATAACTGAAGGCAGGAAAAACACGCTCTTTTCTAAACCTATCTTCTTAGTTAAATTTACCAACCCCTCTCTCATCCTGCCTTCACCAACGATAAGTAATTGTGCCTGGGGGATCTTAGTAATAATTTCTTGCATTGCTTTAATAAGATAGACGTGGCCTTTTTCTTCGGAAAGCCTGGCAATTATTCCTATCACCGGGCCTTCGCTTAAACCTAATTCTTTCTTTATATCAATTTTTAACTTTTGATCTTGAATCTTGAATTTGTCTAAATCTATTCCGTTATGTATAACTCTTATATCTTCTTCCTTAACCTGAAAATCTCTTATCAAATGTTCTTTTACAGATTCGCTTATAGCAATAACTTTATTGCCCCAACAAGGAAAAATCTTACGGAAGAATCTCTTTTTAAAGAAGCCGTGGCAGGTAGAAACATAGGGCTTGCTTAAAGTACGTTGAATAAGACAACTTAATACCTGCATGACGCGGGTATTAGCGTGAATAATCTCAATATTTTTCTCTTTTATATATTTCAATAATTTAAATTTGCTGATTAAGACCTTATAACTTATTTCTGATTTTGTTTTTATGGGTATAGGTATATAAACTATCCCTTCTGTAATAAATCTAGGAAGAAGTTGGCCGCCGCTTGAGGCGATATAAACATTATGGCCGCGTTTTTTCATACCGGTGGCTAAAGTCAAGACATAACTGCTGATACCTCCTATATTGAGGTGATTGGCAAGATATAGGATATTCATATTTTAATGACAAATGACAAAATCCAAAGCACAAAATAAATCCTCCGCCACAGGCGGATCCGCCTTCGGCGGAAAAATTCAAATTTCAAATACCAAAACCAAAGTTTTGTCATTTGATATTTTGACATTTGGATTTATTTTGAATTTTGTGCTTTGACATTTGAATTTAACAATCTATCAATCGCCTCCAGTACCTCTTCCGGCTTTATTAATTCCATGCACTTTGTGGTTTTACACTGTGACTTGTAACAAGGACTGCAAGCTAAATCTTTTTTAATCACCACGCATTCTTTTACGGGCGGAAGATGGCGCCGGGGATCGGTAGGGCCAAAAAGGGCGATAAAAGGCACGCCCTGGCTTGCCGCCACATGCACAGGTGCAGAATCGGATGAAATAAATACAGCACATTTTTTGATTAAGCAGGCAAGTTGATTAATGGTGGTCTTACCACAGGCATTGATTATCTTTATATTCTTGAGTCTATTTATTAATATATTAGCTTGCGTTAAATCTTTTTCTGTGCCGGTAATCACAACCCGCATATCCCTGCGGGATAGCTCTTCACAAAGTTTCGTAATATGATGCAATGGCCAGTTTTTACTCAACCATCTGGAACTTGCGCTTATATTTATTCCGATGAGCATCTGATTAGCGCTTAACCATTCAGACTTCAAGAATTCATCAATGTAGCTCGTCTCTTGCGACGTCGGCCAAAGTTCCAGTTTAGGGTTCTCTAAATCTATGCCCAGCATCTTTAATATTCTAAATTGATGCGTTACGGGATCCATTAACGGTTTTTCATCTTTTATGCGCTGATTCAGCAGGAAACCGAACTTTTTATTATCGTATCCGTAACGATTTAAGGCCAAAGTAAGAAAAGACAAAATATGGCTTTTGCGGTTATTCTGTAAATCGATTACAATATCAAAGTTTTTCTTCCTCAAGGTGGCAGCTATTTTGAGAAGACCTGCCATTCCTTTATCCCTATTCTTAAAATCACAAACCAACAACTCATCTATATAGGAACAGTTAAAAAGCAGGTCCTTTGATTCCTCTCCCACCAGAAAACTAATTTTATAATTATGCAAGAATTTCTGCCTTATTGCCCTAAGAGCTGCAGTAGAAAGAATAATATCCCCCAGAGAGCTGAATTTGATAATCAGGATTCTGAAATTACTGAGCGCGTCTTTATAAACATCAATTGTATTTTCTGCCATGAGTTCTATATTATATTTCTCCTTAACTTTTTTATAGGCATTTTCTGCTAAAGTGCGGCTTAACTGGGCATCCTTAAATATCTTTATTGCCGCTTCAGCAATACTTGCTGGGTCGCTAGGCGAGACAAGTATTCCTGTCTTTTGGTCATCAATAATATCGATTACGCCTCCGACGCGGGTGGCCACAACAGGGACTCCGCAGGCCTGTGCTTCCACAATCACTCTGCCGAATGCCTCATGTGAGGTGGTAGCAAGCACTAAAAGGTCCAGATTAGCTAATATCGACGGGATATCTCTCTGATTGCCTAAGAATTGAGTGCAATGCCAAAGCCCGAGCCGTTTTACTAAAACCTGAACCTGTTCTTTGTAGGCCTCTTTAGAGTAAGGTGCATCGCCAATAATCCATATTTTAAGGCGGGGGACGCACCTAGCAACATAAGCCATAGCCTTCACAAAATGTAAGTGCCCCTTTATAGGGGTAAGCCTTCCAATTATACCTACATTAAATTCATCCTTTCTTTTCTTATCCGGGCTCGTATATTTAAATTTTTCTAAATCCACACTGCGCGGTATTAATCTCAAACGCTCATGGGGAACACCGAAATCATCAATCATGTGCCGGGCAATAACATTACTTAAAACAATCACCCGCCTGCCCCAGCCCATGATATAGCTAAAGGGGTGTTTTTTATAGTAGCCGTGGCAGGTGGTAATAAACACCCTGTTGGTTTTTCGGCTGGCAAAATACGCAATCCAGGCAGGGACGCGGGAACGTGCATGGACAATGTCAATCTGTTCTTTCTTAATAATCTCAACTAATTTTGGAATCATTTTTACCATTAGGAAGATTGACTTTTTATGCACGGGCAATTGATAATGAATAACGCCAAAAGATTCCAATTCTTTGACTAATTCTCCGCCATTCGAGACTACCACTGCCTTATGCCCTGATTTAAGTAAATACTTGGCCAGGTCAAGCGTGCCTGTCTCCACTCCGCCGACATTAAGCTGGGGTAAAATTTGTAAGATATTCATATGTCGCTTTATTAAAAAACAACGGTTAATAACAAATGACAAAATCCAAATGACAAAATAAATCCATCCCCCTTCGCCAAGGCTTCGGGGGATAGCCCGCCGAAGCTTTTAGCGAAGGCGGACAAAATCTTAATGACAAATACCAAAACTGAGGTTTTGTCATTTAATATTTGTGCTTTGACATTTGTCATTACAGTATTTTTTTTATCGCCTCAGTAACTAAAAGATTATCTCCTAAAGTATGGATATTAGGCCTGTTTAACCAAATCTCCTCGATTTTCCCGGCTAAATCATAAGCATTGACTAAATAGATATATTTATTTTTAGCAAAATAATCAAGGAATCTGCGGTGTTTCTTGCTTAGGTTCGGCGAATTAAAAACCAATACATATTTCTTACTATTTACCGCCTCAGAAATCATGGATATACTTTCAGGAGAAGTAATGACGATCTTGCTGGAAGCCAGTATCCCGCCCACTGCTTCGGGAATATTTTTTTCATTAGCAATAATTAAAAGTTTGCAACGCTGATAATTAAGGAAATCTTCTTTTAATAAACTTTCTACTGCACCAGATGTCCTTCGGGAAGTAGTAATCAAAACTTCTCCATCCAGTTTCTCCAGGCTAATTTTAATCTGCCCGGATATTTCTTGCATTAAATCTTTACTTAAATGAAAAATTTTAGTGTCACCGCCCACCAAGACCCCCAATACTAACTCTTTATTAATTTTAAGGTGCGATTTAATTCTTTCTCCCTGTCCTTTAAGATAATCCTCATTAATTAAATTTAATGCCCCTTCAATCACCGTAATATTCTTTCTCCTGGGTGGCCGGTGGCTTTGGCTATCGCCCCGCCTACGGCGGGGTGGCCTGTGGCTTTGGCTATCGCCCCGCCTACGGCGGGGTGGCCTGTCGTGCCGGCTCATAATCACTAAATCAAATCTTCTCGTACTTAAGATTGATGGCCGCATAATCACTATCGATTTAGCCAAATTTTCTCTTGAGATTATATAGTTAATAGGGGCAACTGATGCTCCGCAAGTGATTACAATATCAGGCTCAATACTTATTAATGCTCTATAAACATCATCTCCTAAAAATGTCTTCAGGCACCATAAACAACCTTGACAATGATATTTACCTGCTAAACAACTACTAAAGGTTAACCCAAACCTCGAAAATCTATTTTTGAATTTTATCTCTACGGTATTAATATTAGCGCTTATGCCTTTATCTTTAAGGCAACCCTTGAGTATCCCGGCAATAGCCTCAGACTGCCTCAGGTGTCCTACTCTGCCGTCACTCACGATTAAAATATTCTGCTCTTTAGTATATTTCCAAATCTTATATGACCAGAGATATTCCCGGGGATATTTTGAAATGTATTTTTCAAATACGCGCACCACTGCCTGCAAATTATCATTTATATCTTTTTCCAGATTTCCGGTTCTCTTAATTTCAATAGGCGGGTCAATAAAAACTTTGATGTATGGCCCATTTACTCGTGTATAAAAACCAGGGATAATCGCGGCATCATATTTTAAAGCCAGCCTGATTGCCCCTGAAGGCATAGAGGCGTATTTACCAAAGAATTTAACCGAGGTACCTGTCTTTCCTCCCTGGTCAGCAGTCATGCCTATTGCCTGATTATTTTTCAGTGCCCTGATCAACTCGCGCGTCTGGTTCTGCCTCTGGATTAGCTTACAACCTTTTCGGCTACGATATACATTAAGAAGCTCATTTAAGCGTGGATATCTCTGATTCCGGATAAATAAGTTAAAAGCAAACCCCAAATTTGCGCAGATAATATTCGAAAACTCCCAGCTGCCTGCATGCACAGCTAAAAGAATTATGCCCTTACCTTTCTTAAAACCTGCGAATATATTTTCTTGGCTTTCCAGAATTATATATTTATTTATGTATGCCTTATCTACTAAGGGAATAAATAATATCTCTATAATATTCTGGCCGAATGACCGGTAAAACTCTTTTACGAGATTACTTAATTCTTGCGGCGATAATTTAGTGCCGAATGCAGTCTTAATATTAGCATAGGCGACAGCTTTATGCTTGAGGTCAAAATAATAGAATAGTTCGCCTAATCTTGCGCCTAAAAACAGGCTAACATTTAAGGGTAAACTTCTTATTAGCGGCCCGAATAATCTAATAAGAATACAGCCTGAGTAATCTATTATAGAATTCCTGTTCATCTTTTATAATTTTTAGTTCGATGCGTAAATATAAAAGCTGTAAGCTGTAAGCTGTAAGCTGTAAGCTGCGAATTCTGGCAGCGTCCTTTTCCGTAGTAATAATTGTGCCTATATTTTTATCCTTGGAGCTCTTGATAATCCTATCTAACTCTTCTTTAGTATAATTATGATGGTCAGGGAATCTAAATGCCGAACCGATATTAATCCCTAAGCTTGCGATCAAATTCTCAAAAGAATCAGGATCACCAATACCTGAGATTAAAGTAACGGTCTCACCCTTTAAAGCTTCTAATCTTAAGAATTCATCTCTCTCCTGGAGCCTGTAAAAACCCAATGGGCTATGTGTGGATTCTACAATTAAACTCTGAGGATTAATTGAGCTTAAGAAATCTTTTATATCTTGATTATCCGGATTAAGATTAGTTTTAGTTAAGATAAACACATCAGCGCGTTTCAGCGAAGAAAGAGGCTCGCGCAATATCCCGCGAGGAATAAGCTTACGGTTACCAAAAGGGCAAGTAGCATCAATAGTAACGATTTCCAGGTCCTTTTTTATACGCCATTGCTGGAGGCCGTCATCTAAAATCACTGTATCCACGCCATAATCGCGTATTGCCAGCTTAGCTGCTTGGATTCTGTCAGTATCAACCACAACCGGCACATCCCCTAAATTCATCTTAAGCATATAGGGCTCATCACCCATAGTTTTGTAACTTGTAACTTGTAACTTGTAACTTGTAACTTTCCTTTTATAACCGCGGCTTAGTACCGCTACTTTATGCCCCTTTTGTTTTAAGTATTTCGCTATTAATGCCACAAGAGAAGTTTTGCCCGTTCCGCCTAAAGTGATATTGCCTACACTGATAACCTTGCAATTTAAGCGATATGGTTTTAGATGACAAGAAAATCGCTTCGCGACGACCGAAGGAAGTCCCTTTTTAGGGATAACTTCAATACGATTTTCAGTGGTATAGGAAAGTGTTTTATACTTTCCTATACCATAAATAAAGACTAGTACCTTGATAACTAAACCATAGAGAAGTGAGAGACAATACAAAAAAGATTTAACTATTCCTGCCACAAGCCCTTTATGTTTATCTGTAGCTAAATTATAAATATAAGACAACATATATTAAATTTTCCCTTCCCTAACAGCATCATTATGCCTATTGCGCTATCCGACTTCTATTTCTTATCTGTTCTGCTTTTGCCCCCCTTATCTACGGCCCTTCTATTCACCATAAAATTACTTCCCGGCAGGACCTTAAGATAATTTTTCAGTTCCGTAGTGATATCCATAAGCTCAAAGAGGGTTGATACATTGCCTAATGTATTATTCACAATGGCTATGGACAAACTCATCAAAGGTATATTTGCCATCCTGCCACTTCTGTCTCGGCTAACGATAAAACCATTTTTTATATCCGAACTTGAATAGCGGTCAGGAACCATCGCATCAAAATCTCTGATAGTTTGTTTGGCAATCGGGTCGGCTTTATCGGGTGTGGTGATAATCACGAAATCGTCTCCGCCTATATGACCTAAAAAGTCTTTACTGTTTCCGCATGCCTTGACATTTTTTGATATAATCTTGGCTGTCTCTGTTATAACCTGATTGCCCCTTATATAACCATATTTGTCGTTATAGGACTTGAAGTTATCGATATCAATGTAATGAAACGAAAAGGGTTGTCTGGAATCCAAACTCTGGATAAGCTCTCTTTCAATAAGTTTATTCCCCGGAAGGCGGGTAAGGGCATTGGCATTAAAATGGTGGGCTGCGCTTCGTAAGGCCAGGACTATCCTGATTTCTAAATCTATCGGGTCCGGAGGCTTAATCAAATAATCATCCACTCCCTGCTCGATACTGAGCAAATCGCGCCTTAATTGTCTCTTATCTATCAAAACAATGGTAGGAATATAGGAAATGAGGAAATCGCCTTTTATCTCCTTACAAATCTCTAAGCCCCTTTTGTCTTGTAGCGCGGCATCTATAATAATGAGGCTGGGGTTCTCCTTTTTTAAACATCCTATTACATCTTCGCCCTCTTCCAGTATCGCCACATTATATTCCCAGGCCTTTAAAAGATATAACAATATCTCCCGTAACTTTAAATCCGGAACTGCCAGGACTATCTTTAAGTCTGTGCCCATAACCTATCTTTTACGTCAATCCTTATGATTTTATCTCTATCCTGAACTCAGTATACATACCATTCTTGATATCAACCTTGCCGAGGCTATCTTCATATTTTATACGGCGCATAAAATTCCCTCCTGACGAGAGAGAAGCCCGGATATATTTGTTAAACTTATATTTTATGCCTGCACCTAAATATGTCTCGTTATACCTCAATACTACATTTTTATAGTTATCTTTCTTTACTTCAAACTCGTTATTGATGCCAATATTGCCTTCAGCAAATAAACTTATTTTATCGCTAAGCGAGCGATATTAAAAGTGAGTTTATCATTGGGTTTATAAATAAAACCCAATACCGGTAAGACGGAATCCACAAAATCAGGATAGACAGCTGCTCCGTACAAAAATGTCCATTTGGGATTAGGCTGATAAATAAGTAAATAATAGCTAGGGATACGGAAACTGGAGGCAGGGAAATTCCAGCTATCTGAGTAAAAAGAAGGTTCCACGCCCAGCCTGAAATAAGTGTTATTAAAGTTGAAAAACGGCAGTGTCGTCTCGATACCGGTTGATAAACTTATCAAGCGCGCGGGTAACTCTACGCTCGCTACTGTATTTTCTATGCCTATATAGCCGGTATTCAAAGACAGTTCTACGGACAATTTATCAAATGCCTTGAATCCATACCTACAGATATAGCTGGATTTAATAATCTCTACTTTCCCGGGCACCGTTTTTACGCCGCGGCTGGGTTCATATTTTACAGAGGTATCCATCTCGCAATAGGAAATCTCTTTAGCGTCTTTTTCAATTTCGGCGTTTGAAAGGCAAGGAAACATTAATACGGGCATTAGAATAAAAAACCCTAAAACAGTTTTCTCTACAAGATTATTTGCCATATTAACTCCCATTTCCCTTTAAGACAGGTAATTTCTGATATGTTCCAGATTCCTGGCTGTGGCGCCTTGATTCTCTAAAATGATTGTCTTGGCGCGCTCGCTTAGTTCTGCACTCTTACCGGGATTTCTCAATAAATCTTTTAAATTTAGGAAAAGTTCTTCTCTATTATGGGCGAGAACGCACGCTTTGTTTTCCAGGAATAACCTGGCGATATCGCGAAAATTAAACATATAAGGACCGAATATTACGGGTTTACCTAAACCGGCGGGTTCCAAAATATTATGGCCGCCTTTTTTTATTAAACTACCTCCTACAAAAACTATGCTGGCAATATTGTAGAAATAAAGGAGTTCGCCCATAACATCAAGAATAAATATAGGTTTTAGGTTGCAGGTGTTAGGTGTTAGGTGTAAATTAGAAATAAATACAGACTGGAATCCGAATCCGGAGACAATTTTTTCTATAAGGCTTGCTCTCTGCGGATGCCGAGGAGCGATTAAAAGTTTCAGTTGAGGGAATTCGCTAAGAAGTTTTTTATAGACATCTAAAATAATTTCTTCTTCTCCGGGATGCGTGCTGCCGGCAACCCACAACTTATCTTCTTGTTTTAATTCTAGAAGAGTTTTATATTTATCCGCAAAACTTGCAATTTTCTTATCCGAATAATCTGCATTATCAAATTTCATATTTCCGGTTATTTTTATTCTATTTTCTAAGACGCCAAGGCGCAGTAACCTTTCTGCATCCATTTTTGTCTGAACGCAAAAAAGGTTAATTTTATTCAGGAGGGGCTTAAGTAAAAATTTTATACACCGATAACCTTTAAAAGAACGGTCGGAGAGCCTGCCATTTACCAAAACCACGGGTATCTTCTTTCGATAAAGACAGGAAATCAAATTTGGCCAGATTTCGGTTTCCATAATAATAAATAAAGAAGGTTTAACTTTATCCACAACGCCCCTGACAATAAAACTTAAATCTAAAGGAAAATAAGATACAAAGTCAGTTTCTTTGGCAATACCCTTAGCGATTTTATTACCCGTGGGAGTAACCGTGGAAATAAAAAATCTCTTATCCGGATAGGCAATTCTCAATTCTCTTACCAGATTTCTTAGTGCCATTACCTCGCCGACACTTACAGCATGTATCCAGATGGGCTTATTCAGTTTTAAACCAGAAGACAGTATCCCCAGGCGCATTTGAAAGCCGGGATGGATTTTTCTTCTCAATAAATATACGGGCAGATAGACGAGGGTAATAATCAAAAATATAAAATCATATAATATCCACATTATTAGCGTTTAGCGGATAGCGTTTAGCGTATAGGATTAATCATTCTATACAGCATGCTACCCACTTCTTTTAACAGAGTATCGATATTTTGATTCTTTTCTATAAACTGCAGGTCTATAGACAATAAATACTGAGTTTCTAATTCAGATAAAGAGCCGTAGGCCAAAGAAAGAAACTGTTTATATTCTGTCTTATGACTTCTTCCATATCCTTCTGATATATTAGACGGGATAGAAACTGACGCTCTTCTCATTTGTTGTGCCAATCCATATATTTCTTCCTTTGGAAAATCTTTTGTAATTTTATATGTTTCTAAAACGAGGTTATAAGCTTTCTGCCAGACTATAAGGTCTTTAAAAGATTTTGTTTTCATATAAGATGCTTTTCTATCCGCTATACGCTCTACGCTATGCGCTAATTAAGCCCGGGGGTGCGCCTTATCATACACCTTTTTTAGTTTTTCAGTCGTAAGGTGGGTGTATATTTGGGTCGTGGAAAGATTTACGTGCCCCAGGAGCTCCTGAACACTCCTTAAATCTGCACCACGATTTAAAAGATGCGTAGCAAAAGAATGCCTTAATGTATGGGGTGATACACCTTGTTTTATACTCGCAATACGTATATATTTATCAATGATATTCCTTATACCTCTGTCAGTTATGCGTTTTCCGCTTTTATTTAAGAATAACGCATCCGCCTCTTGCTGTTTCTTTCTGCTCTCTAAATAAGCTCTTATTGCTGATAGTGCTATTTCTCCTATAGGCACAATGCGCTCTTTCTTGCCCTTACCCATAACCTTCGCTACGCCTCCAATAAAATCTATATCTTCGATATTTAATCCCACCAGCTCACCAACCCTTATACCAGTGCTGTAAAATGTCTCTATGACCGCCCTATCCCTGAAGCCCCTTTCATCTTTAGGCTGGACTGCTTCGATTAATTTGGTTACCTCTTCTTCTGTTAGAAATAAAGGCAGGGGCTTTTCCTGCTTAGGGCTGGAAAGGCTGGCTATGGGATTGTTTTTAAGATAACCTTCGCGAATCAAAAATTTAAAAAAAGACCTTAAAGTAGAAAGGTGGCGGCCAACCGTCCTGTTTTTAAGATTTTTTTCTTTCAGTATGGCTAAATATTTCCTCAAAGCCAGGTAATCAATTTTCTCTAAGGCCGAATCGCCCAAAAACTTGTTAAAGTCCTCTAAATCCAACCGGTAGTTTAATATTGTATATTTAGAGTAATTTTTTTCGATTTCCAAGTACCTGGTAAATTTTTCGATGTATCTATCCATTATCGGTATCAGCTATTTTTTTGTCTTCATCCTGCGGCAGGGTCTTTGAAATAAATGTGCATTTAGGATAATTGGAGCAACCGTAAAAAAAACCGCGCCTGGAACGGCGCTCAATAAGTTCTCCGCCGCATTCGGGTTGCGGACATTTAACTCCGGAGGTGATAGACTTGGAATTCTTGCACTTTGGATACGCAGAACAACTCATGAATTTTCCCCGGCGCCCCCATTTTATAATCATCGGGCTGGCGCATTGATCGCAATTCTCCCCTGTTTTTATAACCTCTTTTTTAATATTCTTTTGCGCAAAATCAAGGCTCTCCTTAAAGGGCGCGTAGAAATCCTCCAGGACTTTTTGTCTCTTGCGCCTTCCTTCTTCAATCTCATCGAGCTCTTCTTCCATAAGCGCGGTAAACTTAATATCCATAACCTTAGGAAAATACTCGACGAGCATTTCACAGACTTTAAAACCCAGCTCCGTAGGATGAAAATACCCTTTAATCCTACGCGCATAGTCGCGCAAGACCAAGGTATAAATTATCGGTGCATAAGTAGAGGGCCTACCAATACCCTCTTCCTCTAACACCTTTACCAAAGAACTATCGGAGAAACGTGCGGGCGGTTTAGTAAAATGCTGGGAGGGCATTAATTTAATCAGGTCTAAGATTTCGTCTTTTGCGAGGACAGGAAGGATATTTTTTTCTTTTTCTTCATCGTTATCATTGTTATAAAGTGCCAGAAAGCCATCAAAGATGGTAACAGTGCCGGAAGCCGTAAAAAGATATTTTTCTGCCGTAATATTTGCTGTGGTTACTAAATATCGTGCGGGAGTCATTTGACTGGCAATAAATCGGCGATAGATCAATTCATATAATTTGTATTGGTCGCCGGTCAAGAATTCTTTAAGACTTTGCGGCGAATGCGAAATCAAGGTTGGCCTGATTGCCTCGTGCGCAGCCTGGGCATGTTTCTTTAATTTATAAACATTGGGAGTCTTTGGTAAATAATCCTTGCCGAAGTTTTTTAAGATCAGGCTCCTTACTTCTTTGAGTGCCTCAGGCGCTACGTGCGTGGAGTCAGTACGCATATAAGTAATAAGGCCAACAGGGCTTAACTCGCCAATATCAATACCTTCATAAAGCTGCTGGGCTATCATCATGGTCTTGCCTGCATTAAATCTCAATTTATTAAAGGCCTCCTGCTGTAAGGTACTGGTAATAAAAGGGGGATAGGGATAGCGTTTCCTTTCTGCCTTTTTTATTTCCGAAACTATAAATTGTTTATCTTTTATGTCACTAACTAAACGTTCAGCTTGTTCTTCATTTTTTATTTCTGCTTTTTTATCTTCTATTTTCTCTAACTTGGCTAAAAATGAATTGGTGACTTGTGACTTGTGACTTGTGACTTTCTTTAGTTCTGCTTCTATCTCCCAATATTCCTGGGGTATAAAATTATTAATCTGCTTTTCTCTTTCTACGAGCAATCTTAAAGCCACAGACTGCACCCTGCCTGCGCTTAAGCCGCGGACGATCTTCTTCCAGAG
>Ga0315280_10007621_pt1 | contig 14466 bp, 13 predicted proteins | sample YL17G06_40_MG_FD_203697 | JGI IMG/M metagenome (GOLD analysis project Ga0315280, IMG submission 203697) | Sediment microbial communities from Yellowstone Lake, YNP, Wyoming, USA - YL17G06_40 | ecosystem: Environmental > Aquatic > Freshwater > Lake > Sediment | place: USA: Wyoming | collected...
CCAAATAATGCTGTTGCGGGGGTACCCGAGCCAGGTCTAAATAGGCGGCCAGAAGCCTAAGACATGGGGGAGGACTTAAGATCCTCTGGCGTAGGCCTCCGTGGGTTCGAATCCCACCCCCCGCACTCTAATTTCAGGCATACTTTGAGCTTATTTCAGCTAAATAACCCCAATTCAGGATGTTGTAGGTGGGGGCTGAAATTTGAACACGTTTTTACCGGTAAAAATGCTTGACTTACGCACCCGGGATAGCTTCAAACTCTCGTTCAAATATTTGTGAAAACTCGCGTTCTGCGAGTATTAACTAGCTGAATCGCGATTGAAACAAATGGATTTTACTCGCGTAATGTCCATCTCAGATAGACCTCAGATGCAAGAGTCAAAAACTCGTGTTTGTCGCTAATCAGAAAAAGTTATGGTCAACAGCTCGCAACGCTTGCGAAAGAGCATAACGCACATTAGATAGAAAATAGTTCTATGGCGCGTAGTAAGCAAGAACCGAAGGACTGTAACGATCTCCTCCTTCCTTTGCATTTGGTGACAATTGTTTGCCAGTCAGGGTTATGGCATAGCTTAATTGATTTCGAGTGTTAAGGGGACATTTCAGGATTCTTTGCCCTTAGAGATTTTTTCTTAATGCCTGCATTACGTCGCTTCTTGTTAAAATTCCTTGTAACAAACTTGTGTCCTTTTCGTCCACAACAAGGAGTCTTCCAACATTATGTTCGCTCATTTTTTGGAAGGCTTCACTAGCAGAGTTATCAGGAAAGACTGTGATTAAACTTTTCGTGGCAATCTCACCAACAGAAATATTGTTTCGCTTCTCTTCTGCAACTTTCATTACATCCTGTAAGGTAACAATCCCAACAATTTTGTTTGATTCATCAATTACTGGGAAGCCAATATGATGATGTTTGGCTATTTTGTCAAGAAGCTCAGCAACTGTCATTGTCTGTGGCACAGTGGTCACTCTTCTCGTCATGATTTCCCTTACTTTCAGTTCCTCCAGTATGCTTGTTTCAGTTGCTCCAGTCTTGTAGAGAAACTCTGTACCAGTGGGGACAGGAAGACCTGCTTTCCTCATAGCCTCAATTTCCTGTAAAGCAGCGTCTCTTTTGTACGTGGCCAACTGGAGTAGGTGGGCTAAGGCTTCTGGTTCAGTTTCTATCTTCTTAGTTGTTATGATACCTTCTTTGACAGCCCTATTGAAGAAATCTTCACCTTCCCTATTTCTGATAATGACTATAGACCAGTCCTTCAGTGGGCCTGCTCCGCCAATACTTATGTCGGCAAGTTGGGAAGTGAAGTAGGTGCAAGTTCTACAACGGTTCATGATATGGAGTTTAGCTTCTGAAAGGGGAATTTGAACAACACGGTTTTCCGTAGTTACAACGTATTCATTAGCCGTCAAATCAACATTTTGAATTTCGTTAGCCGCAATGTTATGTTCATCCAAAAGGTACTCCAATAGTCGGCCAAGCGAGAAAGTCCAGAGACAGAAAAGCCCTATAGTTATTCGAAGACTGCTCATCAGCTTGTGTTGCCAAGCTTCAAGTTTTCGAAGCGCAACAATGTGGCAGGGAATGCCGACAAAAGCGATGCTGACCTTTCCGTATTCGAAAACTGCACGACCAAAGGTCTCTGCTACTGCAGAAGGCACAATCTTGGCGTCCACGGCAGAAAGCGTATCATCGGGCACGAGGTTTATTGAAGGCTGGATTTTTATGGGTACTTTAGACGAGGCTTCTGAAACTATGGCGCTGTCGATTATTTTTTCGGTGAGGGCAAAATTAAGAAGCGCTGTTACAACGCCCCCGCTTCTGCTAGCATCTCTTAACGTCGGATTTGTGGCATGGGCAAGCAAGATTTTTCTGTAATAACCTAAGCTTTCTCTTCTGTGAGGAGCGTCTGCAACAAACTTTAATGTTTCAAACAAAAGTGCATCAGTATGTGGGCATATGTCATAACAGATTGGACAGGAATCCAAATGTTCAGAACAATCAAGAATTCTGTGAGGTTTGTCATGCTCCACCTCTATTGCATGAACTGGACAAGCAGCTTCGCATGCACCGCATAAGGTGCAAAACCCAGGTTCTATTATCATACGTTCCAGATCATTGAACGCTATGAGCTTGTTTTTCTTCTCTGACATGGTTAGACCTTCTACTTATATAGAAAGGGAAAACTGCGTTAAATACATATTCAAATTTCAAGAAAAGCTACGGTATAAATGGAAGCTGCTGTGTTACAGGCTCAATGAGGTTTAGAATAATAGTGGGATAGATGCCTAGGATTATTATTGCACCAGAAAGAATAAAAATTGGCACAAGCAGCTTTTTTGGTTCCTTAATACTAATTTCCTTTTCTTGAGGCGTTTTCGCATACATGCAATTGATCAATCTTAGCAAGTATGCGGTTTGAATGATGCTAGTTAGAACACCGATCACTGCTAGCCAGCTTAGGTTTGCTTCTATAGCGGCTGTAAAGACTAAGTATTTTGCGATGAAACCAGCAAGAGGTGGAACGCCTGCAAAAGAAAAGGCGCTGAGAAGCAGAGCTAAACTTGTAAAAGGCGCTTTTCTACCTATTCCTGAAAAATCATCCAGAGTTTCAAATCCCATGCGGTTCAAAATTCCAACAGCCATGAAGGCAAGTGCAGTCGTTGCTCCTCCAATCAAGAAGAAGTAGAGGTTTCCCATGATTCCGAGGGGCGTTACACTAGTTATGGCTACAAGATTGTAACCTACGTCTGCGATACAAACATATGCTATCAAGCGTTTCACGTTTCTTTGAGTCAATGCGAACAAATTGCCTACTATCATTGTCAGCGCAGAGAAAACAGCGAGCATAACTGTCCAGTTCAGGACCGTAGAAGGTGTCAAAATGTAGATGAGGACTCTTAACAGAACGTAGTAGCTCCCTTGGTCTATGAGAGCAGAAAGAAAGGCTGAAGAGGATGCTGGTGCTGCTGTGTAAGCGTCTGGAAGCCACATGTGAAAGGGTACAACAGCAGCTTCAATAGCGTAACCTGTTGCAATAAAAATAAAGGCGATTACTAGCAAATGTTTGTCTTGCAATGCTGTCAGTGCTTGTTTTACTGCCCAAAAATTGAGTGTGCCAGTGATTCCGTAAACTATTGAAAGCCCATATACTATGAATGCTGACGCTATGATTATCATAACTAAATATCTTAGTGTGGCATGCAGAGATTTGGTTGTTTTCTGATAGAGCATTAGGAAACTTGAGCCGGCTGCAGAGGCTTCCCAGAAAATGAAGAGAGTTAAAAGATCCCCTGAGAAGGCGGCGCCTATTATACAACCGATGATTATAAGCATGACTGAGTAGTACCGTTCTGAAAGCTTTTCACTGAGGTCAATGTAGAAGATACTGTACAGAAAAACAACCGCGCCTACCATGGTGAAGATGACAGCCATGTAGATTGATATTGCGTCTATCAAGAAAGCGCTTGAAAACATGGTGTGTGTTTCATTTGTTAGTGTTATGTTGAGGAACGGCTGAAGCGAAGATTGTTCATAATATTTGATTGCCAGGTTTGCTACAGCTGCGATTGCAGTAATGAAAATGACACTAAACCAACCAAAAGAGAGAGCAGTCCTCTTGCTTTTTCTCTTTCGAATAGTCTTAGTCACAGGAATCGTTAGAAGCGAAAACAAGACGAAACTAATTATCGGCAAAGAAACGTCCAAAATGCTTATCATCAGTTTTCCTCACTAAACAAAACTTAGCGTGTTGATAAGATTAAGGAAGAATGTGGGCCATATACCAAGGATTATAACAAACACTGCTAGTATAAGCATCGCAAACCTCATGAAAAATGGCGTCTCCTTGGCCTCCTTGAGTTTTGTGGGTCCCAAGAAAACATGGCTTATGTATCTCAGAGCATAGGCAAGCGACAAAACGGTAGCTATTAGCATTAACGCAGTTGGCAAGAGGTAGAAACCATCGTTGCCGATTACCTGGAAGGCTCCGACGAATATCAGAAATTCACTAATGAAGCATGCAAAGGGCGGCACTCCTGCGATGCTTAATGCGGCTATAGTTGAGGACGTTGCTGTTATTGGCATCTGTCCAGCGAGTCCACCCATTTCACGAATGTCTCGAATCTCAAGCTGTTTCATAATTGCCCCCGCTGATAAGAAGAACAAGCCTTTACTTACAGCATGATTTACGAGATGCAACACTGTACCAGCCATGACCACTTGAACCAGTGAGGGTTTCCCAGATAATAAGGAAAGCCCAAATAAGGAAAGCCCAAAAAGAACATATCCCATGTGCGCTATGCTTGAATACGCTATCAATCTCTTTATGTCGTTTTCTACCAATGCGATCAAGGATCCGAAAAACGCAGACATAACTCCGAACACTGCCAAACCATGCAAAAACTGGACACCAAAATCGGTTGCCATGATAGCAGGGAACACGGTTCCTAAGGACACGCGGAATATCGCATAGGCGCCAGCACCAATTATGACGCCGCTTAGGAGAGCAGACATTGGGGCTGGAGCCTCGGAATGCGCATCTGGTAGCCACATGTGAACTGGAACAACAGCCATTTTGACAGCAAAACCTGCCGTAAGAGAAAGCAAAATCCACTTGATAAGGTCGGGTTGAGCAGCCATTAACGCGACTTGCGCTTGGGTCGGAAACATGTCTAAGCTGCCTGTGACCATGAATATGGCTCCTATACCTAAAAGAACGAAGACGGCGCCTGCATGCGTGAATATGAAAAACTTGAATGCTGCTCTGTAGGGCTGCCTGTACCCCCATCCGCCAATTATGAAGTAGGCCGGGACAAGCATTAGTTCCCAGCAGAAGTAGAAAAGCATGAGATTTGATGTGATAAAAACACCGACGAGACCTATGAACAGCAGTGTCAAAAGGGCATAATATTCGGCAAGTCCTTTCTTGCCCTGCATATAGTTGACCGAAAATAGGGCGGTAGTGAGAATGAGTATTAAGGTTATGATTGCCATGGACAGACTGACGCCGTCAACAAAAAGCGTAAAAGAGGAATTGAGAACAGGAATCCAATAATAAGACTCATTATACTTGTGTCCAGTCGTAGGATCAAGAATGATGGGTACAGTTGTGGAAAGCAACGCAATGTCAGCTATGGCTATCAAGGCTACGAGAATCGCAGCTGCTTTTGAGGATTTTCTTCCTGTTAAATAAACAATTGGGACCGCCAACGCGGGCAGAAGCAATGTTAACAAGAGTGTATTTTGCATTTCATATCACCTCAACATTGTGACTATTACTAGTATTAAGAGTATTAAAAACCCGAGCAATGCTGCTGCTATGTAACGTTGTAAAGATTGATTATGCGTTTTCTCAATTTTTGAACCGAATGCCAATGTTTTATTTGTCGCAACGTATAGCAGTTCATCAACAAGAACGTCAAAATACTTATGGGTACCATGAGCCAGACTTATTACCGCTCTTGCAGTCAGTTGAGGTAGACGCTCAAAGATTGCTTTCTCAACACGCTTCTCAATGGTGTGTGAAATCCCGATAACTCCCGCAGCAAAAAGATAAGGAACGCGTCCAATGATCGCTTCAACATGTCGAACGTCTTCAGAGACTCTGATAAGTCCCTTGGCAACGACTTTCTCGTATAAGTCGTCGAAGAAGTAGCCATGTTCCAAAACTGTGTTCAATGGAGCCAGTTTTCTCCTAGCAATTTCCATTGATTTGGATTTTCGATAATAAGTAAAGTACACGGGAACACCTCCAGCAAGAAGGACAAGCAGGAAAATCAGCGTTGATGAACTGAACACTTCGCCTAGCCCAATTTCCACCTTGACGTCCATGAACTTGGCAATTGAATTTGCAACCAGACCCCAAACAGTACATAAAATAGCGAGTATTGCCGAGGAAAAGAGCATTGTCTTTGGTGGTTCATGTAGATGACTTTGCTTCACATACTCTGATGGTTCGCGCAAGAAGGTAAGTATCATAAATCGCAAAGTGTAAGCAAACGTGACTGCCGCAGAGGCATAAATCGTAAGCACAAGCAAAATATCACCAGTTGACCAAAGGCTACTTATGATGAGGCCTTTGCTGAAAAAACTTGCAAACGGCGGCACACCCGTACGAGCTAACATAACCACTATACAGAGCCCAAAAGTTATTGGCATTGCTTTTCGCAGACCTCCCATCATTCGCATATCACGCGTTCCAAGGGAATGGACTATTCCGCCTATAGTTAAGAAACCAAGGCCTTGGAAGAAGGCGTGGCTTATCATGTGAAACAGACCCGCAAACCAGCCTTGTGAATAAGGCGATGAAGCAGCACCTAGTGCAGCTATCATGAATCCTATTTGGCTGATGGTTGAGTAAGCAGGCACTCCCTTTATGTCAGATGTATACAATGCTAGGGTTGCTCCAACAAATGCTGTAATAGCGCCAATCCAAGCCACAGCAGACAGCCACATAGGGATCATAGACAATGTGAGTGGGAACAATGTGAATAATGTGAATAACCTAGCGATTAGGTAAACCCCTGCCTTCACCATGGTTGCTCCATGTAAGAGAGCGCTAACCGAAGTTGGGGCTTCCATGGCACTGTACAGCCAAGTGTGCAGGGGCAGCTGAGCTGATTTTGCAACCGCCCCACCAAGCATAAGAAAGGCAATGGCAGTTAAAGTTGACAGGGGTACCTCCCCTATGTGCGCCATAGTGTAGGAGAAGGAAAACGAGCCCAAGCTAGCGTAGAGAAGAGCAATCGCCCCTAGAAGACAAACGTCACCTACACGGGTTATGAGAAAAACTTTACGACCTGCTCTGACGGCTTCTGGCTTTTTGTACCAAAAAGAAACTAGTGAATAAGAACAGAGTCCTACTAGTTCCCAGAAAACGAACATTTGGAGGAAGTTGTTTGACATAACAAGTCCTATCATTGCACCGATAAAGAGAAGCATGAAAAAGTAATATCGGGTCAAGCCTTCTTCGCCCTCCATATAGCCTAAAGAATAAATAATGATTACGAGACTGAAGAAGGCGATCAAACTCGCAAATAGAATGCTTAGCGGGTCTATAAGCACCCCTGCACTTATGCCAAGCGAAGGAATCCACGCTACATTGTATTCTTGGTTTCCCAAAGTGTTAAAGTATACGTCAGGAATCATGGATAGAGCGAACGCAGTGGTGACCAAACTCATTAACACTGCAAAGTAATTTCTTGCCTTTCCACCTAAGCGCGCGATAAGTAGGACAAACAAGCTGGAGACAATTGGAGTTATCCACACAAGCCAAGGAGCATACGGAAGCAATTAGCCATCATCTCCATCTGTTTCACTCTTGCCTTTTTCATTCTCGACCGTTGCTTGCCACTCTAGCTCAGCCAGTTTTCGGATGTCAGATGTTCCATACTTCTTGGATACTGTGATCAGTAAGGCCAAGACTATGCCTGTGACACATGTATCTGTGGAAAAGGCAAGTATTAAGAAAGCTTCACCCATTGCCTTGTTCAATGAAGAGGCAAGCAAGACAAAATTCATCGATGCTGCAGTTGCAATTAGTTCAATCGATATTAGCACTTTCAAAAGATGATGCTTGGTTAACAGACCGTAAATGCCGATTGCCAGCAGGGTCATCGATAAGATTACGTAGTTAATCAATTGCCTCCCTCCTTTCTCGTCTTCAGAACTATGGCTATGCCCAAAGCCACCGTGACTATTACCAAACCTTGCAAAACGATGTCTACTGCTCTTAAGTTCCACAAAGCTTCTGGAAATGAAACTTCAGAAGAAACGTTGGTTGAAGGGGTGCCTACTGAAAGGAAAATTGATGGAATTGACAAAATCAGTGCTGCTACTATGGCTAGAAACGCTTTTCTCAAGGGATTCATTTGACTCGTTTTCTCGCTTAAAGTTTCACCTGACAGGAAAAGAACTGCCAATGTTCCCACGCTTATCCCTAACTGGAAAACAGCGGCGAAGCCAGCGTCATTTAGAGAATATAGAATCGCCACTAACACGAGCGTGCTTGCAAGGGAAGCAACTGAGTAGACAGCATCGTCAAGATAGACTGCCAAAAAAGCTGAAACAATCAATCCTATTGTTATTAGTTCCAGAATCGTCTTACTCTTTGCTCCCCTTTTCGTGGTCTATTTCAGGTTTTATCACCAAGTCATACTTATTGGTTGAGGCAAGTTCGAAAAACGTTGAATCTTTTATTGCGTTTCTAGGACAGCTTTCGGCACATTGATAGCAGAAAACACAACGATCGAGGTGAAACAACGGTCTTTTCTTCCCCTCAACATTCACCATTTCAATGGCCTTTGCAGGACAGTCGCTGGCACACAAGCCACAGCTTATGCAAAGATTTATATCAAATATCTGCTTACCACGAAGACCTTCAGGAACTTTCGGTCTGACCGTGGGATATTTCTGAGTGGCAGGTACTCTGAAAATCTGAGAAACCACCTCTTTCAACATCGGTGACAGCTTGATTTTCTTGGTCATTCTTTCAGCCCACCCCCAGATTAAGCCAAAATGCGACCCCAACTGCCGTAGCAAGTGACAGAATTGAGAGCGGCATCAACACTCGCCAGTTAACCACCAATACTTGATCAATGCGCAACCTTGCAAAAATGCAAGTCAGATACTCAGTGATTACAACAACAAGCAAGACTTTAAGAATGAACCATAGTGTGTACCAAAATTCTGGTATGTCAAGAAAAACTGGTCCATATGGACCTGCCAGAAACAGTTCGACTACGAGAACGGCGCCCAAGACGATTTGCACATCTTTAGCGAGTTTGAGGAAAGCCAATCGCCGACCGCTGTACTCGGTTTCGTATCCACCTACTATCTCGGTTTCGGCGTGGGGAACATCGAATGGGTCTTTCTCTAACTCCGCTTGGACAGCAATAATGAATAATACAAAAGCCCATGGAAGCAAAAGGGCGAATGGAATACGCTGACTGGCTGCTATGGTTGAAATGCTTAGACCACTTGCAAGAAGAGCAGGGCCAAAAGCAAGAATGGAAAGAGGTATGTCATAGCCAAGAAACTGTGTCAAAACTCTAGTCGCACCTATTTCGCTGTAGGGGTTACTTGATGACCAGCCAGAGAGAAACAGGAAGAAGTTGGCAACTGATACTAATGCTAAAACGAAGATCAAATCGCCTTGAAAGCTTGAATTGAGAATCACGTTTGACCCATCGATAGGTAAGAAAAACATGGCAAAGACAAACATTGAGAAAGAAAGGACAGGTGTAAGCTTGAAAACAACACTTCTTGTGTTGCGGGGAACCATGTCTTCTTTTGCCAGTAACTTTACGAAGTCAGCGAAGGGCTGTAGTATGCCTGCGGGACCAGTGTAAGTAGGGCCCATCCTATTCTGCATTCTGGCCTCTATCTTTCTTTCAATCCAGTCGCAAAGAAACGTAAGCAAAACAATGAAGGAAAACCCTGGAAAAACCAACGCACGAAAAACCAAGGTAAAATCCAAACTCATGTTTTTTGCCTCTTCATCTGTCCGTGCATGAGAAACAAGGATCGAGACTTACGAAACTTGCAGGCACATCCGCTATGTTACCGCCTTCTGCAATATGAGCAAAGGACAAGATGTTTGCGAATGTTGGAGTACGCATCTTAACACGTTCAGGATAGGCTGTGCCATTGCTTTTTACATAATAAAATAATTCGCCTCTCGGTGCTTCAACGCGACTAATCGCTTCACCAGCCGGCACGATTCTCGGAACTCTCACTCTGTAAGGTCCAGTTGGCAAATTGTCTAATGCAAAGTTTAGTATATCGATACTTTCATTGATCTCATCAAGGCGAACCATTAACCTTGCCCAAGAATCACCTTCAGTGTAACTTATCATCTTGAAAGGGATCTTGTCATATGCAGCATAGGGTTCGTCCTTCCTAACATCCATTTTCACATCCGAACCACGCGCCACAGGACCGACGACGCACAGTTTCAATGCATCCTGTCTCTCCAATACTCCAACACCTTTCGTTCGCATTTTCAAAGTAGGATCACTTTCAAGAAGATTCTTGTAGAAGATCATTCTCCTCTTTAAAGTTGCCAATCCTGCCTTGATTTTTGGAATCCTTTCTTCTTTTAAGTCTCGTCTCACACCACCAATGGTAACAAATGATGCTATAACCCTATTACCAGTAAGCGACTCCATAGTATCCATTGCGATTTCCCGGTCACGCCACATGTACTGGAAAAGTGGTTCGTATCCGATTTCAAGACCAGCATGGCCCAATAGAAGCATATGACTCTGAATTCTGTTGAGCTCCAGGACTATCGTACGCAAGTATTTTGCCCTTACAGGCGCTTCCGTTCCCATTATTGCTTCTACCGCTTGGCAAAAACAAGCGGCGTGACAAGCATTGCAAATGCCACATATTCTTTCAACCAAATAAACATCCTGTAAATAGGTACGCTTTTCTGCGGCTTTCTCAATTCCCCTATGGACATAACCGATGCGTGGTTTGACCTCTTTCACGATCTCTCCGTCAACTTTCAAGGAAAACTTCTCTGGCTCAATTAAGGCAGGGTGTTGTGGTCCCATAATGACTGTTGTCAGCACTCCTTCATCTGAAGACTGATTGCCCTCGTCTAAAGCAGTAATGTTCTCTTTTTTGTTCTCAATATTTGTGATCTCAGCGTCTTTTCTTAGCGGGAAGAGGTCTTTCGGCCAGTCTTCTGGAAGGACTAATCTTCCTGGGTCTGGATGACCTTCGAAGGTTAGGCCAAAGAGGTCAGCAACTTCTTTTTCGTGAAAGTTTGCGCCAGGAAGTATGTCTGTTATTGTTTTGATTCGCGGATCTTTTTTTGGCACTTGTGTCCTAATCGTTACTATTATGCCATGCGTACGGACATGATACATCACTTCGATGGTTTCACCCAAATCCACGCCTGTAATTGCTGATATGCCCGCGCTTTCATCTTTGTCAAGTAAGATTTTCAAAGCGTCTCTGTGAATGCCCGCGTTAACTCGAACAGAGACTTTTCCGAGCTGTGGAGTCGGGGTTTGAAGCATTTTCTCCCCCAGTTTGTTGCCAAGTGTTGTCAGAATCTCTTCAACGCTTGTCAATGGGTTTTGCCTCCTTCACCGTTTTGAGCAATTTTACAATTCCGTCAATTATTGCCTCTGGTTTCGGTGCACAGCCAGGAACATAGACATCTACTGGAATTATCTTATCTACCCCTCCGACCACATTGTAGTTCCCCTCAAATACACCGCCTGAGCAAGCACATGCCCCTATCGCCACGACAAACTTTGGGCTAGGCATTTGCTCATAGATGCGCTTCAGCCTATCTGCGCATTGCCTAGTGACTACACCAGTGACTAGCAGAACATCAGCATGTCGTGGCGACGGCTCAAGAAGAATCCCAAGTCGCTCAACATCATATCTAGGCGTTAGGAGCGCAACGACTTCAATATCGCATCCGTTGCAGGCACCAGAGTTAAAGTGAAGAACCCATGGTGACTTCCTTTCAGCCCACTTAACAAGACTAGCCCACCGCGTTACTGGTCGCCTCTTTCAACAAGAAGGAAACATGATACAACCATTATGAATAGATAAAACATGAAGAGCAGGACGTTTGCCGTGGAAAGAGCTAAAGACGCAAAAGCCGCTAGTAAGACTGATGAGTCCAAAACGACAAAGTAGATGAGGTACTTATACAAGGACACATTAACTCTCAGTTTGGAGAAGGTCGCTTTCTCGCCACAGGCATATGTAGACTGTCCGTTTTCAGTTTTGACAGATTTTGGCGACAAATAGCGACCAAACAAATAGATTAGAGATGAAGCTGCAAATATCAAAACAAACGCTATGGCAAATTCATCAAGCGTGAATAGTACCTCCTTCAACAACTACTGCTTCAGCCATCAACTTTATCTCCTACATTTGATGTTGACCTTTTCTAACCAGAATTTTTCTGAACATAAAGCTGTCTGTGCACCCACTGGCTGCATGCACGATCTTCTGTTCTATCCATGGAATTCACGTCCGACGCTTCAAGAATCAAAAAGCAAGATTTAAATCTTAGCCATAAACCTAGCCATAATGCACAACATTGTTTCCAATTTTGTTTTGTCTGGCTCATCAACATTTTAGACACATTGGTATGCGAAAACATGCAAAAATGGGTATGTACAAGCTCAAAGCAGTATGGCCAATTCAAACGAGATTTCAATGAGGAACAGGCAAAAAGGCTTATACAGAACCAAGGGTTCAGAGAAAATCGTTAAATGATTTAACAATATTACTGAATCATCGGTGGCTGGGGCTGTGGCTGAACCGTTCGTAATGATGGAACAAGTTATCATTGTTTTGCTTGCAGGTATCATTGGAGCCAAACTGTCCGAACGTTTTGGTTTGCCGATGATTATCCCTCTATTTATTAGTGGCTACATAATTGGTCCAGAGGGACTGGGCATTTTTGCGCCCTTGGAACTCGGCCTTTCCTTAAGCGTAATTGTAACTTTGGCTATACCTGTCATACTTTTTGATGAGGGAATGCGCATAGATCTCAAATTATTGAATGAATTCAAGTCGTCGATCTTTCTCTTGGTAACACTCGCTGTTGTAATCTCCACTGTTGGCGTTGGATTAGTAGCTCATTTGATATTTGGAATGCCTTTACTAGTAGCACTTCTCATGGGGTCTATATTGGCTGCAACAAGCCCCGCAGCTGTCGTAGCCATTATTAAACAGCTGGGAGTTGGAGGAAAAATTGGTACAATAATGGAGGCAGAAGCTTCTTTTAATGATGCCACTTCAATCGTTTTATTCACGATCTTTTCAGGAGCTATACTAGGTGCTGGAATATCTTTTTCTGGAGCGATTTTTGCTTTCTTGAGATTATTCTTTGGAGGGCTCATTGTAGGAGCGTTGCTATCTTTGCTGGCTGGATTTTTCATTGAGAAGTTTAACATGCAAGAGTATGCTATCTATCTGTCTCTCGTGATTTTTTTGGGAGCTTACTCTGTCGCAGAGCTTTTGACTGCCAACGGAGCAACTGCAGTGGTGACTTCGGGCTTGGTTCTAAGAGGAGTTCTAAGTAAACCTATGCTTGGTGCTTCGAGGCAGGAAAAAGTGTTGGATTTTTGGTCTAACATAGCGTTTCTTGCGCAGAGCATCATCTTTCTGGTTTTAGGTGCAGGTTTCTCTATATCGATGTTAACTTCAGTTTGGTTTCAGGCTCTAGTAATTATTCTGCTTCTTTTCTTTGTCATCCGCCCGATCTCCGTCTTCGCAGCCACTCATTTTGAAAAGAGATTATCAAGGAGCGAGAAGCTCTTCTTGTCATGGATTGGGGCAAGAGGAGCCGTGCCAGCTGCTCTTGCAGCAAGCACAATCGGATTAGGGATAGCTGAAGCCCCCCAAATATTTAACATAGTCGTCGTAGTTGTTCTCGCATCCTTGCTCATCACTGGCTTCACTGGACGAAAAATGGCAAAGGCTACGTTAACAACGCCTTTGGCCTCCAAGAAAAGTTAAGGAAAAACAGTTTCATGCAACTCTAGAAAATTAGGCTTGCCTTCATCTGTTTTGGCTTTGGTTTTGAATTCTCCTCAAATGATAGCTCATTATTCGCTCATCGATTCTAGGCAGCATATAATGAGTACTTGAACCCATTTTGGTATAAGCACGGGCAACTCTACCATCCAAGTATATTTTTACCGGTAAACTCGGGTGGGGGTCCCACCCCCCGCACTTCAGTAGTTGTTGTTAAGAATCTTAGTTTAGCTCATTTACTTGCAGTTACTGGTCTTGAACCATGCGCATGCATGATGAGCCATTTGTCTCCTCTTTTCACGAGCACCATTGTAGAACGATAAGGAGCGCTTAGGTCCTGGTCGATGGTTTTTGCGTGAACTAAACCTTCTGTAACCACCCATGCAACTGAACCCTCAATGGAAACTAAATGCCGCTTCCATTCAAAAGAGAAAGCCGTAAACCTTGAGAAAATACGCCTAAAAAATTCCTCTAACTCGTGGTGTCCAATCGCTTTCTCGCCTTCCTCCGAAGCAAGAAGGAATACGTCAGCATCTGGGGCAAAGAGGCTCAAGACTTGCTCAACTTGCTTGCCAGCCAAAGCATCGTTGAAGTCCTGTAGGATTGTCATCACCGCTTTTTCAGTTGTCGCATCCGCTTTCATATCCATCAACCTATTAATTCTGTCCTAACATCTTGGAGTACTGTTCTTAAATGGATTGCTACAACCGCTTCCTCGACAACAATGGCCACAAAGGAGATTATTCAAGAATCGAAATCCGAGAATTCAAACCGAAGTTTAAACCTAACCCCCCGCACCAAATCTAAAGCCTTCAAATAACCTTTTTTTAGCTCTTTTTTGGCCGAAAATTACCAAGTTTACTCAATTTTGCGACTGCATATCCTCTAAACTTTCCTTCTATGGAACAATGTGATGACATTTGCAAGGGCAACCATGACTGCTATAGCT
>Ga0315280_10007622_pt1 | contig 14464 bp, 17 predicted proteins | sample YL17G06_40_MG_FD_203697 | JGI IMG/M metagenome (GOLD analysis project Ga0315280, IMG submission 203697) | Sediment microbial communities from Yellowstone Lake, YNP, Wyoming, USA - YL17G06_40 | ecosystem: Environmental > Aquatic > Freshwater > Lake > Sediment | place: USA: Wyoming | collected...
GGTCGCGGTTAAGAATGCCGTGCCTGAGCTGAGGGTTAAAGCAGACATAGTCTGTGACAAGGAGGAAGGAGAAGGGGTGATAGAGATAATAACCAGTTTAATGGAGAGGTAAACATGGCACCGGAATCTGAGTTACCCAAATTTTACAAGCTGAGCTTGAACGAGAGACGGCAGGTATTGAAGGAGAAGGCAGGTCTGACGGAGGAGAACATGAAGGTACTCGGTGCAGGGTTGGACCTTGCCACCGCCGAGAGGATGATCGAGAACGTCGTGGGGATGACCCAGATCCCCATCGGGATAGCCACGAACTTCAGGATAAACGGGAGGGATTACCTCGTCCCGATGGCAATTGAGGAGCCCTCGGTGGTGGCCGCTGCGAGCCACGCGGCAAAGCTCGCCTTACCCACGGGAGGGTTTAAGGCGACCAGCTCTAGGCCTGTGATGAGGGGGCAGATGCAGGTCGTTGATGTAAAGGATCTAGAAGAAGCCAGGAGAAGGATCCTTGATGTCAAGAAAGGGCTGATCGAGCGGGCAAACCACTTTGCCGATATGCTCCCATCCCTCGGGGGCGGTGTTCTGGATATAACGGCCAAGATCGTCGGTCCACCCAAAGACGGAATGCTGATAGTGGAGTTCTTTGTGGACTGCAGGGACGCCATGGGGGCTAATACCATTATCACGATAGTGGAGGGAATGGCCCCTGAGGTGGAGGGCATAACAGGAGGGAGATCGTTACTGAAGATAATCTCGAACCTCGCCACTGAGAGGATGGCCAAGGCCACGGTGGTCTACAGGAGCGATGTCATAGGCGGGCCGGCCGTGGTTGAGGGCATTGTGAAGGCGTACGAGTTCGCCTACTACGACCCATACAGGGCAACGACGCACAACAAGGGGATCATGAACGGGATCACCGCCATAACTTTGGCAACGGCTAACGACACCAGGGCCATAGAGGCTGGGGCACACGCATATGCATCAATATCCGGCAAGTACCTCCCGCTCTCGAGGTGGTGGAAGGACGAGAATGGGGATTTGAACGGGGAGCTCGAGCTGCCGCTGGCGCTCGGTACATTCGGCGGGGCCACCAGAACCCACCCTGTCGCCCAGCTCTGCCTGAAGATACTCGGGGTGAAGACGGCTACGGAGCTGGCGGAGGTGGCGTGCGCCGTGGGCTTGGCGCAGAACTTTGCAGCCCTCAGAGCAATGGTTACCGAGGGCATAAAGAGGGGGCACATGGAGCTCCACGCAAGGAACATCGCGATAATGGCTGGAGCAACCGGAGAGCTCGTGGATAAGGTCGCCGAGATCCTCGTGAGAGAGAATAATGTCAAGGTTTCGAGGGCGAAGGAGATCCTGCAGTCGTTTAAGTGAGCTACTTATCGACGAGCGAGATCGCACTGACCGGGCACGAGTCCACCACCAGTTGTAGGTCGCAGTTCCCTTCCTCCTTTATCACGTGTGATTTTCCTTCGGGAAAGACCTTGAACATCTCCGGACAGAGCGAATCGCAGGTTCCGCACCCTATGCAGACTTCCTGGTCTACGCGGGGGATCCTCAATTCCAACACCAAATCACCTAGAGGGATGGAATCATTTAAATTTTAAAGTACCTGCATATAGTTGCAGTAGGTGAAGTCGTTGGACCCGAAGATTTTGACGGACACGGCAATGATCCTCAAGAACATTCCGAGGACAGGTTGGCTACAGAGGGGAATCCCGCCATCAATAGCCGAGACCGTGGCGGAGCACTCGTTCGAGGTTGCGTCGATACTTGCCGTTATCGCCATGGAGGCTGGAGAGGACCTGGATAAGGAGAGGATGCTCGTCATCGGCATAGTTCACGACTGGGGAGAGGCGGTAGCCGGGGACATCCCCAGATCCCTCACAAAGAAACTCGGCAAGGACACAAAGAGCAGGGCAGAGAAGAAGATAATGCATGAACTTGCAGTTGCGAGCGGCTTCAAGAACCTATCGGAGGTCTTCGAGGAGTACGAGGAGAGGAGGAGCAAGGAGGCCATTACAGCCAAGATAGCGGACCTTATCTCCACCTGGAGGCAGGCTTGCGCATACGCGGATAGGGGCTATCCTGTGGACGACATAGTGGTGAGTTGCAGGGAGGAGCTGGAGGACCTGATGGGCAAGGTCAGGGATGAGAAGGTTCTAAGGGTCGTCAAGAAGCTCCTTTGAGGTTTTAACAGCATGAGTCGCTGGGGTAGGTATAAATCGGGCGTTTATCATGTTTTTATAGTATGAGCGGACCTGATGCCAGTAAGAAGTTTTACCTGCCAATAGCGGCTGGAACTCCCTATTCCCTCATAGCAGAGGCGGTTAACAAGTTCAATCTGGAGCTGGTGGAGAAGGACATCGTGCTTCCAGGTTCTGCAAAGGATGAGTACGTGCCGAAAGGGTGGTTTCTCGAGGGCGACAAGAAGAATCTTGTGAAGGCCAAAGAGTACATCTACCAAGGACTGAAGGAACGCATAAAAAAGTTTGAGTGAGCTCGGTGACGTCCTCTCCTGACTGAAGTCAGGAGCTTCCCGCTTCCTCGCCCAGGGCTTGCCGCCAGGCGCTTTGTAGCGGCTCACAGGCTGGTAGAGGCTCCAGACTCCCAGTGGGGTCATACGACCGCGACACCTGCCTTACAGCGCGGGCGTACCGTCGTTTCACCGTACGCCGTCGGCTGGATCCTCAGAGGCAGCCCGCCGTCCCGTAGGTGGGCCCAGGGGCGACCCAACCTTTGTCTCTGGCTATCTTTTCCCAGCAAAATATTTAAACCTAATCCTTCGACAGCCCAAAAGTAAAGCCCATTCATCCCCCAGCTAAAGTTGGGGGTTTTCTGGGCGCCCATTTTTATAAGTAGAAGAATTCTTTGTGACGCGGAGGATCCTCGCTTCAGCGGGGCGGCTTGCTCTTTTCTAATGTTTCACAGAGGCGTTTGTCCTCCTCGAGAACCTCGCCCTGTAGGTCGCCCATTATCCTAGAAAAGGCGCTGAGGAAGAGTTGCTCGACGCACCGGCCCATAGAGGTTCCGGTGGACTCACATAACATCTCTATATCACCGGCGTGCTGTTCTAGGAAGGAGGGGATGACCTCGCTCATCGCATCTGAGAGTGTTCGGACGAGCCTAGTTTTCGGATAGCCTCCGAATTTTTCCATCGCGAATCCGAGTGCGAAGAGATCCGGCCCGCTTTTACCAGATTTTACCCTCCTGACCAGATTCATTGAGGTCAGCGCGTCCAGCCTCGGCGACAGATCTTCCTCTTTTATGTTCAGGGTCTCGGCTATAGTATCCAGCGTCATGGGGGCATCCTGTAGGCAGAAGATCACTTCCCTAAGGGTATCCTCCTTGAACGCATTTGCGAAGCTCAGCAGGTATTCATCCTCAATTACCAAACTAACCATTTTTCTTACCACCAAGAGACCTCAAAAATGACCTTATCTTCGATACCATTACCTTAGCATCCTCCTCGGTGCTGGGGTATGGAACCTTCACGAACGGGATCTTACGCTGCTTGATCAGGTAGAGCAGGAACTCGTTGGTCCTCCCGCAACTGGCGCAGCCGAAGAGCGCCTCCGCCTCCTCCACGATGATCGCGGCGTCGGCCTCCTCCACCAGCGGCCCGATGAGCGCGAGGCGCCCCCTGACGCCCGCGGGGACCTCTATCGCGGCGTACTTCAGCCCACGCCTCGGGAACTCCGGCGTTATGTTCATCGGTGGTGAGTCGATCTCTGGCTTGTTAAGGTTCTTTGCGACCTCCTCGCCTAGACCGAGGGGGGTGTGCCCCTCCCTCTTCACGAGATCAAAGAGTATCAGGCTATTGGGCGGGAATATGAATATCTTCGCCACTTGCTACTCCTCCTAACTTCAGCTCTCCGCTGTTGATCTTGCTCAACCAGAACTTGACCTTTATAACTATCTCGTTCAGCTTCTCCCTCGGGGCGCTGATCCCCCTCACGACCCCCGTCACCAAGTCCACTATGACGCCGGCACACACCGCCTTTCCTGGAGGGGGCCTGACGAGGCGGGTAATAATCCCTACTTTGGCGAAGTCCTCGTAGTCGACCGGGGCCTCGCACACGATTATCGTTGGAATGTCAGCGTACTGAAGGTATGACCTCGCCTTGTAGACCACGTGGCCGCTTATACCGCCCAGGTGGAAGAGGGCGAGCTTGAACCTCCTGATCTGGAAGATCTCCTTCTCGTTTATACTGGCCATTGAGCCGCCGGGTGCGCCGCTGTAGGGGGAGTCTGGTGGTACGCCGGAGCCAGAGTCGAGGACGAGGACGCTGGTCCTGATCCCCTGCTCCCGCAGACCGTAGGTGATCTCACAGATGGGCTTAGTTATGTGCCGCTTCCCAGGGGACATGGCAACGGCCACCACCTCGAACTTCTCGGACTCGGATATGGTGCCCCTCTGGGCCAGCCCGCCCCCCTCACCCATGCCCTGAGCCTCTCTGCAATCGACTATCTGTACTTCTCTGCCAATGGCTTCCTGCAATTCCTTCACCATTCAACTTTTTACATTTCGCTCAACCATGTTCAGCCTTCTTTCTTATTCCGAGCCGTGCCTCTTAAATAGTCTGATACCGTCGGTCGAGGCTTTACGAAGCGACCGACCCGGACGTAGTACCCATAAGGCATCATCTGGTCACATACCGGCCTCAATTTTTCAATCACTTCTTCGACATCTGCCTCCTCTTTCAGTATCACTATGAAACGCCCGACCAAATAACCGCTTCCAACATATTTATGTTTGCGAATCCCCACATCCGAGACGTGATCCATGCCCTTTATTATGGCTATGAGATCGTCAGCTTTCTTCTTATCCATTAGCCTTTCGGGCATTATCTCTATGTCTGGTTTACCGGTGAAGGTAGGCATATCAAGGCACCTAGCATATAAAGTTAATTAGTCATTTAATAAATTAATATGCTAACATCGGGGATGTCGCTGGTGAGGGTTTCCATAGACGGTCTTCAGGCGGACGTTGAGCCTGGAGTAACTGTAGAGGCTTTGGCAAAGAAGCTTGGGATCCAACTCATCGATAACTGCATAGTCGCGGTGAGGAGGCCCGTGGAACCAGAGAAGGTCCCAACGAACCTCTTCGAGGTCTCAACGACGAAGGGAAGGATGATCATAAGGTTAGAGTGCGAGAAGGTGCTCGACGGCTGGCGGAGGGCGTACAAGAGGTTTGAGGGGTCGGGCATCAGGTGGGTCACGAGGGACGCGGCCGTCTTCGGTCCCATACTGACGGATTTTGAGCCCTCCAGAGACTCGGTGGAGCTGAAGCAGTACGAGATAACGCTGAGCCTCTCGGGCTTCAGCAACGAGAACTCCCACCTCGTCTTCAGCCGGAAGCTGCACGAGAGCGCTTATGCCCCGCCCCGTGGTTGCGGGGTCTTGGGCAGGGTTGTTTACGGGAGGCACTTGGTGGACGAGTTCCGCATGGGCGACAGGATAACTAAGATAGAGCCGATAATAGAGACGAAGGAGGCGGAGAAGGCCGTCGTAAGGGCTGATAAGAGTTACGAGCTGAGGGAGCCGGTGCAGGTATACACGAGGCTCGGGATAGAGCTTGACAGATCCTCGCCCGTGGGGGGAGAGCTCACCTACAACGTCATTGGCGACGGGACGTTGACGGCCTCCAGGAGGACGAGCAGGTTCATAGCATGCGACAGGGTAAACGTCATCTCGCTCGTCAACGAGAAGCTGGACCGGAGGGTAAGAGGGGTTGTAACGGTAAGGAACGCCGGGTTCAATGCCGGTTCGGTCTACGTCTACCTGAAGGAGGCGCCGCTCTCCACCAGCCACAATATCGTGGGGAGGGTGACGGAAGGGATAGAGCTCGCAGACATGGCGACCGAGGGGGACAGAATCGCGGTTAAGATCAGCCCCAGCAGGCTGGACATCCTCGGCAGGATACAGCTAGAGGCGAGCAAGCTCCTAAAAGCCCACGGCATCAAGCACATCAGAACAGGGGATTCTTCGGATCAGGCGGTGGTCGTGGAGCAGGACCCGCCCACGACGCTAGAGGTCTACGGAAAGGGGGAGGTGGCCTGCCTCGGGGTCAAGCCCTCACAGGTGGTCAAGGTGCGGCTCTTCTACAAAGAGGCACCCAACTCCGTGAAGTACTTCAAGAGGGTTACGGGCCTAGACCTGAGGCGGGAGGGGAAGCTCACGGTCTACTTCACGACGCCCAAGATGGAGATGGTGCTCTTCAAGGGGGAGGAGGTGCTGGCCAAGGAACTGATGCCTGAGAACATTCCCAAGCGCCAGGTTGCTGCCAACGTGATCGGCGTTACCAACGCCGCGAAGAAGTTTGCGGGGATGATAGGCGTCCGCTTCACCGAGAGCGATGAGTTCGGGCCCACTGCAGAGAGGTTCGAGGGGACCAACATCGTCGGAGAGGTCGTGGATAACCATGATGCGCTGAAGGGTCTGAAGGAGAAGGGGGTCGTCTACCTGTCGGAGGCGGTTCCATGATCAAGACTTATGTCGTCATGCTCTCAACCGACTCCGATCTGACTCCCTCGATGCTTGCAGAGAGGGTGGCGGCGATAGGAGGGGTGGGTTACAAGGAGACCTGCTATGGTCTGCTCCTGGAGGGAGAGGAGGAGCTTCTGGAGAAGGCGCGGGAGGAGCTGAGAGCGCTCGATCCAAACAGGGTATTCTTCAAGGTCAGGGGCTTCAGGATCGGGGACGAGAGGATCTGCAGGGCGAAGAGGGGAGGGGGACCCAGAATGGGATTCCACATGCTCGGCGTTGAGAGGGAGGCGCTGAAGAACGTCTCTAAGGCTCTTGAAGGCGGAGAGGTGATGGTTAAGGAGAAGGAGGTTAAGGGTAAGCTGAGCGTGGATGCTCTGAAAAGGATAATTGAGTCTGGGAAGGGAGAGACTTCGGAGGTAAAGGCTGCGGGGAAGGACAAGGGGAAGGGGAAGGACAAGGACAAGAGAAGGAAGAGGGGCGAAAAGGGCAAGGGGGAGAGGGGCAATTAGGATCTTCGCGGACAGCGACGACAAGAAGGGCGGAGAGCTTTACGAGCACATAGCAGCGAGGAGCGTGGAGGATCTGGCTCTCGGCGGGAGTGTGCAGACCGTCCACATGTTCATAAGGTCCGATGAACCGGTCTTCATAATAAAGATCAAGTACAGGGAGTTCGTGGGGAGAAACACCCTCGGGGAGCTCTCCCGCATACTTGAGAGCGAGAGTGGCGTCAGGATAATCCTGGAGAGCGAGGTCGACCTCGGAGATGCCCTGAAGACGCTCTGGAACATCTTCGGCAGGGACAGGGTGGAGCAGGTGGGGAGGATGGATATAGTCGTCTCCAGAGCGCGGGGGAGCGAGGTCAGAAATATAAAGATCAGGGACAAGGCCCTCGACATCTCGAACAAGATAAACGAGCTTGCGGCAAGGATAATCCCGGAGGGGTTCAGGGTCCGCAGCGTGACTAAAGAGGCGGGGGTCATGACGTTCATAGCCGCAGAGGATCCTATCAAGGACGAGTGGAAGGAGATCGCGTCGCGCGTGGAGGTTGGCGACTGATGCTGAAGTACCTAATCTTTGAGGGCGGACTCTACAGGCACGAGATGCTTGAGGAGTTCCTTCAAGATATTGGGGGCTTCGTGGTTCAGAAGACCGTGGTGAGCCTAGATCTAATAATGAACCTTGCGGTGCCCGAGGAGGAGGTGGGGCGACTGCAGGAACTCGTCCTCGAGCTCAAGGGAAAGGTCAAGGAGGCACCCCTGATAGGGACGGAGGTCGCGGTCGTGGCGCCCACCCTCTCGAGGCACCACCTTCCGCACCCGGCCTGCGACATAGCCGAGAACCTGAGGAGGAACGGCGCGAAGACGAACATCATCGGCCTTGCCAGGGGCGTTGGGCAGAAGATAGTCCACACGTCCGTGAAGGAGAAGGAGCTGATAGAGGAGCACGACATCGCCGTATTTACCCTCGGCAACTTTGAGCACTGCCTGAGGGAGTTCAAGCCCATCCTCTTCAGGGAGCTTTCCATACCGGTGGTTGTAACCGGTGGACCTCTCCTCGACTCTCTTCCAGGGGCTCAAGGGTACGTGGGCGGGATAGGCAGGTACCCGGAGAGGGTCAGAACGGGCGACATGATAGAGAGGCTGAGGGCGGTCTCCGTGCTGTCAGGAAGGGTCGTGGAGCAGAGGAGGAGGGAGCTTGACATGGACCCGCTGGTGGTCGACCCCATCATCGTGAAGGAGGAGGTTGAGAGGCGGGTGCCGGAGGCTGTGGAGGCGCTCTCGCCCAACCCCGTGACCCTGAAGGTGGACGGCGTGAGGATCAAACTGCCGTACGACGAATATCACGATAAGGTGGCGGGCATCACCTTGGACGGCAAGAGGCTCGGGGACTTGGCGGTGGTGAAGAGGTCGTTGATGAGGGACTACACGCTCGTGAGGGTGCTGCCGGAATCAATGTTCAAGTGAGGTATCCAAATTGTTTTTGAGAGCAGAGTCGATAAGTAAAAAATACGGTGAGAGCGACATCGCCGCGTTGAAAGCGGTAAGCTTCGGTCTTAAAGAGGGGGAGATAGTAGGGATCATCGGCGAGAGCGGAGCCGGGAAGACCACGCTCCTCCGGATCCTCAGGGGCGTCGAGTCCTTCGACAGTGGCAAGATATACTTCGATGGCATGGAGATCAAACCATCATCCCCCATTGATCAGGTCTTGGAGTATCGGAGAAAGACGGCCATACAGCTGCAGAGGAGCTTCGGCCTTTGGCCAGAAAGCGCCGTGGACAATGTCGTCCGGGCGCTCAGGTACAGGGATATGGGCGAGGAGAGCCTGCCGGAGAACGAGGGGGAGTTGGAGGGTTACAGGAGCAGAGGGCGCGAGATCCTGAGGGTTGTGGGTCTGGAGGGGAGGGCAAATCTATGGTCGCAGGTACTGAGTGGCGGTGAGAAGCAGAGGCTCATCGTGGCGAGGCAGATAGCGAGGAGACCGAAGCTGCTCCTTCTGGACGAGCCAGGGACCATGACCGACCCAGCCGCGAGGGGGGATTTGGTGGAGGCGCTTAAGAGGGCAAGGGACGAGTACAAGCTCGGAATAATCTTTGCTTCCCACAACCCGCAGATACACCGTTCTTTGGCGGACAGGGTCCTGCTGCTGGAGGGCGGGAGGGTTACTGATGACGGTAAACCGGAGGAGGTTTTGAGGAAGTTCCTCTCGTGGCTGGAGGCGCCTCTTCAGAAGGTGGAGATAAGGGGTCCCAGCATTCTAAGGATGGAGGGCGTAACGAAGCTGTACAACCTATTCAGCTACGGCAAGGTCTTCGAGCTGACGGACACGAGCCTGGAGTTCAGGCGGGGTGAGATAACAGGCATAGTGGGTCCATCCGGCGCCGGCAAGACCGTGATCCTGAGGATGCTGGCTGGGCTTGAACTTCCCAATAATGGAGAGGTCAAGATGCTGCACAGGGACGAGTGGGTCACCCTGGGGAAGTTCGGCAGGCTGAGTCTGCACGCAAGGACGCACATAGGCGTGCTCCACCAGGAGTTCGACCTGCCCTATTGGGCGAAGGTCATAGACCTCTTTGCGGCACGCCTCGGAATAAAGGACCCCAAGATGATGGAGGAGGCCCTAAAGAGGGCGAAGAGGGCTGGGATAAGCGAGGCGGTGGTGGACGCGCTCAGCCGGGTAGCCGAGCTTCCAGAGACGGAGATGGACACAAGGCTCAGGGAGGCTGGGCTGGACCGCGAGCTTCTGAGGGAACTCTTCAGGAGCAAGGACCCCGAGAAGGCAAAGGACGTGGCGCTCGCCATTCTGCGGGAGGTGGGGCTCAGCAGCGAGATAATGGAGAGGAACGTGTACGAGCTCTCCGGCGGCGAGAAGATCCGTGTCGCCCTGGCGCTGTCGCTGGTCTTCAACCCTAAGGTCCTGATACTGGACGAGCCGTTCGGCGATCTCGATCCTCTGACACTACGGAGGGTTGCCAACTCCCTGAAGAGGGTCAAGTCCTCATTCAGGCCAGCCATCGTGCTGGTCAGCCACCAGCTTGACTTTGTGGAGGAGGTGGCGGACAGGTGCGTCCTGATAACAGAGGGAAAAGTTATAATGGACGGCAATCCTTCAGAGGTTATCAATTGCTTCCAGGGGATGTAAGACATGGAGCATGAGGTCAAGTTCCTTCCTGAAGGCAAGAGGAGCACCGTTGCTGAAGATTCAACCCTGATGGCGGCCGCGTTGAAGGGTGATGTGGATCTGGCAAACATATGCAGCGGCAAGGGATACTGTGGCAAGTGCCTCGTTGAGGTTATTGAGGGGCAACTATCGCCGCTAACGGATTGGGAGAAGAAGAGGATTCCTTCCGAGAAGCTGGCCAAGGGCTACAGGCTCGCATGCCAGGCCCTGGTCCGCGGGCACGTGGTGGTGAGGGTTCCCGACCAGAGCCGGGTGGGTAGGCAGCGGCTCGTTATAATGGGGAAGGAGCCGCCGGTCGCGCTGAAGGAGAACGTGGAGAAGGTCTATCTAGAGCTGAAGGCGCCGACCCTGCACGACCCCAAGGCTGACGATGAGCGCATCCTCGAGGCGCTCTACGCCAAGGGTTACAAGGACCTTAAGGTGGACTATCTCGTCGGTAAGGCTCTCCCCAAGGTAGCTAGGGAGGGCGGATGGAAGATCACCGTCACGATACTTGGGAAAAGGGAGATCGTCAATGTCCAAGCTGGGGACACGACGAAGCAGTCGTTCGGCGTGGCTGTGGACATAGGAACCACGAAACTCGCCGTCTTCATAGTGGACCTTCTTGACGGCAACCTGGTCTTTGCGGACGGCATTATGAATCCCCAGATAAGATTCGGCGAGGACGTCATATCAAGACTGCACTACGCCGCCCAAGGCGGGGATAACCTGAGGGAGATACAGCGCACGATAGTCGGCGGGATAAACGAACTCGTGAACAAGGGGGTGGCGGACACCGGGATAAAGATGGAGGATCTCTACGAGCTGGTTGCCGTTGGAAATACCGCCATGCACCACCTCTTCGCCGGCATAGAATCGAAGAGCCTCGGTTTATGTCCCTACCCCGCAGGCCTCGGCAGACCGCACGACGTGAAGGCGAGGGACATGGGACTAGAGATCAACCCCTCTGGTAATGTGCACCTGCTACCGAACGTCGCAGGGTTCGTGGGGGCGGACGCCATAGCGGATATACTCGCCTCTAGGCTTCAGGAGAAGGAGAAGCTCACGCTCCTGATGGATGTTGGGACGAACACAGAGGTCATGTTGGGAAGTAGGGATGGGATATTGTCCTGCTCCACGGCCTCTGGCCCTGCATTTGAGGGGGCGCACATAAGGTGCGGGATGAGGGCGGCCAGCGGGGCGGTGGAAAAGGTGAGGATCAACTCCGATTTTGAGGTCACGTACAAGACCATAGACGACGAGAAGGCGAGGGGGATCTGCGGGTCCGGGATAATCGATGGGGTGGCGGAGATGCTGAAGAGCGGAGTGATAGACACCTCGGGAAGGATGATACTGCAGAACCACAGGAGGATAAGGGACAGAAATCCTGGGAAGGAGTTCATCTTGATCTTCAAGGAGGAGACCGCCAGCGGGAAGGAGGACATAGTGATAACGCAGGACGACGTCAGGGAGATCCAAAAGGCGAAGGCCGCAATGTACGGCGGGTATATGACCCTGATGAGGAAGAGCGGGTTCAAGAAGGAGGACCTATCGGAGATCGTGATCGCCGGTGCCTTCGGGAACTACATCGATCCGGAGAGCGCGAGGACGCTGGGCATGATACCCGAGATGCCGCTGGACAGGATATCCTTCTTGGGCAATACCGCCGGCTCTGGTGCGAGGATGTGCCTCAAGTCCCTTGATGCAAGGAGCGAGGCCTGGAAGATCGCGGAGGGTGTAAAATACATAGAACTTGCGGTTGAGCCGATCTTTGAGGAGGAGTACATCAATGCCATGTACATGCCGAACAGCCGTCTCGAGGAGTACCCCGAGACGGTCGCGGCCATAAGGGCTCCAAAGGTGGTGAGGCGTTACGTCAGAAGATAAGGTTGTAGAAACTCTCGGCCGAATTAAGGGCATAATAAAAGTGGTAGCGTTGAGTCGCGAAGAGGTTGCAGAGGTCCTGAGGCTGGAGGGGGAGGCGGAGAAGAAGGTGATGATGGGGCTCTGCAAGGGGATAAATCTGGGCCTGAGGGAGGCGCTGAAGAGGAGGCACGTCTTTGCGTGCGCCACCGACCTGAATTTGACGTGGCCCGAGTGCTCCTATATGAAGCTAGTATGCGACGGCGAGGTCGTCGGAGAGGACATCTACGATGAGGCCACGCTGGAGGATCTGAAGAAGAAGGGGCACATGATTGCGGGCAATCTGGTGTTATACAGGGATAAGATGAAGGTCTTTAAGGAGAAGAGGGACGAAATGAGGGTTCACATGCTCCCCATGGAGATACCGGAACTCACCACCTGCGGGGCGGTAGTCGGAGTTCCCTCACCGCCCACCGACATCTACCTGAAGACGAGGATAGGGATAGACACGGAAGACCCTCGGCTGGGCACGGTGGTCGTCGGCGTGGGTTAGAGGTGGCGGATCTGAATTTTTAAAGCAAAGGACTTCTTTCTGCCTATAACCATAGAACAAAAAAGTAATTTTTCCTCACCACACGCCCTACGCCTTTCATAATATACAAAGTGTTATTTTGTATTACATTTATAGATGTTATAATTCAAAAAAAGCGCATGCTTTTTAAATAACATATACTCATTCATATTAAACAAGGGGGGTGAATGATGACTGTATTAGCAGTCCTTACGTGGCCTATAATGATGTTCGTCTTTGGGTTCTTCCCAGTTGCGCTGGCATTGATGGGCAAGGCTGACGTTCCGGCGGCGCTTAAGGCGGGGATTATCCCCGGCATATTCGGGACGATTATGGCGTTCGTTTTCTGGACCGCGGCAACACCAAATTATGTCGTGGCCTTTATCCTTGGTATGGCGGCAGCTGCGTTCCTGGCCGTTGGCTTTGCGGGCTTCGTCTTCAAACCAGAGGGTTTGCCAACAGTGGCAAACATAGTTAACTTCGTAGGCATAATCCTGGTCATACTCGGGCTTTACGTTATATATCTCTTCATGGCATTGACCGAAGGCATAGTTGCGGGTCTAGCAGTGCTCCTGTTCGGCATCGCATGTTTAGCGGCAGGCTACTCGGTACTGGGTAAGTTCAAAGGCGGCACTACGATACTAGCGATAGTCGTTATAAACTTCATACTGGCACTCTACCTACTCATGGCATAAACTCAAGTTTGAGGCAAAACAATTTTTTGTTTTTTTAAACAACTTGAAAAATGTGGCGGGGTTGAGTAGTAATCTCTCCCTCAACTTTTTTTAGTACAGTAGTGGCGAGGCGGCAGTTGAAAAAGGGCGGGATTCTTATTTCTTGCCAGCCTTTAATTTGAAGGGCAATTTGAAGCCGACCTTTCTCTTACTTGGAGCTTGACTGGAGGAGGTCTCTTCAGGAGTCTCTCTCTTTGAAGGAGGGGGGCCTCCCACCTTGATACTCTTTATTGGTTTTTCAGGAAGTAAACCCTCCGGCTTGTAGAGGAGGACAAACACTAGCGCGGCCCCCAGTAAGAGCAGGTCAAGCCATACGACATCGAAGGGAATGAAGGGACCAAAGATATCTTTATAGAAGATTATTAGTTTTCTGACGGCCGCGAATATGAATGTGCCACATACGACCCCCAAATTGTTCGCGGCACCCCCTAGCATCACCATCACCCACGGCCAGAACGTCCAGCTCACTCTCGAATAGGCTGTGGATATCACGTTCGCAGTGTAGAATGCGTAGAGGGCTCCGCCTATGGCGGCTATGGCTGAGGCAAAGATTATTACCTCTAGTCTGTTTTTGGTCACGTCCTTCCCAAGTGCCAGAGCAGAATTTTCGTCATCCCTTATGGCTCTGAGGAGCCTTCCCAACGGCGAGTGCGCCAGTTTCTGAGTGTAGAGGAATATTATGATGGCTGTGATGGCCATGAATAGCATAACAGTAACGTTTCTCATCTCACCAGCGCTAAGACCCAGAATGCTAAAGGTTGAGGGCCATCCAAAGGGGTCTGGCACGCCTATGCCCAGTGTGCCACCTACCAAGGGTGGATAGTTATTGCCTATGACCAAGATCACCTCTCCGGCAGCAAGAAAGGTCATGGCCAAGTAATCGGTTCTGAGCCTAGCCGGTCTGCTGAAGTGAGGCTACACCCAGTCCTTCGTTGAGGGAGAGGGAAAGATAACCATTTATAACCACTATCGTACAATTGTATACATAGGCGAGGAGGATGTGGAGGGAGATCGTGGAGTTCTTCGGCGGATCACCGGCCAAGCTAAAGGTCGCCAGGCTGATGGTTGAGCTTGGCTTCAGTATTAACCAAGACGGTAGAGTCGTATGCGGGGAGGTGGAGATACCAGATTCTAGCATCGCGAGGACCTCCGG
>Ga0315280_10007623_pt1 | contig 14464 bp, 8 predicted proteins | sample YL17G06_40_MG_FD_203697 | JGI IMG/M metagenome (GOLD analysis project Ga0315280, IMG submission 203697) | Sediment microbial communities from Yellowstone Lake, YNP, Wyoming, USA - YL17G06_40 | ecosystem: Environmental > Aquatic > Freshwater > Lake > Sediment | place: USA: Wyoming | collected...
GCGATTCGTGGATAGCCCCTCCATCCGCTACCGCCGTATTCAGGTACCCGGGCTGGCCTTTCTGATTGCCGGCGGCCGGTCGCAGTTCATCGACGCCGCCTACCTGGGGGTGGTCCTGCTTTTCGTCTTCCTGGGCTCGTACTGGCTAAGCCGCTATGCCGCCTTCCATGGTCGCCATCCCGCCTGGGGCATTGGTTTCATCTTCGTGCCGGCCACGCTGATTTCCCTCAACCGCCTCACTGTGGATGTCGCGCTGGTGGCCTTGTGCGCCGGTTTCGCATGGTACGCGAAGAAGGGCTCCCGGGCGGGTCTCTGCCTGGTACTGGCGCTGGCTGGCTTGACGCGGGAGACCGGGTTGCTCCTGGCGGCCGCCGCGAGCCTGGATGCACTCTGGAATCGCCGCCTCCGCCAGGCTGTCTTGTTCGCCGCCATGTCATCGCCGGCCCTGCTCTGGTTCAGCTATGTTTCAGCCCGTGCCGTGACCCTCGCGCCAGCCAGAGCGGGAGGCCTTGTCCCAGCGTGGGCGCTGCACTACCCGGTGGTCGGTATCGCGATGAAGCTGTTTATGCCCGAGCGGTACCAGTACGGTCCGGCTCTTAACTGGATGATTCAGGCGGTGGATACCCTGGCGCTCATCGGGATCCTGCTGGCGCTGGGGCTGGTCATCTGGTCGCTGCGGCGGTGGCGTTTCAACGAAGAGACTTGGGCTGCCCTGGTGTTCGCTGGGCTGACTGTGGCGGTCAGCAATCCGTATTTCTGGAAGGACGTCAACGGCTACGCCCGTCCGGTCTCGCCCTTGCTACTGTTCGTGGGGCTGCGCGCGTGCTCCGGCGGCCCACTCTGGGTGCTGGTCCCCAGCGCATTGGTGGACCTCCGGATCGGGATTCTTCTGGTCTCACAAGTCTACGGCGTTCTGCGCGGCATTCTCCTGGGCCTCTCCTGACGATCGCCGTTGGGGCCGCCAGGCCGGCTTGCGCGCGCAGGCGGCCACAAAACATGCCGTGAAGCCCCGCGTGGGCAAGCGCCCCAGGAGCGCGAAGAATCTCAGCAAGGCCTGGATCACGGGATCCGCACGCTGGCCCAGCAAACGCCGCAGCCCCAGGAACAGCAGCGTCGAAATCAAGCGCGGGTTGTGAATCAACAGCTCGGTGGCCACCACTTCCAGACCGGCCTCTTCCAGGTGACGCACCAGCCCGGACTGCGAGGCCGTGTACCCCAGCGGGTAGGGCGCCCAGCCACACCGGCTCGCCATCCGCACCGGCGCGTAAAGTGGATTGCGAAGGTTGTCCAGCGTCACGATCGCCAGGCCTCCGGGACGAAGCACGCGCCTCAGCTCTCCCAGCGCCGTGCAAAACTCGGCGCGCGAGGCAAAGTGGTCCAGCGTGGAGGTGGAGACAATCAGGTCCAAGCTCTCGGATCGGATCGCCAGGCTGCGCACATCGCTGGCCAGAAACTGGATTTTGGAATCGGGGCGCCGGGTTCGCGCGCTGCGCGCAATGGTCCAGGCCAGGTCCATCCCCACCGCCAATTCGGCCCCGGGAAACAGATCAAACAGGATCTGATCGGCCCCGCAGGCTTCCTCGAAGACGTCCGTTTTCAGCACCCGCCCGGGCTCCACACCACCCGTCCACCGGCGGATCAAGGCCTGGTGGTGATCGCGTTTCTGCTCCGCCACCACCCTGTCCAGATACCAGGAAGGGCGCGCTTGCGAGCCCACCTTCTCCCACTGCTGCGACTGCCCGTGCAAGCCACATTCTACCGAACCCCAGCCTGACTCACCGCGGAGACGCAGAGATCTCCGAGAGAAGAAACCATCACAGTTTTCTTTGCCTTTCCTCCGCCGCCTCGGTGCAAATGAGTCAAGTATTGATTTCTCGCGGAGGCGCGGAGGGCGCAGAGATTGCGCATAGAGAACTGTGATTGTTTTTTCTCTGCGCGATCTCTCGGTCTCTGCGGTGAAAAGTCCTGGCCGGTCTGAGGTGGAACCTGGCTGGGAGTCTTAGTTTTCGGCGAACGTGTTGATCCGAGACCGCAGGTCCATGCGGATCTTGCCCACCGGCCGGCCTTCATGGCCCGCCAGCCGATAGACCCGAACCTGCCGCCATGCCTCCGGCCGCCCGGCGCCCTGCGGATAGGAGGCCAGCAGTTTCCAGCGTTCCGGGTGGCTGTTCACCACCTCCAACAGCAGACGCTGGTGCTGCTGAAGGGGCGCTGACAAATCGATCACCAGAATACCCACCGGGGTGTCCTCCAAAAAGCGCAGCAGCTCCGCGGGCGTTTGATACAACGGCCTGTACTCTTCGCCCGTCCAGGAACTGCGGAACAGCATCTTGCTGGCGCGCAGCACAATGTGGCCGGGCCGTTTCTCGCGCATGGCCACTTCCGAGATGAGCATCCCCTCGCCCAGGGCGTCGGAAGAAACCAGCAAAACGGAATTGCGCAGTTCCGGCCTCGCCACCAGTTCCGAGGCCACCTCCGCATAGCCGTAGCGGGGCTTCCGCGGTGTCTGGTAGGTGTGCCACCAGACCAGGCCGCCCAGCGCCAAGGCCAAAACAACCGTCTTTATCCGGGCCGGCACTCGGCCAGGCGATCCCCAGGCCAGAACCCAGGCCATCCCGGCCGCCAGAAACATCAACAATGCCGGTACCGCCAGGATCTGGTGCCGCAGGTCGGCAGCAGCGTGGATCAAGAACCGGAAGATCGCCAGGCTTGCCAGCAGTGCGGCTGCAGCCGTCCAGATCCCTCCTATCTCTCGCTTCCGGACCAAGTCCAGAAACCACTTCAGCAAACCGAGCGCCACCAGAGGCGCCAGAGCCACTCCCACAACCTGGACCCAGTTCCAGGGCGTGTGCGTGAGGCTGGACAGCCGGAACCACAGGTGTCCGAACCGGCTCACTGACTCGTGCTGTGCGCCGGGCACCCAGAAATACCAGGGTCCGCACAGCGCCAGCACCACCAGCGCCGGCAGCCAGAACGAGAATCGCTTCAGCAGCCGAAACTGCCCGCTCGCCAGCACGCTGATCCCAGGCACCAGCGCCAGAGCGAAGCCGGTCCCCTTGGTCAGGATGGCCAGCGAGGACCAGAGGCCAAACCAAGCCGCAGGTTTCCAGCCCGGTCGATCCAGATACCGGCCGAACCACAGCACCGCCTGGAACACCAGCACCGCCGTCAGGGTCTCGGCCATGACCGCACGGCCCAGTTCCTGCGCCAGAGGCAGCGAAACCATCAACAGTCCGGCAGCCACCGCCGCGGGCGCCGGGAACTGCACGCGCAGGACCCCATACAGGCTGCCGGCCACCAGGGCCGTCAGGGCAGCCATGAGCAGCAGCAGGGAGGGCCGGGCCGCCGAGAACGGCAGGGTCCACAGCGACTGCACAACGTAGAAGACCGGCGGCCAGTGCCCCAGCGCCACCTTGGGGTAATGAAGATAGTAGTTGCGCGCATAGTCCATGGGCTGCTCGGGCGCCAAGGCCGCGATGTAGTCCCGCACCATGAGCCCGGTGACATAGTGGGCGGCTTCGTCGGTATTGGCCCCGAATTCCGCCTGGTACGCTCCACCGGCCCATTGCAGCGCCACGGCCGCCGCATAGAACAGCAGAAACGCGAGCAGGTGGGGCAGGCGCGCTCGAAGCCGGTCCTTCCAGCCCGCAAACCAATCCGCGACTGGCACAGTAGTCGACCCGGCAGGCACTCTTTCCACCTCAGCGGGACCACGACAAGGGTTCATCATAGCAGCCGGCCCGGGTTGCCGACAGTACCTGGAACGGCGCTCCAGGACTCTTCCTGGTGGTGCCTCAGTATCCCGGGGGGTGTTGGCGCCCTTGTGGCAGACAAGCTGAAGCTTATCCCACATATTGCGGATGAGCGAGGCTGAAGGATATACTCTCCCCTTGTGCTCCAGCCGGCTGGCCACCGCGTTCCTGCTGTCCCCCACCGGAAAGGTGCTTCAGCTACCTCTGCCTGGCACCGCTGCACAAGGTTCCCATGAATCGTAGAGACTGGCTTGGCGTTCTCCTGATGGCCCCGGCATCCGGGTGGGTTGGCTGCTCCGGCAAGCGCGCGGCCGGGACGGCTTCCCGGCTGCTGGTGTCGGCGAATCCTCACCTTTCCATGAGCGGCCTGTATCTGGCGCAAGAGTTGGGTTACTTCGCGCAAGCCGGTCTCACCGTCGAATTACGGCAGATCCCCAATGCGGTCCTGGCGGTTCCTCTGCTGGCCAGCGGCAGATTGGACGTCGCTTTCTCCACTCTGAGCCCGTCGTTCATCAACGCCATCGCCAAGGGGGCGCATCTAAGGATCGTAGCGGGCCGGGAGATCGCCTCACCTACCTGCGGAAGCGCCGGCGCCGTCTACGGGAATTGCAGGGCCTTTCCACAGGGACTGGCGAATCCCAGGCAGTTGAAGGGCAAGCGCATCGCCGTCAACAGCCAGGCCGGCTTTTCAGGCTTTTGTCTGGACGTGCTGCTGGCCAGCGCCGGGATGGGCCCTGGAGAAGTCCAGATCGTTGAGTTGCGCCGCTCCGAGGCTTCGGCCGCGCTGACCGGCGGGCAGATTGACGCCCTGCTGGCAAATGACTTCGATAAGGACCCGGTGTCCATGGCGCCGCAAGTGGTCCGGGGCGTCGCGATGGGGCAGATCCTGCCCAACTTCCAGTTCTCCCACGTGATGTTCGGCGAGCGGTTGCTGGCGGGCGATCCGGCCATCGGGGCCGGCTTCCTGTCGGCCTATCTGCGGGGCGCCCAAGAGTTTCTGCGAGGCCGCACGCCCCGCTTCCTGGAGGACCACGCGCGCGCCTACGGTCTAGACCCCAAACTCGCACAGGCAGCTTGCCGGGAGACCTTCACGCCGGATGGAACAATCCAGCTCCAGAACCTGCAATACTTCATCGACTGGGCCGTGCACAAGGGCTACTGCCCGCACCCCATCCGGGCCGCTCAACTGGTAGACACCCGCTTTCTCGACCGGGCGCACGGGCGCTCGCCGGAGGGTAACAGACCCGGACGGCAGGCGGCGTCCCAGGAGCGCACGCAGGCGAAAGACCATGACTCGTAGCGGGATTTGGAGCGCCTGCCTGCTGTGGATGGCGAGCGTGGCCAGGCTTCCGGCCCAGACTACCGGGGCGCTGGCGGGAACCGTCTATGACCCTTCCGGCGTAGCAGTGGCCGGCGCTGCCGTGCGCATCGTCCAAACCAATACCCACGCTGAGCGGAAGCTGGCCACGGACGCCAGAGGCAGGTACCTGGCGCCCGGGCTGGCGCCCGGGACCTACCAGGTTGAAGCTTCGCACGCAGGCTTCCGCAGCCAGCTTCGAGGGCCTGTCGAGGTGGGGGCCGGCCGCTCGGCGCGCCTGGACTTCCTGCTCGAGCTAGGCGCCGCGCACGAGAAGATCGAGGTGGTGGCCGAGATGCCCTTGGTGAGCAGCGCCTCCAGTGACTGGGGAGGCTCGATCGAGCAGCGCAAGTTGGACTCGCTGCCTCTGAATGGACGGGACCTTTACGACCTCTCCGCTCAGGAGCCGGGGGCCACCGTCCCCACCACCGCCTACAAGACCTTGGACCGCGGCCTGGGAATTCACGTCTCGGTCCACGGCGCGCGCCCCAACCAGAACAGCTTCCGGATGGACGGCATCTACATCAACGACGCCACCGCCTCGGCGCCCACCAGCGCTTCCGGCAGATTGCTGGGCCTGGAGGGCATCTATGAGCTGCGGTTGGTCACTAGTCCCTTCAGCGCAGAGCACGGACGGGCCGCTGGAGCGGTGTTTACGGCGGTCTCGAGGTCGGGCTCCAACGAGCTGCATGCCAGCCTGTACGAGTTCCTGCGCAACAGCGCGCTGGATGCCAAGAACTACTTCGATCCCCCCCAGGAAAAGACCCCTCCCCTCCGCAAGAACCAATTCGGGGGCCTGCTGAGCGGGCCGCTGCGCCGCGACCGGGTGTTCTTCCTGGCGAACTACGAAGGCCTCCATGAGACTTCCACCCGCACCTTGCGGCCGGTGACGCTGTCAGAGGAAGCCCGCCGGGGCAAGCTGCCGGGCTCGGGCGGGGTAAGCACGGCGCCGGTTGCGCCGCAGGTGATTCCCTACCTGGACCTGTACCCGCTTCCGAACGGGCGCGATTTCGGCGACGGGACCGGGGAGTTCATCACCGAGTCCGTCACCCCCGCCCGCGAAGACTACCTGGCCGGCAAACTGGACGCCATCGTTTCCGGCAGGCTTCGCGGGTCCGCCCGCTACACCTTTGACAACGCCGAAACGCACACCCCGGATCCCTTTCGCATCTGGCGTTTCGTCTCCGACTCGCGCTATCAGTTCCTCCACAGCGAAGCCCAGTACGTTCCATCGGCCAGCGCCATTCACAGCTTCCGGGCCGGGTTCAGCCGCATCCGAAATTCCGAGACCAGCCCCCTGATGCGGGACTTCCCGGCTTCCATGTCGTTTGTGAGGGGCCAGCCGCTCGGCGCCATCGAGGTGGTGGGCCTCAGTGAGCTGGGCGGGCTGCGCGCGCGGCTGGCGCCCCGGCGCTTCGTGGTGAACGACTTCCAGTTCAACCACGATGGGACCTACGTTCGCGGGGCCCACAGTCTGCGCCTGGGGGCCGGCTACGACCGCGTCCAGTTCAACCAGGTGGCGGACATTAATGCCGCCGGCTTCTACCGCTTCGATTCGGTGGCTGACCTGCTGGCGGGGCGTCCGCGCGCCGGCGATCTGATGGCCCCGGGTTCAGACAGCATCCGAGGCTGGAGGCAGAACCAGTTCTTCGTTTTCGCGCAGGAGGAGTTCCGCCCCAGCACGCGCCTGAGCTGGACCGTGGGCCTGCGATTCGAGAGCTACTCGACGCCCGCCGAAGTCAATGGGAAGATTGCCACCCTGCGCGACCCTTTGCGCGACGCCACGGTGAGGGTCGGCGGACCGCTGTTTGAAAACCCATCCCGCAAGAATTTCGCCCTGCGTGCCGCTCTGGCCTGGGATCCGGCGGGCTCGGGCCACACCGTCGTTCGCGCAGGCGCAGGCATCTTCTTCGACTTGCTGGGAGTCCGGGAAGTGGCCGTGGCGGGCGCTCGCATGCCCCCGTTTTTCAACCGCCTGGCGCCCCGCGACCCCTCTTTCCCGGACCTGCTGGGGGCGGCCAGGCAACTGGTTCCGCGCAACACCACCGACGGGCTGGACTTCTATCTCCTTCAGCCCTATGTGCTCCAGTTTCAATGGGCCCTGGAACGCCAACTGGATGCCAGCACCTTGGCCAAGATCGGCTACGCCGGTGCGCGCGGCGTCCACTTGCCAGGACAGTTGAGTAACGTCAATCCCACCCGTCCCCAAACCCTCCCGGACGGGAGGCTGTTCTTTCCGGCAGACGCCCCCAGAATCAACCCGGCCTTCGGTAAGATCGGAATGCGGCGCACCCAGTTTAATTCCTTCTATCACGCCTTGCTGGCTTCGATCGAGCGCAAGTGGCGCGGTCGATTTCGGTTCCAGGCCAAGTACGCTTTCTCGAAGTCCATCGACGAGACTTCCAACACCGTTGTCCGGGATTTTCTCAACAGCGACCGCATGCCCATGATCTTCAACTACCGGCAGAATCGGGGGCTGTCGGACTTCGATCTGCGTCACTCGCTGGCGGCCAATTTCTCCTGCCAGCTTCCGGGAGCGCCCGGAACGGCCGGAAAGATCCTCGGCAATTGGGAGCTCCACGGACTCGCACAGGCCCAGACCGGGCCTCCCTTTGCGCCCTTCATCGGCTTCGACCGCGCCCGCCTGAACCCGGGCTCGGAAGATCCCGGGGAGCGCCCCGACTGGGCCGGCGCACCGGGCGCCCGCGTGATTCTGGGAGATCCCCAGCGCTATTTCAACCCCTTCACTTTCTCCCTGCCGCCGGCTGGCATGTACGGCAACCTGGGACGCAACACGCTGCCCGGACCGGGACTGGTGAACCTGGATCTGGCGCTTCACAGGATCCTGTGGCAAACCGACCGCCACTCCGCCCGGCTGCGCCTGGAGTTCTTCAATCTCGCCAACCATCCCAACTTCCAGATTCCTTCCGGGCAGGACCTGTTCAACAGCGATCTCCAGAGAGTGGGGTCCGCCGGCCGTATCACGGCCACCACCACCGCCGCACGGCAGATCCAGGTGGCGATAAAGTGGATGTTCTAGCGAAGTTCCAGCTCAAACGGCCGCCCGACGCACATGAGGTCTCAATTCAGCTCCCGGCACCCCCGGCTTTGGCTCATCTACGGTCTCCTGCTGAGCGCCCTGGCTTTTCTGTGGCGCCGCCTGATGCTCCGCACCACTTTTATTGCCGTCACCGGCAGCCTGGGAAAAACCACCGCCACCGAGTGCCTGGCTGCCATCCTCGCGTCGCGCTTTCCGGCCAACGCTACCCAGGACGGCCGGAATGCACGCCACGATCTGGCGGCCACCATCCTGCGAACCAGATTCCGGCATCGGTTCACCGTCATCGAGGTAGGCACGAAACTGCCAGGAGCGCTCCGGAGGGCCGCCTGGATGGTGAACCCCGACGTGGTGGTGATCCTGGCGGTGGCGGGCACTCACACCCAGAGTTTCCGGACCCTGGAAGAGACTGCTGCCGAGAAGGCGCAGTTATTGGACCGGCTGGGGCCCGGAGGGCTGGCGGTCCTCAACGGCAACGACCCGCGGGTCCTGGCCATGGCGGACCGTGGCCGGTTCCGGGTGCAAACCTTCGGACGTTCGTCCCAGTTTGACCTGTGGGCCAATGAAGTGTCGTCCCGCTGGCCCGCGCGGTTGTCTTTCCAGGTCCACCGGGGAACTGAGTCTCACCGGGTGAGCACCCGGCTGGTGGGCGAGCAGTGGGTAACGTCAGTTCTGGCCGCACTGACCACGGCGCTCGCCTGCGGAGTGGATCTGGAGGCCGCGGTCGCGGCGCTGGGGCGCGTCGAACCGGCCCGCGGACGCATGCAGCCAGTGCTTCTGCCTTCCGGCGCAACCATGCTGCGCGATGATTTCAATACTTCGATCGCTTCCTTCCCTGCGGCCCTGCGGGTTCTTGAAGAGGCAGATGTCCGCCGGCGGCTGGTGGTGCTCGCCGACGTGGCGGATTCCCGCGGGAAGCCCCGCGAGAGGCTCAGGAAGCTCGTGCAGCAGGCCGCCCGTTCGACCGAGGTCCTCGTCGTGGTTGGCGAGCACGGAGCGCGCGCCCTGCGGGCGGCCGTCGCCGCAGGCATGCAACCGGAGACCATTCACGGCTTCATCTCTCTTCCGGACGCCGCCGCGTTTCTCAGAACTGAGCTCCGGGAGGGCGATCTGGTCCTGCTGCGGGGCTGCCATACCGCCAACATGGGTCTTCTCTATTTCGCCCAACTGGGCACAGTAGGATGCGTGAAGGCTCACTGTCACGGGATCAGCTTCTGCGATCATTGCCCCGAACTCGGTCCCGGCCTGGAAAAGACCTCCGCCCTGCCTGCACCCGCCCGTCCCTACTGGGAGCCGCGATAGCCATGTTGCCTGAAGCCGCCTATTACCTCCGCATGACGCGGGGAGTTTACAGGTACCTGCGCACCCCACCAGTATCGGAGGCCGAGAGCGTGATCCGCGACCAACTCCAGAACCGCGAAAGCGTCTGGCTGGACACCCTCCGGCGCGTGGTCTTTGCCAACCCCGCAAACCCCTACCACCGGATGTTCCACTTGGCCGCCTGCGGCTACCAAGACCTCGTCGAGGCCGTCCGGCGGGACGGGCTGGAAGCGACCCTGGCGGCGTTGCACAGGCAGGGCGTCTATCTGACACACCACGAGTTCAAAGGCAGAGCGCCGATCGTCCGTTCAGGTCAACACATCCCATCCAATGGGCGCAGCTTCTCCAACCCTTTGGTGAAAGGCCTGATGGAAACCGTCAGCAGCGGAAGCCGCAGCCCGGGAACCCGGACCCGGCTGGGCATCCCGTACCGGATCTACTGCGAAGCTTACGCTCTTCTCACCCAACGGGAGCTCGATCTGGCTGGGCGCCCCTACTGCCTGCTGTGGCCCATCTTACCCTCGGAAGCCGGCTTTCTCTCCGGCTTCACCCGTTCCCGCCTGAAGCACCGGGTGGAGCGCTGGTTCACGATCGGTGGGACCCTCCAGGAATCCGGCCACTACTGGATGATGACCGAATTCCTGGTACTCTTCTCCCGGCTGATGGGTGTCCGAATCCCTTTTCCCTCTCGTCTTCCGCCCAACGACTTCTCTCCGGTCGCGGAGTGGGTGGCGCGCCGGCTCTCACAGGGAGTCCGTAGCGTGGTAGTCAGTTACGTCAGTCCGGCTGTACGCGTGGCCGCAGCCGCCCTCGAGCGCGGGTTGGATTTGCGGGGAACTCTGTTCCAGACCACCGGAGAAGCCCTCACCGATGCCAAGCGCGCGGTGATCCACTCAGCCGGCGCTGAGGTCTTCCCCTTCTATTGGATCGCCGAGCTGGGACCCATCGGCTACAGTTGCCGCCAGATGCGAACCGGCAACTGCGTCCATCTGTTCCGCGATGCCTTGGCGGTGATTGGCCACCCGCGGCAGGCGCCCTTGTCTGACGCCCAGGTCAACTCGCTGCTGTTTACCACCCTGCTGCCGTTCGCCCCGCACGTGCTGGTTAATGTCGAGATGGACGACAGCGGCGTAATCGAGCCGGCCCGCTGTGACTGCCTCTTTTCCAGGACGGGCCTGACTGAACAGATCCGCGACATCTCCAGCTTCGGCAAGCTGACCGGACAGGGAATGACCCTGGTCGGCACAGACTTGGTGCGCGTTCTCGAAGAGGTGCTGCCGGAGCGCTTTGGAGGTCATCCCGGCGACTACCAGCTCGTCGAGCAGGAAGGCGCCGCCCAAACCCAACTCCGGCTGCACGTCAGCCCGCGGGTCCTCCGGTCGTCTCCCCAGGCGGTCAGAGACTGCTTCCTCCAGGAGATCCGCCGGTTCTATGGTGGCGCGCTCGCGGCGCGCGTCTGGCGGCACACCGAAGCGCTCGAGGTGGTCCGGGCTGAGCCCTTCACCACTTCCACGGGCAAGGTGCTCCCGCTGCATTTGCTCGGCGCCGGGGCCGAGCACAGGCAGGACCCATGAGGTTCGCTCGCTTTCTCCGGAGACACCCCTGGCTCTGGCGGTTCGCCACCTGGGCGGCTTACCTCGCGGCGTACCTCTGGCGCCGCCTGATGTTCCGCACGACCTTCATCGCCATCACCGGCAGTGTGGGAAAAACGACCGCCAAGGAGTGTGCGGCTGCGATCCTGAGCGCCCGTTTCCCAACGGTCTCGGCATTCGATACCCAAAACCGCGTTCACTTGGTGGCGCGCACCATCCTGCGGACCAGATACCGGCACCGCTTCGCGGTACTGGAAGCCGCCACCGACCATCCGGGCTACCTCTGGAAACACGCCCGCCTGATCAGGCCGCATGTGGCGGTCATTCTCAGCGTGGCTCGCACGCATACCCAGAGCTTTCCCTCCCTGGAGGACACGGCCGCGGAGAAGGCACGGTTGTTGGACGCCCTGCGCCCGGAGGGAGTCGCCGTTCTCAACGGCGATGACCCCCGCGTGCTGGCCATGGCGGCGCGCTTCCGCGGCCGGGCAGTGATCTTCGGACGGTCCCCTGAATTCGACCTCTGGGCCAGCGAGGTCTCCGCCCGCTGGCCGGCGCGGTTGTCCTTCCGGGTGCATGCGGGCAGCGAATCGCTTCCGGTCAACACACAGCTCGTCGGCCAGCACTGGCTGGCCTCCGTTCTGGCCTCCCTGGCCGTAGCGCAGTGTTGCGGCGTGGATCTGGAGTCTGCGATATCCGTACTGGCGAAGGTCGAGCCCCACCGCGCGCGGATGGAACCGGCGCCACTGCCCTCCGGAGCCATTCTACTGCGCGACGACTTCAACGGATCATTCGACACACTGACAGCCGCGCTCGAGGTGCTGGCCCAAGCGCAGGCCGACCGGCGAGTGCTGGTGCTGAGCGACGTGTCGGACTCCCGGGTACGGGCCAGAGACCGGGCGAAGCGGTTCGGAGAGCAGGCGGCTCGCTGCTGCGACCTGGCCATCTTCCTGGGCGAGCACCGCCAGCGTGCGGTCAAGTCCGCAGTCCGCTGCGGCATGCCACCCGAGAACGTGTACAGTTTTGCCACCTTCCCGGAAGCGGCTGCCTTCCTCGAGTCTGAACTCCGCGAGGGGGACCTGGCGCTGCTCCGCGGGCGCACGACCGATCACCTGGGGAGAGTCTATTTCGCCCAGCTCGGCAGCGTGGGATGCATCCTGGCCCGCTGCCCCAGGCTGCTGCTCTGCGACCACTGCTTCGAGCTGCGACCCGGCCTCGAAAAGGCCCAGGCCGTGCCCGCACCTGTCCGGCCTTTTTGGCAGCCGCTCGTGTAACGACGCGCCGCGCTACTGCTTGGGCACTGCCTTCTTCACCGCCGGCCGGGCCAGCACGTCGTCAGGCGGCGGCGGGCCCTCCCGCGTGAAGGTGATGGTGGTGATCCTCACCGGGGTGATCGGTGTGTCGTCCCTATTGGGGACTCGCGCGATCTTGTTCACCACGTCCTGGCCCTCCACAACTTTCCCGAAGATGGTGTGCTTCCTGTCGAGAAACGGCGTGGGCACTTCCGTGATGAAGAACTGGCAACTGCCCGTGCCCGGACCGGCGTTGGCCATGGCCAAGCGGCCGGGACCGTCGAACTTCAAGCCGGGACTGAATTCGTCCTTGATGGTGAAGCCCACGTTGCCGGTCCCGTTCCCTGCCGGATCGCCGCCCTGGATCATGAAGCGCGGGATGACCCGGTGAAACGTCAAGCCGTTGTAGAGCGGCCGGCTGACCATCTGCCCGGTTTTCGGATCTCTCCAGGACTTTCGTCCCTGGGCCAGGTACACGAAATTCCTCACCGTGATCGGCGATTCGGCTTCATACAGCTTCAGCGTAATCGCTCCCATGGTGGTGTTGATGGTGGCATACAGGCCGGCCTCCCGCATCGGGGCGGGAGGCTGCGCGGCCGCGGTTTGCGCAGCCAGTGTCAGGGCCAGGAGGCCTAGTGCAAGCAAGCTGAAAAAATTCCTCATGAGGCCAGTTTATACTGAAAACTCCGCCCCATGTACAGCTTCCGGCTCATCCTGGCAGCCCTGTTGTGGTCCGCCAGCGCCTCCGCGCGTCAGGTTACTGTCACCCTGCTGGCCACCACCGATCTGCACGGCAACATCTACCCGGTCGATTACTTCACCGGCCAGCCCGCCCAGCGAGGCCTGGCCAAGGTCGCCAGCCTCATCCAGGCCGTGCGCACCGAGAACCCCAACACCCTGCTGGTGGACGGCGGTGACACCATCCAGGGCACGCCCCTGGAGTCCGTCTACCAGCACTTCGCAACCACCGGCCGCCTGCCGCTCTCCCTGACTTTCCACGGGGAGCCCTTCCGCCACGACCCCATGATGCTGGCCATGAACCAGCTCGGTTACCGCGCCATGGTGCTGGGCAACCACGAATTCAACTTCGGTCTGGCCGCCCTCGAGCGAGCCCGCGCCGACGCGCGCTTTCCGTGGCTTTCGGCAAACACCCTGGCCGAGCCCGGCTCGCGAGTCAAACCGTTTGATGCTTACATCGTCGAGACCCTGGGCGGCGTGAAGGCCGCCATCATCGGCGTCACCACCCCGGAGATCCCAACCTGGGATCCGCCGGAGCACTATCAGGGTTACCGCTTCCTCCCCGAGAAGGAAGCGGTTGAATCCGCCCTCTCCGAAGTGCGCCGCAGAGAGCGGCCGGACTTGGTGGTGCTGGTGGTGCATGACGGGGTGACACGCGAGTTCGCCGCTTCTCTCAGCGGAGTCGACGCGGTCGTTTTCGGGCACACCCACCAGCAGATGGAGGGGGAGCGCATCGGCGGCGTCCTGCTGGTGCAACCCAAGAACTGGGGCCTCTCGCTGGCGCGCCTGGATTTTGTGCTCGAGAGCCTCCCGGATGGGACCTGGAAAGTCACCGAAAAGCGCAGCCGGCTGCTGCCCGTTACCGAGAACACGCCCGCCGATTTCGAAATCCTGCGCCTGGCCAGGCCCTACCACGAGATGACCGAGCGCTACCTCAACACGCCCATCGCCGAAGCGCCCGTGGCCTTGGATGGCCGCCTGGGACGCATCCAGGATTCGCCTCTGCTCGACGCCGTCCAGGCCGTGCAAATGCACTACGGCCAAGCCGAGATTTCCTTCACCGCCATGTTCAACCCCAACGTCCGCGTCCGGGAAGGGCCGGTCACCGTGCGCCAGATCGCCGCGCTCTACATCTACGAGAACCAGCTCTACGTCCTCGAAGGCGACGGTAGGATGGTCAAAGACGCGCTCGAGAACGCCACCCGCTACTTCCTCTCCTGCCCCGATCCGGCTTGCTCCCATGGCCCGCTCATCCGGCGCAATTTCCCCGGCTTCAACTATGACATGGCCCAGGGCGTCCAGTACGAAATCGACCTGACCAAACCTGAGGGCCAGCGTGTGGTGAACCTGCGATTCAA
>Ga0315280_10007626_pt1 | contig 14452 bp, 10 predicted proteins | sample YL17G06_40_MG_FD_203697 | JGI IMG/M metagenome (GOLD analysis project Ga0315280, IMG submission 203697) | Sediment microbial communities from Yellowstone Lake, YNP, Wyoming, USA - YL17G06_40 | ecosystem: Environmental > Aquatic > Freshwater > Lake > Sediment | place: USA: Wyoming | collected...
GTATTAGATTAAATCAAGATGGACTGGCGCGCCAGCATGAGTATCGCGATTGCGGCCAGTTTCGGGTTCCATAATCAGTAAACTCTCCCTGATAGCCTATTGCGTAGAAGATCAAATGGTTGAGGAGCACTTCCGTTTTGAAACAGTTGTCAATCCATTCTTGACGCTCTTCTCTTTCAGGCGGCCTTGCATGCGCACCCATATTGCGGATAGAATCCCAGGCCTTCACGTCTTCTCCTCGTATCACATCTTTTTTCTGTAGGGCTAAGAGCTTATCTTTCGCGCGTGCTTTCTGCATCGCGTGCAATGCTCCTAAAGTCCTTTTCTGCACGTTGTTATCATCGGTAAAAGAGTTGACCCACGTAATCATCTCTTCGACAGCTTTGACATACTCAGCGGAAGGTTTACCAATCTCAGAAAACTCACATTCGAGAATCCCTTCTACTGCGACTCCTAATCCCAGGCCCTTTGCGAAGATTGAACCTGCGCTGGCATTCCGAATATAATGAAGCCACGCTGAGAGCGGGTGCATTTGAAAAATATTTTCACCTGTGAAGTCGTAGATGTGTTCAAGGTACTTTCCAAAAAGCAACCAAACCCACTTTCCTTCAAAGTCTGTATGATCATAATCAATCGGCAAGGAGAGATTTGTTGGAAGGAGGGCTCTTTCTACCGAACGCAGGCATGTCATCCGCTTTCCATCAGCAGTCTTCTGAAGGATTCCCCACGATAATGTCCGGGACGTAACATACTGAAGTGCCTCGATAATGCGAGTCTCGAAGTATGGGGAGGGAGAAGTCTTTTTGGATATGGCCACAACGGTTATGATGTTGCTTTCTTTTGTTATTGTAATCTCAAACTGGCCGACTCTTAACTTGGCCATATTTCGCTCCCAGGAAACTAATTCACCCGTGCTTGTCCTAACGGTTTTTTTTGTGGCCTCCGCAAGGGGAAGCTTTATATCATTGAATATCTCAAGTTTAATTGTAGTATTTTGAGACTCGGAAGACTCCATGCGCTTTAGAACATGGATGTTCCCCAATATGATTGACCCCGCCGGACTAAAGCTATGAGAGATAAGGAGCCTATCGGCTTCCCAGCTCCGTCCTGACAAGTCTGTCACTTCTAGTGAGTAGTACTTGTCGCTAGTCAAAAGCTTGCCGACTTCCTCGGAGCTAGCAAGCATGCTTTTCAAGTTCTCAGAAAGAGATGGTGAGGAGGATTCGATCAAGATAAACTCAAACCCACGTTCTTGATTCTGCCGAACAAGGCCGGAACCCAAATATTCGATGGGTCTTTCGCTCTCTTGTTGGCGAACGATCATTTTGGGGCACCATAGTTCAAGGTTGCCTTTTCTAAAATCTTCCAATATTTCATGAAAAAGCATTTATTCTACTCTATCACTCTTCCATAATCACTTGGGCCAATTATTTTGGCAGTTTAAAGGGCCATAGATAGCATAAACCAAGCAGCCTTTGTTTTTTGCTTTATAGATGGTACATCTGATAATAAAGATTCATTCAGATTCACAGCTCTCCTCTAAATGCCCTTCGTAGAATTACTGGAGATAGGGTTTTGGCGATTTCAAGTTGCTTTTCGCAGGCAGCTCGGGCACGTTCCACTTCTTGCATCAATTCTTGTATTTTTGCAGCGATTCGGCGTTGTTCAGGAAGAGGAGCAAGCGGAATTTCAAGGCCTAAAAGCTTATCACGTTGCACAGCAGCTTGACCTATCCATCTGTTGCAGATGAATTCAAATACACGTTGGTGCCATTGTAATTGAAGCCATAATGCTAGATATCTGGAATCAAGAACTCCCTCTAAAGGACGCAGTCGGGTCAGATGATTGCTATATACAAAAATATCTTTTTCTACATCAAATAGTGCAGTTTTCCCCACTAATTCTGCACTATTTGTATTATTGAAAATAACATCTCCAGGCAAAAGTCGATATTTTTCAATTTGTTCTTGTGAAGCTGGAACCCTAAGAACTGATGATAAATCTATTTTACCTTTAGTTGTAATATTGTTCATCCTTAGTTGAACCGTACCTTCCTCACCTGATCTTTTTCCACATGCAAAACCAGGTAAGGCTTCGCTTAAGACATCTCCCAATTTAACCCAGCGCCAACCCTCTGGGAGCTCGTAATCTGAGGAACAAAATGGAGTTATATTTCCTTCTGTTTGCATTTTATTGGTCGTTCTGCCCCTTTGGCGCCCCTTTTATACCCCTTTCGCCCCTTTGGCGCCCCTTCAGAATATAATAAGTTCCTTTGCCCGTGATTCCCACTCTCTCAAGAACGCCCTTATCCTCAAGTAAACCCATGTCCTCTGATGCCTGTCGCTTTTTCACTTCACAGATTTCCTGATATTCTTTGTTAGTAATCCTTCCCTTTTCTTTTACATATTTAACGGCTTTGATCAGCCGGTCGCTTAAGCCCATCTTTCTCAGGTTTTCCTCAGTGAAGATGTCTTTATAAAAATAAACCGAGAATCCACCCTGTTCCTCTTTATATTCCGGCTCAGGAAGACCGGCTTCTTTCATCCATTCGATCATTCGCACTGTACCGCTTCCATACTGTTCGATCAAACCAGCCAAATAAAATGCCTTGGCAATCTGAGGATTTCTTAGACGAGATTTGTGCGGACGGCTGAGCTCTTCGAGCGTTATCCCTTCAGGCAGGCCGCCGGGATTTGTAATCCAGATGTGATCATCATAAACTTTAATAAGCGCAAAATTCGCCACATCAAAATAATCCCTATGAATAATAGCGTTTAGAACAGCCTCCCTGAGGGCCTCGATTGGATAATCCCAGATATCCTTCCTTAAGAATTCTTTAATCTCATAGCGAACAGAAATAGATTGCTTTAAGATGTTTTCTGTTTCTTCGTACTGCTTGAACAAATTCCCTTTTGCCCATTTATCATCGATGATCGTGGTTTCCGTCTTGAACCTTCCGATTCGGACGCAGTGATTTATAAAATGCTGCTGAGGATTCTTTCCAAAAAGGAGAACGGCGCCATTCGTCAACTTGCCGTCGACAAGATACTCTAATTTTTTGAGAACTTCTATTGGCTTCTCTTTTAAAGATAAATCCGGAAGCCTCTTGGCTCCGATGGCCAGGCGAACAAATAGGCTCACTGTTTCATCATCGATTTCGTCAGGCGAAAAATTGCCGGCTATAGAATCCCATGGAGACTTACTCATGAGAAATGCCTGAAGTTTCTTGGGACTCATTTCACGGGTAGTATTCCCCACCCGCTCGTAATAATGCCCTTCATAGGAAACAGGATAGCCAGGCCTTTCCATGGTGACGGCAATAATCCGTTTTCCTCTGATATCGAATGTTTCTATCTCAGGATAGAGGGATAATTTATCGACAATCCGATTGGTCAAATTAGTCAAATAGTCGCTGGATGAGTCAACTCCTTTGATTTTCCCATCTTTGTCTATTCCAAGCAATATTGTCCCGCCCCTCGAATTGGCAAATGCTGAAATTGCCTCAAAAAAAGCTTTGCCGGGACTTTCTTTGAATTCAATTGATTCTGTTTCTCCAGAAGCTAAAATTTTCTTGAGCGCTGATTCTTTCATGCGGCGAAAAGTCTCCTTTTTGTTTCGATGACGATGTCTTTTGGCTCACCCAAAACTTTTAGGGCAGCGAGACCGCCGGCTTTTTTGACGTCGGGAGCGCTGAAGACGTGAGGATTTTCGAGCTCGTCTGTTCCTCCCTTTTCGAATTGCCTGGCAAGAGCGAGGAGAGTCAGCCTTGTTTTATCAGGAAGATTTTTGAACCAGGCGCCGTGCTTATAGCTCAAAGCCAAAACACGCTCTTTTCGATTCTTGGGAGCCATTCCATATCCGATTTCGGCGAGAATATCATAAAGATCATAATCTTGCTGGTTCAGCAATTCCCGCAACAAGCGCAGCCCTTTCCCATCTTCAGGAAGGACGTCAATAAGATCCTTTCGTCTCTTTGGATCTATCCAGCATTCTCTCAGGGCATCAACCGTCCTGGCTTCCCTGGTCAGCTGAGAAGCTATCATCTGGCTGTATTCCTCAATTGAAACCTTAGCCAGCTTGCCTTCTTTTTGAATAACGATATATTTGCCGGCAGGATTAACCCGGACTTCAAAACCTTCGACTCGAATTATTCTTTCTTTTCGCTCTTCGTCAGGTTCCGTCGGCTCTCGAGTTGGTGAGGGACGAACCTTGAATTCCCTTCCCAGAAGGCGGGTAGCATTCGTATAGTCATAAACGCGGAACATAAGCTTATTGGTCGGCAGGTCAATTCTTGAGCCTCTCCCCATCATCTGCTGGAAGGAGATCGGCGAGCGCACAAATTTGAAAAAGACAACATTCCGAAGCACGGGCACGTCAACTCCGGTCGTAATCAGGTCCACCGTTGTTGCTATAATATAGCTTCGCCCTGAGCCGCGCAGGTCGGCGATGTATTGGCTTCCGCCAACAGAGGCCGTGCATTTGAAGGCATAGGGTTCGAGGCGTTTTTGGCGACTTGCCGCGCACCAGTCGGCATACAGATTGTTAAGTTCAGCTGCTACGGCATCAGCATGGGTGTCGCGGACACAAAATATAACCGTCTTCTGGTGAGGCCCTCCTGTCTCGAGGAAAAGATTAAAAAGGTCTTTGCACCAGGCTTTCACCCGGTCAGGGAGCTGGATGAGGTCTTCAAAAGAGGGAGCTTCATAGTGGCCTCTCGTGTGAGTTACGGGAATTGGCTCCCCCGTGAGCGCGTCTCTAATCCCCTTGCCTTTTAAATCCTCTGGTGTGATACCTCTCTCATCCAGGTCTGTTTTGCGCCTGATAATTTCGCAGGCCGGGAGATAGCCGTCTTCGATTCCCTGTGCCATATCATATTCATAAACAGGGTCGCCAAAATAAGATAAATTATTAGCCGTAATCTCCTCATCTTCGCGGCGTTCTGCCTCGCTCCCGCCTTCGAAGGAACGGGGCGTTGCGGTGAGGCCAACCTGGATAGCATCCGGATTCCGGCGGAGCACGATGCTCCACTTTCCCCAGGCGCTGCGATGACATTCATCGATGATGATGTGGCTGAAATAGTTTTCGGGGTAATTTTCGAGAAAAAACTTCCCTTCTTCCTCTTCCCCCGCAACATTGAGAGTCTGATAAGTGGCAATCAAAATTCGGGCATTTTTCTGGGGATTGGAAGAAGTGACCTCGGTGGCATCTGCGCCGAAAACATTTTGTAAGGCTCCGAGTCCTTGGGATCGTAACTCATCTCGGTCACAGACAAAGAGGGCGCGGCGCAGTTGGCCGGCATCCGCAATCTTCTTAAGAAGGTGGACGGCGATAAAAGTTTTTCCTGAGCCCGTAGCTAAAAAGAGAAGGGCCTTTTTTTCGCCCCGGGCGATTTTCTCTAAAACCGCCCGGATGGCAGCATCCTGATAGTATCGACGGGTTGCTTCACCGCCCGGATAAGGAATAAGAAAAGCTTTAGCTTGATCGCTATCAAGAGAAATGCCCAGGTAGGACTCGTAGCGGCGGCGGAGATTCTCGGGGTTAGGGAATTCAGTTAAGGAGCGTGGACCTGAAGTTTTTCCGGTCAGGTGTTCATATCCAACATAAAGATGTCCGTTGGATGAAAAAACAAAGGGGACATGGTTCAGTCGGGCATACCTCTTTGCTTGTTCGAGTCCTTTGTCCGGTGGTTCTTTTTCCTTTTTTGCTTCAATGAGAGCTACGGCAATGGGCTGGGAGGTTGGATTAACCTTTATTCGCAGGAGATAATCAATTCTTCCTCTCTCTCGCCGGCGGGGTTTTCCTTCGATAACATCGATCCCCCGGTCTGTTTCCTCGCGTCGGATCAGATCCTCAGTCCAGCCGCACTGATGGAGGGCAGGATCAATGAGCTTTGCCCTGGTGTCAGATTCACTTAGCGACAATTCTTAGCGCTCCTTTTAGCGCTTTGTTCCCATATTATGAAAAAATATTACCAAGCTAAGGGATTCATGTCAAATTAGATACTAATATCTCGCCTATCAGTTAGGCTCGCAAATATGAAAAGTCAACCTGAGGGGCGTTTCCCAAGGTGCCACCCTTTCCATCTGCGCAATAAATTGGCTTCTCAAGGTTGATTAATTATAGATGAACAACTAAAATCTAACCTAAGACCATAGAGATGGCCAAATTCAAGAGAATCATCGAAGTCTCTTTCCTTGTTCTCGCCTCCGCCGCGGTCCTTGCCCAAGCGGCGAGTATCCTCCTCGGCTGGAGGGAAAGCAGGCTCGTCCAAAATGAGATCAGAAAAGGCTCTCGCGTCTCGGTTGCCAAAATCAACCCGCAGTTTCCGCCCGGGTTGCTCGTCGAATTCGAAAACGGAAGCAGGCGGACCATCCAGAAAATCCATTTCCGGCTGGTATTTGAGAGCGACGGCCAGGAAGTTGCCCGGGCCGACAGGGATTACGGCGAAGTCAAACCCGGGGAAAAGAAAAAGATATTATTACAGTCCGTGGCGTCGGTCTCATCCCCGCGGATGTTGGGCCGGATGACAAAAGTCAAATACCGCCTCTCGGTTTTTCCCGGCTACAGAAAACCCCTTCCTGAGATTAGCGGCGAGATTGATCTCCTTTCCCGGGTCCCTTGAGATAGTCGAGGATGACCGATGACATGACTCTGACTCCGACCGGGATGCTCTCTTCATCGGCGATGAAAGTCGGAGAATGCACTGCCGTCTTTTCCACATCCTTGGGAACGACGCCCAGCCAGAGCATGACTGAGGGAGCTTCCATGGCGAAGTAGCTGAAATCCTCGCCCCCCATGCTCGGCAGGTCCTCGTGAACATACTCCTTCCCTCCCAAAGCCCTGACTACAGTGGGCAATATTCTCTGAAGGAGCTGCGGATCATTATAGAGCGCCGGCGTCCCGATGATGTAATCGAGCATATAAGGAGCGCCGGCTGCCTCACAAATGTTTTTGACAAGCCTTTCCACCTTCTCCTTGACCGCCTTTCTCTGGTCCTCGCCATACGTTCTGACGGTCGCCTGAAGCTCTGCTTTTTCGGGGATGATATTCCGCGCCGTGCCGGCGTGGAAAGAACCCACGGTAATCACCGTGTCTTTATGCACATCAATCTCCCGCCCAACCATGACCTGAAGCGCAGTGACAATCTGCGCCCCGACGCTGATTGGGTCAACGCAGAAAGATGGGTCTGAGCCGTGGCATCCTGTGGATTTGATGACAAGGTCAAACCCGTCGACATTGGCGGCCGCATAGCCCGGCGCGTATTTTATGACGCCGGCTTTCGCCGTGTCTTCGACGTGGAAGGCAAACATAGCTTCCGGCCTGATGTCCTTGAAAATGCCGACCTTGAGCATTTCCTGGGCTCCGTCGCCATATTCCTCGGCTGGCTGGGCCACAAAAAGAACAGTGCCCGCAAGCTCCTCCTTGAGCCCGGAAAGAACATGGGCGACGCCCAGGAGAATGGTCGTGTGAATATCATGGCCGCAGGCATGCATCAGTCCCACTTCTCTTCCGTCGAAAATCATCTTCTCCCTGGAAGCAAAGGGTAGAGCTGTCTCTTCGGTGATAGGGAGGGCATCCATGTCGGCTCTCATTCCCACAATAGGACCTTTTTTCCCGCCGCGGAGGATGCCCAGGACTCCCGTTCCTGCGATTCCTGTTTTGACCTCAAGCCCGAGCTTCTGGAAATATTCGGCCACGATCGCCGAAGTCCTTTTCTCCTGATACGCATACTCCGGATGGCAATGAATATCCCGGCGGATTTCAATGAGCGCCGGGGTTATATTTTTTACGATATCCTCAACTTGACGGTCCTCAATTTTTTCGCAAGCCGTGATCGCTGTCGCGGCCAAGAAAAAAATCCCAAAAATAAAGACAAAAATAAAGAATAAATGCCGAAATGAAACGTGTCGCTTTTTCATCTTTTTTCCTCCTTAAAGCGCATCTGGCATAGTGGAACACAATATTACACCGCCCCCTCCATCGTTTCAAATTCGTTCTTCGCTCTTCCTCGAACGACTCCTTCAGTTCAGTTGGAGGCAGGAGCGGGAGATAACAGAGGGGCAAAGATCTTTGAAGAACAGGCTTGAAAATCGTCGGCAATTTAATAAACATAAGGGGACGGTTTTGCTTCAGAACCGTCCCTTTTTTTCCGTCCCCTTTTTTCCCAGTAAAAATAGGCCGGAAGTCCAAGGAAAATAATCAAGAGTCCGGCAAAGGAATTCCAGAACCTGTTGATCAAAGTATTTACAGAGATAAAAAGCGCGGCCAGGATGAAGAGAGCGGGCGTCCAGGGGTAGCCCCAGGTCTTATACGGCCGCTCGAGCTCCGGCCGCTTCTTGCGGAGGATGATGACCGCGCCAACCGTGAGACCGAAGAAAATCCAGAGGCCAAAGACGACGTAGGTGAAGAGCTGCTCGAATGTTCCGGAGAGACAGAGAAGAGAGCTCCATATTCCCAGAGCGATAATCGAAACATGCGGAGTAAGAAACCGGGGATGAACTTCAGCAACCTTCTTAAAAAAGAGTCCATCGCGAGCCATAGCAAAATAGACCCGCGGTCCGGTAAGAAGATGGCCGTTGGCAGCGCCTGTGATAGAAAAAAGGATGGCCAAAGCAATGAGTGAAGCGCCCACAGGGCCAATAGCGATGTTCATGGCATCGCTCGCGATGCGGCTCGATTTGGCCATCTCTCGAACTGGAACAGCATAAAGATAAGCCAGATTAGCCGCAAGATAAAGCAGGAGGACCATGAGCGTGCCGACGAGGATGCCGCGGGGAAGATTCTTTTCCGGATTTCTCAACTCTCCGGCGCTGAAAGTCGCTACTTCCCAGCCCTTTAAAGCCCAGAGAGCTCCAACGAGCCCCACGCCGAAGGCTCCGATCAAGGAAAAAGAAAAGGCCGGAACTGAAGGCGTCACAAAATGCGAAGGATTTCCTCTGGCAAAAAGGAAGACAACCGCGCAGACTCCCACAAGCGCACTGAATTTGATAACCGTGAGAATATTTTGCACCAGGGCGCCCCATCTCACTCCGACGTAGTTAATCACAGCCAGGACTAAGACAAGGGCGACGGCAACAGCTTTTGTCTCCGTCCGGGAAAGTCCCACAAACTGGGGAAGGTATTTGGAGGAGAAGGCGACGGCCAATGTGGCCATGCTTCCCGAATCGATAATAAGGAAAAGAGTCCACCCGAACAGGAAAGCTATGAGCCGGCCATAGGATTCCCTCAGAAAAACATACATCCCGCCGGCCTGCGGAAAGGCCGCTCCGAGCTCAGCCAAGGAAAGGGCGCCAAAAAAAGTCAAAACCCCTCCCGCTACCCAGACCGAGAGCAGGAGCAGAGGAGCTTTGACCGCATCGGCTATAGTTGCAGGGACGATAAAAATTCCCGAGCCGATCATGGTCCCGACGACGATCCCGACAGCGTCCTTCAGGCCCAGAACCCGGGGCAGGTCGGAGGCGCGGTGCTCAAGAAGAATTTGGTTAGGGTCCTGCTTTATCATGCCTTCTCCGGATGCATCTCCAGAATATACCAGAAAATAAGGTCAAAGGGGAAAAGGGAAGTATCCGGTATAGTCTCGACCACATCAAATAAGTCCTAAGAATTTATCTATAATCTAATGCCTATGCACCTATTATGGCTCTGACTTTTGCTGCCTGAGTTTGCTCTTGCGGATGCCGTAAGAAAAATAGATCACGAGGCCCAGCGCCATCCACCCTAACAGCCGAATCCAGGTGTCTTTGGGAAGCCCGATCATCAAGTAAAAACAGGAAAGGATGCCCAGGATGGGAATGAAAGGCACGCCGGGAGTCTTGAAAGGCCGCGGAATTTCCGGATGCGTATAGCGGAGAACGAGCACGCCGCTGCAGACAATCACAAAAGCGAGAAGCGTTCCGATACTGACCAGCTCGCCGGCGATGCCGATGGGCAAGAGGGCAGCAGCGATGGCCACAACGAGCCCGGTCACAATCGTCGTCACATAAGGAGTCCTGAACCTGGGGTGAACCTTGGAAGCTGCCCGCGGAAGCAGCCCATCGGTGGCCATGGAAAAGAAAACGCGTGACTGTCCCATCAGCTGGACAATTATCACAGAGATCAAGCCCACAACAGCCCCGATCTTTATCATTGGTGAGAGCCAAAAAAGCCTCATGGCATCGATGGCGACAGCCACCGGAGCGGCCACGTTCAGCTTGGAGTAATGGACGACGCCGGTGAGGACGAGCGAAAAAGCGATGTAGATGGCCGTGCAGATGAAAAGGCTGCCGAGAATTCCCCTGGGCATATCTTTTTGGGGATTCCTGGCTTCCTGGGCGAAAGTGGAAACAGTATCAAAACCAATGTAAGCAAAAAACATGACTCCTGCGCCTCGCAAGATTCCGCTGAGGCCGAAGAATCCGAACCCGCCCTGGTTAGGCGGGATAAAAGGTTTCCATAGCTCCGGCTTGAGGAAAAACAGGCCGACACCGATAAAAATAAGAATGACTGAAATCTTGAGGAAAACAATAACGACATTGACCGTCGCCGATTCCTTGATGCCGATGACAAGGAGTGCCGTGATGACGGCGATGATAAAAAAAGCCGGAAGGTTGAACAGCGCGCCTGTGGCTGTCCAGGTTTGCTGCTGAGGGCTGTAGGCAAAAGGAGCGGCTGAAAGGGACGCCGGAAATTGGATGCCCAGGTCCTTGAGGAAGCTGACCATATAACCAGACCAGCCAATCGAGACAGTGGTCGCACCCAGAGCATATTCGAGGATCAAATCCCAGCCGATGATCCAGGCAAAAAATTCCCCCAGCGTGGCGTAAGCATAAGTGTAAGCGCTTCCGGCGATCGGGATGAGGGAGGCAAACTCGGCATAGCAAAGCCCGGCAAAAGAACACGTCAGGCCAGCGAGGATAAAGGAAAGAGTTATCGCTGGCCCGGCATACTGGGCAGCCGCATGACCGGTGATGACAAAGATGCCGGCCCCGACGATAGCTCCGATGCCGAGAAAAATAAGATGCCAGGGCCCCAGCACCCTCCTCAGTCCGTGCGTTGTCGCAGAGGCCTCCCTGGAGAGATCCTCAAGGCTCTTTTTCCCCAGCAGCTTATTTTTCATCCCGAATTTCTTAGAGCGATCAGACTTCCTTTTTCGGTCTTACGGGTGCTTCGAGGTCAGCGGGCAAAGGAGATTTATATTCTTTTCCTTTTTTCTTTGCCGTCCATTCCTCCTTCATCTTCTGGATCGTTTGGGCCTGCGTCAGAAAATCAAGACACGAAGCCGCCATGACCTTGGCCGCTGTGGACAGGCACTTATGGCCGATGGACATCCCTGCGCAGGCTACTGCAGACCAGTGGTGCCCAGGTGTCCCGACGGGCTTGAAAGCAATTCCGAGTTGAGTGGTGGGGGCAAGCCAGCTCACTTCAGCCACATCCGTGGAACCGCTTCCCCAGCTCCTTTGGGGAAGGGAAAAAGGCTCGATTTTTGTGCTCAGGCCCTTTTCCTCGGCTCCAAGGCTTTTCTGGATCTCCTCGGCAAAAGATTGTTCCTCGGCCGTAAAAGCCGGAGCACCGATGAGGAGTAGATTGGAATATACGACTTCGGAGCCTGTCCGATTGGGCAGCATCTCGTGGACACCGCTCTTGAAATGAATCTTGTAAGTCGTTCCGCTCATCAAGGCCGCCCCTTCGATGATCTTGAGCACCCTTTCATAATCCTTTTCCACGCTTTCCCTATCGATGTCCCGCACGTAATACCAGGCCCGGGCGTAATCGGGAACGACATTAGGGGCTCCTCCCCCATCGAGAATCACATAATGAATCCGCGCCGTAGGCTTGAGATGTTCGCGCAAAAAATTAAGCCCGACATCAGCGAGCTCCACGCCATCCAGCGCGCTCCGGCCATTCCAGGGGTCACCCGCCGAATGGGCGGTCTTACCAAAAAATTCAACCTCGAACTGGTTCATGGCGTTCGACGATTCTAAGGAAACCTCGTTCTCTGAACTCGGATGCCACTGGATGCAGCAGGAAAGGCCGTCAAAAACTCCGGCGCGGGCCATAAAGACCTTTCCCTCGACGGTCTCTTCTGCCGGACAGCCGAAGACTTTGATCGTGCCTTGAAGTCCATGCCGGGCCATGACATCCTTCGCCGCAACCGCTGCCGCCACGCTGGCCACACCGAAAATATTGTGACCGCAACCGTGACCCGGGTCTCCTTCCCTGATGGGCTTCTTTGTGCTGACCTTCTCTTGAGAGAGTCCAGGAAGGGCATCATACTCGGCGAGAAAACCGATGACAGGCTGACCGGAGCCATAGATTCCGACGAAAGCTGTCGGAAGGCCGGCCACTCCTCTTTGCACCACGAAGCCCATTTTTTCGATGTATAAAGCAAGAGCTTCAGAAGATTTATATTCTTCCATGGCCGGCTCGGCGAAGCGCCAGATCTCATCATTCAGTTTGGAGAGCTCAACCATGTTCGTATCCACCCATGAGAAAGCCTCTTTTTTCATGGGAGTGAGCTTAGCCGGGTTAACTTTGATTAAGAGAGGATTCTCTTCTTCTCCGGAAAAAACAAGACTAATAACGATGAAAAGGAAGACAATGATCATAGAGAAATATTTTTTCATTTTCTCCTCTCCATTTTTCTCTCCAATTTTAAGACGGGAATTCTATCAGATTCACCTAAAAAAGGCATCTCTGCTTTTTTAGGTGAAGACTCCTTCTAAGCTAACTCTAAAAAATTGATATTTTCTCGTGCCTTTTTTTGATTTGAAAATGACAGGTTTTATTTTGAAATCCTGTTTTTCAAAAGCCTCTTTTGTTGATGAAGAAATGAGATAGACGTGGGCAAACAGCTTTTCCTGTAAATTCTTGTCTTTGAAGAAGAGATCGAGCAACTTTTCGGAAGAGAATTTTAGATAATCAGAAGGAAAAAGATACTCTCGCAGCCCTCGGTTGGTCCTGAATTCCATGGACAGGTTAATATAGAGCTCGAACACGATATTATTTTCTGAGGCAATTTCTAAATGAAGGACAGGCTTATCAGGATATTCCACGAGAGTCTTATAGTAAACATATTCTTTATCTAAATAATTGTCCGTAATGAGGACAGAATAGCGCGGTATGTGCTCAAAAAACGCGGTCAGTCTCAAATCGGCATCTCTTTCTTTGCTTTTATCGACTTTTGGATAGTTGGAAATAATCATTCTTGAAAGAAAAAAGACTAAGGCGACCTGAAGAGCGATCGAAAGAATTCGGATGTTCTGTGCTTTTGCTAAAAGATAAACTATCCCAAAGCAGAGAACGATGGAAAAGATTAAGAAAAGAGGAATAAAAAAGGCCGAAATATCTGGAATGTCATAGTTCAATAAGAAAATTGCCTGTCCAAGAAAAGAAACAATAAAGAGCCAGAAAAGCTTTTTTTCCGCTTTCCACAGGAAAAAGACGCCAACCGCCGCCAGCAAGAAGAGAGCAATGGACCATTCATCAAAGAATTGGCCGAAGAATCCTGGAATCCTTTCCGAGAGAATCTCCTGCAGAGAAAAGCCGAACATTTTTGATTGGAACTGTTTCCCTGTAATAAGAGCGATCAGTCCTTTGAAATTCCTGATCTCGTGCTCCAGATAGGCTGCCCGCTGGAAAGTCCTGATGAAAAAATAGCTATAAAGCCCGGCAAGAACGGCGATACTGGCTAAAGCTGCGGCTATGGCTCTTGGCCTTATAAATATCTTGAGATCAACAGCCATGATAAAAACGAGAAAGGCGGGCAAAAGAGCGATCGTGGTCAGATGATTGCCAAAACTGAGGGCGTAAAAAAAGAGAAAAAGATAGAAATAATCCTCTTTTCTGGTTTTATGCCACTGGATCAGCGCCAAAAAGACTATGGATAAGAAGAGACTGTTCAGGGTGTACACCTCTGCCACGATGGATTGGGACCAATAGGTCATTGAAAAAGCAAATAGGAGAGTAGAGAAGAAAGAAGCCGTTCTGCTTTTGGAAATCGCCTTCAGCAGATTGTAAAGAAAAAAGAGGGTCAGGACTGAAAAAACAGCAGACATCAGGTTAACTCTATAAGCAACGGACCTGAGGGGAATTTGGATAAAGAGTTTATTGAGCAAAATGTAGAGCGGATATCCGGTCGCATGGGGAATTCCCAGAATCTTGCCCATGAATTGCCATTTGGCTGTGTCTCCTGTATTCCCGAGACCGGGCAGCAAAGTCTTCAAGTACAGAGAAAAAGGGAAAAGGATGATGAGAGCCCTTAGAAGTATGTCCTTATGCTTGAAAGTGAAGCGGGCAAGTTTTGCGCCTGTAAGCGCCAAAAACTTTTCGAACACCATGTTTTGAGGCCGCCATTATATCACCAGTTAATAATATTTATCCATCATGCAGTTTCTTTCACAGGCTGATGCTGAACTCTTACCTTATAACCTTTGACCCGGTCCTGCCGGCTTGCCTCTTCACATAATCAAAATAT
>Ga0315280_10007627_pt1 | contig 14451 bp, 8 predicted proteins | sample YL17G06_40_MG_FD_203697 | JGI IMG/M metagenome (GOLD analysis project Ga0315280, IMG submission 203697) | Sediment microbial communities from Yellowstone Lake, YNP, Wyoming, USA - YL17G06_40 | ecosystem: Environmental > Aquatic > Freshwater > Lake > Sediment | place: USA: Wyoming | collected...
TCCCACCAAAAACCCCCTTTTGCTGACAACAGCCCGCACTACGCATAATGCCAGATTCCATGTCCGTAAATTGAGCTTTACTCCAATGCTCACAGGGGCAAGCGGCACAAAGCCATAGTTGATCCAGCTCGTCCTCCGGTCATCGAGGAAGACGTTCACTCTCTGCCCTCCCGAGGCTGGGCCGGGATGATCTGCAAGGTTTATGAGGTGGGGCCTCTCATCTACACCCCCAATGTCGGGGCGAGATGCGCACCATCGCCTTCATTACCGATTTCTCCGTGGTCGAAGGGATCATCAATCACCTCAAGCTGGAGCTTTGTGGCGGATAAGCCTCCCCCACCGCGCGTCGCTTATCAAGAAGTTCTGATGGCCGCTGAAGCCGGCGGTGAGTATTTTTCATGATCTTCTCTTGCCCCGAAGAAGAGGTCTGGGTGATTTCCGGTGCTCTTGAGCTTGTCTGCGGCTTCCTAGCGTGCCTCCAGCTATTTTGAGCTCAGCTTGACATCCCTACGTATCACGTTTTATGATCCCCCATGAAGGGATGAGCCAAGATTGACGCTTGAACGATCATTCGGCCAGCACAGCAGAAAAGGAAATTATTATCCTTTGAAGGAGAAACAGCATGACGGATCTATTCCCACGCCTTTCCGTGAAACAATTCCGCCAGATGCACGAGGCCAGCCTGGAAATCCTCGAGCACGTCGGGGTAAGGTTGTACCTCGCTGAGGCTGTCGAACTGATCAGGAAAGCCGGAGCCCGGGTGAACGACGGCAACCTAGTCCACGTTCCAGCGCGCCTCGTGGAGAAGACGCTCCCCTCCGTTCCCAAGGAAGTGACACTCTACGACCGTAAAGGGAGTCCCGCTATGCCGTTGGGCGGCTATCGTTCCTTTTACGGGCCGGGTTCGGACTGCTTGAACATCATCGACCACCGGTCGGGTGAGCGCCGCAAACCGGTCGTCAAGGACGTCGTCGAAGGCACCTTGCTCTGCGAGCATCTGCCGCATATCGATTTCGTGATGTCCATGGTCTTGCCCGCGGATGTCGACGGGACGATCGCCGACCGCTATCAGATGGAAGCTATGCTGTCCACCACTACTAAGCCCATCATCTATGTCACCTACGAAACGGAAGGCTGCAGGGACGCGGTGGAGATGGCCGAGGCCGTTATGGGCGGAGAGGAGGCCCTGCGCCGAACGCCGACGATCGCCTGTTATATCAACGCCGTCTCGGGGCTTAAGCATAACAAAGAGGCGCTTGAAAAGCTCCTCTTCCTGGCCTCCAAGAACCTGCCCTCGTTCTATATCCCCTCTTCGACCGCCGCCATCACGAGCCCGGTGACTCCGGCCGGCTCGGTCGCCCTCGACTTTGCCGGTGTCCTGGTCGGGCTCGTCCTTTCCCAGTTGAAACGCGAAGGCGCCCCGGTTATCGTCTCGGGCATGCCCGCCGGGGGGACACTCGACATGAGGACTCTCGTCACCTCCTACTGTGAGCCGGAACGGACGATCACCACCGCCCTAAGTCACCATTACGGGCTTCCTATGTTCGCCATAGCCGGAGCGTCCGAGGCTAAAACCTTCGACCAGCAGGCCGCGGCGGAAGGGGCGCTCAGCCTGGTCGTCGAGACCTTAGCCGGAAGCAACATTATCCACGACCTCGGCTATCTTGAGTCGGGACTCACCTTCTCCTTTGCCCAGCTGCTCCTTGGCAACGAGGTCGTCAGCTGGATCAAGGCCTTTGCCAAGGGATACGAAGTCAACAAGGAAACGCTAGCCCTGGACTTGATCGCTGAGCTGGGGCCCGAAGGGAACTTCCTAAATACACCACACACCCTCAAGCACTACCGGGAGCGCTGGTACCCGAGTCTTTTTGAAAGGGCGACCTACGCAAACTGGCTCTCCAAGGGCGGGAAAAGCCTAGTCGAGCGGGCCAAAGAAAAGATCGATTCTGTCCTGGCTGAGCACAAACCGGAGCCTCTGCCCGTCAAGACCAGAGAAAGGCTCCGCGAGATCGTCTTGAGAGCGAAAGCCGGATAAATACGTGGCGCGATGGAACAACCCAGAGGAGAAGCAATCGCCGGGAAAAACAGCTGGGACAGCAGACGTTCTCTGCCCCTGCTGTGCCTCGGCGTCTTGCTAATCGCGGCCTTATCAAAAAGGAGCAGAATTGGCACCCTTCTCATTTATTTATTCCTTTCAACCTGAATTTCTCCTCCTCTAGAAAATAACAGCTCAATTGAATATATAAAGTGCAAATATAAGAAATGAAGAATTCGTGGAATCTTCTAGAACTTCAGCCTAAATCCTAGCTGTAATCTTCTCGGATAAAACATGTCACTCGGTTCATTATAAGCCTGCTCATAGAGGCGGTGAGATCGATAATCCGTCACCGTCGCTGAATTGAAAAGATTGAAAACATCAAACATAACATCGAGTCGGAGTGACTTATAAATATCGAATGTTTTTTGCAGTCTGAAATCTAAGACGCTCCATGGTTTATATCTATCGGGGCCTTTCGGTTCGGCTAATATTTTTCGGGGCCCTTGATCAGGATAAACTCTAACAATAGTCGCAGTGGGTGCTCCAGTTTGGTAAAGATAATTCATGCTGGCGAGAATACCCCAAGGGAAAGAATAGCTCGCTTGAAGTTTGAATATCCATGTTCGATCGTGATTTAATAAGCCTTCGGCATTAGTCAAATCGTTTGGATCTTTGCCAAAACCATTTGAATTAAGCAGCAGTCCCCAAGAGAGGCTGAAAGGGCTCGTGTTAAGAGCAGTAACGTCTAAGCCCTCAGCTTTAGACCAGGTCAGAGAAGCATAAAACTGCCAATTATTTGAGTACCTCTTGGCTAAACTAAAAATAAGGGCCTGATAGGTATGTCCAAAGGTAGATGGATTCACAATCCAATAATCATTACTCGTGCCCAATTCGCTGGTCTGATTGAAAGCAACGTAAGTGTTCCCATTATCTGGAGACACAAGATTGATCTGCTCGTATGTCGCCCCTCTATCCTCATAGCCAAGCAAATCCTTCTCTTTTTTATAAATGAAGGTGGCGCCTGCAGATAAATTTGGAATGAGCTCTCTTTCCAGCCCCAATGAAAATACGTCAGCATAGGGATTTCTTAATTTAGGATCGACGGTGTATCCCATTTCCGCCGGAACCGTATACCATAATACAAAGTCTTCAATATCCCAATCGTAGGTGTAAATACTCCAATCAGTAACTGCAGGCCCTGGATAGGTATAGTTATTTCCATAAATGGCGCTATAGTAACGGCCGTATGAAGCTTTTAGCAAAGTCTTGTGGTCCGAGGTTAATTGGAATGCCAGGCCAAGACGAGGCGCAAGAGTGTCCCAGACTATTAAATTATCAATTCCAGGAACTCTCTCAGAAGTCTTTTCCCAGCCATCATAAACAAACAAAGAGGGGATAGAGGCATTGCGGTGATCAAATCTTAGTCCCAAATTCACCGTTAGCCTGTCGCCGATTTCCCAAGAGTCATCAATAAAAACGCCCAGACTACTCGCAGTCCCCCCATACATGAATGGCTGCTGCTCATACATGTAATACGGATAACCGTCATAAAGATAGATATACTTCCCTCCAGGATATCCTCCAACCCATTCAGATGTTCCTCTCGTATACTGAACGCCGACCTTAAAGTCGTGATTCCCACCTAGAAAATCTTCAGCAAAATAGGTAAAACTCGCATTAGCCTGATCCCTGGCCATTTTCCCCATCCAAATCCAGCCTGGGGCTCCAGAGGTAACTCCATAATACCCATCATAAACAGTTGGATTATTGATATCCCCTCCCATTGATGGCAGATAATCATCGGTAGTCGCCCAGTGGGAATACTTAAGATCAAAAAAGGCATTATTGCTCATGAGGAATGTATACATAAGACCCCAGGTATTAGTGACGCAAGTTTCTTCGCTGACTGACTCTGGCAGATTGTATTCATCAGGAGATCCAGGAAAGGCTTGGTCTTCGTAATAATAGGATCCCACGAGCTTGTGTTTCGCGCCCAGCTGGGATGAGAGTTTAAAGAGGACTTTATTCCCGAGATACTTATTGGGAACTTCAGGGGCAACAAGCCAGGGTGAATAATTATCGTCATTTTTCTCGTATAATCCAAAAAACCAAAGCCTATCCTTGACGATTGGTCCGCCCAAATTGAACGAGGCATTGAGATATTTATCACGGTGATAAGAATAAACCTTATCGGGGGGGATGCTCGGAACGAGATTTGCTCCTGGGTTGTTATCATCGGTCAGGCCTGGAAACTGACCATAATAACTAAGATTCCCTGAGAACGTGTTACCCCCAGATTTTGTTACAATATTGATGACAGCTCCTGTAAAGTTCCCATACTCCGCAGGCGCACCTATCCCCGATACTTCAACCTCTTCGTACATGTCTTGGGGCTGCCAGTTCCAAGCATGACCAAGATCAGGACTGCTGATATCTACACCATCAACGAGATAAGAATTTGATTCATAACTGGATCCATAGGCAGCATTCCTCCATTCCGATTGTTGAGCCTGCGGGATTCCAGGCGCCTGTTTGATAATATCGAAAACCGTAAACCGCCCGCTAGGCATGTCCTCCATTTGCCCTTTTGTGAAATTGGTAGATACTCCTGATTTCGTCACATCGATAACGGGGGCTACTGCTGTGACTACAACTGACTCCTTAACAGTTGACTGTTTCAGAATTATGTCCTCTGTGACAGTCGTGTCCAACGAGACTTTGATGTTCAGCCTTTCAACTCTTTGAAACCCCTCTAATGAGAAAACTAGCTTATATGTTCCTGGAGGCAAATTAACAAAGCGGTAATCTCCATCTCCCGATGTGACCTGTGAATGCACCCCTCCCATGAGAGACGGACTGGAAATTTCGACAGTCACGCCTGGGAGCGGGGTCCCGTCTTCCTCTGTAACTTTCCCAATTATCTTTCCCGTCACACGTTGGGCAAAGGAAAGGCTACTGAGCAATGCGAGATTAAGAATCAGGAAAAAGCAAACGCCCATAAAAAAAATTTTCTTACTCATTCTTTCCTCCTTCCTATTTTCATTTCTCTCCAATCGATCATATATCCATTTAATCTAGACCATTCAAGCTATAGGTCCCAATGCTTCTTGATAATACTGTTGATATGAGATGTGTCTTTTTCTATGAGTGCTTCCGCCATTTTCTTATGTAAGCTTAATGATTTTTTAAGCGATGAGTCATTGCGAGCCCACTGTGTGTACAGAATGTGGCGATGGCTGTGGAGAAACTTGTCAAAGGCCTGCCTTATAGTGGTGTAAAAAAATTCATTTTTGAGAAATCTCCATACATAAATATGTATGTCTGCATTTATCTTTAAATATTTTTCAAGAGTATTGATCGTGCAAAACTTTTCCAGGTCTAATATCATTTCTCGAAGTTCTTGATGGTCTTTCTCGGTCAAATCACGGATGACGACCTTATGAGCGTAACTATCTAGCACATACATCGTCTCACTGATTTCTTCATATTCTTTATAGGTGATTTCTGAAACAAATGCGTGTCGATAGGGATGGACTTCGACAAATCCTTCCGAAGCCAGCCTCTTTATCGCTTCCCTAACAGGAGTCGTGCTTGAATTAAACACGGCAGCGATATCTTTTTCTCGGATTATATCTCTAGGCTTTAATTCATTTTTAATGATGGCTTCCCTGAGGTAATCGTGAATTTTATAGCTCAGTGGCTGTGAAGAGGCTTTTGTTGGAAGTATTGCTCCCACAGAGGTTTTCCCCAATATGTTTTATATATAAATATAACTATTTTGTTTGTCAAGTTTTTTTATTTTATTTTAGATTATTCCAGGACGACACTCTGGTATGAATTACAGAGGAAAAAATAGTTTTAAAGGGGGGAAATCAGAAAATAAAATTGAATTATCATATAATCTAGATTATATTATTATCTAAATTTTTGTGGTAAATATAGTGGGAATTGACTTAGCATAATAGGCCAGAACTCATGATACACCCGCTCTGATTTGTGGCCATTGACCAGGTTATTTCGAGTGTGGTAGGTTCACTTCGGGATTCCAGGGAATTAAAATTTTAAAGAGATGAATACAGCAACCGCAACTCACTCTGATCATCAGCGTACCTATGTGCGGTGGGTGATCCTTGCGCTCTTATTCGTGGCGAGCTTCGTGGCCTACGTACTGCGAACAAACATGTCTATAGCCGGCGAAAAAATGATGGCTGATCTCGGGTTGTCCAAGATTCAGCTGGGTATGGTGCTTTCGGCTTTTGCTTGGGGATATGCCATCTTCCAGTTTCCTGGCGGCATTTTTGGCGATAAAGTAGGATCCCGTCGGGCATTGACAATTATAGCGGTCTTGTGGGGGATCCTGACATTGGTCACGGGCCTGGTGCCAGGAACGGCACTCGCATCGACGACCATCATTATGACCACGCTCATCGGACTGCGATTTTTAATGGGTGTCATACAAGCACCGTTGTTTCCGGTGGCCTGTGGTGGAACGATTGGAAACTGGTTCCCAGTATCGGGATGGGCATTTCCGAACGGATTGACGAGCACTGGACTGACGCTTGGTGCCGCGGCTACGGCACCGTTGATTGCATGGTTGATGGAAACGTTGGGGTGGCGGGAATCCTTTATCATAACGGCACCCCTAGCATTTCTGATTGCAGGAGTCTGGTGGTGGTATGCGCGAGACAATCCGGCCGATAACCCGCGAGTCAGCAAGAAAGAGCTGGAATTGATCAACGCCAACCGGCCATCACCGGAGCATGCCATCGAAGACAAGACGGCCTGGAAGCGCGTGCTTAAAAATCGAGACATCCTACTGCTTGCCGCAAGCTATTTTTGTATGAACTACGTGTTCTATATTTTCTTCAACTGGTTCTTCATCTACCTTGTTGATGTTCGAGAATTTGAAATCCTGAAAGGCGGCTACTTCGCCGCAGCTCCTTGGATGGTCGGTGCGGTCGCTGCCGGTGTTGGGGGGCTCTGGTGTGATCGCCTCTGCAAACGCATCGGGTCACGCTGGGGATGCCGAATTCCCGGCATGGTCGGCCTTAGCCTTGTAGCCGGGCTTCTTCTTCTCGGTGCCACAGCCAAGAATCCTTATCTGGCCGTCGTGTTCCTTTCGTTAAGCTTTGGATGTACTCAACTCACTGAGGGAGCATACTGGGCGGCAGCGATCTTCGTATCCGGCAAACACGCATCAACAGCCACAGGAGTCATGAATACGGGTGGAAACGTTGTGGGCGGTATCGGGGCTCTTCTCGTTCCGATCACAGCGGAAGTTTTTGGCTGGGTGCCGGCTCTGGCGACCGGATCGGTATTTGCGTTGACTGGCGTCGGGCTGTGGCTGTTCGTGCGCGCCGACAAACCTATGGCTTTAAGCTCCGGTAAAGCCTGATTATGTTTTTTCCAAAAGAAGATCCAAATAAGAATATTACTGGGGCTGGTATTATCTGTCGACGGTGATGGACGACTTCTCGCGCTAAATCATCGCCTGGCAGCTCTGCCGGAAGATGAAGGCCGAGGACCCGAAAACACGCTGGATAGGGCCATCGCAGACGCCGGGGTCGAGCGTGTCCAGGCGGTCCCGCGGCCGAGGCTTCTCAGCGACAACGGGGCCTGCTTCATCTCTGAGGTTATCGACAACGTGACACCCGCGGATAAGTACTATGGCAGGGACGGGATGATCCTGATAAAGAGGGAAAAGGTCCGCACAGAGCCATGATGAGGAGGAGGGAGCTGAACCGGATGGCGAGGCTTGAACCCTTGCCAAACGGCGTCAGCTGAATTATCATGAGCGACGGAATCTGTAGCTTAAGAAATCAGCTCGCGAATCCGAAATCGCTTGACGACAAACACCAGGGTACCGAGATATCGGAAGCCGTATCTCTTCTCTTTTGGCAGGCCCTTGCTGGGGCGCGATGGAAATCCCGCCCGCCGGCGACAGCGTTGCGCCCATTCCTTGGGCAGAAGCGAAATGAGGTAGCATATTGCGGCCAAGGTGGAACGGAACAAGTCGGCAGGATGGCGTTCTGGCGGAAGCGCCCAACCCGGTGCCTCCGCACCAATCCTCATCCCGAACAGCGGCAGCCGGATTCATCGCGAATGTTCTCGTGTGGTTCGATTTTACAGTATATGGCTACTTTGCGAGCGAAATCGGCAAGCAGTTCTTTCCGCAAGAGGATCGCGTCGCCCAGCAACTGCTTGCTTTTGCCGTCTTCGCACTCGGCTTTCTCGCTCGTCCGTTCGGGGGCCTGATGCTTGGCTTGGTCGGGGATCGAATCGGTCGCCGGCCATTGTTGACCGTTTCCATCTTGATGATGGGAGCGGCGACGCTGCTTATCGGTGTCATTCCCACGTACGACCAGATCGGTGTTGCGGCGCCTCTCCTCCTCGTGATGCTGCGGCTCGTTCAGGGATTTTCCCTCGGCGGCGAATACACGGGTTCTTTGGCATACACCACCGAAAAGGCTTCCCGATTGAGGCGCGGCATCGTGAGCAGTTCGACCGCTGTGGGTACCACCTTGGGATTCATCATGGGATCGGGTTCTGCGTGGTTGGCCGGCGCCGTGTTACCCGACCATGCGGTGTGGGCCTGGCGCGTCCCTTTCATCGCGAGCGTCGTACTTTCTCTGTGTGGCTACCTTGTCCTTCGGGGGGCCAGCGAGACCGATCCGGGGCTGAAGGCAGCCGCGGTTCGTCCCCCAATATTGCCTTCCCTCTTGGGGGACTGGTTGCCTGCCGTTCGGACATTCGGAATCATCGGAATGACAAATGCCGCCTATTACATGACCTTCACCTACATGGTGGAGCGCAGAAAGGCATTGGGCAATGCAGCCGCCGTGGACTTCATGCTCGCCAACACGCTTACCCTGGTGGTAGTGCTGTTCGCGAAACCGTTGGGCGGTTGGGTGTCGGACCTCATCGGGCGACGCCGCCTCATGCTGGTCTTGACAGGCGCCACCGTTCTTGCAGTTTTCATGGCACAAAGGATGATGCTGTACGGCTCCACGAGCGACTTCATCTGGGGGCAAGTGCTGGTGGCCATACCGACGGGCCTGGGCCTCGGGATGCAGGGTGCCATGGTTGTCGAGATCTTTCCTCTGCGCACCCGTGTGACATCCCTGAGTTTTGCTTTTAGCGTCGCCATCGCCTTGACGGGCGGGATTACCCCTCTGGTCTCAACGTGGCTCGTCGAACGGTTGAATCAGCCTTTGGCTCCAGCCTTCTGCATCGCAGCGCTTGCTGTTTTCGGTTTATTTATGCTCCTCCCAATGGCAGAGACCAATACACGGGCTCTTGATGTGTGAGCGATAGGAAACACAGAGACTCGTACTTTGGCTCCGGCGAAGAATGCCGCCACAAGAACCCCGGCCGTTGCGAGCCTGTTCGGTCGATGGACCTTTTCACTCAGATCCTCCCGGCCTTGATGGTGCGCTGAAATCTATCTTTCAACGGGCCGTTGTCATGCGGCCACTCGTCTTGCGTTCGACGATGCCGCGGATCTTTGCTCGCACGTCGTCGGAAAGCGGAGCCGGTTTGTGCGTCGTCAGAATTTTTTCAACGCATTGATTCAAGCGCTGCCCGAGGGTCTGGCAGCCCTCTGCTTCCCAGACATCATATATTTTTTGGTCGAGGATTCCCGGCAGCCAGCGCTCTCTAAAATGCTTCACCGTATGCGGCGCGTCGAGATAGTTGCCATTCGGACCTTTGCTGTCAATAAGGTCGAGCGCCAGCGTCTCGTTGTTGATTTCAACCCCCCGAACAGCGTGGGCCAGCCAGCTGATCACCTCGTCGCAGAGCACGAGTTGCGCATGCGCACCCGATCTCCCCGCTTCGAGATAGCCCATGTCGTGAATCAGATTCGCGCCTTCGATAGTTGCGAACGCCAGAGAAAGAGCAGCCTCCAGGGCGGCTTGCTGGTCTACCAGCTTGGAGTCGCTGAAACCGCCATACCCGAACATCGGCAGGCCGTAATAATGTGCCATCGCTGCCATCAAGCCCTTGTCGTCTGGCGTGAAGTACGTAGCCGCGCCCGACCGCATGTTGAGCGTTCGCGCGCCAAAGCCCGGCACAATGTAGGGCGCGCCTTCGCGCACGAGTTGCGAAATCACCAGGCCGGCCAGAACACCCGCATTCGTCGCGGCGACAGAACCAGCCAGCGTGACGGGCGCGGTCATGCCTCCATAGCATACCGGAACGTATATTGAGGGCAGCCCCTTTCCCGCCAGGTACATCAGTTTTTGGAGCGCCTCTTCATTGTGCAATAATCCGCTCGTTGCATTAATGTAGCAGGTGACGTACGGATTCTGCCGCAGTTTCTCCGCGCCCCCGACGACGGCTTCCGCCATTTCGACGCACGCCGCCAAAGAGGGGAGGTCGTGAGTGACGATGACGATCGGTTTGACCGAGTTGGCCAGCATTGCCTCCATTTGATAGAGTTCGTAATGGCTCTGCTCCACGTCGGCGGGCAGAAACATGGACATGATGAAATCCACGTTGGGCAAGGCATCGCAAATGATGACACCCTCCTCTACATCCCTGAGAGTCGGCAGGCGGCGTTTCCCTGTGCGATGGTCCACGATATAAAGCGCGTCGGAACCGGGACCGTAATAACATTTATGGCCTTCGATCTGAATCTTGCGCTCTCCGTTCCGAGTACACAGCACAACGCGTTTGGGCACCGTGGTAAGTGCCTTCTCGACCATTCCCGAAGGAATTCGGACGCGATCCTGTTCAGTTACGATGGCACCAGATTTCCCGACCATTTCGACTGCCGCGGGATCGAAGAGACGCACGCCGGTGCGCTCCAGGACCTCGAGCGAAGCCCAATGCAACTTCTGGCATTGTTCCGTTGAAATTCGCGCATAATGCGAACTTTTAAAAGCACGGTCACTGACTTGGATTTCGGCCATGCGGCTGTCTCCTTACCATTCTAGGCGGCCATCTGAGATTCTTATGCAGGTGCGCTATTTTTGGGGATCCGTGTACCAACCCTCTAGCCAGGCGCGCTCTCTATATTGCGGCCAAATCTCAGTAAGCGTGTCACCCTTGTAGACGACGCCGTTCTTGATGACATAGCGTATCGAGTTGGTGTTTCGGATATTTTCGAGGGGATCTTTATCCAAAACTACAAGATCTGCAAGTTTTCCGATATCGATCGTCCCCAGGTCGCGATCCAGGCCGCTGATCTTCGCCCCCAGCAGCGTTGCTGCACGGAGAACTTCGTGATTACTCATTCCTGTCGCCAGACTCCACATCTCCCAGTGAAATCCTATTCCCTGCCTCTCCCCATGGGCCCCAACTCCGACCTTGCCTCCCGCTCTGAGCACGTCTCCTGCCGATTTGGCCAAACGGGGGAAAACGTATTCCTCTTTAACCATCCAATGCTGCCATGTTTCCTCCCGACGCCGTGCCTCACGATCCAGAAAAGGATGAGGCGTGAAAAGACGAAGTTTAGGATCATCGTGGACAGGTCCTTGGGCATAATAGAACTCTTCCGCGCCTTTGGCCCCATGTGTGATCAACAAGGTTGGAACATAACCCACCCCTGACTGAGCCATGAGCTCGACCATATCACGATACAACGGAACAAAAGTGAAGTAATGCTGATGCGTCGTGTAACCGTCTATGATCTCGGTCACGCCAGGCTTGGTCTCACCGTTGCCCTCAGCATGAATGGCAAGCCCCAACTCCTTTGCCGCCATCGCCAGCAATTGTCGCTTCCGCCGCCCTCCGCAAGAGTACTCCTTGACACCATTGAGCCCGTAGTCAGCATAATACCTTCGCACGAGATCTCTGGCATCGTCCAGGTTTCCAAGATTTTCCACCATGGCGGGGAAAACGAGGGCCCCAGCCCCATAGAATCTTGGCCCGACGAGCTGGCCCGTTTCGACCATGTCCGCATAGTCCACGAGTGAGGGGCCGGCAGCGCCCGTATCATACCCTGTCGTCACACCGTACGCCAGGCTCGAGATAAACTCCCAGGGCTGGATGATCCGCGTCTCCTGAGTGCCCCCTTGGTGATTATGGACGTCTACAAATCCAGGCAAGATCGTCTTCCCTGAGACATCAATGATGTGAGCTCCAGGAGGAATGGCTACGGTACCGTGAGCACCCAAGCCAACAATCCGGTTTCGTTCAATGACCAAGTCGCACGAGGGAAGAATCTCATCACCTCGCATGGTGATCGCTCTCCCGCCTTTCAGCACGACTATTCCCTCTGGAATAGACCGAGGCATCTCAATTCTGACCTTTGTTTCTTTGAGCATACCCGAACTGAGGTCATACTGGAATAGGCTCGCACCTAGAGAGAAACAGATCTCGTTTCCATCACGGCTCCAACTAGGAAATTCACCGCCGACAGAGCTGATCTTTCGGACGATGGAAGTAGGATCAGGACTGCTCACAGAGAGTGTCAACGGCTCTTCAAGCTGTTTGGGGAGATCGGCAAGATAAATTTGACGGTCAGCCTGAATGAGAACCCGATCACCGCCGGGGGCCATGAGGACCTGATCGACAGGCCATTTTCTGCTAAACACGGTCGCATTTAAGTGACTCCGAAGATCGCTTCCATCTAAACGGACGGAGACAAGCCCACCCTGTGGAGACATTCCGCGGGCCGGATGCTGGTAGATAAAAACCCTTTCCCGATCCGGCGTTATGAAGTGGGGGCGTCCCAGATCGTGCAGCAAGGTGATCCTCCGGATATCCCCTCCTTCGGCCGGTATCCATCCCAGCTGCACGCGCGGGACGTCCCCGTCTCCGGAGATATCGCCCGAAGGGCTGGAAAGGAGGCCTTCGATCCAGGATTGTCTCGACATGGAAACAAAGATGATCCTAGCACCATCCGGTGAGTAAGTCGGGTATCCGTAATAGGCCGCGTTCTGCGTCAAACGCTCAGGCCCCTTTTCTCCAGTCGGTTTGATGCGATAGAGGCGTCCGGCTTCATTCATGTTTTTCCAGGTCGCATAGACAATAAACTGGCCATCAGGAGACCAAGAGGGCTCGAATTCACCGACATCGTCGTTGGTTAGACGGTGAGGCGTTCTATCGGTAAGATCCAGCATCCAGAGCCGTCCGAGAGCCGAAAACACCACCTTCTTCCCATCGGGGGAGATCGCTGGTTCTGAGATCCGACGGGCTCGTACCGGGCTGTCATCGGCCCGAAGTTCAGACCGCACCGCAGGCCCCAGCGGCTGTTCCACTCTTGCGGTGAAAGGAATGAGGGCTCTCTGGCCATCCGGAACACTCACTTTCCAGATTTTTCCTCCAACCGTGGTGATTAGGAATTTTGAGTCGGGCGTGAAAGAGCATCCTGGCATTAGGTCCCAGCTCGCATGTTGGGCCTCTTGAGCATCGAGCTGCACCGGATAGAGCAGCCATTTCTCCTCATCGGAATGAAGATCCCGCAGCCTGAGACCCGTATCGGCATGGAATCGGCTCGCGTATACGAGCCAACGGCCATCAGGCGAGAGCACAGGACGCATACCTCCTCCTTGTGCATTGCTGTAGGGATAGATCTCTTGAGTCTGTCGGTCATACGCGGCCAGCTGATATTCACCAATCTGAGGACGCCAATTCTTAAGAGATGCGGCTTTCTGAGAGAAGTAAAGAAAACGGGGATCAGCTCCGAAAGCTGGCCCCAGGGCGGTCAAGCCGTTCTTTTCCCCGTTGACAAGACACAGGCCTTTTCTATCGGCCATGGAATAGAGCCAGAGCTCCACCAGGCTATTGCGAATGACGCCCGTCTTGGCTGTGATAATCGCCTCCCCGTCGGGAGTCCATTCCGGAGAGATAAACACTGTGTCTTTTCCAGAGGTCAATGGCGCGGCACCGCTGCCGTCAGCCTTCATTATCCAGACATTCTCAGAGCCATCGCGGTCGCTCACGAAAGCGATGTGACGGCCGTCCGGTGAGAAACGTGGTTGGGTGTCGAAGGCCATTCCTCGCGAAAGGGCCTTCGCCGTCCCTCCTTCGATGGGAAGGACATACAGATCTCCTAAAAGATCAAAGACCAGGATTTGACCGTCCGGGGAGACATCTGTCGAGATCCAAGTTCCTTCATCAGTAATGAAATCCAGGGTTCTTGTGGGCTTAAGGGGCAGGCCTTCAATTTGATTCCTGTCTTGCTCGGTCCACGCACTCAAGGGTACGATAAGTAACGCCAAAATGAGGATCCCATACCTCAACAGAACTGGCCTGTAATTCCCCCCTCGAAAATCAATCAGCGACCTAAATATCTTCATTGTTAACTCCGATCTTCACATATTCAGATTCTTAAGGATAAATGATCTTCCCCCCCAGTATGGTGTAAACGACTTCTGTGCTCAGGATCTCTTCCTCAGGTATGGTGAATATATCCTTGGAAAGCACGACGATATCTGCCAATTTGCCTACTTGAAGAGATCCTTTGA
>Ga0315280_10007628_pt1 | contig 14449 bp, 14 predicted proteins | sample YL17G06_40_MG_FD_203697 | JGI IMG/M metagenome (GOLD analysis project Ga0315280, IMG submission 203697) | Sediment microbial communities from Yellowstone Lake, YNP, Wyoming, USA - YL17G06_40 | ecosystem: Environmental > Aquatic > Freshwater > Lake > Sediment | place: USA: Wyoming | collected...
CCAGACGATAGCGCTTGTTCTTGTAGACGATGCGTGGAGCAGGAAGCAACTTGGCAAGTCTCTCACATACGCCAACAGGACCAGAGCCTGGACCTCCACCACCATGAGGGGTGCCAAACGTCTTATGCACGTTGATGTGCACTATGTCGAATCCCATGTCACCAGGTCTTGCCTTGCACAGAAGAGGATTCAAGTTCGCGCCATCATAGTAGAGTAGCCCTCCAGCATCGTGGACTATTCGGGCCACTTCCTTGATGTTCTTCTCAAAGATTCCAAGCGTATTGGGATTGGTCAGCATCAAACCTGCCGTACGCTCAGAAACAGCAGCCTTCAAAGCACCCAAAGCAACGCATCCATCATCATCTGAAGGAACAACCGCAACATTGAAGCCAGCCATAGCCGCGCTAGCAGGATTAGTGCCGTGCGCCGAATCAGGAACAATTATCTCTTTTCGTTTCTCGCAGTCACCGTTAAGCTTGTGATATGCGCGCATGAGCAAGGCGCCCAGCAGTTCCCCGTGGGCACCAGCAGCCGGAAGCAAGCAAACCTCACTGGTCCCAGTAATCTCCGCAAACCACCGTTCCAGCTTGTACAGGACTTCAAGAATGCCTTGAACCGTGCTCTCGTCCTGATAAGGATGAAGCATGGCAAGCCCAGAATGCGAAGCCAGCTGCTCGTTAATCTTCGGGTTGTACTTCATCGTGCAGCTTCCAAGCGGATACAAGCCAGAATCAACACCATAATTCATCTCAGACAAACGCGTGAAATGCCTCACAACCTGAGCCTCTGAAAGCTCAGGAAGCTCAAGAGGATTCGTACGTCTCATACTCTGTGGGATAAGCGCATCCACGTTGCCCACAGCCTGTCTAATCTCAGCCTCGGCTTCCGGCAGCAAATGCCCCGTTCGTCCTTTGCTTCCGAGATTGAATATGACTTGTTCGTTCCAGTTTGCCTGTTTGAACATGCTTTTCACCTACCAACCGAAGATCGCGTCGAGGGCTTCTGCAAGCCGATCGATCTCCTCTTTGGAGTGAATCTCCGTGACGCAGAAAAGCGATGTCTGGCCCAGTTCTGGAAACTCTTTGGAGATGTCCTTGCCACCGTGGATCTGGCGCTGCAGAAGCTTCGCATTCACCTCTTCCACTGTCAATCCTGCGTCATCATAGTTCACCGTGAATTCCTGAAAATGAGAAGACCTGAACAATGGAGTTCTGACGCGGTTCACCTTTGAAAGTAGTTGCATGGCGTAGCTGGCTTTCTGCAATATTGTCTCGCCAAGCTCTCTCATTCCCTGTGGCCCCAGCAAAGCCAGATAAACAGCAGAAGCCACGGCACAGAGCGCCTCATTAGAACAGATGTTCGAAGTGGCCTTCTCGCGTCTGATGTGCTGCTCACGTGTCTGCAAAGCCATACAAAAACCGCTTCTCTCACCATCCACAGTTGAAGTCAGCCCGATCACGCGTCCAGGCATCTGCCTGATCAGACTCATGTCACCGCGACATGCCATGATGCCCAGCAACGGGCCTCCGAAATTCATCGGGTTCCCCAACGGTTGGGCCTCACCGATCACGACGTCTGCGCCATAGTCTCCTGGAGCCTTCAGGACTCCCAGAGACGAAGGATCAACGCCAACCACAAACAACGCACCATGACCATGAGCTTCCTTCTCGATTTCGCTAACGTGTTCCTCGATCATCCCCAGATAAGAGGGATTCTCAACGTAGACAGCCGCGGTTTTCTCCGTGACTTTCCTCCTTAGGTCCTCAAGGTCAAGTTGACCCGTGCTCCGGTCGTATGCAACGCATTCGACACTAATGCCAACTGGCTCCGCATAGGCCTGCAGTGTTTCCAGACGCTCAGGATGGATGATTTTTGGAACGAGAATCTGGTCGCGGCTCTTGACCCGTGCAGCCATACGAGCCACTTCGCCTAGAGCAGAGGCCCAGTCATACATCGAGCAGTTGGAAACCTCCATGCCCGTGAGTTCACAGATCATGCTCTGATACTCAAACAGAGCCTGCAGGATGCCTTGTGCTATCTCGGCTTGGTAAGGCGTGTACGCAGTAAGCAGTTCACTACGTTGCACGATTTCCCTGACGACGGCTGGCACGTAGTGTGGCCAGCAGCCTGCGCCCAGAAACACTGGCATACTATCCGAATTCTTGTTTGTGCAAAGCAGAGTCTCGACGTGCTTTCTAACCTCGAACTCGGATAGCCCGCTTGCTGGCAGGTCAAGCGGCTTCTTGAGTCTGAACTCCACTGGAATGTCATCGTACAGGTCTTCGATGCTCTTCAGGCCTATCTGGTGCATCATCTCTTCCTTGGTTCCGCGTTGCGAGTTGGCAATGTAGGGATGAGTGTGCTTGGTCAATGTTGCCACCGTTGAGAGTTAACACTAAACTGGGATGGATTCTTTAAGCTTTTTCAGGGAAACGCGTCAGTACTGGATGCCTTTGGTCGTGACCGTTTCCCGTGGATATTTGAGCTCTTTGACCTCGTTAACGAAATCAGCTCTTTCCATCAGCTCCTTTGGAGCGTATCTCCCCGTTAGAACAACATCTGTGCCAGCGGGCAAACTGTCGAGAAGCCTGATGACTTCGTTTGCTTCCAGAAGCTGGCAGTACAGGGCAAGATTGATCTCGTCGAGAATCAGAAGGTTCGGTTTTTTCTCTTCGACGATCCTCGCAGCAAAGTCGAGTGCCTTGTGAGCCAGCTTTTTGTCTTCCTCGTCTAGGTTGCCGAGGCCGATCCAGCCCTTGCGGCCGAATTGGTATATCTCGTAGTAGGGTGCGAGCATGTCTTTGATTTGGTATTCGCCGGTGTTTTTCCACCATTTCAGAAATTGGATTATGATGACTTTGTGCTTGTGGCCGACTGAGCGCAATGCCAGCCCCAAAGCGTTTGCGGTCTTGCCTGCTCCCGTACCAGTGTAAAGGTAAACGTAGCCCATGCCATCCTTCCTCCGTGCAATTATATTTCTACGTGCGTATTAGTCTGTTTATAAGTCTTAAATAGTATGTTGCATCATGTTTCTGGTGGAGAACCGCTGCATGAGCTATAGCTACGACGAACTGTTAAAAAGGGCCCGTTCGCAGATTCCGGAAGTGACAGAGAAACGGGAACGGCTAGAACTGCCTCGACTGCGCATGAACGTCATAGGCATGCGAACCATGATTCATAACTTCAAAGAAGTGGCAGATGCGCTGAACCGAGACCCACAGCACATACTGAAGTACCTCACTGGCGAAATGGCCACTGCCGCAACCATGCAGGAAGGACGCGTGATCTTCCAAGGAAAGTTCAACGTTGATACATTGACAACGTTGCTGCAGCGTTACATGGACAACTTTATCGTCTGTCCAGTATGCAAGAGACCAGACACGAAAATCGTAAGAGAAAAACGCCTCTCATTCACTGTCTGCGAGGCATGCGGCGCAAAATCCTCAATCAAAAACCTCTAGAGCGTCCAACCGATTGGAAGCCTACATGAATCTCAAGAAAGCCGGCAAAAGCGTCCTACTGGCCATCTGTGACGCCGACATTCTAGGCAAAACCTTGCGCGAAGGCAAAATCACATTCCACGTGAAAGAGGAATTCTACAGAGGGGCAAGAGTCAGCATAGAAGAAGCCATTATGATGATTGAGAACTCTACCATGGTCAACATGATCGGGAAGCACATTGTCAAAAGAGCCATAGAGAAAGGCTACGTGCACCCCGAAGCCATCCTCAACATCGAAGGCATACCCCACGCACAAATCGTAAAACTCTAGGACAAACGGTCAACTTTTTCACTTTCGCTTCCTGGATATTTTCGCGTCCTGAAAGTCGCAGATGTATTCAAAGCGTCTAGTACTTTCTCCTCTTGAGACACACAAGGCCATGCAAGAGTTGTTGCTTTGGCACATTCGGCGATTATGCGAGTTTCGTGGATGCATACCCTCTGACTGAGTCGTAGATGTCCTTGGGCGAGTAGCCAAAGGGACTCAACAGATTCGAAGCTGCAGAATACAACAGAAGCAGATATTTCCTGACATCCATACTGGTGCCCTTTTCAATCAACTCTTCAACCTTGACCCTTCGCTCATAGCGCTTGTTCTCAGCACTGGTGAACAGAAACCTGACGTTCTTGCCAGCGGAAACCTCAACACCTTCCTTCATGAGTTGCTCAGCAGCAATTACTTGACTGACCCTCTGCTTGTAGTTCCTGACATCTTTTGACAGATGCTTCGTAATAATCAAGTCCCACACTGAGACTTCGCCGGAAAGAAGCTTTTCCCTATATTCTCGGACCACCTTAAGAGCCTCAGGAATCTTCTGAACAAACTCACCAGAGTTCCTAGCCTCAGCGAGCAATTCTATCATCTTCATCTGAGCATCATGCACAAACTGAGGCGTATCTCTTCTCCGCACCTCAAGGCCTCTAACCTTAATCTTGCCACTCTCCATAACTCCATAGTAACGGTTCAACACTCCGACGTTAGGATGCATTCTGCTGGGAAGAAACACAATCCACCTGTAGTGACCCTCAAAACAAAGCGGAATCTTAGTCTCCTCACCTATTTCCTCACACAGCTTCTGATATTCCTCAGTAGTTGTGCCCTTCTTCTTGAGCCACAAAGAATCAACAATGCCATGAACAACCCTGAAGCCTCTCTCTTCAGCAATCCTCGACGCCTTCAGAAAAGCCTCTCTGCCAAAAGCACACACGCCAATATGCCCATCAACCGTTCCGAACTTCGCATTTCTATACCCAAGATAACCAAAACACGTCACAAGAATCCACTTCAAAGCCGTCTGCCTATTATCATAAACCTCCCTTAACGCTTCATCTCGGGTCTCTGCTTTCAACCGCTTGTACGAGAGCCTCTTTGCGACCACAGGCTCCAAAGCCTTAGGCACAATCCCAACACGCCTCTCACAGATGTTATAGCCCAAATCTGGAATCCGCAGTTTAGAATCTGGACAGCACTTACAGAGCACAGTCTCGGCAGAAATGTTGTTGTTGACCATCACAGTCGGATACATGGAAGCGAAATCAACTTCGCCAACATCATCATGAACTCCAACCTCGGGTTCGTAAATGAAGCCTCCACGGTCTCCGACCAGTAGCTCGTAAGCTGATTTGAAAGCTTCTGGAATGCTCTTGTTTCTAGGAATCAAAACGTCATTCTTTATTGCTTGGTAGAATTGGATGCTGGACATGCTTGCGCCTATCGACGAACGTGCAGCCGTATGCAGAGACACTCTACAGGTTCTAGCTATTTCGATTAACCCATCAAGCCCAGCCTCGCTGAGAATGAACGTGTTCCTCTCGTCAATGTGAACCCTGCCATACAACCGTCTCATCGGAGCGCGATAATAGGTTCGACCATAAGAGAAGAAGGTTCTCCCGTGAGTATTCTTGGCTACGAGAGGAACATCATCTCTGCCGAGAACCAAATCTTCTAGAACTTCATTGATCGTTGCTCTTCGAACAAGATAGGGGAAGAGATGAGAATCTCCACCTTTAGTCACAACGACATCGGGATCAAGCTCTTTGACAATACGCACCATCTGCAGTAACTTGTCTTTCTCGTCTCCAGCATCAATAAGCATTTTGTCACTGCCTTGGTTGACGATGATCTTATCTATCGGGTCACTAATCTTCGCTATTTTTCCTTCCTTAGCAACTTCGACCTCAATTCTCAGAATCCGTAAAGGCGGAACGACATAGTCCGTGCTATCAGCGCAGTCCAGAAGACTATACTCCAGACCAGTGGCGTCAGCCTCAATTTGGACAAATCCCAGAGGAAACACGTCTCTAGCATAAAGATACATCTGCTCATGCTTCAAATCACAGTTGAAAACCTGATACTGCAAATATCTTCCAGACCTCAAAATTCTGAGAGTGAAAGACGGAGCCAATCTGCAGTCTTGAAGCGTGATCTCCAGAACCTTCGACTCTTCAACGTCAGTGGCCTTTGCATATCTTCGCACAAAATCCCATGAGACAACAGCCCGATCATACAAAAATCGGCTGGCTAGCCTGTCAAGAGCATCTTCGTTTCCTGAGACGTAGATTTTCGGCTGAAATCTGTCTGTTAAACGCAATCTCTGCCCGTCTTCAGCTATGATCCAGATGGCGAATTCTCCTAGGCCAGAGGGATAGAGGTCGAGAATCCATCCTTTGACGTGGCTAGGGTTGGATTGGTTTTTTGATTGCATCAAGCTCCTCCTCTAGCTTGGTCAGCTTCTTCTGTTGTTCCAGCAGCATTGACATGACCATGGCTTCAAGAATCACTGGCCTCGTGGCATTGCTTGCGGCTGAAGCGTGGTTCCTGCACGCGTCGGTCATCTGCTCGAACGCTTCTCGGTCACCTGTCCGCAATGCTCTGGCAAACCCACTCCATGCCTGAAGCTCAATGTCCAGAGCGAGACGATATGCTTCCACCGTTTTTCCCATCAGCCGCCACCTTTCGAGAAATCGTTGAGCGTCAAGTTCTCAGAAGGAAAGTCAACAAGTCCAGTTTTGAGTATAGGGTGTTTTTCCAAAATGAACTGCTGTCCAAACGGATGCACCGTTTTTCTGGCCACACGTACTACGACATTGGACCTTGCACACGCAACTGCGTGAAAGAAGACATCGCGTCTCGAATACCCATGTGGTATGCAGGTGGCTACTGTTATCAGGTCGTTTTCTTTGGTGAATTTCGAAAGGTATGCCGTTACTTGGCTGAAAACCTCTCGGCTTTCCTCGGCTGGAATGTCTTTGTCAAGATACAATCCTGCAAAGTCTGAAATGATCACAAATTTCGCATGATGCTTCAAAACGGCTTCTTCAAGCTTGTCAAGGATTATTGAGGTCATCTGGTGAGCTGTGAATGCTCTGGAGATGTAGATTCGTTCTAGGACTTGTCTGGGGTTTAGTTGGTGCAGTTGAGCGATGTGGGAGACTTTGTAGAGCCTGAACGTGTTTCCGCCGTCAACGAAAACCACGCTTGTCTCAAGACCACCCAACTGGATTGGCAGTTGGGCTCTCACGCAGAGGAGCAATGATAAGGGTAGAATCGTGGGCAGGCCGTGGAGTATGGCAAAATCGCCTGTTGCGAAGCCTGGGAAGAGGTTGTCTATGTTTGGAATGTTGAATGAGAGTAGTGCTTGAGAGAGTGTTGGTCTCGCTAGTATATTTTGGGTCAAAGGTCATCACTCCTTGGGGTTGTAGGGAAAGGAAGATCGTGTTTTCATGGCTTTTTAACCCATTAGTGGATCGACATTCCAGAACTGGAAAGAGAGATCGGTTAAAGTCAACATGGGTTTGATGGCTAGATTGATCAATCTGATGCGAAAGAAAGAGTTGAGAGGCATAATCAGTGGCAGATTATCTTATTGGCACCGGTGGCTGGGCATAGTATCAGATTCCCGGATTGCATCTGTTGGTGGCTACTGGTTTGTCTTCGCTTTTATTTTTGGCAGTATCTCTTTCTGCATCTGCACCACGCCGAACGTGGTCATCCGGTATTTCTCGTCAGCCGTCTTCACAGCCCACTCACCCTTGACAAGTTCACCTAGCCTTGTGCTTACGATTTTCGGAGCCTTCCCAAGCTTAGCCTGCAACTCATCCCGCGAAACTGCATCGCTCTCCAGCTTGCCCAGTTGAAACCCAACGTGACTGGCCAGAAGCAGCAAACCCAAAGCCTCATTGTCCGTCAGCCTGTTCCTAGGTACCAGAACATTGGCGCCCTCAGCCGAAAAAGCAATGATCCCCTCACAATCCTTCAGAAGCCTATGCAAATCAGCTTTCAGCACCAGTCTCTCTGCAATCTCAAAAGTCGGAACAAATCCAGCGAAAAACCTGTTCACGCTCAGCCAAACGTCTTCAACGCCACCGCTGAAAGTCTGCTCCACATCACCATACTTCACATGAACCGTAATTCGCCCATCTCCACTCAACCATCTCACTCCAACACACGTCATGTTTGAATCATAATATATGGACCCAGAACCGTTTCACACGCGTACTCAGCCCATCTTGCCTCTCAACTTGGTCAAGATGTTATCTTCCACCCATCGTTCGCCCTGCATTGTGAGCTTAAACTCAGGCCTATTTGGATCAGGCTTAAACACCTGACCCCTCTTCGTCATCTCATTCAACCTCGCAGGCACCATACACTTGATGCCGCTGGACTCAAGTAGCTTCTGTATCTGCGCAGCCGTGTTCTTCTTGTCCTCCGAAGCATACAACGTCAAGCCAATGACCTCGTAGTGCGTGAGAGGCTCACGAGTTATGACCACAGGACCTTCAGTCGTAGCCTCAACGATGCCCTTCAACTGAACGCCAGAAGGCATAAGCTTACTCGTAACAAAATTCGCGACCTTTTCCATGAAGTCAGACGGAAACGTCTCCAGCGTGCTCAGCAATTCCTGTGGGCTTTCACCCTCTATCGTAATTTCGCCGAAAGGCGTCTTTATCCGAGCCTCAACCTTCCTCATTCGGCCTCACCCTTCACGCCCAACGTCTCTTTCTCAGCCTGTATGTAAACGAAGCCGGTGTCCGTGTTCCACCGCCTTATCTTGCCACTTTTGACGAGTTCTCCCAAAACCGCCGGAAACGCACGACTTGGAAAGCTGAGACCGTTCGCCCTCAGAGCTTCCCGGAGCTCGTTGTCAGTGCGCGGTCGCCACTTCCCCCAGTCTGTTCCCAGCAAACGCAGAACGGCCTCGTCGCAGTTTCTGGTGGCGGTTATCCTTGGGTAGTTCTGGCTTTGAGTCTGCGTTTGGTTTTCCTGTCTGGCGGCTTGCGTTTTGACTGTAAGCGTGGCTACGGTTCTTGGCTTGACAGCTTCGAAGGCCTTGCTCACGCTGGCCACAAGCCTGGGCAAATCATCAACGCTCTTGTACACTTCCTCACGCGAACCACTCAGCGTCAACTCATACTCGCCCATCCTAACATGAAAAGTGAAACCACCCGACTTCTCCTTCTGCGTCTTTTCCTGCAAATACATCCCATCCATACATGAGTGCCAAATGCTTTTAGGATTTACGTATGAAGGCCGCTTCTTTGCCGTAGCGAACCAATCATCTCCAATGCTGAAGAAGCGCGACCCCGAATCTCCTAGTTCAGCCACCAGTCTTCCAAAGTGCCAGAAGTGCGAAGACAACTGCGATGAAGAACACTGCTACCGAAAAGAACCAGAAACCCTCCATACAGGCCGAAGATTCGCGAAGGCTCATTCCGATTCACGTGTTTTGACATATATCGGTTTTCGGAATAGCGTATTAAATATTAAGATACCATAGTCATAGATGCCTCCATGCTCCATCGCCAAAGAGGAAGAAACCTTGGTCAGAAAAGCTCTGTGCATCTGGCTCTTCAGCTCCCTAACGTTCATGGCCACGGCCCACTTCGTCGAGGCCATATCCGTGATCGCCTTTGGCAACAAGATCATGCTTCTTCAACTCTACCCCCTGATAGGCGAAAAGCTGATGACTTTGGCCACGCCGGAAATGTACTTCTGGCTCAGCGCCGCCACAGCCTTCATCCTGTGGGGAATAACATGCACCGCAGCCTTCGAGAACCCAGTTGAAGCCTTCCTTAACAAAATACTCTCAGACGCCAAACAACAAAGCACCGTCGAAACCCAACTCCTCGACGACAAGAGCGAAGTGCTTGACGCCATGTACGACACCATCGAGTCAGACAACGAAATCCTCGCACAGGTAAAAGACCTCATGTGCAACGTAAGAGCAGACGTGAAAGAAATCCAGCCAATGCGGGAAAGCATGGACAAGCTCAAAGCCGAAATGAGCAGTCTCAAGAAAGAAGTCAAGAAGGTCGAGGAAAAAATGCAGACCACAACCCTTTGTCCCGCCTGTGGAAAACCGCTGCTACCAGAATTCAGACTCTGCCCCTATTGCGGTGTAAACGTGAAAATGCTGCCAGAAAAAGTGGTCTCGCTCAAAGACTACAGGTAAGAACCAACCGCCATCTGTTTTCATCAATCAACTTCGCAGAAAAAGTTTCGAAGGCAAAACTACCATGATGCAAGTCACTCGTTTGCAACGCGTTGTACCCTAGTAGAGTAAAGTTTTAAATAATGTGAGTTGTCAGATCTAGAGCCGTAACCTAGAAAAAGGAAGAAGAAGGAAAATGATGGGAAAAATTGAATTGGCAATAGTTGCTTTGGTTTTGATCGGCATCATCGTTTCAAGCGCCACAATGTACTACAGTGCCAGCGTACTGAGCGCCGTGTCGAATGTCAGAACCGACACGACCACGCTTACAGAAGGCCTAGCTAACCTGACATCAACAGTTAGGGATTTGGCCTCAATAACAGCCTTGCTGGCTGGATCCTTCGGAGAATTCAACGAGACTCTGGCTAACCTGCAGGCCCGACTTGCAGCGATTGAGAGCAGCTTGGCTGAGAAGTCAAAGGAAACCCTCATCGTTGGCACTACAGACAGTGTGGAGCTCACGCTCGACCCTGCTCAGGCTTACGACTACTTCGGCTGGTCCATAATGCAACAGATATCGGGAACGCTAGTGAGCGTTAAACCGAACTCGACCACTGGATCTGATTTCCTCCCAGACTTGGCCACAAGTTGGAACTACAGCAGTGACCTGAAAGTTTGGGATTTCACCCTGAGGCAAGGCGTAACATTTCCAGGTGGCACCGTCTTCAACGCCACGCACGTCAAATACAGTTTCGACAGAGCCATCGACCTCATTCCAAGCATCCCCGAAGGTGCACCAGCTGGCCTCGGATATGACCTCATCATTAATCGTACCGAAGTTCTGAGCGCGTATAAGGTCAGATTCGTTCTGAACTTCCCGTTCAGTGCCTTTTTGGGTGTCATAGCCTGTAGGGCTTCAGCAATCGTGGACCCGACATACGCTCCGATTGCACAAGTAAACTACACCTCTGGAGATTCACGCGCAAGCACTCCAGTAGCGTTCGTCGGCCCATACTACTTGTCCACTTGGACCCGGGTGGGCACCAAGGACATTGACATCAAGCTGGACGCCAACCCGTACTACTGGAACAAGACTAGCGGATACCCGAAGATCAAGCACGTGATTTTCAGGTTCTACAGCGACTCGTCCACGCTTAGATTGGCAGTAGAGGCAGGTGACATAGACATGGCCTTCAGGCATATATCGGCCACGGACGCCTTGAGTCTGAACGGAGTTCCAAGCGTCAAAGTCTGGTGGGGCGCAGGCGCGTTCATCCAGTATTTGGTCTTCCAAGAGAAAAGTGCACCATTCAACGACACTCGCGTAAGAGTGGCTGTTTCAGCTGCGCTGAACAGGTCAGCAGTGTGCGATACCGTGTTTCTCGGGCTTTCACAACCACTGTACAGCATCATTCCACCAGGCATGCTCGGCCACACCGAAGCCTTCGAGACTCTTGGAGAGGCGAATTACACTTTGACGCGCAGCCTATTAGCTCAAGCGGGCTACGACGAGACCAACAAGCTCACATTCCAGTTATGGTACGAATCCTCCGGTCACTATCCAAGCAGCGCCGAACAAGCTTTGCTCTACAAGCAAGCCTTGGAAGCAAGCGGTGTCATAAGCGTCACCTTAATGTCAGCAGACTGGCCAACCTACAGATCGAACAGAAACAGCGAAATCATGGATGCCTACCTCTATGGCTGGTATCCAGACTACGTAGATCCAGATGACTACTCATTCCTGTACTGGGCTTCCTGGTTGCACACCAACTACGCCAACGCCACACAAGTCGCACTGTACGATGAGGCAAGGGCCACCGCAAACCTGACAAGAAGAGCAGAACTCTATGCACAAATAGATGAAATGGCTGTACAACAGTGCTCCGTTGTTCCACTCTACGTGAGTAGCGCTTGGGCAGTCACTAAACCTACGCTAAAAGGCATCTACCTCGACATCACACAGGACATGCGATACTGGCTGATCTACTTCGGCTGATAGCAAGCTTTTATCCTCCCCCCTTTCTATTTTTCAAACAAAAGCCAAACAAGAAAAGAGTGCCAAACATGGGTCTTCGCTCATACATCATAACAAGAATACTGCTCACGATTCCAACGCTCCTGCTACTTCTCACGATGGTCTTCTTGGTGATGCGCGTTCTGCCAGGCGACCCAGTCGCCCTTCATTTCGAGAAGAAGGCTGACCCAGAACAGATGGAACGCATGAGGCAGATTCTGGGTTTGGACAAACCACTGCTAAACCAGTACGTAGACTACATTGCAGGCTTAGTAGACATAAGCTACCTTGTTGCCCACGGTTTCCCCAATTTGGGAAAGTCTATGTCAAACTTTGATGAAGTTGGAGGACAAGTCTTCTCAGTTTTTCCAGCCACCCTTGAACTAGCAATATACTCCATTACTTTGGCTTCGCTAATGGGGATACTGCTCGGAGTCGTCGCATCGAAATCCCACAATTCCATCTGGGACCGACTGATCAGAGGATTCGGCACGGTCACCTACGCCGTTCCAGTCTTCTTTCTAGGCATTGTGCTACAGCTCATCTTTGGAGTATACCTTCGCTGGCTGCCGACTGGCCTGCGCATCGATCCATCAGTCCTTCCGCCTCCAACAATAACAGGTTTGTATACTATCGACAGCCTCCTAGCAGGAGACGTTCTGAAATTCTTCGAGTCGGTGAAGGCTCTGATCCTTCCCACTTTGACTCTAGGCATAATCCTATCAGGCATTTTCGTGAGGTTGACCCGAACGAATATGCTTGAGACTCTAAGGCTGGATTTTGTCACGGCTGCGAAGGCACGAGGCCTGACAGATGATAACGTAACCTTCGGATACGCTTTGAGAAACGCCTTTCTGCCAATACTAACGATGATGGGATTGCAGTTTGCCGCCCTGCTAGGCGGAGCAGTCCTGACTGAAACAACCTTCTCGTGGCGTGGGCTTGGAACGTACATGCTAGAAAGGATCAGCGCCAGAGACTACACAGCCATCCAAGGCGCCGTTACGGTCTTCGGACTTCTTGTGGCTCTCGTCAGCCTTGCAGTAGATATACTCTACGCATATCTCGATCCAAGGATAAGGCTTTGAGGAGAATGCATGATAAGCAGGACCAAGATCAAGAGAAGCATCATGGGACACCTGATTTCCCCACTCTTGTCATTGTCTCGGAGGGGATCTTCAGGCTGGATGGTCATCGTAGGCTTGGTCATAGTCATAGCCATAGTGGTCATGACTGCATTGGCTCCATGGATTTCTCCTCACAATCCAATTGCTCCAGTTGGACCAATCCGACAACCGCCAAGCTTGGAGTTTCCAATGGGTACAGATCATCTTCGACGAGACATGTTGAGTAGAGTCATCTCCGGTGGCTCGGTTATGTTGCAGGTTTCAGCTTTCTCAGTGGCCCTTTGCTTCATGCTAGGCGTTCCACTTGGTCTGTTCTCATCCTACACGGGGGGTTACTTCGACAGGGCAGCGTCACTGGTCGTGGACGCCGTCTATGCTTTCCCGGGCCTCGTCATCGCAATTGCCGTAGCAGCCATGCTCGGCCCAGGAGTCGTCAATATGGCTCTTTCAATAGCCGTCGTCTACATTCCCTCATATTTTAGAATAGTTAGAAGCCAAGTTCTGACCATAAAGGAACTCACCTACGTCGAAGCAGCTAGGGCCGCAGGCGCAAAGTGGTACACCGTCCTCTACCGTTACGTTCTGCCAAACGTCATTCCCTCTATAGTAATAGTTGCCACAATAAACTTCGCAGACGCCATTCTTACCGCTGCAGGTTTGACATTTGTGGGGTTAGGAGGGACATACGATATTCCTGATTGGGGTTGGGACCTGACTGACGGACGAAAGTATCTGCTGAGCGGAGCTTGGTGGATCATCACTTTTCCGGGCCTTATGATAATCCTGCTGGCGTTGGGTTTCACTTTGATTGGCGAAGGATTGAGCGAATTGCTGAATCCGAAGCTGCAACGTTGAGGTGAACCATAATGACTTTGCTGGAAATTGACTCATTGGCGATCGACTATCGCACGAGCCGAGGCAACGTGCACGCGGTTGACGGCGTGTCCTTTTCGCTGGAGAAGGGAGAGAAGCTTGGCTTGGCCGGTGAGTCAGGATCTGGCAAGTCTACGCTAGGGCTTTCCATAGTGCGACTTGTGCCTTATCCAGGCGTCATTGGTGACGGAACGATAAAACTTGACGGCAGAAATATCTTGGAGATGAAAGAAGAAGAATTGCGCTCCATGAGAGGCCGAAGAGTAGCATACATCTTCCAAGACCCAATGATATCTCTCAACCCCATCAAGCGCATCGGTGCACATTTCGTGGAGCTGATCCAAACTCATGAGCCTGAAACCAAGAAAAAAGTGGCCTCCGAGCGGACCAAAGATGTGTTGAAGAGCCTCGGTATTTCTTCCGAACGCATCAACGACTATCCTCATCAATTCAGCGGTGGAATGAGGCAGCGTATCATGATCGGACTGGCCATAGCCCTGAACC
>Ga0315280_10007629_pt1 | contig 14447 bp, 18 predicted proteins | sample YL17G06_40_MG_FD_203697 | JGI IMG/M metagenome (GOLD analysis project Ga0315280, IMG submission 203697) | Sediment microbial communities from Yellowstone Lake, YNP, Wyoming, USA - YL17G06_40 | ecosystem: Environmental > Aquatic > Freshwater > Lake > Sediment | place: USA: Wyoming | collected...
CCCTCTTCTCTGGGTGTCATCTGCTGTGTTCCAATGCCAACCTTCTTGATCTTCACGTCTGGCAAGAATCGGCGTCTAACCACTTCAACAACATCAACAGCTAGGCTTATAGATCTCCCACGTGCCTTAACATTTACTTCTTTTGCTCCGGCGTGAAAGAGGGTTATGCATGCCAGTACATAGTTCATTACTGGCTTATTTCCGATCAACACTGCATTACTTTCTGACATTTTGAACCGCCTCGCTCCTATTCTTCGTATTTTTTATAGGCCCGATACCAATTTTTTCCGCCAAATAAATACATTACGGTGTAGATCAACGTTATTCGAAATTTCAAGGATGAGCAATTAGCAAAACGATTCATGTCACATTTGCTAAATGCTTAAATAATCAATATTATTGTAGAGACAATTCTTGACAAAACATCAGGTGAGGAAAACACGTTGGAAACTCTCACCAGACGTTCAGCACAATTGTTGAAAATGCTCTATGACAAGGGGAAACCTACAAGCACGTACAGTCTGCATATGAAACAAGACGCGTTGGCAAAGGAACTTGGCGTGAGCAGACAAGCACTAAACGTCCACTTGCGGAAGCTTAGGAACATGGACTTAATACGCACGGGCAGAGGCTTCATCGATGTGACCGAGGAAGGTTTAACCAACCTAGGAGTTTCAGCAGCTCCAGCATTCATCCTCATGAAAATATCGCCTATTAAAAGAATTGACGTTTACGAGAGAATCAAGGAGCTTCCCGTTCAAAGGGCCTTCAGAATAGCGGGTGACGTCGACGCTATTCTGATCGTTGAAAGGGAGAAACTCGATGGAATTTTGAAAAAGTTATATTCCATTGATGGAATACAGGACACGAGATCCTATGTAACCATAGAAGCAGTAAAGTAAGGAGTAAAATCCAATGAGACTGTTTGAATATGAAGCAAAGATCATACTTGCGAAATATGGTGTTCCAACACCCCAAGGCGGACTGGCAACAAACGCAAGCCAAGCCCTTGAGGTTGCATCAAGACTGAAACCGCCATTCGCCGTCAAAGCGCAAGTGCTTGTTGCTGGAAGAGGAAAAGCGGGAGGAATTCTCTTCGCGGATTCTATTGATGAAGTCAAAGGAGCCGCGGAAAGACTCCTGAACGCGCAGATAAAGGGGATGCCCGTCAGAAGCTTATGGATAGAAGAGAAAATAAGGGTCAAAAAAGAACTCTACTTTGGCATAACTATTGATAGGTTTAAACAATGCTACGTGGCGGTCGCTTCGGCAGTAGGCGGAATGGAAATAGAAGAAATAGCGGCAAAGACTCCGGAAAAAGTCATAAAGACCTTGATAAACCCGCAGCAAGGGTTTCTTCCGTATCAAACAAAGCAGATTGCAAGAAAAATCGGTTATAGTGGTGCCCAGATTTCAGAGCTGGGACGAGCATTTGAAAGGTTGTACACCGCAGGCAAAGATTATGATGCAGAATTAATCGAAATGAATCCTATAGTGGAGACCACTGATGGAAAGTTCATAGCAGCAGACGCGCGCATAATAATCGATGACAACGCGCTATTCAGACATCCGGAATACAAGAAAAGGCTTCTGGAAGGCGAAAGTGAGCTCACCCTACAAGAGCTGGAAGCCATGAAAAATGACTTGGCCTACGTTAAGTTAGACGGCAATATAGGTGTCATAGGCAACGGAGCAGGACTAGTAATGGCAACATTGGATACGATTCAGTATTACGGTGGAAAACCCGCAAACTTCCTTGACGTGGGCGGTGGAGCACCTTCGGAAAAAACGGCGTTGGCCCTCAAGATTGTGCTTTCGGACCGGAACGTAAAAGCTCTTTTCATAAACATACTGGGTGGAATCACCCGTTGCGACGACGTGGCACGAGGAATCTTGGATGCAAGACAGAAGCTCGGCATAACAAAACCCATGGCTATTAGGCTCGTTGGCACGAATGAGGAGGAAGGAAAGAAAATACTGGACGCAGCCGGAATTCATGCGTTTGACAGCATGGAAGAGACAGCTCAGCGAGTCGTGGAAATGTCTAGAGGAGGGAGCTGAACATGGGGATCATTATTGACAAGGATACGAGGGCAATCGTTCAGGGAATAACCGGAACTCAGGGTAGTTTTCACACTAAACTGATGCTAGAGTATGGCACGAAGATTGTCGCAGGCACATCACCAGGTAAAGGTGGAACGAGATTTGAAAACGTCCCAATCTATGACACTGTTGAGGAAGCCCAGAAGGAAGATCCCGCGGATGCTTCGATGATATTTGTGCCGGCTCCATTTGCAGTGGACGCTGCTATGGAAGCTATAGATAATGGGATAAAAACGATCGTGATAATAACTGAGCACATCCCAATCAGAGACTCGATCAGTTTGATGGCTTTTGCAAGAGAAAACAAAGCTGTGGCGATTGGGCCGAACACGCCTGGAATAATAACACCTGGAGAATGCAAGCTTGGAATAATGCCAGCGCACATTTTCAAGCCCGGCAGCATAGGCATGATCTCGAGAAGTGGGACACTCACGTATGAAATCGCGGCATCATTGACGGGAAAAGGACTCGGGCAATCTACCTGTCTTGGTCTAGGTGGAGACCCGATTACTGGCTTGAACTTCATAGACGTGCTTAAAATGTTCAGGAATGACGCGCACACGAAAGCTGTTGTCTTGATAGGAGAAATAGGGGGTAACCTTGAAGAGCTGACAGCAGGATACATCGAAGAAGAAGAGTATCCAAAACCAGTTGTAGCCTACGTTGCTGGACGATCTGCGCCGCCTGGAAAACGCATGGGACATGCTGGCGCGATAATAATGGGCAAAGCAGGAACTGCTGAGAGCAAAATCGAGGCTTTCAAAAAGGCTGGAGTGCAAGTGGCTGAAAAACCAGGCGATGTGGCAGAACTGATGACGAAAGCTTTCAACAGCCTAAGCAAGAAGAATTAGGACTCCTTCGATAAAGACAAAAAGTATATTTGATGCTCAGCCATCTGAGTTGTAGCTACAGAGGATAGAGGTAGAGCAGATGCCCATAATGGATCCGTTCAAAAAGGCTTTAGCTCAGAAGCATAGGCTTTACCTGAAGATCTGCCGAGAATGTGGGGCGAGGAACGCCTCGTCTGCAGTGAAATGCAGAAAATGTCGAAGTAAAAACTTGCGGTGGAAGAAAAGAGAAATCGTGAAGTGATTCATCTTTTCAATCCTGTCAAAGGGTTTTGATCAGGGTTTCGATGCTAAAAATCGTGTTTGCACATCCATTCTTTATCAGTGGAATAGCTTGACCGGCCACCTCCATCTTCTCAAGCATCTCTCCAGATAGTTTTGTCTCTTCACCGCAGGCAACTCCAATTGCACCCTCATAGCCTTTGGTTCTCAAGATCTTTGGAATGCATGAGCCACCAGGAAGAATGTAAATGTCGTACCCCTTTTTCTCTGCGACTGAAACCGCCCGGTTGACCAAGCACTCTGGGGAACAATGAGCGCAAAGGTAGGATGGAATGCTGGGATCGAATGTTGCATCGCAGCGGTTATCCATGAATTTTCTCGAGCAGTGGGGCAGGAAGAGTGCCCTCTTTCTGGTTTTCACGAAGTTTTCTCTTTCGACAAAGTTTCTAGCTTGAATGTCTATGAGATCTTGGAGAAGAACCACGGCGTCAGATAGGTTTAGGCCTGTTGCCTCTTGAATCTTGAACTTCTTTATTATTTCTTGAGTGGTCTTCCCAATTCTCTTGTGCACGCCTTTCTGGTAGCTTGCCTTAGTGATCTCTGCGAAGAAGAAACGGGGAATCCTTGAAAGATCGAATGTGAACTTGTATGGCATAACGCACACTAAGCAAAGACAAACCTTTAAAATTAACTATTGTTTATATAGTTGATCTCAAATCGAATCAAGCGATGTCGAGAGAGGAGGCATGATGTTGAGCTGGCTGAGAAGACTTGGAAAGAAAGAAGTGAAGATACTCTCTGAAACCTCCGGGATCATGAGCGAACTTGAACAGCTTTGTGGCAACGACAAAGAAGCATATGAAGCCTTGCAGCACACGATGTTTCTTGATCCTAGGAAGATAAGTACTCCAATGAAGGAGGCCGTCGAGAATGCTAAGAAATTCGAGAAGGAGAAGAATCTGGGCCGAGCCAGGATTTGGTATGATATTGCTGGCGGTCTGGCGATCTACGAGGGGGACGCGCAAAAGGTCATGGAGTTTTTCGGCCAATCAGAGAAGATTTCTGGCATGAAATACCCGATCTTGAAGGACGCGGAAAAAGCCATTGCTAAGGCGCAGGAATATTATAAGGAGCATCTGAAAGAAACAATCTAGGGAATTTTGCATTTAATAATGTGCAAACTGCGCTTTTTCCTAATCTTCCGGTTCTTTTGTGTAGCCCAAGAGTTCCCTCAGGGACTTGACTTCATCCCGTAGCATGCTTACTTCGCTTTCAAGAGCATCGGCTCTTGACTCGGCAATTTTCCGTAGTTTGTCAATCTCAATCATTAGATTTGCACGTTCGGTTTCCAAAGTTTTTATTCTTTCGTGCAAGACCTTCAGTGTCTGCATAAGTTCTCCCTTTATGCTCTTAATTCTTTCAACCATGTTCTTAATGTTTGCTGTATCATCAAGTCCTGCCCCAATGTGCACTGCGGCTCTGAACCTAGCTTTACAGTTTGGACATTCAAATATTCCGACAAGCTTAGGTCCTTCATCTGCTTTCATGGGTTTATGAGGGGGAATAGGCCAAGTCTTAATGGGGGCAGGCACATCTGTCCCGCATTTCGGACAACTAACCAAGTCGCAAGCCCTTCTTGATTCTAGTTACACTTTTTGAGTCTAAAATGTGTTTTGCCCTAGGTCTCCAATGTTTACAGCATGCTTGTGCATGAGTTTGCTCTCTATGAGTTTCTTCGAGTTCCGTCGTGTTTCTTGAGGGGATACAATGGAATGTTTGATTCGGGGATTCAGTTGCGAAAACAATTTTTCCTTTTTTCGTCGCGAATTGTGGATGGCGCCGATGACGATGAGAAAAAAGGTAGATGTCAGAGTGACATGTGAAACATTAACCTTTCAACGAGCTCTTTGTAGCGGTTTCGAATCGTGACTTCGGTCACCTGTGCGATTTCAGCGATCTCGCGTTGTGTCTTTCGTTCACCAGTCAATACTGAAGCTATGTAGCTTGCTGCGGCTGCGATGCCTGTGGGGCCACGTCCTGAGGTGAGTTTGAGTTCTTTCGCTGCTTTCAAGATTTTATGAGCGATCTCTTCGACTTTCCCCTGCATCGTCAGCTGATTTGAGAATTTCGTTATGTATTGGCTTGGCTTAATAGGTGGTACAGAGTAGTCGAGCTCTTTGATTAGGAAACGGTAGCTGCGGCCGACTTCCTTTTTGTTAACGGTGGATGACTGAGCTATTTCTTCTAATGTCCTGGCTAGTCCGCATTGGCGGCAGGCCAGGTATATTGCTGCTGCCGTTACTCCTTGGATTGATCTTCCGCGTATTAGTCTCTCTTTTACGGCTTTTCGGTAAATGACCGAGGCTGTCTCCAGAATGCTTTTCGGAAGATTCAGGTTGTTCGCGATTTTTGTGATTTCAGACAGAGCAAAAGCCAGGTTGCGCTCGGTGGCATCGGAGACTCTTATGCGGCGTTGCCATTTTCTGAGTCTGTAGACTTGGGCTTTCTGTCCTGGAGACAGACTTTTCCCGTATATGTCTCGGTCGTGCCAATCGATCATCGTTGATAAACCTTTATCATGAATTGTATAGGTTAGTGGAGCCCCAACCCTCGTGCGTTTTGCCCTTTGCTCATCGTCGAAGGCCCTCCATTCTGGTCCTCTGTCAGCTATTTTCTGCGCAGCGACAATGCCGCAGTCCATGCAGACTATTTCAGCAGACTCGTAATCACGCATAAGCCTCGTACTGTGACATTCCGGGCAAGTTTGAACCTTAACAGATTGTGAAGGCTGTGTTGCTACATGATCTGTTTCTTCACGCCTTTCTTCACCACTCATTTTTTACCTTCTCCTTCCTTCTCTTTGAGGGAGCACGTACAGTTTCTTGTTCGCCCATTTTTCAGGATCGCGGGCTGTAGGTCTTACAGCTGCGTAGGGTGAGGATACTGGCCCGAATATGTCGAAAACTGTTCCGACGGGTTTTAGGTTTTCGTCGACGACTGCTTCGCCGATTTTCGGCGTGTTTTCGATTTTCACTATGATGTTTCGGCTTGGACTTAAATGCATGGCTAAGCCTAATCTTTGCAACCTGTTAGTGTCCCCTCGAAAAGTAGGATGCTTGAACAAGGACACTTTATTTAAACCTTTCCCAGCCGAAACGGATTCAAAGGCTAAGGCGAGCTTTCAATTCGGTTTTAGGCGTTTTTTGCATTGATAAACAAGGCCATTGCAACCAGGCAATAGCTTTTCATGCACAGGCACACGTCAGGTTTTGGACTTGACCCTCCTCGTTGGGTTTTTGAGCTTCTAGAATAGGAGATATACGCGCGCGCGCCTACTGGTAGGAGTCCCATGACGGCGGGGAGTAGGCTGACTATGAGTTTCGAGTTGTTGATTATTCGGCTCAGGCTTTCGCTCAGGGTGTCTATTACTCTGGTTTCCTTGTATAGCTGGCTTAACAGCATAATCCCGAATGTGGCGACTACGAGCGATATGGTCAGTGGGTCTATGGTGGTCTGAACGGCCACGTTCCATGTTGTTGGCAGGTCAAGCGCGAGTGAAGCCATGAGTAGGGCTGCGGCGTTTAGTGTTATTCCCAGGTTTACTCGTTTGTATATTAGCAGTCCGAGGAAGCAGAAGGTGATGATTATTGCGGTTAATGGATCAATCAGTGCCAAGTGTCCAGGCTTCCCTTTCAGATCTTGCGGTAATCAGAATACGTTCTGGGCTGATAATTGTTTTTCTCCGATGTGCAACGAACTCTGGTCTATGGCAAGCAGGGGGCTCTATGTTGGCCTAGGCCGTAGTATAGTTCACGACACTTTTTCCGCAATAGTTGTTCTATCCTGTATGCGGTCTGGCTTAGGGGTCTTGTGAGGGCCTTCCGTGATGTGCGGCTATGTTGGCCGTTAAGTGTTGTATGGATAGTGCGGTGTCCTTTGTGTGGATCCTTCATCAACCGTGTGAAAGTCACACCACCCGCTGGCAGAAGGGGGACATCAGGACTGTTGGTCCGTATTCACGGCAGTTAACTACAAGAACACCATAGTCAGAGCCTTTCTCGTGTTGAATGGACCCTGAAGGAGCAATCTGAGGAATCTTTATCTAACTCAAAACAGTGTGAAGGGCATAGGCGCGCGCGGGCGGGTTAAATAATTGGTGTAAAATGGTTATAATTCTTATTTTCGGATTTGGGGGCAGTTTTGAGGCGCGCAGTTCTTTCTTGCTTCTTTGCAGTAGCCGCCTTTCTCGAACCTGCAGAGGTGCCTCAGACGAGTGAACTGCAGGGTTACGAGCGTCTCATACGGGTTTTGAAGTGTGGTCGTCACCTGCTTTGTTGCTGTGGATGGAACATGATAGGCGAATTTAGGTCTTCCCAGACTGTTTGAAGCCATTTTCTCCTTGACGACAAGGCCCCGAGCTACCAGCTGATCAAGATGATGCTGCAAAGTGTTATGGCTGAAGCCCACTTCGCCCAGAAGCGTAGTGAAACTTCTAGGTTTGCCGTCTTTAAGCGCAGCTTTCTTGGGGTTTCAAAGTGATATACTGTCAGCGCAAGCGCGGAAGGGCAATTTTGAAGAAAACTTCATTGATAGAAAAACTTAAAATTCAACCCGGCTAATGATGAATAGTGGAACATTGAGAAAAACAGTTGTGTCTTTTGCATCGATTTTGATTGTTCTGGGTGTTGTTGCTTATGCGATTCTTTCAGCATTCGTTAGCAACCAAATAATAGTCGCTGGAGAGGCAATTACCGCCATGGCTGGTTCAAGCGTTCCCAGGGCTTTCCATCTTCCCAATGATGCACACGTTTCCGGAACCCTAAGCACAGTCAGTGGCGGAAATGGCGACATCGACTTCTACGTGTTTGACAAGGTCAACTATGACAATTGGATTATCAACCAACCGAATAACCGATACGTTTACATTTACAGAGCAAACAGTGGCGCGCTCTTCTCTCTTAGAACAGATGAAGAGGCTGACTTTTATTTTGTGTTCAACAACCCTGTTGGTTGGCCCTTTGGTTCAGACAGGTCCGTAAATTGGTCAGCATCGTACGAATACAAGCCTTATACACCTTATGCTTTGCTCATTCTTGTCTTGCTCATGGTTGTAGGCGTACTGCTTGTATCAGGTGAGATTTTCATGGAACTCGAGCGCAAGCAGAAAATGGAGAAACTGCGTATTTGCCCAAACTGCAGTCAGCAAGTTCCAATTGAGAAGACTGCGTGTTCACACTGTGGTTTTGACATTAGCAAGTCTGTCCGATGCAATTATTGTAACACCGTCTACGACCGCTCTCTTCCAAAATGCCCAGAGTGTGGAGCAAAAAACAAGTAGTAAGCACAGCTCAGCGATGATGAAAAGCTCTCGTAGATCCGCCAATTCTACTATAAGCCACTGCAAACTAAGCAGAGCAACGCTGGCGAAAGCTTTGAGCAACGCTTCTGCTATGGAGAAGGCGTGTTGGTTCTATGAACGCTGTGCACCACAATGGGGACATTTGTCTAGAGTTTCATCATACAAATTGTCGCAGTAGCCGCATCTGATTTTGATAATGATCTCTTTTTCTTTCACGATTTCTTTTGCTCGCGATCTCGTGTCAGCTCCACATTTGGGACAATAATTCGCATCGGTGGCTAATGGGCTTTTGCATTGCGGGCACAATGTTACAGCCGAAGGAGCATATGAAGCAGGAGGCGCGGAAGGATATTTCATGCAGTTATAGCAGTACCACCTGTTGTATTGCTGCACAAAAGACAAAGGCTGGCCGCAGGTTGGACATGGAGCAGCCACGTACTGAATTGGCGTAGGAGGGCTTGCAACCAGTCCATATATGAAAAAAATAAACGCAACAATCATGAGAAGAGCCCCGAGAGGAAGCAGAATAATTGTCAAACACATTAGAAAACCTAGAATGCCGATGAATATTGAGCCGACGACAGTTCCAGGTTTCAACTATCTTAGCCTCAAAGAGAATAGCTTTTGTGAACTAATAAGTATTACAACGACGTGCTATGCTTTTCTCTTGGCGCCGCAATGCGGACAGAAAAGTGCAGTTTGAGGCATCAGCCCGCCACAGTATGGGCAAGGTATCATTACAACTTCTTTCACGATAGTCTCCTTTTCTTTCGTTATGACTTGTGGTAATTCGACTGGTGGCGGTGGAGAACTTGAGCCTTGTCGATAAACCTGAACTCTTACTCCTGCCTTTCTCAATTCAGCAAAAACTATCAAGAACACACCTAATATCATAAGCACAATGCCAATTAGCATCATCTGACTAGGGCGCACTAGACCTACTACATTCCCAAGAAACCACCCTACAATAGAGAACAGACAGAACCCAAGTACCAGAAGAATTATACCATAGCGCCTCGCTGGGCTACCTTTGTTTTGTTGCACGTCCGTAACTTTCCCTTCGATTAATGTTTGAACTGTATCCTTTTAACATTTGCGAGGTTTTCATAGTAGGCATTCTAGCTAAAGCATGCTCAAGATTAGAGGATTTTCTATCTGGGATATTTTTCGCCTCAGCCTCTCTGCAAGCATGCTTTCGACAGTGATACGTGGACACTTGTTGCGAATATGTACGAGTTTGTTCTTTCTCTCAATGCTGTATGCTGTCTCTCTATTCACATCAACTATGAATAGAAGTTTTGGACGTTGTCATCGTGACTCTTAGCCGTCACCCATTAGACTGTTCTATTATTGTCTCCACTATGTTCTTGAACAAGCCCCAGAAGAAATCGATAAATCTCTCTCTTCCTTCTTCGCTGACCGACATCAAGAACACTGTTCCGAATCCTAGAAGAAGTAAGCCAGCTTGCCAGTTTTGGGGCAGTTCAACAACTCCAAGTACAGTCAAGAAGCCGCCAATTATGAACCTGTCTAGCGGTGAAGACTTTGAATCTGAGCTCTTCTTGATTTTCTCACCCCAAATGGTCTTTGTTTTGCCTATTCAAACGATTAGTGTTTCATGATCAAAGTAGACGCTGTATCTAGTGCTTTGTTATTTAAATCATTTCCACAGTTATATAGAAATTGCTAGTCAAACATGCTCGGAAATCATGCCAAAATACACAGAATCGTCGGAAAATAAGAATGGCAAAACAGGTTTTCTTGGAGAAAACGACTTCAATTCCAGTCAATGAGGAGCATGTTTAAACAGCACTGCCTCCTAACACGGCAGATAAAGACAAAGCAGTACTGCAAAGAAGAGAGATTCCAAGGAGAACCTATCTTTTTCCTCCACAATGAGGACATACGTCGAGGACTTCATCATATAGTTTCCCACAGTATGGGCATCTGACTTTGACTATTACTATTTTTTCCCTGATTATTTCAGTCGCTTTAGGCTGCTTTTCTTCATTTGCTGTTTCTCCCCGCAATGCCTTCTTTTCGTATTCCTTTTTCAATACGAAATTGGCGCACTCTTCTGCTTGAGCGAAATAGTCAAAGATTCCGATTGTGGTGCGGGCTAGTTTCATGTTCAAGCGTGCACAATAAGCTTCATTGAAGTGAAAGCAGTCTTCACATGTTTTCTTGGTTCCATACTCTTTCTTGAGTATATCATAGCAGTCATCGCAAACTAGTCGTTCCTCACCTTCCAATATCACAGTATTTCCAATTTCCCCAAAAAGTCCGCCTAGCTTCTTCGCACACTTAGCACACTGCATATCTTCGCCTAATCTCATCTTATACAGAGTGCTCTTTATGTCTTTTAGCAAGATCACATGATGTGCGTAGGTTTGTCAAAACGGGGAAAACCTCATACAATATTTCATATAGGAAGATCCGCTTCTCGCTCACTAGGAAGACTTACTGAACAGAAATTGCCGTGGCTTTCTGCACAAGTTCAAGCAGTTTCTTTCCCAGCTCAGTAGTCTTGTAAATACCCCTATCTATTCTTTCGATAAGCCCACAGTCCATCAGAACTTGCGAATGAAATTTGAAACTCGCTGGATTGAGCTTCAAGCTGATGACTATCTCCGTGAACTTGCGCGGCTCCACACAGTACTGCACAATCTCCAATCTCTTAGCATTTCCGATAGCCATTAGACAATCTGCGAGGGTTTCCACTACCTCTCGACCGGAGCTCAAATCAGTCTGCAACGCCTTCATCTCTTAGCAGCCTGTATTATCAACCTGACTATCTCGAGTATCAAATCGCGGCAATTCTTGTCGCGAAGTAGTCGCTTGACTGAATTGAGCACCCCTTTCTTTCGGGAGGTCTTTCTTCTTCTCCCCCTCTCTTTCAATTCTCCTTCTCCCTTCTCTCATTAGCGCTTTTTTCTCTTGCATTTCCCTTCTCCCTCGCAGGAGAAGTATGGAGCCTCCCGTATTTAAACTTAACTCAACTATGATGATTCATTAATTAACGATGGTTAATTTTACTTCTTTCCGCATCGCCTTGATTCTGGTCGAAAGCCTTCATTTCAAAACAGGGAAAACCCCACATACTATTGTATATGGGAAAATCCGTGTTTTGACTTTCTTGCTCAATGAACAAAGCATTATTCAGAATCTGAATCTGCTGTTCTGAAGATTTAAGATGCCGAAGAAAAGCAAGAGCTATCGAGGATTCAAATGGCAAAGAAAGAAAAGAATAGACATTATGAATGCTCTGTTCCAGAAATTCAGCGATTCCCATGCAGAAGAAAGAAAGCAGGTGTAGCATGTCTTTCCTTTAGATGGCCCAAGGGTCCCTGCCCCGCACTTGTCGTCTATTACAAGTGATTCTGGATACTTTTACTTCCGTTTCCTGAACAGTTTCACTCCATCTATATCAGTGACGAATTCGAAGCCCTGCTCGATGAGAGCTTTAGCTTCGTCAACTGTTTTTGCAGCAGCAGAATAGAATTCGTCTTCTTCGCTGAATTGCACTAGCTGAGTGTAGATTAGAGTTGTTTCAATTTTCTTGTGCCCTAACTGTTGCTTGACTAGAAGAATGTCCTTTGTTCTGTGATAGAGCATTGTAGCATAGAAATGGCGCAAGTCATACAAGCGAATTGACTTAATGTTGGGGTCTTTCAGTTTTTCAGCTACTTTGTTTCTTACTTTTCTCCAGACGCTTCCCATCCAACCAGCATCAGGAAACGGCTTTTCGCAGTAGTATTTGCGTATGTAATCTTTCAGAATTGCGAGGGTATCGTCTTTCAGTTTGAAGCCTCTTGAACTGTGCCCTTTGAAGCCTCTGACTACTAGTGTGCCTCTATCCAAGTCTATGTCTTTCACCGAAACGTTAGCAAGCTCAAACGGCATAACACCAGTCTCCATCAGAATTTTGAATATCGCTGCATATTTCTTCGATGAAGCTGAGACCACACTCATCAAAGCTTCCTTGGTCGGAGTCTTCGGCAGCTTCTTCTCACATCTAAACTTCGGCTTAACATAGTTGATGCCGTAGAACTGTGCATAGTGATTGTAAGCTTTCACCAACCCGTCTTTATGCGAGTCTAAACACTGCTTTCTAGCTATAAACAGATTAACGGCTTCGGGATCATCCAAATTCACGTATTTAGCCAAGTATTTGAGCCTATCAGAAACAAACTTCGCAGTCAAATCAGCTTTGCCCCGGCTCTGAAGATTTAATAGCAAGTTGACGATTTTACCTTCACAATTGTATCGTGGTACCGTACTGTGCGGTCGTAGTCTAGCCTGGTCTAGGACATCAGCCTGCCACGCTGACGACCCGGGTTCAAATCTCGGCGACCGCACCAAAGAACCCACACGCAGTTCCTAATTTTCGTTTTCCCGTTTTCCTTTTTCTGTTTCTTCTTTTTTCTCTCTTTCTTACTCGTATCGTAGTATCATATATCACACAACGATAACGTGCTATAGCGCCAGATAACTGCTTAGCATTAGGTTTGTCGTTTGTAATATTGCTATAATCACGAAGTCTTTGGCTAAAGTTTCTCCCAATTTACGCACAGATTCTTTGTCATTCCTAGATTTTCCAAAGAGCACGGATCGTTTTTGAATTAAACGGAGTGACATGTAAGTCACAAGTGCCGAGAAGACAAGGTAATAAAGTGTGTTCAATTGGAACAGAATGCCAACGAGAACCATGAATGGAATAAGGCAATATCCCATTACAATCGTCAAATAGAGGCCGCGCTCAAAACCCAGCACAATCGGCATTGTTCTTGCACGACTATTAGAATCTGAAGCGTAGTCCGCCAAGTCTTCCCATAGACTGTTCACGGCTGTTGTTACACCAATGAGAAAGACTAAGGAAATGACACTGGCAGAAAAAACACTAGAGAGTGCAGCGACCATTAGAACAGGAATGGCTCCAACGGAGAGATTCACCAAGGGTTTACATATCGTTTGTCTCAATCTGAACGGCGGAACTGAATATAAAACACCAACGAGAATCCCTATCAACGTAAGAACAGGTACTAATGGGATCCATGTAATTATACCCAAACTGATGGACAATGCACAGAAAAGAATTGACACGCATACTCCTATTCTTCCAATGTCCTTTGTATACTCTGCCCTGACAGGATCAGACTTAGCATCCAAGTCCACGTCATAGATATTATTCATTGCGTCTACTCCGCACCAACCACAAAACACGATGAAGCCGAGGTAAATCGCTTGAAACCAGGAAAGGTTCTTTTCTATTAGAAATGTTGCTCCTAGGGATATCATAAAAAGCATGAACCCTCTTTCGACGGAAATAAACTGGCCAAATCCAGTTAGACTACGAAACATGCCAATTTCTCAAATAGCAATATCCAAGGTGTTTATTATAATTGTTGATTAATGTCGCTCGCGCTAACAAATACGACCAAACAAAACCAGAACAGTCTAGAAGGTGTGTGTATACCTTGGTGCGTCCCGGCGTGATTTGAACTCGTTGGCGTTTCGTCAAAAGGTGTGTCTGTGCGCAGCAAAGAACCTTCTTCGCCAAGTTCCGCTGAGAAAGCCCTGTTCTCTCAAGCTGGCCTATTCTGGAGCTTCTATGCGCGTTTTGAACATGGTCCTGCCGCGTTCTGCGATATTTAAGCTTGATTTATAAATATTTTGCGTGAACTGGCAAGAATACCGGTTTAAAACAACCACCAGAAAACACACGCGCATATTCTAGTTGAACCATGTTTTCTTTGAACTGTAGAAAGAAAGGCGAAGCTCAAGAGACAATCTGGGGTCAAAACTTGCCTCTTTTATGCACTGATGTTCCTTCCAGCGCCATTGGTAAGCTGTGAAACTTCAGACTTCTATGCTAAAAATGCTTTTATGATTTGAGATGCGATATTGAGCCTTGG
>Ga0315280_10007630_pt1 | contig 14447 bp, 14 predicted proteins | sample YL17G06_40_MG_FD_203697 | JGI IMG/M metagenome (GOLD analysis project Ga0315280, IMG submission 203697) | Sediment microbial communities from Yellowstone Lake, YNP, Wyoming, USA - YL17G06_40 | ecosystem: Environmental > Aquatic > Freshwater > Lake > Sediment | place: USA: Wyoming | collected...
ATTTTTCAGTAGTTGCTTCATTGCCGCTCTGTCCTTTCCATAATCAATCATTGTCAAGTGCGGCTCCGGATTTTTTTCTTGAAATTTTGCAAAGCCCTCTATGAACTTAGATGTGCCCTTCACTGCGCTCATGTCAGCAGGATAAAATACGTGAAAAGAGTTTTTAGGCATGAATGGGGCGGGGTGGAAAAATTCCAGATCTACTGGATTTGGTAAATACTCGGCTGTTCCATTGTATTTAAGGGCGGTCTCTAGTATGTCGGGTGTTGAAACTAAATTTTTGTCACAGTTTTTTAAGTCGTATCTAACTATGCGCCCCCAAACCTTATTTTTAAGCGAAGTTCGAACATCTGAACCATGAGCATGAACTATCACTGGCTTTCTCTTGATTTTTAAAGTAATGTAAGCGTCTTGAAGGACATAATGAACATGAAATAAGTCCGCTTTAGCCCTGAAAATCTTCCAGGTTATACCGAAGGTTTTGTCCCACAATCCCCTCGTTCGCTTAATATGTTTTGTCTCGACGTCCTTAGGGAAGTACCGCAACAGAGTTTCGCCCACAAAAGCACAATCGTTGACCATACAAACTTGCATTCTTCAGCCTCTTGTTGACGGTTCCTTTTTCTCAATATACGCTGTGAAAGGGTGAGAAAAAGTTTTCCAATTGAAAATATTAATATCGAAGTTCACTTATCTTCAAAGTTGACGTGGCCTAGCGAAATTCATGTCTCTTGAGGTTCAAATGGATGAAAATAGATGTGGCGGTCTGCACATACCAGAGTGAAAGATGCCTTGATGAGTGCCTAACGAGCGTCGGAAAGGCTGTACCTATAAACAAGTTAATCATTGTAGATCATAATTCCACCGATAAAACAATAGAGATAGCGAAAAAACACAACGCTGAGATATATTTCGAAAATGTAGGGCTAGGTTACGCAAGGCAGATAGCCATCGACCACGTTGAAACACCAGTCTTCATGTTTCTGGACTCGGACGTGGTTTTTTATAGTTATGATTGGTTCGAGAAAGCAATTTCTCCTATCGGCAAAAGGAAAAATGGGAAGAAGATTGGCGCAGTTGTTGTTTTCACGCCTGTGATACATAATCCGCAAAGACAAAAATACGCGGAATTTTGGTGGAAAGTGTGCCCTTGGAGGAAGACGATTGGCTTTTTGCCTCAATCAACGCTTTACCTGAAAAAAGCCCTCGAAGGAATTAGGATACCATCCATCCTTGGCTCATATGAGCAAGTGTACATGGAATATCACATGCGAAAACGCGGATACACGTATACCGCAATAGAAGTAAAAGGCAGGCACTTTTACGATTTCCCAGATAAAAAGGCAGCCTGGCTAGGGGCAGGAGACAGACTATTTTCCGGCACTAAAAATTTGCAAAATATTTTAGTGAAAAAAGTGTTAACTGCTCCATTAAAAGCGGTTCCACCAGCATTCGTAATGAAAGACCCATACATCGTCCTATGGAACACCCGTTATTGGCTTGGATACCTCAAAGGATGGTTAAAACCCGAAGAACACACAAAAATGAAAAGGTAAATGCAAACGTAACGTCTAACGTCATCTTAACCACTTCCTCTCTAAAAATCCAATAAGCCTCACAAGCCTGAGGCACGGATACACCCAGATCAGTTGCGGATCGTGTTTTTTGATCACTATGTCAAAGGCTCTAAAAGGACTCCCAGCGAAATATCGGAACAAATCAATGGCTGTCCATCCCCTCGTTGTGTCCGGCTTGCATTGACATCTAGCCATCGACAATCTAGCGTGCCTGAGCTCGTACATCAAGTCCTTCTTAAGGTGCAACGAAACTATTCGTTTGTCAATCACCCATTTATAGGGGGTTTCACGGTTGATTTTCAAGAAGAGGAGAGTATCTGTACACATAGGACATTTCTTTGGGAACCCACCAAGTTCTCGGATTTTCTCCGTTTTGTAGATGGCGTTGTCAAAGCTAACTGTTAAGATGTTCCTGTCATAAGCATATTTTTGCAAGGTACGCATACACTTAACGGTAGATAACCTTAATCCTTGGGCGACGATAACTTTGGGATCATGCATGTGAAGTGAAACTCTATCTAACCAATCTTTGCACAACAGTACATCCTGCTCAAAAGTCGCAAACATTGACGTCGAGACAATTTCTAGCGCTTGATTGGCGGCGTTGAAAATGCCACCTTTCTCGTTTTCGTATATTTCCCAGCCGAAACCCTTAGCGATCTCAACAGTTTTATCAATGCTATTATCATCAACAAAAATCCTTTGGTTTATCCTTTCTTTGGGAATAACTTCGTCTATTCGCTTAAGTACATAAGGCAGCATCCTCTCTCCATTCTTAGCCCATATAACCAAGTCAATCTTATTGAGTTTCATAACCATCCCGAATTTGTATCCATGCAGTGGACAAACATTCTTATTAGGCTGTTTTTAGGTTGTAATTAGCTTAAACTTAATCCGATCATTGTACCCTATGAATAATTAAGTGGCAGAGGAGAAAACAGTTAAAAGTTTTTCGACGAGTTTCAGAAAAGGCTTAATCAAATAGAAGACGGGACCAAGTTCGCTCAACATTTCCCTCAGATTACTCATGTCGTCCCTATCAATCGCTCCAATCAATGGGATAGCTATCATGTAGATGCCTAAGAAGACCACGCCTCCAATTATAAGTTCTATCAAGTTAGAGTAGTGCAGCCAAGATACAATCACGTAGGCTATGGCACCCGCAACTCCTGAAGCAAAAAATATTTTTGCTGATGATGTCCAATCAACTGAGACATCAAAGTGCTTCTTTATCCATTCCAGCCCTATGATTAAGCTCGGTAATCCAGCAACTAATGTTGCGACTATTAAGCCTACGATCTTGAAATTTGATGTTAAAAACAAGCCTAAGGGCACCCCGACCCCAACCGAAATTAGATTTAACAGCATAGTGATTGTGGTTCTTCCTTGTCCGTTCAGGAAGTTTCCTAAGCTTATGCTTCCCAATCCTGCGTATAAGAAGTTAATAGCGGATAAGGTTAGGAACATAGGAGTACTGCCGTAGCCTGGAAGCAGCGTGAACACTAAGGGCTCTGCCAAGGCCATGATGGCGGTTGTTACAGGAATGGTGATTAAGGCGGTATATTTGATTGACGATTGAAACACAATTTTCAGAGTTTTCATTTCCTTCTCTGAACTGAGTTTCGAGAAGGCTGGAAAAAGGGCAGTGGCTATTGGCACTGTGAAAAAGGTGATTATTACGGTGAAGTTTATGGCCATTGCGTAGTTGCCGATCAAGGGGTCTTCCCTGCAGTAAATAGGCGCTATGAAGCCAAGGAAAGCGGAGAGAAAACCGGCGAAAATGCTCGCAACGTAGATGGGCAACCCGTACTTAAGCATAAGTATAAGCGATTTGCTGAGTTCTAGTCTACCGTTACTTGCTCTTTTAGAGCTTCTATAAAAGAAGAGAAGGAAGATTAAGGCTGCGAGGATGCCAGTGGCAACAAGAGCTATAGTGTTACCAAGAATTGCGCCAAATGTGCCGTATCCAAGAAGCACAAGAAGAATGGCTAAGGGACTTTTGATGGCAGACTGAAAAATCAGGGTGAGACTGTTAAACTCCATTCTCTCAAAACCTGTAAACCCTGATTGAGCCGCTGTAATAAGTGATCTCATTAGAATACTGATGGATGCAATTTCGATAAGACTTTTTATTTCCTGTTGTGTTTGTGGTTGACCATACATCACGGCTAAAAAGTCTGCCAATAAATAGCAGAGGATGGAAAATAGTGCACCAGAAATGAGTTCAAAAAGCATGCCCGAAGCTAGGATGTTTCTTAACTCGGCTGTTCTGTTCTCAGACTTGTACTGGGCTACGTACTTTATCATAGCAAAGTTTATTCCAAAATCTTGGAATAAGAAGAAAAGCGAGAAAGGCATCAATGCTTTAGCACATATTCCGTAATTGACATCACCTAACAACGATCCGATAATTATGGTGCCCGCTGCCATTATGAAATTTGAAACAGCCATCCCTAAAAAAAGATTAAAACTACCCTTAGCTGAAATCCGCCCAGCCCTAATCGCCTCACCCATCCGACTCTTCTCCTAATGAAACGACTTTCAATTAATTGATCTAAAATATAACGTATTCCCTCGATAGGCATTTTATGTGATGTAGCATTTTGAGAGTTTTTCATCATCTTTGATAGCTTGGTTGTATCAGTGAGAACTTCTGTTCGACGTAAAAATGCGTGCGCATGGAAAAGACTCACATATTCTTAACACAGGGCTTGAGCAATACTATTTCAACCTTTCGCGCGTGCAGGTAGGTGCTTAACAAAATTTGCAAGTTTAGCTTCAATCAACGTTATCGTTTCAAAGGGAAATTTATGAATGAAAAGATGCGTAAGGTGGAAGAAGAGCGTATTACCTACATTAGCTGAGGTCTACTTGTAACCAAGTGAACATCTAGTAAATGTAGAACTGTCTAATAATTAACTTTGTAAACACATACAAGTATTATTACTGTATAGCTGCCAACGTTAATATTAGTTCCTTTGGAAAAATATGCCGGCTCAAAGTATGGTAGTCCTTGGTCATTAAGTTCCAAGGTAAATGTATGTTGAACTCCCCCTACTTCCTCTGCTCCATAATGCATTAACTTATAAATAACCGTGCTTTTGCCTATGTCAGTCCACTGACTAGCGGTCCAATTATAGAATGTTGTTGGTCTACCATATTCGTCGAATTGCCAGTCTAACTCGGGGAAAACGGAGTAAGCGATCTTCGCCATCCATGTCCATTTGCCTTCATCGCCCCATCCTATTTCCGCTATTTGACCACTTTGTACAGCGAATGTAGTGAAGACGACAACATGCGTTACGTTGTATCTTTTCAGAATTTTGACTGCTACAGTTTCATTAGACACAAACATTAATCCTATTGTCCCTATCTGGGTTGTGTTTACGGTGCCGTTGTCGGCGAGGGTTGTTTGATTTCCAAGGATTGTGATCCAGTAGCCGTAGTCCCACCAGCTGCAAACCACCGATGTTGAAGGAAGATTTACCCGCATCCACTCCAAGGTATCGATCCAGTCAGTAATTCCTGCCTTTGCAGGTACACTTCCGGCCGCAATTGTGGTAGGTGAATATGCTTGATTAATGTTTCTTAAATCTGGCAGATTTAAGGGGAATATAAGCAGAATTAGCATTATTATAAGGAAGGCTGCGCTGAACTCCTTTCCCACGTGCGTTTCAAAACGCATTTTCCGCCTCGGAATAACTGGGGCTTCCTTCATAATGGTTACAAAGGGTCTTAATATGTGAACTAGGGCGACTGCCCAGAGAATGCAGAAAGCTGGAGCCATAATCAAGGTCAATCGTATCATTGAGCTAGCGAAGTATATTGTGGTTAAAGTGAAAATGGCCAAGAAAATGTTTCGGTTAGTGGGATTTTGCAAAGCGAAGAATAAACCTAGCGGTATAAAGAAGGCACCTATTCCATACTCGTAGTAAAGAGACGCCCATGCCCCTGGTCTGTGCTCCGCAACTGATTCCGTGATGGGGCTTGCAGCGCGCAGTAGAGGATTTAAAACACCTATGAACTTACCTGGCGTGGCACTAAGGAATCCAAGCTCTCCCATCATGAAAAATGCAGCGATGGAGAGGACAAATAAGGAGGAAGTTAGAATAACTTTAGTTTTTAGCCTTTGAACGTGAAGGAATAGTTCACATAAACACAGCAACATGAAAACGCCCAATACTGTTAGGTTAAACGTTTCTGTAAGGAAACTGAAGCCCAATCTTGGTATTTGGACCGCAATGAAGAATGCGATGCCGAATGATACGCCATAGGATAAAAGCAAACGCGTAGAATACCTCCGCAGCAAAATTAGTATGAAAACAAAAAGAGCTGTCATTGTAATGGGGTACCGCGAAGCCCCCCACGAAGCGCAAATGTAGCCTAGAGAAAGCCCTGCGGCAACAGCGTAAATTAAATTGCTCCTCAAAGGTCTCTCTTTCTCAATGGACCTGAGAAAAAAGAAGAAGAAGAGAAGCATGCCAAGAATACTCACACTTTCATCGTCAGCGAATCCGAGGGCAGTACGTCCAATGTAGGAAGCGTTTAGGGCGAGGAACAAGGATGAAAAGAGGGCGGCCTCAGTGCCGGCTATATCCTTAGTTAAAAGGTATATGGCCAGACACGCAAGCGTCCCCATAATGGCTGGCATGACCACGGCGACCTGGAATAGGGTTATTTGTAAACCTGCCGACTTTAACACGGTGTAGAGGGCGGCCTCAGTGAAGGCCACTCCCGGATAAGAAACTTTTGATACAGGGTTCCCGAATGGGTACCACCTCATATAGTCAACCCATGAATACCAAGCGGCAAAACCGTTATTGACCAAATATTCTGCTGAACGGTAATGGAAATATGGATCAAATTCTGAGAGGGAATATCCCCAACGGATAGGCAGTAACCTTACCATAAAAGCAATGAAGAGACTAATGGAAAGGATGGAGGCTGTTAGGAGGGAAGAATGGGATATTTTAAAGTGAAGAACTCCTAGACCCTTTAAAGCTCCGACAAATTTTTCCTTCTGGAACCACTTTTTAGACATGCCACTTGAACATCCTTTGAAGCTGAATGAACTTCTTATGTTGGAGTTAAATATAAACGTTAAGTCCAGCCGTCATCTAGCTATCAAAGATTCAGTAAACCGTGCTATACGTAACGAATACGTAAACCTCAACTGGAATAGAGCGATGCTACCCCGACTAAACAAAATAACACTGCGAAATCTCCTCACGGATAAGCTTGAACCAAAGAACCAGGGGGTTCTCTACATATTAACCCGTGCAAAAAATGAAAAAGTTGCGATTTTCACCTCACCTCTCAAAAAAGTACAGCGAGCTATTTAAATCACTAAAGCTAGCCATATGCAGACCACAACGCATATGGAGTGTAAAATACATTGCGTCCAGGAGCACGGGTTGCGCGTGGCGCTACATACCTTTTTGTTCAGAATGTTGCCTCCACCGCCATCGGGATTGCATATATTTTCATTGTAGCTCGATTGCTTCCACCTCCTCCAAACCCTGATATGGGCATTTTCTTTATCCTATTATTTGTTCTCGGTTTGGTGCAGGCGTTTGGCGCCTTCGCTTTACCCTCGGCTTCAACAAAGTATATTTCGCAGTATCTTGCCGAAGGAAGCGCTAAAAAGGCAAGGTCCGTTGTTGCCCGCGTGTTACAGGTTTCCCTGCTAACCTCTGTTCCACTGTCCGCATCTCTACTTTTTTCTATAGAGTTTATGTCCACGGTCATGTCTGGCAAATCCATGTGGGCGCCACTGTTTCGAATACTCGCCTTAACTTCCTTTTTTGTGATTCTTCATTCTCAGTTTGGAGGCTTTCTACAAGGCTCACAGAAAATGAAGGAGTTGGCGCTAGTAAACTTGACGAACACCCTCGTGGACAAATCTGTAGCCATTTATTTGCTTTACATTGGCGGCGGGCTATACAGCGTCGTTTACGGTTGGTTTGCAGGATACCTCGTTTCCACGTTGTTGGGCTTGGTTCTAACCGTTAAATTTCTCGGCATCCTCGGAAAGCCTCATCCGATAAAGCCCCTCCTCAACTTCTCATATCCTCTCCACATTTCAGGAGTTCTCGTGTTCATTTCAGGCTGGGTGGACCAACTGTTGATTTTGCCCTACATGGGCGAATCTTCCCTAGCTTATTACGGCTTGGCGGCTCGGGCTGCCGCTGTTCCAGGATTGATTTCGCTGTCCATTGTCACAGCACTTTTTCCCCAGCTTTCAGAGCTGCATGCGCGGAACGGAAGAGAAAACCTAAGAAATGCCTTTTATGTTTCAACAAGGTATGCAGTTTTAGTCAGTTTTCCGGCGATTCTCGGACTTGCAGCTTTGGCAAATCTAGTGATAGCCATTTTTGCTGGCGCACAATATAGCGAGGCAGCATTACCTTTAGCTTTTCTCTGCCTAGCTGGACTTCCTGGAGTTTTAGGCGCTGCGATGAATCCGATATTGTTGACGTTGGAACGCACTAGGACCGCGTTGGCGATTACTGTGATATCGATTTTTTCTAACATGGCTATTTCTTATTTCACCTTGGCTTATCTTAACTTGGGTATGGTGGGTCCAGCTTGGGCTAGAATTTTCGCTTCCATTGTGGGCTTAGGGTTGGGAGTATATCTCTTGAGGGGAGTTGTTGAGATTAACTTTGATAGGGAGGCTTTGTGGAAAGCTTCAGTCGGTTCTATCTTCATGGTAGTCGCAGTGGTTTCCCTAGAGAAACTTGTCTTTCATTGGTATTTGTTGCCTCTCTATATTGCTGTTGGCGTAGCGGTTTACTTTTTCTCTCTAGTTGCTTTGAGAACCATTAAAAAGCGGGATATCGAACTGATTTACGATTACCTTCCCATAAGATTGAAGCAGATGGCTTTTTGGCTTGACCGCATGACAGTTGCAAAGTAGCTCTTACATTGCATAAAGAAACTAAGGAGGATTCGAGGTTCTTTTGGGGCGAATGAACAGTACTTAAGGAACAGAAAGTTTATATATGTCTAACAGTTTAACAATTATATAGTGGGCGCGCCTCCCAAATTCATATCGATCTCCGCCACTCTCCTTTCTCCTCTATAGGCGCGCTCGCAACCACATTTTCAGTCACGCGGAAAAATGTTTAAACAAGCTTGCTCTCTAAATTTCACGTCCTCCAAAATTAAAGATTAAGGGGGCGAACCCTTTCACATTACGGGCTGTTCTCGCGGGCAAACTTAAACCTCAGGAGCTGAAGCTCATCTATAAATCCTACGACATCATCGGCGACATTTCAGTCATTCGAATCCCTGACCCCCTCAAAAATAAAAGCGAACTCATCGCGAAGGCTGTCATGCAAACCCACAAGCATGTAAAAACCGCCCTACAACAAACAAGCCCAGTTTCTAACGAGTTCCGCCTGCGTAGGCTGGAGTGGGTAGCAGGCGAAAAGAGAACCGAGACCCTCTACAAGGAATACGGATGCGTTTTCAAGGTCGACTTAGAGAAGTGCTATTTTTCGCCTCGCCTATCCTACGAGAGGATGAGAATAGCCAAACAGGTTCAACCTGGCGAAGTGATAGTCAACATGTTTGCCGGGGTTGGATGCTATTCTATTCTTATTGCCAAGCACTCTCAAGCCAGCCGAATTTACTCCATAGACCTTAATCCCGACGCGGTTCAATACATGCTCGAAAACGTTCTGCTTAACAAAGTTCAGAATCGAGTAGTACCGATCCATGGAGACGCTGAAAAAATCATTCAACAGACGCTGAAAAAATCGGCTGACCGAGTGCTCATGCCCCTTCCTGAAAAGGCTTATGAATACCTCGATTACGCACTGCTCGCCCTCAAACCCACCGGAGGATTGGTTCACTACTACGATTTCGAACACGCCAAAAAGCCCGAAAATCCCATCGAAAAAACGGAAGCAAGAGTCGTGGAAAAACTGCGAAGGCTGAACGCTGATTTTGAAATACCCTTCCACCGGATCGTTAGAGGAGTAGGCCCAAACTGGTTTCAGATTGTGCTGGATATAAAGTTGAAACATTTAACATTTTAGCTCGGCTCCTTGAATACTAGAACCGTTTAGAAACAGAAAATGGCTTAACTTCTCAGCTTCTCGAGTTTCCTTTCGGGCTCTAAACAAGGTTTAATTCTGTCAGTTACTATAGCGCTAGCCAGATAGTCTATGGGGCTCGAATGAGGGTTAGGCCTGGGATTCTTTGGAGGTGTTCAACATTTCTAGTGGCTAGGGCGTAGCCCCCTGTCAGGGCAATAGCACCAATAATTGCGTCCCTTAATCCAATGGGTTGCCCCTTCATTTCTAATTCAGCGTAGATGCGTCCAGCGTTTTCGGCGGATCTGAGGCTCATCTTCAGAATAATCAGTCTTTCAAGTAATCTTTTCGTTGAGACCAAATTTTCAGCCCTTTTCTTCGATTTATAGGCGCCATGGTACAACTCGAAGGCATTTATGATAGTTGTTGAAAGCAGACAGCCCTTTCTCTCCATGTCGTCAATAAAATCAACAATTTTTCTCATATTTCTGAGGAGATCAATGAGAATGTCCGTGTCTATTACAACTCGGGCAGTCTCCATTTTTTCCAAGCCTCCGTGAGCGAAGCCCTAATCTCGGCAAGTTCTTCTTCGGAAACATCCCAAGATCCAGCTAGATCCGTTATCTTTACACCCTTTCCCTTTAGACTAATAAGATATCTCATAGCTTCATCTAAAGAAACTGGGCGCTTCAGCTTCATTTGAAGCTCCCCCGCGATTTCAGACAATCGGGCATAGGTTTCCTTACTGATTTTGACGGTCTTCACTTCGGTCATTTAATCCACCAAGTAGAAAAAGTGCCATTTCACCTATAAAACTTTCGAAATTAGCGCGCTTAAACCGCAACGTGTTCTTAATTGAATGCTTGGCAAATCTTTTATATGTTCTCGACTTAACAATAGAGTCAGTAAGAGGAGGAATGAAGCATCAAGAAGAAGTTGATGGATATTTTGGCTTGCCCCATCGACAAGCATTATCCGCTTGAACTGCATGTCTTTGAGGAGAAGGAGGAAATCGTGGAAGGCGTCATTATTTGTCCGAAGTGTCTTCGCTGGTATCCAATTCGAGACGAGATTCCTGAAATGCTTCCAGACGAACTAAGGGAAGAGAAGGATGAACTGCCCTTCCTACGAAAATGGAAAGCCCAAATGCCCAAAAACATCCTCACAGAGGGAAACCCCTTCAACCTAAAAACTGAGACCCGTTAACCTAGAGAGAGATAACTGATCATTGGAGTTTGATTGTTTTGCATTTTGAAGCGGATTTTAGTGCAGCCTCTGCTATTTGGAGGGCTTTTAAACCATCGTAGCCAGTGACTAAAGGCACTTTATTGTTTAATATGCAGTCTGCAAAGTGTTGTAGCTCTAGTTTAAGGGGTTCTTCCCATGCGTGTCTTGGCGTTAGGCTCTGTCCCGCCGTCTCTATGGTTATTTCTTGGGTTAAATAATTTAGGTGGATCATGGCTTCGCTTCCAGTCACTGACAAGTTGCGAATTTTGTATGGGGTTAGCCAGTTCGCCTCTAGGAAAGCTGTTTTTCCGCCCTCAAAGGTGAGCATGATTTGGGCGTAGTCCTCAAACTTTATATGCCTCAAATTGCCCGCCTTCGCATAAACCGCTATGGGATCCTGGGCAAATAGATACCTCATGACGTCTATGTCATGAATGGCTGTGTCCTTAACAACGCCGACGTCGCCTACTCTCTCAGGCCACTGTGAAACCCTTTTAGCTGTGGCTGAGACAGTGGTTCCTATTTCGCCTTTTTCAATTGCATCTTTGACACGCTGAACTCCGGGGTTAAACCTTTCAATAAAGCCTACTGTTACGTGGCGCCCGTTTTTTTCAGCTAAATCAACTATTCTCCTTGCATGTTGGACAGTGTTCGCCATGGGCTTTTCAACAAACACGTGTTTTCCAGCTTTTAGCACCTTCATTGCTTCGACGGCGAGCTTTGTTGCCCAAGTGCAGATGCTCACCGCTTCAATATCCTCTCGCTTCAGCATCGTCCCACTTTTCACGTATTCTTCTGCCTCAAATTTTTCGGCGACACTTTGCGCTCTTTCCCGATTCACGTCGCATACGGCCACGAGCTCTGTGTTAGGTAACTCGCTAAAGACTCTGGCGTGATTTCGCCCCCAAAATCCAGCGCCTATGACTGCCACGCCCAATTTCTTCATGTAGCCAAATGCTTCCCATGTCGCGTGTTATGGTGAAGTAAATGTTTGTGACAAAGATAAGGATTTGGGGTAATATGCCATATGGCGCAATGACACAGATTTGCAATCCGTATTTCCCGTTCATAACCCTTTTGTTATCGGTTAAGCATCAATATATCCAAAACGGATATATCCAAACCGGACACGTGAAAGAGTTTGAATAGGGAAAATCAGAGCAAATCTTTGGAGCTAGGGGTCGCGAGGAGCCTCCTCGATATAGTGATCCTCTGTTTCCTAGAGGAAGGACCTTTGCACGGGTACATGATTAACGTCAAGTTTCGCAAGGCATTTGGACACGGTCTAAGCGCCAGCACCATTTACCCCCTTCTATACACTTTGGAGGAAAAGGGATACATTGAGGGAGAATGGAAAGGAAAATCCCGAAGAAAGACGAGGGTTTACAGCGTAACACAGAAAGGCAGAGAGCGGCTTGCCTCCGCCTACTTTATCCTATCAAGACTAACAAAAATGGTCGAAAAGAAATTTGAAAGAATTAAGGAAGGCGAGCGGGAGGAGACGCCGAGAATCGCTCTTCCTTAGGATTTTATTGCTTCCATAAACCCTTTCCTACACCACGATAAACAAATCCCTCTTTTTCCGCCTTCGCAGGATTTATCGCATGTCCCATATCCACTATTGCGGCAGGCTTTTTCACCAAAAACTTGATTTTCTCTAAATTTAGCCTACTGAATTTTTCGTGCCCCACGGCAATAATTAAGCAGTCTGTTCCTTCAATGGTCTTCGTTAATGTTTCCTCAGCGGGGTAACCTAACTCCCTTAACTCTTTAAAGGAGAAAAATGGGTCGTACACTCGAACCTTCGCGCCCCTTCTACGTAACATGTTTACGAGCTCCAAAGTCGAGGAACCTCGGCTCTCTTTCACGTTTGGGCGATAAGAAACACCCAGAACCGAGATTGTAGCCCTCATAAGGGTTTTCCTGCACTGCCGCAGGGCATCCCTCGCCAAGCGAAGCGTGTGACCCAACATTTCATCATTTATTTTTCTTGCAAGCACTGCTAAGCGAAGCCTAGCGTTTACGTTCTCCGCCTCCTCAAAGAGGAGATAAGGATCCTTCGGAATGTGTCCGCCAACCATGCCAGGAGAAAGCAGGTGGCATGGAGGATGCATGTTAGCGGCTTCCATAGCCTCGATAAAGTCTATTCCAGCTTTTTCGCAGAAGCGGGCAAGCTCATTAGTCAAAGCGAGATTGACATCGCGATGCATATTTTCGAACAATTTAACGGCTTCAGCCGTCTTCATATTCCTCACTTTCACAATTCCTCCCTTCGTGACCATGCTTAAAACAAGGCATGCGACTTCGAGACTTAGCTCGTTAACTGCGCCCACAACCCTCGGGCGATTGGCAATGTCCTCTAATACTTGTCCTGACATTGCGTGGATTGGACTGTAGGCTAAACCGAAATCAGTTCCGGCTTTTAGGCCGGAGGCGCTTTCAAGGGTCTCCTTAACCAGGGTTTCAGTTGTCCCTGGACCCACTGTGCTTTCGAAAATAATTATGGTCCCTGAACGCATTCCCATGCCTACATCCTTGCATGCTTTTTCAACATGCGAATAAATTGGTTTTCTCTTTTCGTCGATGGGTGTGGGAACAACAAATATGATAATGTCGCTCACCGAAGCAGCCTCCCTGGCCTCATTTGTGGCTGTTAGGCGACCTTCCTTCGCGTGCTTCTTTAGGAGGTCGTCTAGTCCTGGCTCAAAGAAAGGAGCTTTTCCTTTTTTTATCAAGTTGACGGCATGCTGGTCAGCGTCAACGCCGATGACCTTAAACCCAGCTTCGGCGAAAAGGCAGGCTGTTGGTAAGCCCATTCGTCCGCAGCCTATAACGCTGATTGTGCATTTTCCACGTTTTTCAGGAGTCTCTATGTCCTTTTTACTAAAAGTCATAAATATGGACATTCCGCTTCTCGCCCTTCTCTTTGGAAATAATTGGGGTTGATGTTGCTTAAGGTTTGTTCTGATGGCGCCAGCATCTTTACTTTCATTTATCTCTGTCCCCTCCCTGGGATGTCGTTGAGGCGATCGTTTTAAATGGCGAACGGTTGAGTGCTAGCAATGGGAATTTCGATGAAGCGCTTAGTTGAGCATTGCCGCAATCCTTGGAACAGCGAATGCAAGGACACGGAAATTGAGGTTTACATTTACCACAGGGGCAGGCAGTTGCCCATTTGCCGAGAGTGTTGGCTTAAGATCGCGGAAAAAGACCTTGAATGGTGAAAGCCTTGGAAAAGTTGAATATAACTTCGGCTCGGCCGTATATTGGGCGGCACGTGAACCTCCACCTTAAGGACGGGTCCGTAATCATTAACGTCTTAATTACTGATGTGCAAAGAAACATTTATGGGAAGAAAATTTCGCTTTGTTACGTTGCGCCTTCAAAGAGAGTTTTAGAGGTCCCCTTAAGGGAGGTTGAGTGGGCGGAACCCCTGAATCCGCTTATTTTCCTTGAGGAAATTTGAGAATAGAGATGAAGCAGCATGAGTTATGAGGAAGGATTTGAGGATGCTGTGGAGCTTTGCATGGACGAGGCTGATAGGGCTTCTGATAAGCGGGACGTAATTAAGCGGTTGGAGTACATTTTGGGCTTGGTGAAG
>Ga0315280_10007631_pt1 | contig 14446 bp, 8 predicted proteins | sample YL17G06_40_MG_FD_203697 | JGI IMG/M metagenome (GOLD analysis project Ga0315280, IMG submission 203697) | Sediment microbial communities from Yellowstone Lake, YNP, Wyoming, USA - YL17G06_40 | ecosystem: Environmental > Aquatic > Freshwater > Lake > Sediment | place: USA: Wyoming | collected...
CTGCCGTCAGCGATTGGGCCTGCGGCGCAGCAGCGCGACGCCCAGGAGGAGGATAGCCGCCGTAGAGGGTTCGGGGGCCGACTCGAAGTACGCCTCTAGGATGCGGCCGATGATGGTGATACCGTCGGTGTTGCAGTGGACTCCGTCCTTCAGGAACTCGTCGTACGCCCGGCCTGTCGATGCAATGTACTCCATCCACGGCCGGGTCATGTCCACAAAGCCGACGCCCTGCTCCTCTGCCAGGCGCCACAGCGCGGCCCGGTAGTCCTGGCCGTTGGGGTCGATTGGCAGCATGAACTCGGGGTGCACATACGGGCTCATCGCGCTGCCTGCCAACCCGGTCATCAGTAGGATGTCGCAGTCGCCCTTTCCGGCGCGGATTTGGGTGATCACCTCGCGGATGGAGTCGATGTCGTCGAAGTTGCCGATGCCGCCGATCATGACCAGGTCGGGGTCATAGTCCAGCACATAGCTCTGGACGCGGCCTTCCTCCTTGTACCACCAGCATCCAGTCGACCCCGCCCAACTGGCGGTCACGTTCATCCGGCTGCCGGGGTACATCCGCTCCACCAACGTCTCGAATAGGCTGTTGGAGGTGTTCGACATGATGCTGTCGCCCAGGAGGACCACGTTCATCGTTCCCCCCGTGGTCAGCGCCTGCATGGTCCGGGGGATATTGGCGTGTCGGTCCTCCGGGCCGGCCAGGGCGGCGAAATCAAACTGCTGCATGGCGGCATAGTTCTTGTCGAGCTGCTGGGCGGCTTCCTGAGAGCTGATGTGTCGCACAGTCAGATCGTCGAAGTAGGCAGGTGGCGCACTGGTCGGGAAGAACCATACCCTGTCCACCGTTGCCCCCAGGCCGGTCCTAGAGACGCCCTCATTGAGCACCCACTGGCTGCTGGCTCTGTATGTCAGGGTATCGTTGCCGATCATGCCGTACTGCCCAGCGGTGTTGGCCTTCGAATAGAACTGGACGCTGTAGTACTCCATCGGCTGGACCGCAAAGGTCGTGCTGGCCCAGGTGTCGCCGCCGCCGGTGATGCAGTGGCTGCCGCTCCTGGCAGTGGCATCGGTCCAGAAGTTGTCGCTGGTAGGTGCGGCGCCCCAATTGACTGTCCACCCGCTTGCGAACGGATTGGTCTCAAGGTCGGTAGTGTAGACCGTCTCGGCGCCGACTGCCTGCCCGCCTGCCACGAGCGCGGCAACGGCGATGCAGAACAGGGCGCGCGAACTCGGAGACGGCCGGAGTGTGAGCCGGACCTTCACTTTCCACCTCCTGATGGTGAGCCAACTTATCGCCTGCCTGAGCGAGCAGAAAACAGCTAGATTCTACCCGAAGCTGGCTCTCCGTCAAGGATCATTCCGGCAGACCGCCGCGGCGGGTCGGGGTTTGTCCGGCCCCCGAGCGTACGGGGGGATATGGTAGTTCCTTCCCGAGTTGCGCTTGCAGAATGCCCGGGCCGCCGCAACAATACATGGCCGCAGCCGGCCCGGCGGACAGCCGGCCGGTTGCCGGGCTGCCGCAGAGTCCCATTCGTCCGTTCTGCCTGATCATGCCCGACGCGCCAGCATCGCGGCGAGCAGAAGAAAGGATTGCTACCATGCAACTGCGGGAGATCGCGCAGCGGGACCTCAACGTCGAGCAGTTCATCGAGAAGCAAGTGGGGGCTATCCGCACCGAGGCCGGTGACGGCCTGGCCGTCAATGCCCTTTCAGGCGGGGTCGATTCATCCGTCGTCACGCTGCTGGGGCACAGGGCGCTGGGGGAGCGGCTGAAGACATACTTCATCGAGAACGGCCTGATGCGCGAGGGCGAGCCGCAGCACGTCGTAAAGGTCTTCGCCTCGTTGGGCGTGAAGGTGGAGATCGTCGACGCCAAGAAGCAGTTCTTCGCCGCCCTGAAGGGGCTGACTGACCCGGAGGAAAAGCGCGACAGGGGCATCACGCACGTCTTCTACAAGCGGGTTTTCGGCAGGCTGGTGAAGGACTGCGGTGCGAAGGTGCTGCTCCAGGGGACCAACTTCACCGACGTGGAGGAGACGGTCGCCGGGGTGAAGCGCCAGCACAACATCCTGGCCCAGTTGGGTATCGACACGCAGAAGGCATACGGCTACAAGGTCATCGAGCCCATCATCCAGCTTCGTAAGCCGGCCGTGCGGGCCGTAGGCAAGGCCCTCGGCCTGCCGCCGGAGATATACTCCCGTCCTCCATTCCCGGGCCCGGCCCTGGCGGCAAGGGTGATCGGCGAGGTCACGCCGGAGCGCATCGCCCTTGTCAGGAAGGCGACGGCCATCGTCGAGGGCGAGCTGCGCGGCGTTAAGGCATTTCAGTACCTGGCTATCCTGCACGAAGACAAGGTCACCGGCATGCGCAACGGCAAGAGGGACTTCGGCCACCAGATCGAGGTCCGCTGCTGGGACAGCACCGACGCGGTCACGGGCAGCCCCACAAATCTTCCGTTCGAGGCGCTGCGGCGGCTGGCTGACCGGATTACGGCGGAGGTCCCCGGCGTGGTGAGCGTCACGTACAACATCACGCCCAAGCCGCCCTCGTGCATCGAGGCAGTCTAGCGCCGCGGCGAGTCGCCGCCGATGCCAGAGTGAGGACACCAGAGGTCTCCAGACATGCCCAAACTGCCAGACATAGACAAGGTGATGATCATCGGCTCCGGCCCAATCGTGATCGGCCAGGCGTGCGAGTTCGACTACTCCGGCACGCAGGCCTGCAAGGCCCTGCGCGGGCTGGGCTACAAGATCGTGCTGGCAAACTCCAACCCCGCGACCATCATGACAGACCCCGGCATGGCCGACGTGACGTACGTCGAGCCGCTGACGCTGGAGGCGATGACCAAGATCATCGCCAAGGAGCGCCCCGACGGGCTGCTGCCTAACCTCGGCGGGCAGACCGCGCTGAACCTGGCCAGCGAGCTTCACAAGGCCGGCGTGCTGGACAAGTATGGCGTGAGGGTCATCGGCGTGAAGGTGGACGCAATCGAGCGCGGCGAGGACCGCACCGCCTTCAAGAACACGATGAACAAGCTGGGCATCGACATGCCCCGCAGCCAGGCGGTCTACAATGTGGAGGACGCCGAGAAGGTCGCCGCCGACCTTGGCTATCCCGTGGTGATCCGCCCGGCATACACGCTGGGCGGCACCGGCGGGGGGCTGGTCTACAACGTCGAGGAGCTGCGCGTGGTGGCCAGCAGGGGCATCGCCGCCAGCCTGATCGGGCAGATACTAGTGGAGGAGTCGGTGCTGGGCTGGGAGGAGCTGGAGCTGGAGGTCGTCCGCGACGCCAAGAACCAGATGATAACCGTCTGCTTCATCGAGAACATCGACGCGATGGGCGTGCACACGGGTGACTCGTTCTGCTCGGCCCCGATGCTCACCATCGACGAGAAGCTCCAGCAGCGCCTCCAGAAGCACTCCTACGACATCGTCGAGGCCATCCAGGTCGTCGGCGGCACTAACATTCAGTTCGCACACGATCCGGCGACCGGCCGAGTCGTGGTCATCGAGATCAACCCGCGCACCAGCCGCTCCTCGGCCCTCGCCTCAAAGGCCACCGGGTTCCCGATCGCGCTGGTCTCGGCGAAGCTCGCCGGCGGGCTGAGCATGGATGAGATTCCCTACTGGCGGGACGGCACGCTGGAGAAGTACACGCCCAGCGGGGACTACATCGTGATCAAGTTCGCCCGCTGGGCATTCGAGAAGTTCCGCGACGCCGAGGACAAGCTGGGCACGCAGATGCGGGCGGTGGGGGAGGTCATGAGCATCGGCAAGACCTACAAAGAGGCGTTCCAGAAATCCATCCGCTCGCTGGAGAACGGCCGGTACGGCCTGGGCTTCGCCAAGGACTTCCACCGCCGGCCGCTGAACGAGCTGCTGGAGATGCTGCACCAGCCCACCAGCGAGCGGCAGTTCGTCATGTACGAGGCCCTGCGAAAAGGGGCGACTGTCGAGAAGCTCTACGAGCTGACATACATCAAGCCGTGGTTCATCCAGCAGATGAAGGAGCTCGTCGAGCTGGAGGAGGAAATCCTCCGCTGCAAGGGCCGCAAGCTGAGCGATGAGCTGCTGGCGCGGGCCAAGAGGGACGGCTTTGCCGACAAGTACCTCTCCAGGCTGCTGGGGACACCTGAGCCGGAGATTCGCCGGCGCCGCAAGGCCATCGGGGTCGTGCAGGGCTGGCACGCCGTGCCCGTCAGCGGGGTGGAGAACGCCGCGTACTACTACTCCACGTACAACGCCCCCGACGCCGTGCCCACCAGCAAGCGGCGCAAGGTGATGGTCCTGGGCGGCGGGCCCAACCGCATCGGCCAGGGCATCGAGTTCGACTACTGCTGCGTGCACGCAGCCTTCGCCCTGCGGGACGAGGGCTTCGAGACCATCATGGTCAACTGCAACCCCGAGACCGTCTCCACCGACTACGACACCTCCGACAAGCTGTACTTCGAGCCGCTGACCGTCGAGGACGTGCTGAGTATCTACGAGAAGGAAAAGCCCGAGGGCGTGATCGTGCAGTTCGGCGGGCAGACGCCACTGAACATCGCCCAGGAGCTGGCCGCCGCCGGCGTGAAGATCCTCGGCACCAGCCCCGACACCATCGACCTGGCCGAGGACCGCGACCGGTTCCGCAAGATGATGGACAAGCTGGGCATTCCCATGCCGCCTTCAGGCATGGCCAGCACGGTCGAGGAGGCGCTGGCCGTGGCGGCTGAGATCGGCTACCCGCTGATGGTTCGCCCGTCTTTCGTGCTGGGAGGGCGGGGAATGGAAGTCGTCTACGACGAGAAGATGCTGCGTGAGTACGTCGCCGCCGCCGTGGACGTCACGCCTGATCGCCCGATCCTCATAGACCGGTTCCTCGAGAACGCGCTGGAGGCTGAGGCCGACGCCCTCTGCGACGGCCGCGAGGTGCTTGTGCCGACGGTTATGGAGCACATCGAGCTTGCCGGCATTCACTCCGGCGACTCGGCGTGCGTCATCCCGCCGATCAGCATCTCGGCCCGGCACCTGGAGACCATCACCGAGTACACCACCCGGATCGCCCTCCAGCTCGGCGTGGTCGGCATGATGAACATGCAGTACGCCATAGCCAACGACGTGGTGTACGTACTGGAGGCCAATCCGCGCGCCAGCCGCACCGTGCCGCTGGTGAGCAAGGTGTGCGGGATATCCATGGCCCGCATCGCCACGCAACTCATGCTGGGCAAGAAGCTGGCCGACCTGGGCATCAAGGCCCGCCCGATACCGCATTACGGCGTGAAGGAGGCGGTCTTCCCCTTCTCGATGTACCCGGAGGTCGATCCGGTGCTGGGCCCGGAGATGCGCTCGACTGGCGAGGTGCTCGGCCTGGCGGATTCCTTCGGCTTGGCGTTCTACAAGTCGCAGGAGGGGGCCAAGCAGTGCCTGCCGGCGGAGGGGACAGTGCTGATCTCGGTGGCCGGTCGCGACCGCCCGGCCGTGCTGCGGGCCGCAAAGAAGTTCCACCAGCTCGGCTTCAACATCCTGGCCACCGATGGAACGCACACGTTCTTGACTGAGCAGGGCATCCAGTCCACCAAGATCAACAAGCTCCACGAGGGCCGACCGCACATCGTAGACGCAATCACCAACGGCCAGATTCAGCTTGTGATCAATACCCCCGCCGGCAAGCAGGGCCAGTGGGACGACTCGTACATCCGCAAGGCGGCCATCAAGTACAAGCTGCCGTACATCACCACGCTGAGCGCCGCAGAGGCCGCAGCCGAGGGCATCGCCGCGTTCCGCCGCCGCGGCGGCAGCAATGTCAAGAGCCTCCAAGATTACCACGCCGGCATAGGCCAGGCGGTCCCAGTGGCCAAGTAGTCGCCCACAAGCGATTGACCATTGACGACCTGTCCCGCGAAGCAGGATTGCCAATTGGATGCAGGCTGCGGCGGTTCGGCTGTTCTCGCCCCGATACTCTAGCGCGACCTGCGATCGTCCGTCCGTAGTCTCAAGGCCCGGCAATCCTTGCCGCGAGAAGGAGGGTCATCTGCGGTTCACTGAGGGCTCTACGGACTGGGGGGCGGCCGTTCCATCTCCGGCTTCAGTTCGGGCGGCAGGCCTGTCAGGGCCTCGACAACCTGCTCATCGGTGAGGTGGTAAATGAGGATCGTGTTGTTGATCTGATGGATGGGCTCGCGCTGGCGCAGGTAGGCCATCAGCCGCTTCTGCCTGAGCAGGCAGTACCTCAGCAACTGGTCCTGATAGTGCGCCCCGTCGGGACCGCGAAGGGTTTCGCGGAGCTTCTCGGCGTCCATTTGCAGCAGAGGCGAGACCGCCGTGACAGTCGAGCGGTACACCTGCTCCTGCAACGCCGTCCACGGCCCAAACGGCTCATGCAACACCGACTGGAGCATCGTCGCGCTGATGCAGTAATAGCCGCCCCTCATGACGAAAAGCTGCGGCCCGGGCAGGTCCAGGTCGATGAAGCCCGGCAGCCTCAAGGCGTCGATGCCGAAGTACCTCGGCCCGGCCGTGCCGAAGTAGCACAGGTAGACCGGCGTGCGGCCCTGGCCGCTAAGACCTTGCTCGTCCAGCCAGCGCTTCAGCGACGGCAGGTCCTGGCCCCAGTCCAGCGAGCTGTCAACCACGTGCTTGTAGGCGTTGTCGGGCCCGCCGATCAACTGGTTGAAGTAGGAGATGTAGTTGGGCCAGCGGTAGACGGTCTCCGCTGCCAGGGCCAGCAGGGCCGCGATAACCGTCGCGCCCAGTACCTTGGATCTGCCTGCCAACCAATATGCCGCCCCGCCGGCCAGCACGAGCATCGGCGGGTAGACAGGCAGGATGTGCCGGTGCCCGATGTTGAGTCTGCTGCCGACGACCGCCACCCAATACACCAGTAGCAGCATCCACAGCGGCGCGGTCGCGTACAGCGCCCCCCGGGCAGGGACGGTCCAGCTCACGCCGTCCCGCCGTGCCGCCCTGCGCCATTTCACCGCCGCTGCCCCTGCCGCCAGGCCCACCACCAACAGCAACGTCAGTGGCGTCTTAATCACGAACACGTACGGGAAGAACCGCCGCCACCCGTAGTAGCTGTACTGGCCGTTAAGAAAGGACTTCCGCGTCTGCACGTCGCCCTGGATTGACGCCAGGCTGTAGAGGTAGGCCTCGGGCAGCAGGCGGTGGTCCCGCCCGAACGAGAAGCAATCGGAGATGAACCCCGGCCGGGCCAGGGCCTCCTGCCAGCGGGGCAGGCGCGCGGGGTAGTCGCCGAGGGCGGGGTTGTAGCTGCTGTAGCGGAAGCCGAACATCGCCCAGATCACGACCACGACGATCGCCGCCTGCGCGATCACCGCCAGGGCGAACACGCCAGCCTGCCGCGCTCGCCCGCTTATCTGCCAGGTGCCGAACAGCCGGACGGTCAACGGCCTGTTGGCGATGAGGCGCACGACGATCAACCCCAGCGCGATCGGGATGATGAACACGCCCGTCATCTTTGATAGCACCAGCGCCGCGATCGACAAGCCGCCGGCCAGGATGGTCCAGACCGTCACCTTGTTGAGCATGTTCCAGAAGCACCACGCGCTCAGCAGGAAAGTCAGGCTGACCACCAGGTCCGTTGTGACCAGGCTGCCGTTTGCCAGCAGCGGGGGACAGAACGCAAACAGCGCCAGCGAGATCAGCCCGCCGACGGGACCGAACAGCCGCCGGGACAGCAAGTACACCAGTAGCCCCAGGACGCAGGCGGCTAGGGCGATCGTCGCCCGCGCTCGCCACAGCAGCGAGCGGATGTCGTTGCCGGAAGCGTAGAAGAACTGATACCCCATGAGCCAGATATCAGGCTTCACCCGCCAGGCCGGATAGTCAAAGGGAGGGAATTGCACCTTGCTCGCCAGCAGCGGCAACGCGGCGAGCATCTGGGCAAGGTCGATGTTGGCCGGGTTGAGGCGGTAGTCACCTAACGTCAGATAGCTGTACCCGGAGGTGAGATGGGCCATCTCGTCGTAGGTGTTGCACTTCTCCAGCACGCTGCTGGCTGCCAGCGCCCAGAACGTCGCCAGCAGGACCACTGCCGCCGGCCAGCCGAGGATGTATCGAGCCAGCTTCCCTCCCTGCGAAACCTTGTCCGCAGGGACATCTGAAGGGGTTGGCTCAACAGGCCTTGTGGACTTCTTTTCCATTCACATGGATTCTATTGCCGCCCGCGGATGGGGTAAACAGTGCCGTTCGCCATCCGGCGTTCGGTCGGTGCGGCAGCGGGGCAGGTGCAGCGCCTCGCAACCGGCGGTCAGAAGTTAATACGCTCCTTCTCGACCACCAGCGGGCGGCTGAGGACCTGCGTGTGAATCGCCCCCACGTATTCCCCCACGATCCCCAGGAACACAAGCTGGACGGATGAGAAGAAGAAAAGCCCGATTACCAGCGGCGCGATGCCGACCTGGAAGCTCTGCCAAAAGATGAGCTTGTAGATGAAGTAGCCGATGCCGACCAGCAGGCTCAGCATGGCCAGCACGAAGCCCGTCATCGTCGCCAGCCTCAGCGGCACCTTGGAGTGATTGGTCATGCCGAGCATGGCCATGTCCAGCAGCGTGTAGAAGTTGTTCTTGGTGATGCCCCGCCTTCGCGCCGGCTGGATGTATTCGACCTCCGCCCGCTCGAAGCCCACGTCGCAGACCAGCCCCCTGAAGTAAGGATAGGAATCCTTGATCTTGCGGAGAACGTCGACCACCTGCCTGTCGTAAAGCCCGAACCCGGTGAAGTTCTTGACCAGGCGGACCTCCGACAGCTTGTCGATCGCGTCGTAGTACAGCTTCCGCAGCAGCCAGAAGGCCTTGGACTCCTGGCTGCCGGTCTTGACGCCGACGACGATCTTGTAGCCTTCCTCCCACTTCCGCAGGAACTCGGCGATCAGGGCCGGGGGGTCCTGCAAGTCGGCCACGATCGTGATTACCGCGTCGCCCTTGGCCTGGAGCAGCGCGTGGAACGGCGAGCGGATGTGCCCGAAGTTGCGCGAATTGACGATGACCTTCACCCGCTTGTCCTGCGAGGCCATCTCGCGGAGGACCTCGACCGTTGAGTCGGTGGAGCAGTTGTCGATGAAGATGTGCTCGTAGTCGTACCGGCCGAACTGCTCGATCACCGAGCGCACCTGCTGGTACACCTCGCGGACGTTGCCCTCCTCGTTGAAGCAGGCGGTGACGACGCTGATGAGTCTTTTTTCAGACTCAGCCATGTTGCACTGCCCTCTCTTGCCGTCGGCGGACGTGCCGCACGCTCGCGGCGTCATTCTCCCGTCTCAGCCCAGTGCGGGTCAACAAGGTTTGACGCCAGTTCCTCCGGCGACAGGAACGGGAACATCTCGTGGAGGGGGGGTGAATACAGGCGTCCATCTGGCAATTGCTTGGAGGTCATCCTGGGCTCGAAGCCCTGGTCGGGATCGACCACCACGTCCAGCAGCACCGGGCCGTCGTAGGCGAGGGCGTCTGCGAGCAATCCGTCATAGTCGCCGCCGGTGATCCGGTGGGCGCGGATGCCGTAGGCCTGCGCCACCTTCACCATGTCCGGGAACGTCACGCCGCTGCGGCGGCTCTCGCCGACCAGGTGGCCGAAGAAGTTGGTCTGCGTCGTGCGGATGGAGAGGTACCCGTCGTTGTTGAGCATAACGATCTTGACCGGCAGGCGGTGATGGACGATCGTCTGAAGTTCCTGGATGTTCATCTGGATGCTGCCGTCGCCTGCGACGCAGATGACCCTCTTGCCAGGCCGGGCGAGGGCCGCGCCGACCGCGGCCGGCAGATCATACCCCATCGACGCGCAGCCGGAGTTGAAGAACCACCTCTGGCCCTTGCGCACCTTGGCCACGTGGAAGGCCATGATGAAGGCCGCCCCGTTTCCGCAGGCGACAACCTCGTCGTCGGCCAGATGGGTGAACAGGCGCTCGAGAAACGCATAGGGGTTCAGCGGACTGGCCGCCCGCTGGGCGTCGCTCACCGCCGGGTAGCGGATCAGCCGCTGCTTGCACCAGGCGAGCCACTCCGGCGGGCACTTGACGTCGCGGCGGCCGGCGAGCTGGCGGGCCATCTCCTCCAGGAACAACTTCACGTCGCAGTGGATTGCCAGGTCTGGCTTGACCGTGGGCTTGTCCAGCTCCAGTGGGTCGGCGTCCACCTGCATCTTGTAGGCCTGTGGGGCGTAGGCGGCCCAGTTGTAGCCGACCTGGCGGGTGTTCATGCGGCTGCCGAGCACCAGCAGGTCTCTGGCGTTCTGGACGCAGAAGTTGCCGGCCCGGTCGGCGTCGATGCCCGACCGCCCGCAGTAGCAGGGGTGGTCGTAGGGCAGGTTGTCCATCGCCGTGCGCGAGAGGGCCACCGGCACGCCCAAGGTTGTCGCCACCGACTCAAGCAGGTCGATAGCACCCGACAGGCGGACGCCGCTGCCGGCAAGTATCACAGGCCGAGGCGACTTTGCCAACCGGTCGATGACGGTCTCAACGTCCTCAGCCAGGCGCCACAGGTTCCAGCCAGGCTCGTCCTCGGCGGGATCATACGCCCGCTGGGAATCGGGGTCGATCTGTGCCGCCTGGACGTCCAGCGGGATGTCCAGCCACACCGGCCCCGGCCGCGGAAGCTTGGCCAGGTGCACGGCGCGGTCCAGGTGGTAGCGGATGGTGGATGGGTCGTCTACTAGCACGGCGTACTTGGTGACTACCTTTGCCATGCTGATGATGTCGGCCTCCTGGTCGCCCAGTTGCCTCATGGTGGTCAGACCGTAGCAGGTCTTGCACATCTCCTTCTTGACCTGCCCGGAGATGACGATCACCGGAATGGAATCCATCCAGCAGCCGTACACGCCGTTCAGGGCGTTGACGCCGCCGGGACCGCTGGTGGGATTCATGACCGCCGGCACGCCCGCCACCCGGGCATATCCCTCCGCGGCAATAGTGCCGCCCTGCTCGTGATGATTGCAGACCAGCCGGATCCGCCCGTTCTTGCCCAACGAGTCGTTCAGGTGCATAGCCCCGCCGCCGGCGACCATGAATGCCTGTCGGACGCCCAGGTCCGCTAAATGGTTCCACACGTAGTCGGATAGCTTCATGGTCACGCTGTCTCCTGCGACGCCCTGCTTGCCGCCGGCCTGGCGGGGCCGGCCTTTGCTGCTTCCCACGGCCTTCATGGATTCTACCCTCCCCGCGACCCGCCCGTATGCCACTTGAGGCTGCGGCGAATCGCATCTTCCAAACCGATCCATTCATCCAGGCCCAGCTCCGTCCGCGCCCTCCGCGTGGACGGCACGTATCGCTGCGCCACCTGCCCCGCCGCCGGGCGCCGGGCGATCCGGACCTCCTGCGGCGGGTCTGCTGCCGCGGCAACTGCCCCGGCCAGCTCGGCGATGGTGACGGCGCGCTGCGACCCGACATTGTAGGGCCGGCACGGCCTGCCCCTGAGGGCTATGGTCCACAGCCAGATGGCCAGGTCCGCGGCATAAAGATATGATCGGTAAGGGGTTCCATCTCCATGAACAGCAATCGGTCTTTTATTGAGGGCATCGGCCAGGAAGTTGCCCGCCGCGTAGTGGATGTCCAGCGGCAGATGTGGGCCGATGAACGCGAAACACCGGGCGATCTTGCACTCCAGCGCCGGACCGCTGTAGAGCGCGCATAATAGCTCCGCCAGTCGCTTGCCCTCGGCGTAGACCGAAGCGGGGTCACTGCTGTCCGGGCCGGTGCGGCAATCCTCGTCAACGTGGCTGACCTTGGGGTCCTGCGGGCCGTAAACCGCACCGGAACTGGTCAGCAGGAATTTGCCGGCCCCGCAATTGCGGGCGAAGTCCAGCACCCGCTGCGTGCCCTCGACGATCGTGTCCAGCATTACCAGCGGCTGCTTCTCGATCACCGCGGTGCTGGCGTCTGTGGCGGCGTGGATGACCAGGTGGTAGGGCGGCGGCGGGGGGGAGAAAGATCGCACATCTCCTTGGATCATCTGCACGGCCTTGTGGCTGGCCAGGTGCGGCGCCTTGCGTGCAAAGGCGGCCGGATCGCGGCTGAGGACGGTCGCCTGCACGCCCAGACCCAGCCGTTCCTCGGCCCATAGCAGGCTCTCCAGCAGCCAGCAGCCGAAGAAGCCCGTGCCGCCCGTGATGAAGACCCGCCGCCCGGCCAGCTCGCCCCAGAGCTGGGCGGTGTGGGCCAGGATATGGTCAAGGTCGGCTGCAAGGGGATTGTCCACGTGGTTCTCTTTCAGTGCTATCGCCGCAATCGCCGCAGCAGCTAGGCCTAGTGCAAGGCAGGAAGGTGGCACGGGCATCTTGCCCATGCGTTTCACGGCCGTCCCGGCCGTGGTTGCCAGGGCCAAGATGGCCCCGGTACTCACGGGCGAGACGCCCGTGCCACAATCCTGACGTGCGCCGGCCGGGGGCGTCAGCGGCCTTTGGTGCTGGGAATCTGGTGCAAAACGTCGATCATGTACTGGATCATCGGCTCGGTCAGGCCTGGATAGACGCCGATCCAGAACACGTTGTTCATGACGAAGTCGCTGCTGGGCAGCGTGCCGATCTTTCGGTGCGGCACGCCGAGGTAGGCGGGCTGGCGGACCAGGTTGCCGCCGAACATCAGCCGCGTGCCGATGCGGGCCTTCTCCAGGTGCCGCAGCACGGTGTCGCGCGTGAACGGCGCGCCCGGCCGAACCGCCAAGGGAAAGCCGAACCAACTCGGCTGCGAGCCGGGCAGGGCCGCCGGCAGGATGAACAGCTCCTCCAGGTCCGCCAGGCCGGTCAGGAGCAGTTCGAAGTTTTTCCGGCGCGCCTGGATGAACCCGTCCAGCTTGCCCAGTTGCGCCAGGCCGATGGCGGCCTGCATGTCGGTGACCTTTAGGTTGTAGCCCAGGTGCGAGTAGACGTACTTATGGTCGTAGCCGGCTGGCAGATCGCCCAGCTTCCAGTCGAACCGCCGGCCGCAGGTGTTGTCGTGACCGGGCAGGCACCAGCAGTCCCTCCCCCAGTCGCGGAACGACTCCACGAGCCTCTTGAGGTCGTCGCGGTCGGCCGTCACGCAGCCGCCCTCGCCCGTGGTGATGTGATGGGCGGGATAGAAGCTGAATGTCGCCAGCTCGCCGAACGTGCCAACCTGCCGCCCCGCGACAGTGCTGCCGAGGGCATCGCAGCAGTCCTCGATCAGCGACAGGCCGTGACGAGCGGCGAATTCGCCGACCGCCGGCGCGTCGAACGGGTTGCCCAGCATGTGGGCCAGGAAGATCGCCTTGGTCCGCTTGCTCAGCGCGTCGTCGAGCTGCGACACGTCCACGTTGTACTGCGGCACGGTGACGTCCAGGAAGACCGGCGTAAGCTGGTACAGGATGATCGGGTTGACCGTGGTCGGGAAGCCGGCGGCGACGGTGATTACCTCATCGCCGGGCATCAGCCGGCGCTCGCCCAGGGTCGGCGAGGTCAAGGCCGCCAGGGCCAGCAGGTTGGCCGAGGAGCCGGAGTTGGCCAGCATCGCGTGCCTGCGGGCGACGCGGCGGGCGAAGTCTGCCTCGAACCGCTCGGCGAATCGACCGGCCGTCAGCCAGAAGTCAAGCGAGGAATCCACCAGGGCCTGGAGGTCGGCCGCGTCGAAGACCCTGCCGGCAACGGGCACGGGGCTGACGCCGGGAGCGAACGGACGCGGGGCGAAGGCCTGACTGTGGTACTCGGCGACCAGCTCCAGTATCCGCGCTCGCAGCGGGTTACTTTCCGGCATGTCCGAGAAACTCCTTGTACCACTCGATGGTCCGCCGCAGGCCGCCGTCTAGGTCGAACAACGGACGCCAGTTCAGCATCCGGCGGGCCTTCTCGGCGCTGAGGTACTGGCGGCGGATCTCGTTGGTGACCTCGTTGCGGATGTCGGGCTTCAGCTTGCTGCCCATCAGGGCCAGGATTCGCTGCACCACTTCCAGCACGGTCATCTGGATCTCGTTGGAGAAGTTGAACGCCTCGCCGCAGAGCTTGCGATCACCGGCCATCGCCTCAGCCAGGAGCATGTACGCCGCCGCCCCGTCCTCGACGTAGAAGTAGTCGCGGATGTAGTTGCCGTCGGAGCGGATGATGGGCCTGTCGCCCAGCAGGATGGAACGGATCGTGCCGGGGACGATGCGGTTCCAGTTCAGGTCGCCGCCGCCGTAGAAGTTGCCGCAGCGCGTGACGGCCACGGGAAGTCGATAGGTCTTGGCGTAGGCCTGGGCCAGCAGGTCGGCGCAGGACTTGCTGACGTCGTAGGGATGCCGGCCCTGGAGCGGGAAGGTCTCATCGTACGGCAGGTGATCCTGCTCGCCGTAGGCCTTGTCGGAGGAGGCCAGCACGATCTGCTTCACCGACGGGCTTCTGCGGCAGGCCTCCAGTATCGACCAGGTGCCAGCGATGTTGGAGTGGAAGGTGGACATCGGGTTGCGGTTGGCGATGCTGACGATGGTCTGGGCAGCCAGGTGCATCACCGTGTCGATCTC